>Ga0105099_10002806_pt1 | contig 10221 bp, 7 predicted proteins | sample PPLLak3cmMay2015_2_FD_79138 | JGI IMG/M metagenome (GOLD analysis project Ga0105099, IMG submission 79138) | Freshwater sediment microbial communities from Prairie Pothole Lake near Jamestown, North Dakota, USA - PPLs Lake P8 Core (1) Depth... | ecosystem: Environmental > Aquatic > Freshwater >...
ATTTTCCCGTCCGGCGTCAACCCCCACTCGGCCGCGGCATGAAAGGGAATCGGGACGTTGGTCCGAACCGGTTCGCTGATATATTTATTCCGGTAAATGGGTTTCCGGTAAATGGTTTTAATGAAGGCGAAATCGGGACCGTGGAGGGCCAGACGCATTTCCTGGGGGGCGGTTGGGTCCTTCCTGTCGATGAATTCGGTTTCGACGATCCATCGCCCATCGGGGAGAGGTCGGAAATCCCTCCAGCTGCCCTGGGACCGGTCGATCGAAATTGCGGACAGGAACGTTCCGTCCAGGTCGAAGAGGTTGATCCGGGAGGCGAAGAGGTCCCGGACGTACAGCCGGTCGCGGGAAATCTCCAGCTCGTTTGGATAGTTGAACTCCCCCGGCCCCTGGCCGGGACGGCCGATATTTTTCAGATGTTTTCCGGAAGGATCGAATTTCTTGATGTTCTTGGCCTTGCTGTCACAGATGTAGATGAATCCCTTCGGGTCCAGGGCCAGAGACATGACTTCGCCGAAAAAATCCTTGCCGGCGAAGGCCTCGTCCGAAATCGTCAGCTCGGGCGTTAGGCGAATGACACCCCCGGCGAACGGGTTGTTTTGTCCGGTTTGCGGGCACCCGGGAACGGCGGACGACACGGCGATCATTCCAACCAAGATGGTGTGAAAGACGATGCGCATGACTTTTTCCTCCGGCTGACCTTTTTCCCTCTTATCCCCGAACCCTCTTTCCGTCGGCGGCTCTCTATACCATAACCCAAAACAACTTAAAAAGTTCCCTCCTGGCCTTTTCTTCCTTTCTCCCCCCGGTTATGATAAATATTTCCGGGAACCGGGGAGAGGAGGCCGCATGGCCGACGACTTCACGATCGAAACATTCCGCGGCGACTACGAGGCGCTTGAGCGGATGGCCCACGCCTCCTGGCGGGACGAATACGGCGAGGCCTCCTTCCCGAACTTTTACCGGCCGGCGTTCCTTCATTACCTGATCGACCGGATCCCGGACGCCAAGCGCGATCATATCGTTGCCGCATACCGGGGCGATCAGATCGTCGCCTTTTTCCTCAACCTCCCGCAGACATTTGCTTTCGACGGCAAAACCTGCCGGGCGGCTTACAGCTGTCTCCTGGTCACCCGCCGGGAGGACCTGCGCCGAGGCGTGGCCGCGGCCGTCATCCGCCGGGCTTTGGAGATCAGCCGGAAACACGGCTACGATTTCGCCCTGTTCACCTTGGAAACGGGGCATCGCTCGACCAAGATGATGGCGAAAATGGCCAAGGAAGGCCGAATGGAGTGGATCCGGAAAACCGGCGTCGTCGCGCGGATCCTGGATCTTCCCAAGGCGGCCTATTCCGAACGATTGAAAGGGTATGAACGGGCAGCCCTGCGCCTCATCGGCGCCGACCGGCCGCCCCGGTGGAAAAACCTCCTCCCGCTGCGGGAATACCGGCCGGACGATCTGGACGGATGCCGGAAGCTTCTCAACAGCTACAAGGACCGGCTGCGGCTGGCCCTCGTCTGGGACCGGGAGGATCTTGGCCGGGAGCTCCTTTGCCCCGATGTCGCCCGAACCCTGGTTTACGAAAAAGACGGCCGGATCGCCGGCCTGGTCAACTTCCTTCTCCACGACCACCTCGGCCGGACGACCGAACGATGGGCCTGGATCAATCATCTGGCGTTTCCCGGCCTTTCGCCGGCCGAACGGCGGGCGTTCATCCGGAGTTATCTCGTCAGGATGAAGGATGACGGGTTCATCGGGACGATCGAATGGAAGCGCCGCAACTATCCGACCGGGGCGCTGTACCGGAACCGTTTCTTTCCCTATCCGCGCGGCGTCAACCAGATGAGCTGGACCTTCAATCCCGAACTGTCGCTCGGGAGAATCCCCGACGTTTATGAAATCCAGGTTTAACCTGCATTATGCATAAATATTTTAAAAATCTTATAATTCACTTATTATCTATAAGATAAAGACAATGAGTGTTTACCCTTCGGGCGACGCTTTGCTCACTCTATGAGCCGAAGCAAGTCCCACACGAGCCTTGCAAGTCGGGGCGAGCCGATATGGCCGCGTCTGCTTCGTTGCGGAGGGTTCGCAGTGCGACTAGCACAGCCTCACCCTCTGCGCCTTGCATCAGAAGCCGCATTCCGGGGTTCGAACGGACGTCCGGCAAATAGCCCTGCGGCGCACGTCCCCGAAGCCGCGTTGCGCACTTCATCTCTTCCTCACGTCGATCTTCCGGCGGAGGGGGCCGCAGCCATCTCGACTCGTGCATAATGCAGGTTAATATTCCATCATAAACGGGAGACGCCCATGATGCCCCGCCGCCCCACCGCGATTTGCCTCGGCCTTGTCCTTCTGGCCTCCGGGCTTTCAGCCCAGACGGGAATGATCCCGCGCTTCGCCCTCGAACCCTCTGACTTGATCCTCAGCCGTCCGGCCCAGCCGGGGACATATTTCGACAAGGCCGGCCGCAAGTTCGCCATCCTCGGCTATGAAAGCGGGTCGTTCGAGGCCTGGGCTTATCCGCTGAAGCTGTTCCGCAATTGCGAGCTGTCCTTTTTCATCGGCTCCAGCACCCAGCCGATCCTCGGCCAAGAGATCGTTCGCCACATCGACGTCACGCCGGCGGCGACGACCCTGACGTATGTTTTTCAGACGTTTACCGTCCGCGCAACCTACGTCGCGTCTGTTTCCGAACCGGGAGCGGTCATCCTCCTGGCCGTCGATGCGACCGAGCCCCTGACGATCGTATGCAGTTTCCTGCCGGTCCTCCAGCCGATGTGGCCGGCCGGGATCGGCGGGCAGTACGCCTATTGGGATGACGCGGTCAAGGCCTACCTGCTCTCCGAGCCGACCCGGAAAAATCATGGCTATTTGGGATCGCCGGCCGCGACGGGCATTTCCACCACTCCGGCCCACATGTTGTCCGATACCCCCAACCAGTTCCGGATCGTGATCGAAAAACCTGTCGAAGTGAAGCATTCCTACATTCCCATCGTCATGGCCGGCGGGCGGGGGGCCCGCGACGACGTCAAGAAAGTCTACCAGCGGCTGGCCGCCGATCCTCAGGCCGTCTATCGAGCGGCCGTCGCGCATTATCGCAGGCTCCGCGAGGCGACGGTCCGGGTGACCACGCCTGTTTCCGACTTCAACCTGGCCTTCGAATGGGCCAAGGTCGCCTACGACAACCTGTTTGTCGACAATCCCGACCTGGGGTTGGGGATGGTCGCTGGGATCGGGACTTCGGGGACGGGCGGGCGGCCCGGTTTTGGCTGGTTTTTCGGCGGCGACGCCTTCATGAACTCTTTCGGCCTGGATGCCTACGGGGCCACGGCCGATGTGAAAAACGCGCTTCTTTTCACCCAGAAATGGCAGCGCGAAGACGGAAAGATGGCCCATGAGCTGTCCCAGGCCGCCGGTTACATCCGCTGGTTCGAGGATTACCCGTACGCTTACATCCACGGCGACACGACGCCGTTCTATATCGCCGCCTGTCTCGAATACTTCCGCTGGAGCGGCGATCTCGCGTTCGTCAAGGCGAGCTGGCCTTCGATCCGCCGGGCCTATGCCTGGTGCAAAACGACCGACGAGGACGGCGACGGATTGATGGACAACTCCAAGGCGGGGCTGGGAGCCCTCGAATTCGGGGCTCTGACCGGCATCAAGACGGACATTTATCTGGCGGCAGCCTGGGCCCGGGCGGCCTTCGCCGCGTCGGAGCTGGCCCGGGCGGTCGGGGACCGGGAGACGGAAACGTCCGCCAAGGCCAATTTCGTCAAAGCTCGAAAGGCTTTGAATGACAAATTCTGGAATGCGGGCCTCGGCCAATATGTCTATGCCTTTAACGCCGACGGCCGCCAGGTCGAGGAAACAACGCCCTGGAGCGCCGTCCCGATCGTCTGGGGATTGACCGAGGAGGATAAAGCCGTGTGGACGCTCCAGCGTCTGGCCTCGGCCGATTTGACTACGGACTGGGGCGTGCGGATGCTGTCGAACAAAAGCTCTTATTATGAGCCGTTGAACTACAATTACGGGGCGGCTTGGCCGTTCTTGACCGGATGGGTGGCGCAGGCGATGTACGAGCGAAATTTCGTCCTTCAGGGTTATGGCCTTCTTCAGGCCGCCGTCCGCCACACCTTCGATAACGGCCTTGGCTTCATCACCGAGCTTTTCTCCGGGGATCTGAACGTCCGGCCGCAGGAGGGGGTTGCCCACCAGGGCTTCTCCTCATCGGGTGTCGTCATCCCGCTTCTTCGGGGCCTTTTCGGGCTGGGAGCGGATGCCCCGGCCGGAACATTCTCTTTTTCGCCCCGCCTCCCGGCCGATTGGAATCATGTTTCGGTCGAGAATATCCGGGTCGGGGACGCGGTCCTGAATATCGAATATAAGCGCGAACCGACGAAAGTCACGGCGACCGTCGTGAGCCGATTAAAGAAGCCGCTCCGGATGACCTTTGCCCCGGTCTTCGGCCTGGGGACGGAGTTTGGAGCCCTGACCGTCAATGAAAAATCGGACGGATTTGAAGCCCGGTCGGGGACAGGCAACCGGGAAGCCCAAGCCCTGATTTCGGCTTCCCTGACCGGCCGGGACGTTTTTACGATCGAGATCGTCCCGACCTTTGAAATTCTCCCGCCGGCAAATCCCACCCGGACGGGGGAAAGAAACCGTGGTCTTCGGATCATCGATATCGGCCGGGACGATAACGGAGCACTTGCCTTGAGAGTAGAAGGTTTGTCTGGGACGGACTATGTCCTTGATATGACCCGACCGGACCTGGCCGGGCGGGTGACCGGCGGGATCCTCGAAAACGGCCGGCTCAGGATCCTCATTCCCGACGGTCCCGCGGGCGAATACCGGCCGCACACGGTCGTGATCGCGAAGCGCTGAGATCGGAATCAGCGGGCCTTGCCGACGGCCGTTTCCCAGACGGCCCAGTTTCCGCCGAACGGACGCAATCCGAGGGCGTCCGGGCTGGCCGGAGACGGGACGAGGGCTTCATAGACTTCCCGGGCATGGGCTTGGGCCCGGGCGTACAATGATACCGCCCTTCCGTATCGAGCCAAGGCCCTGTCCTTCGCGGCTCCCGCGTCTTTCCCCGCGGCCGCCATTTCGATTTCCGCCTTATTAAAAAAGTTCCGGCCTTCAAACATTTCGGCCACAGCCTTTCCATAAAGTTCTTTCAGGTCGGCGTACCCCGTGTCCCGGTAATTCAAGACCATGAGCTTCCCGTAGGCCTCGGCGATTTCTTCCTCGGCGGCCAGCTTCGCGGCTTTTGCCACTTCGGCCGGACCTTGAGCGAGCCTGAGGCGGTAGAACGTATGTGTCCCGGCGGCGTAGCGGTAGGTCGGTTTCATGACCGAGCCGTCTGAGGCGGTTGAGGCGTGGAGGATCCGGCCGGCCGGGCCGGTGCAAATGTGGGCGAAGCCACCGTCGCCGTCGTCGGGCGTTACAACCGCCGTCCAGAGGTTCGTCGGCCTGCAGTACATCGCTTCCCATCCGCCGGCCGGAGGATACGGCGGCGTCCCGCCGGGAAACCGCAGGACCATCTTGGCGAACTCGACATCGATTTTCCCGTGGTAATTATGGAAGAGGTCCCAGATCATCTTGTTTCGGGGCGCCGAATACGCGCCGTAGCCGCCGTGCCCTCCGACGAATCCGCCTTCCTTCGTCACCTTCATTTCCGGGGCGAGATAGTTGTTGGTCGAGAACAGGAAATCCCGCTCCCCGAAATCGCCCGGTTTCCGGACGGCCTGGACGGCCGCGGTTTTCTCCACGACGCAGGCGTTTCCGCCGACATCGACGAAATGGAAATTTTCCGGGACGTTGATCGACCATTTCGTGACCATGTCCCGGGCCTGGAGAGCGCCGTCGGCGAAGCGGACGAGGTAGGGGAGGCTGCAGGCCCAGCCAAGGCCGTAGCCCTCGTCCTCAGGCCGCGGCGAGCTGCCCCCGCCGGAATTGCCGAGGAACAGCCCTCGGTTATTCATCAGGAAGTGGTCGCCGATTTCCCCGGCGTCCGCCCCGCAGATATAGGCGTTCCCCCGGTCGGGAAAGGCTACGATGACTACGGCATGGGCCACATCCGGAGTGTCGAGGGTATCGAGGCCGATGAGCCGCCCGTCCCGCGTCGCGCTTCCCCAGGCCGAGGCGACCGAGCATCGCTTGGGAGGAACGGCTTCGTTCTCGGCTCCCTCCGGATAGACCGACGTCTTCGGGTCCGGCAGGGTGCCGTTAAGGAGAAGGATATCCTCATAGGTCATGGGGAAACCGGCCCGGGTGGCTCCGTCGGCCATGCCCCGCATGAAGTCGATCCATTCGGGGGTATAGCGGCGGATGAACGACTGATTGGCTTGAAGGGCCTTGGCGATCTCTTCGCGGCTGAAACGCCCGAGGGCCGAGGCCCATTTGTCTTCCCGGGTTCGGTCGATGTACGCGGCCGCCTGTTCTCCGTATTGAACGCCCATTTCGTAATCGGAGCCTTTCAGGATGACAACCGGGAGAATGCTCGGCGGAATCGAGTCTTGGGCTGGATCGTCAACCGGGAAGGCCGGAGAGAGGGATGAAGCCGGAGCCGCCGGCCCGGATTTTTCCGGCGGCGCGGATAGAAAGGCCGGGAGAATGAGCCCGACGGCCAGGATGACCAGAACAAAGGCGAACAGCGACCATCCGACGACGGGACGATTGATCTGCATGGAGTCCTCCTCCTCGGGTTTGAACTGAAGTTGTATCAGAGGACCGGAGCGAATTCAACCGGTGGAGAACCCGGGCTTAACGAAAAAAGCGGGGCGCAACGAACCGCGGCCGCGAGGGTTTGAATAAAGAGGACCGGCCGCGACTGTGGTAAAATACCCCTCTTGACCGGACCGCCTGGAGAACGATTATCGACGACGATAAAAAAACCATCCTGACCAGGGGTGCGGTTCTGGCCGTATCTCTGGTTCTTCATGCCGTCGGTCTCTACCTGGCCGTCACCTGGAAAATCAACGTCCGGTTCATCGATTTCGGTCACGAGCGGACCGATCTTCTCCTCGTCCCGCCGCCTAAAATCAAATTCACGGCCGGTGCGCAAGGAGGCGTCCTTGGCCCTCCCGCCGGCCAGGCGGAAGTTTCCGCGACCGTTCCCGGGGCGCCGGCAGCCGCCGGGCCGGGAGGACAGGCCGCCGGCCAAAGCGGCGGCGCGGAAGGAGGGCGGGCTCCCTTGGTCATCGGCGGGACGACGGGAGAGCTTCTCACTCCGGAAGAGCGGGAGAGAAATCGGGCGCTGTCCTCCGGATTCACCCTGGTTTATCCGGCTGACGCAATGCTCAATCTCTCCAAGTACGCCCAGGTTCCCGAAGACGACTGGCTTCGTCCGTTTAAAAGGGCGATCCGCCCGGCTCCCGACCTTTCCAAGTACGTCAGTCCCCCGGCCGGAAAGCGCTCGGCTTCGGGCTCCGAAATCATCGGCGGAGGAGGGGAAGGCGGAGGGATAATCGGCGGGATCGGAACGATCAAGCCGCCTCCGGCGGGGGTCGTTGCCGCGTTCGTCCCCGAAGACGTCAAGACGTTCGATCTCTCGGGTTGGGCCTCCGAAGTCCTCAATGCCGTTCAGCGCAACTGGTCCATGGGGACCGCTCCGGGGACGGCCGAATGGAGCGGCCGGGTGACGGTCACAATCCTGGTGATGGCCTCCGGCGAGTTGAACGGCGTCGATGTCGCGGCGTCTTCCGGCCTGGCTCCGCTCGATGCCGCGGCCCTCAAGGCGATCGAGCGGAGCGGCCCCTGGCCGGCCTTGCCCGAAGGCTTCCCCGGAACGAGCCTGGAAATCCAGCTGGTGTTTAAATATGGCAAGTAAGAGAATCCTTGTCGCCGCGCTTCTTGCCGCCCTCGGCGTCTGCGGAGCATCCGCCCAGTGGCGGGAAACGGCCCGGGAGATCGTTTCCAAAGGCGGGGATTTCCGGGCCTTGGAAGCGCAGATTGAGGCTTCCTATGCCGAGCTTCCGGAAGCCGATAAAGTCGACGCGGCCGCCCTGGGCGCGTTCTGCGCCGCCAAAACGGGCGAGGCGGCGGAGGAAATCCGCTGGCTGGTCGAGTTCTTCGAGGGCGGCCGGGCCATGGATTCGGGTTTCGTTTTTCTCGATTTCAGCGGGCAGACCATTATCGCGACGTACTTGAACGGCTGGCGGGTGAGATATCCCTGGGTTCGGAACATCGCCCTGATCAAGGGGACCAAGGACGAGATCATCATCCCGGAAGGGAGGATTCCTCTGGCCGTGGAGATTTCGGTCCCGGCCTATTACAAGTTTTTCGAAGGGGACAGGGTGATCAAAGCCGGCGCCTTCCAGGCCGGATTCAACGTCCTCGGTCTGGACGCCAACGCCTTGTTTCGCGAATCCCGCAACCAGACCTATTTCCTCGAAGTGAAATCCGGACCGTTGGTCCTGAAAAGGGAATTCACCCTGGACGTGCGAGTTTCCTGGCCGACCGCCCCCAAGCCGAAAACCCCGGAAGCGCCGAAAGTCGGCAAGCTGGCCCGGGCCCTGGGGACGCCCGCTCCTCCCGCTCCGGAAGCCCCCCCGATCGTCCGGGAATACCATCTGTCCCTTTTCGTCGGCGGCGACCTCCTGATGTCCAGCCGGAAAAACGAGACGGTCCGGCCGCTCAAGCTGGGGATCAAGCCGTCAAATAATCCAGCTTTCCTCAAGCCGGATTGGAACATCAAGCGAAATGACCCCTGGGCCAACCCGGGAATGAACACGTTTTCGATTCTGGATGCGATCGGCATCGTCGGCGGCTTGCTCAAGGACTTGTTCAAGAAAAAGACCTCCGGCGAAGCCGAGGGCCCGCAGATTCAAACAGTCCAGGACCTGACTTTGGATTTCAAGCTCCGCGGGGCGGAGGGCAATCCCCTCGAAATGAAGGTGGAGATGAGCCTTCGTCCCCGCGACCGGCCAGTCTTTCGCTGGCTCGTCTCCTGACGGCCGCTCCGATCGTCGCTTTACGGCGAGGCAGGCTCGGACAAACGGGGAAAGAAACCCTTTAGATTTCGACTTTGAAAACGCCCTTCAAGGCGAAGCCGGCCGCGAGCGAAAGAACGAAATACGCGACCAGCCAGTGGACCCCGCCGCCGAAGAGAGGGAGGCGCTGGGGCGGATGGATAACGGCGATGGATGCCGCCGGGCCGTTTTTCGGAAGGGGTTTTTCTCCGGGATAGAGCACAAGGTCGAGGAACGTCCGGGAGCGGAGGGTTGGGACTTTTGCCGGCTGGGATTGGCCGACCGAAACGATTTTTTCAACTGTTGTCCCGCCGATGTCGAAGATTAAAAGGCGCCGGCCCGGGGCGTCGGCGCGGATGCGCCAGTCGACTTCGCCTTCTTCCGCGATCCGCAGCGGCGGGGTTTCGACCGTCAGCCCGGATTCGGCCTCAAGCGAAATCGGCGTTTCCAGCGCTCCGGTCCCGCTCGCCAGGATCAGCTTAACGACGGCTTGGCCGCCCGGCGGAAGCGAGGCCGCGCCGTAGCGCAGGTTGATCTGGGCGAGGACGAGAAGGACGGGGACGATCATGACCAGCATCGGTTTGAGGGCATACGCCATGTACCGGAAATTTGCCCCGAGGATCGCCCCCAGGGCTTTGAACGAACGGCCGGTGTCGTTCTGGTAAAGGCGGATTTCCAAGAGGCGGGCCTTGATGAGGTTTTTCGCCTTTTTTATCCCTTCCTGGTTGGACGTCTTCTTGAAGATGAGCAGCATCAGGATCCCGGTAACTGCGGAAATCGCGATCATCCCCGGCCAGGGGCCGAGGGAGGCAAACGGCGCGAAGAACGCGTCGAAGACCGCGCCGAGGATCGCGTTGAGGAAGCCCATCAGCCGATGTAACCGAGGCCCTTCAGCTTCTTCTTGATCTCGTCCTCGGAATCCGAGGACTCGAGGGTCGAGATTTCCCGCTCGAGGCAGTGGTGGATGAATTCCTCGGGCGAGGAATAGCCGGCCGTCTTGGCGAATTGGCGGACCTTGGCCATCAGGTCCGCGTCGATTTTCACTTTTTCGGTGGCCATCGTCATCTCCTAAAAAACCGGTTTTCCGACCATATCCCCGGGCCGGTCGATTCCGAACGCCTGGAGGATGGACGCGGTGAGGTCATAGAGGGCGGGGGATTCGGCTTTCATGGGACGATCGGACAGAACGACACCTTGGGTGACTTCGGCCGCTCCCATGTGATCGCCGCTCCACTTGGCG
>Ga0105099_10002807_pt1 | contig 10220 bp, 7 predicted proteins | sample PPLLak3cmMay2015_2_FD_79138 | JGI IMG/M metagenome (GOLD analysis project Ga0105099, IMG submission 79138) | Freshwater sediment microbial communities from Prairie Pothole Lake near Jamestown, North Dakota, USA - PPLs Lake P8 Core (1) Depth... | ecosystem: Environmental > Aquatic > Freshwater >...
CGCTGGCTCATCCTCGGATCGGGAGGCGGCGGCTGCGTCCACACGCTGACCGTCAACCCGCACCGCCCCGCTACGATGGTTGTCTCGTGCGATATGACCGCCGGGTACATCACCCACAACGGTGGAAAATCGTGGCGCGAATTCAATTTAAAAAGCCGCCAATACGCTTACGCCTTCGACCCCCATGATCCCGACACGCTCTGGGTGGGCACGAGTGGACTTTTCCGCTCGCGGGATAACGGCTCCACCTGGCAGCTCGTCTTTCCCAACCCCGCCAAACTCAAGGGCGAGACCCGCCTGGGCGACGAATGCCGCCACAGTTTCATCCCCGGCGATAACTGGCCCGGCAGGAACATCCACGCCATCACCGTGGACCCAGTCCGCGACGGGCAGGTTTTCATCGGCATCAAGAAGATGGGGCCGCCGGAGCCTTTCGATTTCCAGCGGCCGGTCGAGCGCGAAGGCATCCTCGTATATGCGACCGAGGATGACGGGCTGACCTGGCGCGAGGCGGCTGAACTCGACGCGGTGGACATCTACCTGATCGTTATTGACCCGGCCTCACCGGTCGAAGCGCGCCGCCTGCTCGTTTTCACCGAGAAATCGATCTTCCGCGTGGATACTGCCGCGGGCGCGGCCTCCCCGCTCCCCCTGCCGGAGAACGTGCGGTTCCTGAACCATGCCGCCGCCGCAGTGAACCCGGAGAACGGGGATACGGTCTTCTACCTGGACGCCTTCGTGGAACTCCCCGGTTCGCAGGCGGGTTCCACCATCCTGCGCTCGCGCGACCTGGGCCAAACCTGGGATGACCTTGCCCCGGGGATCGCTGCCCTCCACCCCGCTGGACAGCCCTGGATCACGCAGATCTCTGCCTGCGGCGCTGACGCCCGCAGTGTGTGGACCGTCCTCGAGCGCTTCCCCGACCGGGAAACGGACGGCTCCCCCATCGACCGCTACGGCATCCTGCACAGCACAGACTCCGGTCAGACCTGGCGCTGGGTGGTCAGGCATGACGATTTCCACGACCCCGATAACCGCGAGTTCGGCTGGGCGGAGCGCGATTACGGCGCGAAATGGGGCGACCTGACCGGCGACCACCAGATCAGTCCCAAAGGCCGCTTCTGCTGGGACGTGGTTGCCAGCCCCGTGGATCCGGATACCTGCTACACCATGGATTTCTCGACGATCTATGCAACCCATGATGGCGGTCAAACCTGGCAGCAACTGGTTACCAACCTTCATGCGGATGGGTCGGCTTCTTCACGCGGCATCGATGTGCTCGGTGTGTACGGCGTGATCTTCGACCCCTTCAACCCGCAGCACATCGCCCTCCCCGTCACCGACGCGGGCATCTTCCATTCGCTTAACAGCGGGCGCACCTGGTGGCATGACCTGCAAGGCGTGCCCCGCGAATGGATCAACACCTGCTACTGGATGGTCTTCGACCCCGAAGTAAAAGGACGCGCCTGGTCGGCCTGGTCGGCCATGCACGACATCCCGCGTCTGAAGATGTTCCGCGAGGAATTCTTCGCCCGCGACCGGGGCGGAATCTGCAGGTCGGATGACGGCCTGCAATCCTGGTCTCCAAGTGCAAAAGGATTACCGGAACACGCCCTCTGCACCCATCTCGTGCTCGACCCCGCCAGCCCTGCTGGGCGGCGTACGCTCTATGCGGCGGTCTTCAATGGCGGCGTCTACAAATCCACTGACGATGGCGCAACCTGGACGCGCAGGAGCAACGGCATCGACCCGCGCAACCTCTTCGCCTGGCGGCTGGCCCTGCTCCCGGATGGGATGTTATACCTGGTGGTTGTCAAGAACCGTCTCTTGGGGCGAGAATGTACCGGTGCGGTCTACAAATCCACCAACAGCGCCGAAACATGGGAACCGGTGTCCCTGCCTGTGGGCGTGGATTTCCCCAACGACCTGACCTTCGATCCCTCAGGGCGGCTCTATCTTTCCTGCTGGCCGCGGAGCGATGGAGACAGGAATATAGCCGGCGGCGCGTACGCCAGCGATGACGGCGGCCGGACCTGGGATCCGGTTTTCGACCCGGCAGCGCACGTTTACACCGTCACCGTCGATCCGGCCAATCAGTCTGTGCTTTACCTGTCCACCTTCGATGCTGCCCTGTACCGTTCCATCGACCGCGGCCGAACCTGGAAGCCGCTGGCGGGATTCGATTTCCAATGGGGCTACCGCCCGGTCCCCGACCCGCACCACCCCGGCATGCTCTACCTGACCACTTTTGGCAGTTCGGTCTGGTATGGCCCGGCGGAGGGGGTGGATGATGCCACCGAAAACATCAATGATACTTGTCTTTTTATGGGATAAGTCTGAAACCTGTCTATCCTTCCGGGAGAAATCACCTTTACCAAACCTTTACAAAACATTTTTGCCTCCATCGCAATCGAAGAGTACACTTCCATCATTGCCTTCAGAAGAGTAATATCCACCCCAAATTCAAGTAGAATAAACCCATGACGAAAATACTTGTGATCGATGATGAACCCTCCATCATCAACCTGGTCAGCGCCTACCTCAAGCCCGAAGGCTACGAAGTGTTCACCGCTTCGGACGGCAACGCCGGGTTGAAGGCAGCGCGCGCTTTCAAGCCCGACCTGATCATCCTCGACCTGATGCTGCCCGGCATCGACGGCATTGAGATGCTCTCCCGCCTGCGGCGCGAATCGAATGTCTATGTCATCATGCTGACCGCCCGCAGCGAGGAGACCGACAAGATCGTCGGGTTGTCTGTCGGCGCAGATGACTACGTCACCAAGCCGTTCAGCCCGCGCGAGCTGGTGGCGCGCGTCAAGGCGGCCATGCGGCGCATGCAAGCGGTGACAGGCGCAGGCCCGGAAAGGGACGTGCTGTCCTTCAAGCATGTGCTTATCGATGTCAACGCCCACACGGTCAGCGTGGACGATGTCCCCATCGAACTGACCAGCATCGAATTCGACCTGTTGCGCGCCCTGGCCGAAAACCGCGGCCGGGTGCTCAGCCGCGAGCAACTGCTGGACAAGGTCTGGGGCGGGGAGTACTTCGGCGAGATGCGCGTGGTGGATGTCCACCTGGGGCACGTGCGCCAGAAACTGGGCCGCGAGGAACTGATCGCCACCGTGCGCGGCGTGGGCTATCGCTTCGAGGATGAGCCGCTTTAGGAAGCGCGTTTGTAAAAAAAACCACAGATGAACGCAGATGAACGGCCCGACAGTTTTAAGCACATGGTGGTCGAGTAGCCCCGAATGCTCTTTGAGGGGCATACACTTGCGCCGGCATGCAAGTGCAGGTGTCGAAACCACAATTCGAGATCTTCCTGTTATGGTTGGTCCCGATACGGCGGAAGAGCACTGCCTGCTCGACCAACGATGTTGTCAAAACATAAAATCCCAGGTGGCTGGAACACAGGTAAACCAAAAGCCACCATCGTTGGCAAATTCATCAACAAATCTGTGTCCATCTGTGTACATCTGTGGCAAATAGAAATAAAGGATTTCCTCTTGAAGATCGATAAACCTTCGCGTTCTTCTTTCCTTCGCGGTGAATCTTCCCTTTTACGGCTGGAGGCCGCATGTTGAAATACATCCGTGAACATCTCGGGGCGAAATTGGTTCTGGCCAACCTGGCCGTGATCATCATCGGCGTGATCGTCCTGGCCATCACCATCCAGCTCATCATCCCATCCGCCTACGACCGCCACCTGGGCAATGCCAGCGCGGGCACCGGCACGGGCTCGGGACAGGGCCTGGGCCAGGGAGCAGGAGGCCCCAGCGGGGCGCAGGGCACCGGGCGGACGCTGTTCGAGAATTTCCGGGCCGGCATCTTCGAAGCCTTCGGGTATGCCGCCACGGCCCTGGTGGCGGCGGCCCTGCTGGTCAGCCTGTTCCTCAGCCGCCGGATCGTCGCCCCGGTGCGCAAGCTCACGGATGCATCCCAGCACATCGCCGAGGGGGATTATGAGAAACGGGTCAAGGTGCAGGGCGTGGACGAGATCGCCCAACTGGCCGGGTGCTTCAACCACATGGCCGGCCAGCTCGAACAGGCCGAAACCCTGCGCCGCCAGCTGATCGGGGATGTGACCCACGAACTGCGCACGCCGCTCACCTCCATCAAGGGTTACATGGAAGGCCTGGTGGACGGTGTTCTCCCCCCCACGCCCGAAACCTTCAACCAGATCCACCAAGAAGCCGACCGGCTCTCGCGCCTGGTGGACGACCTGCAAGAGTTGAGCCGTGTGGAGGCAAAGGCATTTTCTTTGGATGTTCACCCGGTGGCCGTCTCGAGCCTCGTGCAGACCACCCTGAAACGGCTGGCCCCCCAGGCAGCAGCCAAGCGGATCGACCTGGGCTCCGACCTGCCCGCTGACCTCCCGCCGATCCTGGCCGACGAGGATCGCATCACGCAGGTGCTCGTCAACCTGGCGGCCAACGCCATCCAGTACACGCCCGAAGGCGGCCGGGTAACCATTTCGGCCGGACAGCATGGCGATGAAGTCCAGGTTGCGGTGACCGACACGGGCATCGGCATCCCGCCCGAGCACATCGGCAATCTCTTCACCCGCTTCTACCGCGTTGACAAATCCCGCTCGCGGGGCGCGGGGGGCGGTTCGGGCATTGGCCTGACGATTGCCCGCCACCTGGTCGAAGCCCACGGCGGGCGCATCTGGGCCGGGTCGGAAGGCGAGGGGAAAGGTAGCACGTTCACCTTCAGCGTGAAGACATGCTAGATTTGTTGATCGACGATTGTGGATTGAAGAGGGGGATCGACCGCTAACCCTTCGATACCGATAAATGCGCATCCACGGAATCCAACAGCGTGCTCCAGCCGTACCAGAGGATGCGACCACTATCCAGTTCCCCCTGCAATTCCGGAAGCAATTCCCCCAGGAATGGATGCTGCTCCAGGAGTTCGCGGAGCGCGGTACAGGCATCGGTGCGCATGCGCCTTGCATCTTCTACGTAATTGTGATCCTCGGCATCGTTGGCGCTGCCGAGCACACGCAGGTGGCTGGCAGCCTCGCCGAGGATTTTCTGATGTAGCAGGTCCATCATCATGAGATTCTATCCCATTTCTGTTATTGTCACCAACCCATGGTTTTGTTATACTGGCTGTGGATATTGAGATCAATTCTATGCAGCCGATAAGCTGTCAATCCGCCAAATAGCGGTGAGCTAAAGAACGCTATGAATACTGCCATTGGGCGCCTCAGATAATTCAAAATTAAACATAACGCTTCCATGAAACAATGTTACCTCTGTGGCAAGAACCTCATAAAAAACGTGAACAAGAGCAAGGATCATGTTCCACCTGATTGCATCTTCCCGAAAGATAAGCCTCCCAATTTGATCACTGTTCCGTGTTGCAAAAGCTGTAATGGTGAGTTCAAACAACTTGATGAGAGAATGCGTAATTATCTTGCTCTATTGGCAGGAGATAAATCCGCAAGCGTTGGGCAGATTGCAAAGAGGGAGGTTTTAAGAAGTCGAAAGTGGCAAGAAGTTTTTCGTTCCTACACAAAACAACATCCTATTTTGGTTGACGAAAACGGTAGCTCTCACCTCGTATTCTATTTTGATGATAAAGAACTCAAGACATGGCTGGTTCGAGTCACAAAGGGACTCTTCTATAAACTCAACAGAACCAGAATCAGCGACGTCGCGACCTTTAAAGTTGGGAAGTATCCGCAATTCACTCCACAACCGAGCGAAACCTTTCCTATGGAAAAAGGTTTGGAGTTTCGCCCTTATTTTGTTTATGGAGTGATCCGAGAGGAGAATAATGATTTTTGGGTTCTTTTTTTCTACGATCAACTGATCTTTAGCGTATCTGTTGATTTCCCTGTGCGATAAAAAGGCTTCAGTGAAGTTCATCTTTTTACTTCCGTTGCCGAATCGCGCCGCACGCTCTTCGCAAGGGTGAACGTTGGAGCACCCAGGCAGGGACAACGACGCAGAGCATCGTCGCCCGAATATTGATAACAAATAGCAAATGGTGGGGAAAACGAAGATTCATGACATTTGTCACTTGAATCCAGCCATAAAAAATCGTATTCTATGATTGATTATGATTGTTTTTGATTGAATAAGAGCGATCGTGGAAAACAACTTCGTATCCGGCACCGACCGGCAACTCCAAATCCTCCAGCGCATCCAGCGCCAGCAGCGGATCAGCGTGGCGGAAATCTGCGAGGTTTTTGCGGTCAGCGAGGCCACCGCCCGGCGCGACCTGGAAACCCTGGCGGAGGATGGCAAGGTTCAACGCGTCCATGGCGGCGCAATTGCATTGGCCCCTACCCCACCGGAACAGCCCATCCTCCAGCGCCAGGATGAGCAGGCCCAGGAAAAGGTCCGCATCGGGCAGGCCGCTGCCGGGCTGATCAACGACGGCGAAACGATCTTCCTTGGCTCCGGCACCACCGTTCTGGAAGTGGCGCGCAGCCTGGGCAGTAATCGAAAACTGACCGTCATCACCAATTCCCTGCCGGTTATCAATGTGCTGGCCGGCAATGAAGAGATTACCCTCATCAGCCTGGGTGGGATGCTGCGCGACAGCGAACTCTCGTTTATCGGGCATATCACCGAGCAGGCCCTGGCTGAAGTGCGTGCAGACAAGGTTTTTCTCGGGACGCGCGCCATCAGCCTGGAACACGGCCTGACCCACGAGTACCTGCCGGAAACCATGACCGACCGCGCCATCCTGAAGTCCGGCCAGGAGATCATCGTGGTAGCCGACTATACGAAATTCGGGCGCGCCGCGGCCATCCTGCTGGCCCCGTTGGAACAGGTGCACACCATCGTCACCGACGGGCAAACTCCGCCCGATTTCATCGAGGCGGTTCAAGAACGCGGCATCCGCGTGATCCTTTCTTAATTCTTCGTTCCCTTCGTGTCCCTTCGTGGATTAAAACCATGCTCCTCGAAAACTTCCACCCCCAATCGAAACTCATCACCAAAACCACCCTGGTCGAAAAGCCGCACTTCCCGGCCATCGATGCCCATAACCACCTGGGTGAAGATTTCGGTGGGGGTTGGGATAAGCGTCCGCTCTCTGAGTTACTTGACCTTTTGGATGCTGCTGGCATTATCCGTTATGTCGATCTCGACGGCGGCTGGGGTGAGCACCTGCTCAACGCCCATCTCGATCACTTTAAACAGCCCGCCCCGGAACGTTTCATGATCTTCGGCGGCGTGGACTGGAGCCAGTGGCCGGAAAAGGGAAATGCTTTTCCCGAATGGGCGGCGGGCAGGCTCAGGGTTCAGAAAGAGCGCGGCGCACAGGGGCTGAAGATCTGGAAGGGATTCGGCCTGCACGTCAAAGACCACGCCGGCAAGCTGGTGGATGTGGATGACCCGCGCCTCGCCTCCATCTGGGAAACCGCCGGTGAACTGGGCCTGCCGGTTATGATCCACGTGGCGGACCCGGTGGCCTTCTTCGACCCGATCGATGAAACCAACGAGCGCTGGGAGGAATTGGGCGCACATCCCGATTGGGCCTTCACCAGCCCGCCCTTCCCGCCCTTCCTGCACATCATGGATGGGCTGGCCAACCTTGTAACACGTCACCCGAACACAACCTTCATCGGCGCCCACGTGGGCTGTTACGCCGAGAACCTGGCCTGGGTCGCTGCCCTGCTCGACCGCTGCCCGAACTTCTTCGTGGATATCTCCGCCCGCATCGGTGAACTGGGCCGCCAGCCTTATACAGCCCGGCGCTTCTTCCTGCAATATGCCGACCGCATCCTCTTCGGTTCGGATATGGGACCGTATCCTGAAGCCTATCGCATCATCTACTGCTTCCTGGAAACAGATGATGAGTATTTCAATTACAACACCACCCCCATCCCGATGCAAGGGCGCTGGTACATCTACGGCATTTCCCTGCCGGATGAGGTGCTGGAAAAGATCTACTTTCGCAATGCTGAAAGAATATTGCTGAACAACGGATAAAACATGGAAAAAGGACAATTCACCCGCAAAGAAATCCAATCCCAGCCGGAAGCCTGGTCTGCCGCGCTGACTGTTCTGGACGAAAGTCGCCGGGCTGTGCTGGATCTTCAGCCTGCCCGCCGTTACAGTCAGATTATCTACACCGGCTGCGGTTCCACCTACTACCTGGCCCTGGCCGCCGCCGCCCTGACCCAGGAATTGACCGGCCTCCCGGCGCGCGCCTTCCCCGCATCCGAACTCTGGCTTTCCCCCCGCTGTTCCTACGTGGATGGGCAAACGTTACTGGTGGCGATCAGTCGCTCGGGCGAAACAACAGAAACCCTGCGTGCCTGCGAAGCCTTTCTCAACCAGGAACGCGGCGACCTGTTGACGCTATCCTGCTATGGCGAGATGCCCCTGGCAAAGATGGGGAAGGTGAATATCATCCTGCCATCCGGCCAGGAGCAATCGGTGGCGCAGACGCGCGCCTTTTCCACACTATACCTCGCCACCACAGCCATCGCTGCCTTTTGGGCCAGGCGCCTTGACCTATCCGACTCGCTGACCCGCCTGCCCGAGGCCGGGCGTAAAGTCATGGAGCAGGCTGCTCCTCTCGCGGCTGAAATTGGGCCGGATATGACCATCGACCGCTTCTACTGGCTGGGATCCGGTCCACGCTACGGGTTGGCTGCCGAACTCAGTTTGAAGATGAAAGAAATGTCCCTCAGCCACAGCGAGCCGTTCCATTTCCTGGAGTTCCGCCATGGGCCGAAGAGCATGGTGACAAATTCATCGCTGGTTATCGGTCTACGGTCCACGGTCAACGGTCGTTCCGAAGAAGCCGTGCTGGCTGATATGGAAAGCCTGGGTGGCCGCGTCCTCGATATCGGCGAAGATGGTTGCCAGATCCGGTTTGGATCAGGCCTGAACGAGGCCATCCGCAATGTGCTCTACCTGCCCGTCGGGCAGATGATCGCCTTCGAGCGTTCCATTTCCAAAGGGTTGAATCCCGATCATCCATCGAATTTGGATGCCGTGGTCAAATTGTGAGGAGGTGCATGGGAAAAGAGTGGATACTTCAACATATTTCTGCATATCCGATAATTTTCTGAACGCATCGAAAAGGAGAGAAAAGATGAAACACAGGCTATTGACCACTTTGCTCGTTCTTGCTTTTGTGCTCACCGCTTGCGGTGGCGGCAAGGAGGAAGGTCCAACGGTAGTACGCATGTGGGTGCATACCAACAACGCATTCATCTCCGGCTACGAGCCCCTCATCGCAGCCTACGAAGCCGAGCATCCCGATGTGGATATCCAACTCGAGAATTTCGATTATGAGCTCTACCTGCAAACCCTGCAGACCGCCATGCCCGCCGGCGAGGAGGCCGACATCCTGCAATTGTTCGGCACCTGGACCTCGCAGTACTACGAGCGCCTGGCCCCGGTTCCGGCGGATGTGATGACGATCGATGAAGCCCAGCAAACCTTTTACGCCGCGCCGATCGGCGGTTACATCGTTGATGGTGTCCTGTATGGCATGCCGCAGGAATTCAACATGGAGTATGGCGGCGTTCTGGTGAACAAGACCAAGTTCGAAGCTGCCGGCCTGGCCTACCCGCCGCAGTGGCAGACGTTGCAGGATGTATTGGCGGATGCGGTCGCACTTGCCCAAACCGACGAGGCTGGCATGATGTCAACTGCAGGCTGGCACTTCACCTCTGCCGACCCCACTTCGGCCTCCTTCCTGGCCGGCATCAAGCAGCGCGGCGGGGATTACTGGAATGCGGACCAAACCGGCTTCACATTCGACACGCCCGAAGCCCGCGCCCAATTGGAGTGGATGGTCAGCATCGTCGAGGCAGGTGCAGTCGACCCGGTCGTTTTCAACGACAGCACCAATTTCGTCATCGACGCCTTCTTCCAGGGAAAAGTCGGCATTGGTTACATCGGCACCTGGGCTATTGCTGAAGGCCAGGCCAACTTCCCGGATTTCACCGACGAATGGGATTACTTCTACCTGCCGCCCGTCCAGGGCGACCCGGTATTCGTGGCCGATTCCGGCTGGGGCCTGACGGTTTCGCCGAACAGCGAGAACCAGGATATCGCCTGGGATTTTGTAAAATTCGTCACTGCCAACCCGGCCAACGCCACGCAATGGAACATCGCCAGCGGTACTATCCCAGCCATGCCAGCCGTGGCTGAGTCAGAAGAGATCGCGGCAGCCATGCCCTGGATCCCGAAGGCGCTCGATATCCTGCCCTTTGGGCAGTACCTGGGCAACATGCCCGACCG
>Ga0105099_10002808_pt1 | contig 10219 bp, 7 predicted proteins | sample PPLLak3cmMay2015_2_FD_79138 | JGI IMG/M metagenome (GOLD analysis project Ga0105099, IMG submission 79138) | Freshwater sediment microbial communities from Prairie Pothole Lake near Jamestown, North Dakota, USA - PPLs Lake P8 Core (1) Depth... | ecosystem: Environmental > Aquatic > Freshwater >...
ATATTTTATTTCTCCAGTCCCTCATGTTTTCAGCCTTATTGTATCCAATGATCTTATTCAGGATCCCCCGGGCTTCTTCAACCTTTTTAACCGGCAATCTTCCAAGGCCAAGGTCCAGCGGCCAGATATACATATTATCCGATCCTCCTTCATTATCATCCAGCAGCCCGTAAAAGTCGTCTGAGACATAGGAATTGGCTACATTCAATGAAGATTGTGACTGGTAGGTGGGAATAAAATTTGGATTGCCGCTTACCTGCATATGATTATTGTAAGAGCCATCACCAAAGAGCAGGAGATATCTGGGGCGCTGGTCATCGCTTCCCGCCCTCCGGTAAAGCATCCTGGCCAGGTCACGTATGGCACTGACGTCAGGCGCGCCTGAGGAAAACTCATTGTATACCTGATTGGTAGTTGTCACCAGCACGCTCATGTTATCCTTTGTACGATGAAATTCGGCCAGTGAATCTGCCTGCTGAAGAAAAAGAGGATGTGTTACAATGAGCATCTGAGGTATGGCAGCCCCGTGCAGGTTCTGATTTTCGACCAGTCCAACGTCACTGGCCTCCGTTACCGGCTTCGGAAATGCAGCATCGGACAAAAAAGCGACAAATTCGCGAAGGCTGTCAGTAGCTGCGGTATAACTCAGGATGCTTCCGTTAAGGGATGACTCCACCCGAAACGCATTGCAGGGGTTTGTAATGTCCCATACCCGCAATTTCTCTGTGGCGCCGGATATGGAGAACCGGGCAATATTGCCGGTACCGGTTGATTGTATATCTCTGAAATACAATATGTTATTATTAAACGTCAGATTTCTTCGCACATTCACCGTGATATAATCAAGCCATCCGATGTCCGAGTAATCCGTTTTGTCATACGAAACAATTACATTCACCTGGTCTGATGAGGCTGACAGGGTAAAAAGGCCGCTTTTCTGGTTGGCCTGGATGCCGGTAAAGCTGTTAAGGGTAACACGGTCAACCATGATATAGCCAAGGTTTACATCATTACCGCGGATGGAGAAAAACTTGTCACTTGAAGAACGCGAGGCAACATTTACCATTAATCTGACAGGTTCACTGGTTATCAGGCCGGTAAAAACGAAGGTAGTGTCAAAAGATCCTGAGATTTTGTTGCTGAACCATTGGCGGCCCGACTTAGTGTAGTTGATCAGGTTTTTCTCGTAATAATCATAATCATTATAGGCAGTGACCGTATGGGTCACCGTACCGGAAGCCTGCGCCACAGCCTGTATCCTTTTCCCCGGGCCCAGGTCACAGGTCAGAAAATAATAAGCAGCTTCTGAATAGCCATTCAGCTTTTGTGAGAAAAATTCGTTGTCTGCATTATACTGCCATGAAACTACACCTTTACCGTAGAACAGGATGTAATCACCTTTATTAAAAACATCATCCCCTCCTTTTTCCATATAAATGGCATTTTCAAGGAGATCATCCGGCCGCGGGTCTGCATTCATCAAGGGAAGTTGTTGCCCGCCGTTGCCATATACCCTTATGTCCCCGGGATTTGAAAGGCCAATCTTTTCGAGGTCTTCATAGGTGAGTTTATAGATGCCATTCTTTTGTATTTTTATTTTATACCATTTTCCGGTTGCCAGAACGGATGCGCTGGCATAGGGGAGGCTATTCCCGGTTGTCGCCGCCACTTGTCTCTCAAATGCATGGAGGGTAAACGCTGTCAGTTTTTCAATCCTGCCTGTCAGCCTGTTTTTTCTGAGGGGAAGAAGATCGATCCTGATCAACGGATTTCCTCTCTGATAGACGGTGGTATGGTTAAAAACAATTTGCTCTTTCAGCTGATCGAGGCCGGTAATACCCATTAGTTCTTCTGCCGTCAGTTCGCTGTAAACTGTATTTTCCAGGCGGATACTGTCCACAACTGACGATGCATCCAGGGGGATCTGTTCATAAAACCAGGGAAAGTTAAGTTCCTGGTCAGGATATCCTGCCCCTTCAAAATACAGATGACGGAATTCGGGTGAAAAAACCACGGTACTGTCGCGATAAATCGCACGGGGGCGGCTTTCTCCCCATTCAACCATCCTGCTGTATTGCCTAACCTGTGCCAGCATGGATACAGGAAGGAAGAACAGGATAATAAAGGGCAGTAAAAAAACCGAACCGGGGCGGCTATGGTCAGGGTCACGATATTTCATGCAAAAATCAGATTTTGTTGACTGAAATATTATACAACATTAAACGTTTCAAAAATACAATTATTGTCAATTTAATGATAAACAAAGAAAGTTTATTATAGTTTTACAAACCTCTTGACATTGCAGGGTGAAAAATTTAATCTCGTATATTCTTTTTATGCTGATTCCGTTTCATTTTGCCACGGGATTCTCCCAGGATTTTCATTTTTCCGGTTTTATGCATAACCAGGTATATTTCAATCCGGCCTATGTGGCTATACCCGGGATGAATGAGGTCTCCATGACTTACCGGAATCAATGGCCGGGCATGGCGGCCAATTTCGTCACCTATGGAGCTCACTTCATTCAACCCATGCCCATAATCAGCAGCGGAATCGGGGTGAAATTCATCAGGGATATGGAAGCAGGCGGGGTCTTCTCCAGAACTTCAGCCAACCTGTTGTACGGTTACACTTTTAAGGCCAGCCGGAGCCTGCAGGTATATGCCGGTCTTGAGGCTTCCTATGTATTCAGGCAATTCTCACCCGGGAATCTTCAGTTTCCGTCTGATGTTTTAAATGATCTGGGTGTTTCTTACCCTCCGGTGAATATTTCAGCCTATACCAGGGGATATCCTGATTTCAGTGCCGGCGTTATGGGATTATTCAACAAAGTGTTTACGCTGGGATTATCAACCTCTCATATCACCAGGCCCGTGGGATCATTCTCCGGCGAGCCCGGCAGCCGGCTGCCTGTAAAGTACAGTTTATTTGCATCTTACAGAATGCCTGCCGGGGGAAAATATAACCAGGGGGGGCTGATCTTCACACCTGCCCTGATGTTTGTCCACCAATACATTACGAACGAGCTGGTATGGGGAACAGCCACGGAGATCCAGTCATTTACAGCCAGCATCTGGATGCGGCAGAATCTTTCCCTGAATTTCAGTTCCCTGCTTTTTTCAGCCGGAATTTTGCAGAAAAAATATACTTTTCTGTACAGTTATGACGTTAATTTAACACGTGCAAATTTTTTATCAACAAAAATGGGTTCACATGAAGTAACCTTTTTATTCCGATTTGAGTATAAGAGGAAGAAAATCGGGGCGATAAAATGTCCCTGATGGCTAACATATTTTTAATAATTGTTATAAATTAGCGTTACAAATATTTATTATATTTGAAAACAAAAACCAAAAAACCATGAATGTTAAGTTTTCTGCTGTATTGAAGATCTTGTTGCTGGTAGTTCTTGTTACCGCTTGTGGCAAAAAAGGCAGTCAGGTTTCAAACACTACGGGTTGGGATTATAACGATCCCGAGAATGGAGGATTTGAAGTTATTGCCGGCAGTGAACAGGAAACGGGTCCCGGTCTTATTCTTATTGAAGGTGGTACCTTTACGATGGGCCGTGTCGAACAGGATGTAATGTATGACTGGAACAACGTTCCGCGCAGGGTTACTGTCAGTTCATTTTACATGGACCAGACCGAAGTGAAAAATGTTGATTACAGGGAATATTTGCATTGGATACAAAGGGTTTTCATTGATTATCCGCTGGTATACCGGAAAGCCCTGCCCGATACGCTGGTATGGAGAAGGCCCATGGCTTACAACGAGCCATATGTTCAGTATTATTTCCGCCATCCTTCTTACAATGAATATCCTGTTGTTGGTGTCAGCTGGTTACAGGCAAGTGACTATTGTGCATGGAGGACTGACCGCGTGAACGAAGGTGTCCTTATCCGCGAAGGCATTCTGAAACCCGATCCAAATCAACTCAACGAAACGAATTTTAATACCGAATCCTACCTGGCCGGCCAATATGACGGGCTGGTCAATCAAAACCTCCGCAGTCTGGATCCTAATCAGGAATTCCGCCGGGTCATGGTTGAAGACGGGATATTGCTCCCGAAATACAGGCTGCCGACCGAAGCAGAATGGGAATATGCTGCTTTGGCATTAATCGGAAACACTTATGAAGAACGGGTATATGAAAGGAGAATATATCCCTGGGACGGCCATAACGTCAGAAATGATGTGAAAAAGAACAGGGGTGAACTGCGGGCAAACTTTGTCCGTGGTCGCGGTGATATGATGGGTACTGCAGGCGGCCTTAATGACAATGCCAGCATTCCTTCTCCGGTTGAATCCTATTGGCCCAATGATTTCGGTTTATATTGCATGGCCGGTAACGTTAATGAATGGGTGGAAGATGTATACAGGCCCCTTACTTATGAAGATTTTGATGAATTCAATCCTTTCCGTGGAAACGTTTTCCAGACCCTGATTACTGATGAAGAGGGCAACGTAGCCGAAAAGGACAGCCTTGGTCGTCTGAAATACAGGGATGTTACGGATGCTGAAGCCATCAACCGCTGGAATTATAAAAAAGCCTACTATAAGAACTATAAAGACGGTGATTATGAATCAAGCCTGATCGACGGATCGGATTGGTCAGCTGACGCCCGTGCCCAGTCCACCAACTCAACGCGCATGTACTCCCAGCTACAGGGATATGAAACCTCGCTGATCAGTGACAAGACCAGGGTTTATAAAGGCGGATCATGGCGTGACAGGGCTTATTGGATGAGTCCCGGTGCCCGCCGCTACCTCGATGAAAGCCAGTCAAGGGATGACCTTGGATTCCGCTGCGCCATGGTACGTGTTGGCAGCCCGGTCGGAAATTAAATTACAATGGAATATCCGGACATAAGATCTTATGTCCCACCATAGTTGAATAATATTTCAAAAACCTCATTAGTAATAGTGAGGTTTTTTTATTTTAGCATACATAACCATCAACCACCATAACCATCATAACCATCATAACCATCATAACCACCATAACCACCATAACCATCATAACCATCATAACAATTATAAAGCCATCTTAAGTAAAACGGGCTATGGACATCAGCAGACTATATAAAATATACAGGGTTCATCCCGATGTCAGCACCGATTCCAGGAATATAAGAGACGGATGTTTGTTCTTTGCCCTTAAGGGAGACACCTTCAATGGTAATCTGTTTGTGGGGGAAGCGCTGGGGAAAGGCGCCTCATGGGCCATTGCGGATAAAAAAGAATGTGCCCCCGGGCAAAGGATCATCGTGGTTGATGATGTACTGCAAACCCTGCAGCAGCTGGCCTCATTTCACCGCCAGCATTGCAGGTTCAGCATACTGGCCATCACAGGATCCAACGGCAAAACTACCACCAAAGAACTTTGCAGTTCAGTGTTGGGCAAACAATACAGACTTTACGCTACCCGTGGAAATCTTAACAATCATATCGGCGTACCCCTTACTTTGCTTTCCATGCCCCCGGATACTGAAATCGGCATTATTGAAATGGGGGCTAACCACCCGGGAGAGATTACGCTCCTTTGTAATATAGCCATGCCGGATCACGGATTGATCACCAATATCGGCAAAGCTCATCTCGAGGGATTCGGGAGTATTGAGGGAGTAGCAAAGGCCAAGGGTGAGCTTTTCACATACCTGGCCGCACATAACGGCACCTTCTTTGCCAATGCGGGCAATGATCTCATTCGCCGGATGGTTCCCCCTGAAAAGAAAAACATGGTCCTTTACAACAGCCGGGATACCCTTTGGGCTGAAGAAAAGGATTCAGGCTTGTTCCTGGAACTGCTGATTCATGATGGGGCTGATATTATCCCTGTGAGAAGCAGGCTTGTGGGACAATATAATGCCGAAAACATGCTGGCTGCCTATGCTGTCGGAAAGCATTTCGGCATCCCGCCATCGTTGATATCCGCTGCCGTTGAGCAGTATATCCCCGACAACAACCGCTCCCAGTTCATTAAAACAGCCAGCAATGAGATCATCATGGATGCATATAACGCCAATCCTTCCAGCATGAAAGCTGCCATAGAGAACTTTATGATCAGGCAGCTCGATAACAGCCTTATCATACTGGGGGAGATGCTGGAGCTGGGGAAATCTTCCTTAAGGGAGCATGAGGCAATTATCGGCAACCTTAAAAAATATACCGGGCAAAAGGTGATCTGCCTTGGCCGGGGATTTGAATCTCCGGCAAAATCAGCCGGCTATCCATGGTATCCTGATGTATCTTCTCTAATATCGGTTTTGACCCATTCACCCATAAAAGACTCTTTTATTCTAATCAAGGGATCCAGGGGGAACAAACTGGAAAAGCTGGTGGGAGTCCTTTAGGGAGTCGTGCGGCCTGCCTGGTGGCAGGCAGGTCTTGCTGTCTGGAATATAGCGGTTTAGGTGTATAGCGGTTTAGCCTTCTAGCAGTTTAGGTTTTTAGCAGTTTAGGTTTTTAGGTATTACTTGTCCCTTGTCTCTTGTCCCTTGTCCCTTGTCCCTTGTCCCTTGTCCCTATATTCTATTTTTCACTGTTTACAGCCAGCCTTTCTACACCACCTCCCCCATCGTCTTCAGCCACCAGTGGCCATCGGAAAATTCAAAAATGTTGATCGCAGCATTATACAGGTGAAACCTGCGCGGAGTCTCAAGAGGCAGCCTCAATACATGTTTTGTCCATACATTCAGGACTCCTCCGTGACTTACTACCAGCACTTTCTGTTCAGTATGACGGCCGGCAATATCATCGAAAAATGCAGTTGTCCGGGCCAGCAACTGGTGTTTGCTTTCTCCGCCCGGCACCTGGTTCTCAGGATTGCCAGAAAGTTCCCTGTCAGCTTCATCCGGGTACTTTACCGATATTTCTTCCCAGGTGAGGCCCTGAAAATCCCCGAAATTCCTTTCCCTGATGCGGTCATCATAACGAATGGCTGCATGGCCTGACACAGAGGTGATGATACTGACCGTATGCCTTGCCCTTTCCAGGTCGCTTGAATAAACGGCGTCAAACCTTAAGGCCGATAGTTTGCCGGCAAGGGCTCTGGCCTGCCGCACGCCTTCCTCTGTTAATGGGCTGTCAAGCTGTCCCTGCAGGCGCTTTTCGCAGTTCCAGTATGTTTCGCCATGCCGTATCAGATATACCAGTATTTTCATGTTCTCAAAAGGAACAAAGGTAGGGTATTCATACAAAAAAAGTTCTGACCGATCACAAATTCTCATAAAACCCAGTCTGATAGCGCTGATCAGCAATTTGCTTTAATCTGATATTTGTTATGATTTTGAATATGGGGTTTTTCTAACTTTGAAATATCCAAATCCGGTTTCATTATGATCAATAATCAATTACTGAGTCCTGACCGCATCATCATTGTTGGCGGATCCAATAACCTGCACAAGCCAGGAGGCAAGGTTGTGGATAATATCATCAGGGGAGGTTATGATGGGAAGCTCTATATCATCAATCCAAAAGAAGATGAAGTACAGGGCCTCAGATCCTATCGTACCATCGGTGAATGTCCGGAAGCCGATCTGGCCATACTGATTATAGCGTCAAAATATTGCGTGCAGGTTATTCAGGAGCTTGCCTCCCATAAAAATGTCAGGGCCTTTATTGTCATCTCGTCGGGTTTCAGCGAAGAAGGAGAAGAAGGGGCCCGTATCGAAAAAGAAATGGCTGCCATTGTTAACCAGTACAATGCCTGCCTGATAGGGCCAAACTGCATTGGTATGATCACACCCCGTTACAGCGGTGTGTTCACTTCGCCGGTGCCCAGGCTCTCTGCTGGAGGATGTGATTTTGTATCAGGATCCGGGGCGACGGCTGTTTTCATTATTGAATCAGCGTTGTCAAAAGGGCTGTCATTTTCCAATGTATTCTCAGTGGGCAACAGCGCCCAGATTGGCGTTGAGGAAGTACTGGAACACTGGGACAAGAACTATGAGCCAGGAAAAAGTTCCGGGATTAAGCTGATGTATATTGAAAAAATCGCCAATCCCGACAAATTGCTGTTGCATTCTTCCTCATTGATCCGGAAAGGCTGCAAAATAGCTGCCATCAAAGCCGGATCAACCGAGGCCGGAAGCAGGGCTGCTTCTTCTCATACGGGTGCCATGGCATCATCGGACCTGGCGGTGGAAGCGCTGTTCAGAAAGGCCGGGATCGTCAGGTGTTTTGGAAGGGAAGAGATGACTACGGTGGCGTCGATATTCATGTATAAGGCATTCGCCGGTAAAAATATCGCCATTGTCACCCATGCCGGAGGTCCTGCCGTGATGCTTACCGACGCGCTCACAGCTGGTGGACTCAATATTCCGGTTATTGAAGGCAAGATCCACGATGAACTCCTGGCCATGATGAATCCCGGGGCTGCTGCAGGAAATCCCATCGATCTTATGGCCACCAATACCACAGAACAATTATTCAACGTTATTGAATATGTGGATAAAAAACTTGATTTTATCGATGGCATCATCGTTATTTTCGGCAGCACAGGATTAACCGATGTAACCGAAACCTATGACATGCTGCACCGGAAGATACAGGACGGCCGCAAGCCCATTCTGCCTATCCTGCCGTCGGTGAGCAGCGCCCATAAGGAACTTGAATTTTTTCTTTCGAAAGGACATATCAACTTCCCCGATGAAGTATTGCTGGGTCGTGCATTAACCAAGGTATATAACACGCCGTTTCCGGCGGAGGATAAAATTTATCTTGACGGTGTAGACATCCCCCGCATCCGGAAGATAATCGAAGAAACGCCTTCCGGATTTGCGGATCCCTCCGTGATTCAGGACCTGCTCGGGGCCGCCAGCATCCCGGTTGTCACCGAAGGTATTGCCCATACAAAAAGGGAGCTGTCCGCGCTGGCGCATAAAATTGGTTTCCCCCTGGCCATAAAGGTCATTGGGCCGGTTCATAAATCGGATGTGGGCGGTGTCACACTGAACATAAAATCGGAAGCCCATCTTATTGCCGAATTCCGGCGTATGATGAAAATAAAGGGAGTCAGGTCAGTCATGCTGCAGCAAATGATAACAGGGATGGAACTCTTTATCGGAGCCAATTATGAGCCACATTTCGGGCATGTCATCCTGTGCGGGCTGGGAGGCATATTTGTGGAGATCCTGCGGGATGTTTCTTCCGGACTGGCCCCGCTGACGTTCAGCGAAGCACATTCCATGATCCGGAGCCTGAAAAGTTACAGGATCATCCAGGGAGCCCGTGGACAGGAAGGAATCAATGAAGACAAACTGGCTGAGATCATAATACGGTTGTCCACCCTGCTGCGTTTCGCAACGGAGATAAAAGAAATGGACCTGAACCCGCTGATCGGCAATGCGTCATCATTAACCGTTGTAGATGCCCGCATAAGGATTGAAAAATAATTTATGGTATTTTTACCTATTGGTGATTAAAAATACATACTTTAATTTCAAAATTTTAACTCAAATCCAATGATTGTCCATCAATTATCTGTATTTCTTGAGAATAAGTCAGGACGGCTTACTGAGGTTCTGGAAACACTGGGACAGGAGAATATCAAAATCACTGCTCTCAGTGTGGCTGACACATCTGAATTCGGGATATTGCGCATGATCGTTTCCGATCCGGTAAAAGCAAAATTGCTGCTCAAAGAGAAATCATTCACGGTCAATCTTACGGAAGTGCTCTCCATCATTACGCCCAACGAAGCAAGGTATTATGCAAAAGCACTCAAGATCTTATCCGACATTGATATCAGCATTGAGTACACCTACGCTTTTTCGGTGGGTGAAAGATCCGTGATCATTTTACGTACCAGCAATACCGAACTTGCAATCAAAGCGCTGCAGGAACACGAGATTGAACTTCTCAGGGCGAGTGAGCTTTATAAAATCTAGTTCAACACATTTATTCTTCCAATTGTATTATCATGGAAATCTGGAACAGGCATTTTGAATGCATGGATCGTGAGGAATTGCGCAGCGTGCAAGGAGAAAGGCTAAGGGAAACCGTTGAAAGGGTGTACTTTCATGTACCCTTCTATCGTCAGAAAATGCAGGAAAGAGGGCTGGGGCCTGAAAACATACAGTCAATTGATGATATTTCCAAACTGCCCTTCACCATAAAAAATGATCTTCGCGACAATTATCCTTTCGGGTTGTTTGCCAGCCCGATGAGTGAGATTGTCCGGCTGCACGCCTCTTCAGGCACTACAGGCAAGCCA
>Ga0105099_10002809_pt1 | contig 10215 bp, 10 predicted proteins | sample PPLLak3cmMay2015_2_FD_79138 | JGI IMG/M metagenome (GOLD analysis project Ga0105099, IMG submission 79138) | Freshwater sediment microbial communities from Prairie Pothole Lake near Jamestown, North Dakota, USA - PPLs Lake P8 Core (1) Depth... | ecosystem: Environmental > Aquatic > Freshwater >...
ATGTACCAATCACCATAAACGGACAATCCGACTCCCGAACCACTCCCCACCATCACAGTGTTGTTGCAGATCAGAGAATAGCCTGAGCTATTCAGACTAACTACCCCCCTAGTCCCCATGTCAACAAGATTATACGTGCCAGCACACAACGTCGTAGACCTGTTCAGCAATAACTCATCCCTCGGTGCGAATACGCTCGCATTATTGTCATCGCAGTCACGCCAATCAGGGTCAACATCATGGTCAGCATCAAATACTATCGGACCCCAGTCAGTGACCGCACCAGATGTTGATGCTCTGTTAGAGCTGTTATATGGATACTCATTCCCTCCATCAGCAAAACCATCAAAGTCAAAATCGAAAATCTGTATGTCTTTCGACGCAATATCCGACCAATAATTGCCCCGCGGTTTTCCGCCGACAGTCGTATTGAATGAATTCACATTTGTTCCTCCAACCACATTCAAAGAGTTGGATGTAAAATTATTGTAGTAGAACATATTATTGTTGCAAGAAGCACCCATCTCGACCCCACGACCTGTGTTGAAGAACGTGCTGTTCCGCACCAAACACGAATCGACTCCTGAGGTCATATAAGCAAAGTACAGTCCAGTATCAGCGTTCCAGCAAGTAAGATTATATATATCTGCAAAGCCACTGTCCCTAAAAACGATCCCATTATAATCGTGATCCCAGCTGAGCACATTATACAATCCCAAATATGACGAAGATTGCACCCACATGCCGTTCCTCTTGTAACGCAGATACGCATTTGATATTATGACATAATTCGAGCTTGAGACATAGATCCCATCCCAACTGCTGGTCAAACCAAGATCAGTTATGTTAAGGTTCGTTGCATTGCAATAGCTGCTTGAACTGAAATAAAGGCCCTCATAAAAATCCCGATAAGAACTCAGGTTCGTGATGTTGACATAATTGCTGCCGCTTATGTATGTGCCTGCATTCGATAATCCGCCACCATTAAGAGCGGTCGAAATGTTCCTCAGGTAAGAGTTAGCAGAACTTATCAGATAGATGCCGTTCCCTGTGCTCTCTGTCACATTCACCCGTTCAATAGTCGAATATGGTGAAGCAGTCACATATATCCCTACAGAATAGTTTGACACTGTGCAATTCCTGATTGTTATATTCCTGTGAGTGCTTGAATAAATGCCATAACCTACTTCTGAACCTACGAGCACAGTGCCGTTGCATGTCAGGACCGTATTGTTGGCATTCAGTATTATGACGCCCGAACTTCCTGAATCAGCGATATTATAAGTTCCACTGCAAAGGACAGTATTCGAGTTGATGAGAAGATCATCAGTAGGCGTCACACATTGTCCAGACACAAACGGCACTATGAACAGCAGCAGAGCTATCGCAGAAAACAGCAATATCAACCTCTTCTTCCTGTTCACCATCTTTTTCTTTTCACCAGTCTTTTTCCTATTACTTTTGCATATCCTATGCCTTCGCCTGCATCTCAAGCCAACGCCTGAACACAGGGTCATGTATCTCGAACACGCCACGCTCTTTTAGCGTGACAAAACCTTTCTCTTCCATTATCGAGAGGAACCTTCGGACATTAGTCTGTGAATAGCTGATGAGCTTTGATATCCTTGACGGACTATTGACCTTATGCTCTGCCATGCACAATAGGATGGGCAGCTCTTTAGGACTCAAAAGCTTGATGCGTTCTCTGAAATACACGTGCAGCTCGTTTGAGAGCATATCTTCGAAAAGAGTGTTGATTGATGATGTATCATTCGTACCAGAACGCGATATGAATCTTCCGATGAAGTTCAGATAGAACGGGACGCCGCCAGTTATGTTGTACAGTGTGTTGACTGCAGGTTCACCTAAGTCCATCTTGCCTTCCTCAAAGAAACGACGTGTCGAATCAAGAGACAACGGGCCTAAGACAATCTCTTCAAACCCATCAAGAGCCATATTCGTGGATGAAGATATGACGAGGACGACATTCTCTTCAGCATCAAGAGTGAAGGAATCAGGAGAGAAAGATAATGATACCTTATCAGATTTCATCTCTGAAAGCTTATCAGCATCATCTATCATGACGACAGCAGTCGTCTTTGTCTCTTTTGCGACAAGCGACGGGAATGAGAAGAAAGCCTTGACTGCATCATTGACGTCTATCTTATCGTCATGCTCGAAGAAAAGAAGTATCTTCAATGACTCTTTGGCAGAATCGCCGAGCTTCAGTTCAGATATGCGCCTGTCAGCATCGATCATAGAGAGCGAGAAAAACTCTTCTGGCTTGCTACCGAAAATAGTTCCATACGCAGAGAATACTCTAAGCAGATTTCGTCTGATATAAGATGCAAGGTCGATACACTTGTCTGTCAAGAATAAGATAGGCACGAAAGATTTGATTTCAGACACTTTATCTCTCAGCGAGAACAAGAAAGATGACTTGCCGATCTTCTCTGGACCCACAACGAGGATATTTTTTCTAGACTTGACATACTTGACAGAAGATTCTAGCTCATCTTGCCAATTATCCAGTTTCTTTCCCGGTTGTAGACTGAAACCCACTTTTTTCTCTCTTTAACGATTCAGTGTTATTTCTCTATAGTAACTGCAAAAACCACCAATGTTAAAACAATTTTATAATAATTATTTTTATTATGTATTTAAACATTTATAAATGTTTTGGTGTTTAAAAACAAACACAACCACAACAGAGCAACTAATAAAATAAGACAAATGATAATAATAAAAAATATAATAATTATATTTATTAAATAAGGTGGTATCGACGAGACAGCAAAATATATATTACTTATTAAATAATTTATTATTTTATTCAAATAATTATTAATCAAATAGATAATTTTTTAAAGCTAAACTGCTTTCCGAACCATAAATGACTAAACCCCTTCCGAAGTGGATAATGCAGAAATACGCAGCATTATGGCGTCAATTCAGATACAACGAATTCGACCATACTCAATCTACGGAGATACTGAAAGATAACACCAGCGTAATAATCTCCCACCTAAAGAAGAACGGCTGGATAGAGATCAAGCTCAACCCTAAAGACAGCAGGAAAAGGATCTATGTCCTGAAGACTCCAGAGCAGGCAGTACAGGAGATAGGTATGGAAATCAGAAAGGAGACGGCATAAAAGAATGGCAGAGATCACAAAAGAACAGATAGAGAAGATGAGCCCAGAAGAGCTCAAGGAATTACAAAAGCAGCAGTGCATATTCTGTCAAATAATATCCGGCAAGGTCGCGTCAAGGAAAGTGTATGAAGATGAGACGTGCCTTGCGATACTTGACATAAATCCTGCAAATCCAGGACACGTACTCCTCATACCTAAAGAACACCAGTCGATAATGCCTCTCATGCAGGAGAAAGACATCTCGCACCTGTTCAAGATAGCGAAGAAGATATCTGCATCGCAGATACGTACGCTTCAGGCAGAAGGGACAAACATATTCATAGCGAACGGCGCAGCTGCGGGGCAGAAAGCGTCGCACTTCATGATACACCTTATCCCAAGAAAGCAGAACGACGGCATAACTGCCATGACATTACCTAAGAACGACATAAGCAAAGAAGACCAGGATAAACTCCTCAAGACAGTGAAGAAGAAAGTCGATGAAAGGTTCGGCATAAAAGAGAAACAAGAACCGATAATGACTGACAGGCCAAAACCTGAACAGGTCAAGACTGAAGTCGACCAGGATGAGAAAAACGACCTCAAAGAGGAGACAAAACCTAAAGGCAAATTCAATCTCGATTACATATCAAAACTTTTCAAATGAACCAAGATGAGCTGCGAATACTGTGAAATAGTAGAGAAAAAGAGTGGGGCCGCGAAGCTTTACGAAGATGACAAAGTGATCGCATTCCTGGCAGACAAGCCAGCGACAATAGGCCACGTCATAATAGCCCCCAAGAAACATTCACCGATACTCGAATCAGTCAGCGATGAAGACCTGGAAAAGGTATTCAAGACAGCCAACAAGATATCCATAGCATTGTTCGAATCGATAAGATGCGAAGGGACGAACCTGATAATCCACAACGGCATAGAAGCAGGTCAAGAGGCACCGCATTTCTCTGTCAACATAATCGCAAGGAGAAACGATGACGGCTTCTTCTTGGAGTGGGCGCCAAAACAGCTGAGCGAAGAAGAGATGTCGACTATAGAACTCAAGCTTAAAGAGGACCTTGCAAAAAAAGAGACTCCTGCGCAACCTAAAGAACCAGAGAAGCCAAAAGAAGAACCGAAAAAAGATGATACCAAGAAAGAAGAGATAAAAGATACAACAGAAGAGCCAAAGAAAGAGACACCAAAAGAAGACAAAGAAGAGAATTACCTGATAAGGCAACTACGAAGGATGCCTTGAGTATCTTGAGTTGAAAATCCGCACCGCAACTGCAGCTCGCTTCGATATTGATATCTATTATTGGTCTGAGTGCACCGTTCATCACATATGTATTTTACTAGCTCGCTAATGCAGTGGCGGTGCTTGAGCTAGTGTGGCTGAGCGAGCAGTTGCGAGCGAATGCCGCACCTTGCATATCAAATGGGCGTAACCATTTGGTGGTTGCGGTGCTTGAGCTAGTTGAGTTTACTTTACTAAGAAATCATCAGCACTGAGGCAGACCGCCCTGTATTATGGCTACTTCAGAACAATAGTTGTATCCTGCTTCACCAACCCTCTTGATCTTAGGTATGAACCTGACTTCCTGCACTTCAGACATGGTCATACCAGAGAAGGTGACATTGAACTCCCTTGTCTGGCCCTGCAAGAAAGGGGATGATGGAGAGATAGAATCATTATTGAATATGTTATCTTCACTTATCGCTATGAACTTGAAATCATCTATCTTCTTTCCAGTGTTCTCAAGAAGGATATTCACATAATTGCTGCCCAGGCATACCTGCGGGTCATCATCTATCTTAAGGACATTGAGGACAATATCCCTCGAGCAGGAAAGCTGCTCTGTCTTGGACTCTATCGTCGTCTTCTGCTCGCTAATCATATTACGTATCATGCCTGTGACAACTGCACCTATACCTACGACTACAACAAGAAGAAGGACTGTTGCTATAAGAGGCTCGACAGCCTTTTTAGAGCGGAACATAGCACATCTCATCAAAAAAAGTCAAAAAAATAAAAAATTTTCAACACAGATCGATATCTGTGAATGTCAAAGCTGCGTCTGTGCAGTATGCATATTCAGACCTTCCTACGACCTTGACTCTTGGGACGATCTTGACCTGCTGTATATCTCCACCACCAGCATTGCTGACATTGAAGATATATGTCTGTCCTGACTTGAAGTTGGACTGCAATGTAGAGTTGAGCACTACATCATTGGATGTAAAACCTGCATCTGTGAAGAACTTCACCTGCATCTGGTCTATAGTGGCTGACCCTGCGTTATCCAAAGTAAACAGGATTGAAGTGTTGTCAACCGCCCTGCAAATCCTGAGCTCATCAGCGACTGTCGGGACAGTAACTGCGACTTCTATTCCGCACTTCATGTCAGATGCCTTCTCGATTATGGTCTGCTTGTTCTCAGTAACATAATTCCTCACAATCCCTGTGACCACTGCACCAATACCTACAACAACCACTATGAGCAGAACCGCTGCAATCAGGGGTTCGACGCCCTTCCTTGAATTCCAAATCTTCATCTAAATACACCTCCTATTGGTAACTTGAACAATTATTGGGAACTGAACTTATAGTTATGCCTGAATCAGAACAGAACGCATGCTCTGTTATTCCCGGAAGGTTTATCCTAGGCACGATCTTTACCTGCCTAAAAGCACCTATAGCTTCAGGATCATAAGTGACATTGACTATCGCGGTAGCACCTACAGCAAGAGTATCATTGAACACAGAATCATTATTGAATACGCCCTTAGCACCTACAATCCTGACCTGCGCATCAAGGATATCCATAGTCCCGACATTTTCGACATAGAAATTCAGTGATGCCATATCAGACTCTTCACTTGTCGTATTGCATATCTGATAATCATTATTCACAACAACCAATTCAAGGCTGACATCCCTGCCGCACTTGATAGACTCTTTACCTTGTGTGACCTGCTTCTCGCCCTCAGTAACATAGTTCTTGAAAAGAGACATGACTGCTGCGCCAAGAACGACAACTATGACAACAAGTAGGACTGCAGCTATTATAGGAGAAATTGCCTTTTTACCTGATAAACGCATCAAATCCCTCTTTTTGCCGCAGTACGGGCATTTTTAACGGGTTTATTGAAGTTTTAATATTTAAAAGTATTGATTTTAATGCAAGAAAAAGCCCTAGAAGCCCAAAAACACAAGCACAAAGTTGCCCCAGAAATATGTCACGATGAAAGCTGTCAAGAAGCCCGGAACGAAAGGGATACCATATTTGACAAGCACTTTACCTATCTTCTTCTTATTTCTCAAAGCGATAAGCTTCGATATCTGACGCTTCTCAAGACCCAAGTCACCAGGACCACATATCTTCTTCCCATCAACAAAGATATCCTTGACAACCCAGTCGCCTTCAGTCAGGACATCTGGCTCGACAGCCTTTATCATCGCAGCTTTTTCCAAAGACTTCAGATAGACCAAGACATAGAAAGATGCAAACATCATCCCTGCAAGGACAACAATAGGCACCTTGACAGAGAAAGGCGCGAAGATGGACAATCCTAGCAAAGATAAAGTTCCTATCCAGACAAACCACTTGACTTTCTTACGTTCCTTGAACTGCCTGCTGAATTCTTTTTTCAGGCTCTTGAAATTGACGACTGCAAGATATACGCTGAACAATAGACCGAACAATGCGCCGAATATTATTATATTTATCACGAGAGCTATCAGGAATGAATCGAAAGCCGAGAGGAATATGAACACGACCAATGAGATCGCCATGATGCTGAATATCGCCTGAGACAACAACCTCACCCATCCTCCTGCATCATAAGATCTCTCAAACTTGCTCATTGACGAGTCTATACGTCTCTTCAGACCTGAAGAGAGATAATATGCAACAAGTATCGCAGAGATTATAGCAGTAAGCACAAGTATCACACTGAATGCGAGCACGGAGTACTGCCCGAGGTCAAGACCTAAGAGGACACCAAGACCCATGAGCATCTTTGAATCCCCTCCACCCCACTGGCCAGCGTAAAACATGAATAATGCGATGAGGAAGAAAGCGACAAAACCCAGAACACCATCAATAAAGAAACTGAAATCCTTGTAGCCTAAAGAGAATATCATCCTCAACCCGAAACCCAGGAAGATGAGCCCATAATTGAGCCAGTCAGGGACTTCACGCACTTTAAAATCAGTATAGCTGCCTATGATCAATGCTATAAGTACAATCATGAAGATTATAGATTCTGCAATCATGTGATATGACCCAATAACAAACTTTATATATATTTGTTGTTATTATTCAACAATAGAAAATTCGTATTTATCCCGCAGCATTGCCACGACGCTCGCAAAGATTGCACAATCCGCGGGTTGACCGGGTTTAATCTGGTCTGAATTGTGCTCTGTATGCTCGCAAGTCGGTGGCAACGCTGCTAGAAGCTAAACAAATAGAAAATTCTTTGGGGGAACAGGAAGTTGCTAGATATAATAGCCAATCAGCTTAGGAAGAAAGGAGTCAATCCTGACAAGCAGCACATGCCTAAACACATCGCCATGACAGTCGGAGGGCTCGGAAGATGGGCAAACAAGACAGGCCAAGAGCTAAAAGAGGCGCACAAGAAAGCATTTGAGAAAGTCAATGAGATAATAAGATACCAGCTATGCTTCGATATCCCGATAATAACACTTTATCTGATAAACTCCAGGATAAACCAGGCAAAGGATTTCACAGAGACTATGGATGCACTGGCAGAATTCTTCCAGGAGCTACTGCAGAACAAAGATGTATTCAAGAGCAAGATAAAAGTCTCGATACTAGGCAAATGGTATGACCTGCCAGGAAGGGTAGTCGAACCGATAAAAAGAGTCATAGATGAGACAAAAGATTATGACAGCTTCTTCCTCAACCTCTGCATAAACTATGACGGCAAAGAAGAGATAATAGATGCATGCAAACTCATAGTGAGGAAAGCCATGAACGAGAAGATAGATGTCGATTCGATAACTGAAGAGATGATAAAAGACAACATATACTCATCATACTTCCTGCCGCCAGACCTCATCGTGAAGACAGGCACAGGAAAGAGGCTGCACGGATTCTTATTGTGGGACTCTACACAGTCCTTGATACATTTCTCAGACCTGATATGGATGGACCTGAAAGAGAAAGATTTCATAGACGCGATAAAGTTCTATCAGGATAACAGGAATAGAGTTTGAATAAGATTTCTAGAAGATATTTACAATCCTTGTTGTTAAATAAAAAGTAAAGAGAATAAAATAAAAAAATTAATTCAACTCAGTTACATCTCCATTCCGCCGCCGCCCATCCCTGGAGGCATTCCGCCAGCGCCAGGTGGCATTCCACCTTTGTCGCCGCTTCCGCCTGCGATGACATCGTCAATCCTGAGTATCATCGTAGCGACTTCAGAAGCGCTAGATATCGCCTGAGTCTTGATCTTCAATGGCTCAAGGACACCCTGCTGCCATGCATCCATGACTTTCCCTGTGAAGACATTTATCCCTGCCCACTTCTTGTTCTTCTCATGGGCGAACTTTAGTTCAGTCAACACATCTATAGGGTCAAGGCCTGCATTCTCTGCCAATGTCCTCGGTATTATCTCAATAGCATCTGCGAATGCTTTCACAGCCAACTGCTCTCTCCCCGAAAGACCTTCTGCGAATTTCCTGAGTTCCTTCGCAAGCTCCATCTCAACTGCTGCCGCTCCTGCGACGACCTTACCGTAGCGCAATGCTGCAGCGACGTCTCCTATCGCGTCATCCATGGCTCTCTTGACTTCATCGATGACGTGCTCTGTGCCGCCTTTCACAAGGACAGTCACAGATTTAGGATTCTTGCAATCGCTCACAAATGTCATCTCTTCATCACCAACCTTGACTTCCCGTACCAGGCCTGCTTTACCAAGGTCTTTAATGCCAAGATCATCAAGATTTGTCACTACACAAGCGCCAGTAGCCTTGGCGAGCTTATCCATATCAGACTTCTTGACTCGTCTGGCTGCGTATATCCCTTTCTTAGCAAAATAATGCTGCGCAAGATCATCTATGCCCTTCTGGCAGAAGACAACATTCGCCCCTGATTTCTCTACCTTATCGACCATGTCCTTTATCATGCGCTCTTCCATATTAAGGAAGTTCTGCAGCTGGTTAGGGTCAGTTATCTGTATCTTCGCATCGATCTCTGTACTCTTTATCTCGATAGCAGAATCCACCAGAGCAATCCGCGCTCCAGCTACCTGCCTCGGCATCGCGGAATGGACTTTCTCCTTATCAAGGACGATGCCTGCAACAAGTTCAGTATCTTCGACGCTTCCGCCGACCTTTTTCTCTATCTTTATATCCTCCTTGTCTATCAATATCTTGCCATCGATCTCCTCTGCGACATTCTTTATAGCAGCCACAGTTATGTCAGACAAGAGCTCTTTAGAATACTCAGCGCCTTTTCCAGTCATAGCAGTCATGGCTATCTTCTTCAGCGTCTGGATATCCTTTATAGTTACATCTTCAGAAATAGAATGAAGTATCTCCTGTGCCTTTTCAGCAGCGATCCTATATCCTTTCACGATGACTGTAGGATGTATCTCCTGGTCAAGCAGGTCTTCTGCCCGCTTGAGGAGCTCACCAGCAAGTATGACTGCTGTTGTCGTCCCGTCTCCTACCTCATTTTCCTGCGTCTTTGCAATCTCTACAAGCATCTTCGCTGCAGGATGCTCTATCTGCATCTCTTCAAGTATCGTGACACCATCATTCGTTATTATGACATCCCCAAGAGAATCGACAATCATCTTATCCATACCTTTTGGACCAAGGGTTGTCCTCACTGTCTCTGCCACAAGCTTAGCAGCCATTATGTTATTCCGCTGGGCATTCTTGCCAGTACTCCTCTGAGTGCCTTCAGGCATTATGAATATCGGCTGATATTCTTTTGTCATCTTATATACCTCCAAAATCGGATAAAAATTTTAGGGGCCAAATCTGAAAAAAGCCATTAAACCCTCAAAACGAAAAATCGCCCATACACTAAGAGAATTAATTTGAA
>Ga0105099_10002810_pt1 | contig 10214 bp, 8 predicted proteins | sample PPLLak3cmMay2015_2_FD_79138 | JGI IMG/M metagenome (GOLD analysis project Ga0105099, IMG submission 79138) | Freshwater sediment microbial communities from Prairie Pothole Lake near Jamestown, North Dakota, USA - PPLs Lake P8 Core (1) Depth... | ecosystem: Environmental > Aquatic > Freshwater >...
CGATTCGGGAAAGTCGGGTTTCGTTCACCTGAACAACGGACAAAAAAAGGGCACCCGAAGGTGCCCCGAAGGAGAGAGATTCCTGATTCCGCGAACCAGAAGGCAGGCACCGGGGCCAGCCTTCGGTTTCATGGACCTAGTGGTGATAGGCAGTCTCGCCGTGCGACGTGACATCGAGGCCTTCGCGCTCTTCGTCTTCCGGTACCCGCAGGCCGATCACGATATCCACCAGCTTGAAGGCGACGAGGGAGACCACGCCCGACCAGACAATGACGGTACCTACGCCCCACAACTGAGCGATCACCTGCGTTGCCATGTCGAAGTCGCCGACCTTGTTGGCCACGTAGTCATAGACGCCCGTGCCGCCGAGAGCCGGATCGACGAAGACGCCGGTCAGGATCGCGCCGAGGATGCCGCCGACGCCGTGGATGCCGAAGACGTCGAGCGAATCGTCGGCGCCGAGCAGCTTCTTCAGACCATTGACGCCCCACAGGCAGATGATGCCGGCCAGCAGGCCGATCACCATGGCGCCCATGACGCCGACGAAACCGGCCGCCGGGGTGATCGCCACCAGACCGGCAACCGCGCCGGATGCAGCACCCAGCATCGAGGGCTTGCCCTTGATCATCCATTCGGCAAACATCCAGGACAGCGTGGCGCAAGCCGTTGCCACCCAGGTGTTGACCATGGCCAGTGCGGCACCGCCTGAAGCTTCGAGCGCGGAGCCGGCGTTGAAGCCGAACCAGCCGAACCACAGCAGGGAAGCACCGATCATCGTGAAGGTCAGGCTGTGCGGGGCCATGGCGACGTTGCCCAGACCGGTCCGTTTGCCGATCATGTAGGCACCGACCAGGCCGGCCATCGCGGCGTTGATATGCACCACGGTACCGCCGGCGAAGTCGAGCGCACCCTTCTGGAACAGGAAGCCGGCAGTCTTGCCGGCCGCTTCACCGGCCGCAGCGTCGATGTAGGCATCCGGACCCGCCCAGTACCAGACCATGTGCGCCATCGGGATGTAGGACAGCGTGAACCAGATCACCATGAAGACCAGGATCGCGGCGAACCTGGCGCGTTCGGCGAAGGCGCCGACGATCAGGCCGCAGGTGATCGCCGCGAAGGCGCCCTGGAAGATCACGAAGGCCAGTTCGGAGATGACCACGCCCTTGGAGAAGGTGGCGCCGACCGATTCGACTGTCACGCCCTTCAGGAAGAGCTTGTCGAGCACTCCGAAGAACTGGTTGCCCTCGGTGAATGCCGCCGAGTAGCCATAGACCACCCAGAGCACGGAAATCAGCGAGAACACCGTGAATACCTGCATCAGTACCGACAGCATGTTCTTCGAGCGGACCAGGCCGCCGTAGAACAATGCCAGGCCCGGGATCGACATCAGGATGACGAGCGCGGCGCTCATCATGACCCAGGCGTTGTCGCCCTTGTTGGGAACCAGAGCCGGAGCAGCGGCAGCTTCGGCCGGAGCAGCAGCGGCGGCGGCTGCCGGCGCGGCGGCGGTCGCGGTTGCCGCCGGAGCGGCCACCGTTTCTTCAGCCCAGGCCGGCGCGCCGAAGGCGACGGCACCGACCAGAGCCAGCAATGCGAAAACGTGTTTCATGATTCGCTCCTTAAAGGGCATCGGTACCGGTTTCACCGGTACGGATACGAACAACTTGTTCGAGGTCGAAAACGAAGATCTTGCCGTCGCCGATCTTGCCGGTGCTGGCCGATTTTTCAATGGCTTCGATGACCTGTTCGACCTGATCGCTTCTGATCGCAGCCTCGATCTTCACCTTGGGCAGGAAATCGACGACATACTCGGCGCCCCGGTACAACTCGGTGTGCCCTTTCTGCCGGCCGAAACCTTTCACCTCAGTGACCGTGACGCCCTGCACGCCGATCGCGGACAGCGCTTCACGCACTTCGTCAAGCTTGAACGGCTTGATGATGGCGGTAACGAATTTCATGTCTGGTTCCCCAAAAATATTTAATCTGGTTTTCCCCCGCCAGCGCCAGCCGGCTCACCGGCGGGGAAGTTTCAAACTGGATCAGAAGGTCCTGCTGACCGAGATCACGCCGATGCCGCGGCCTGCGTCCTTGGTCTTGGAACCGAGTTGGCCATTGGCATTGAGGGAATTCGAGAAGCAGTAGAACTCGGCGTTGCCACAGTTGCCGGCAGCGTTGGTGCCGATGTAGGCAGCACCAATGATCCAGCCGCTGATGTCCTTGGTCACGCCGAGCTTCCAGTCCGTGTATTCGATGCTCTGGTCAGCCGTCGTACCGGCGTACTTGTAGTCGGAGAACAGCTGGCCGACGTGGCCGACGATGGACCAGCCGTCGCCGACCGGCACGTTGGCGGTGAGGTCGAGATAGCTGCTGCCCTTGGAGTCCGGCAGGCTGAAGTAGTCGGTGAAGGAATAGCTGTACTTCAGGGACAGGAACTTCCAGCTGCCGGCAACATAGAGTTCGAAGTTGTCGACCGCGCCGCTCGCCGTGGCGGTGAGGTTCCTGGCATTGGTGCGGGACAACGGGGCAGCATTGGAGCCCGGATAGTAGTAGTACAGACCACCGACATCGAAGCCGAAATCTTCAGCAAAGGTCGTCTTCCAGCCGCCGTAGAAGTCCATTTCCAGGTTGCCTTCGGGGAAGCCGGCGCCGGAGCTCACGTTGGAGTTCCAGTTGCCAAGATAGAGGCCGCTGGAATGCGCGTAGTCGAAACCACCCTGCAGTGCCGGCTGGCCGAAGGTCTGATCGATCCCGCGGAAGCGGTAGCTGGAGAACAGGCCGACGTTGGCGGTAAAAGTATGGTCACTTGCCGGCACGGCTGCGGCCTCGGCAGCCGGGGGAGCAGTCTGGGCGAAGGCGGGAACGGCAAAAGCGCCGGCAAGGGCCAGTGCAATCAGGGATTTGTTCATGGTGTTTCTCCTGCGGTGAAAGTAAAAAGTGAAAAAAGGAAATTGTGCAGCACAACATAAGCATGACCCGTGCCAGATATTTTTATGATCAGAATCAAGGTAAATTTAATCGGTAACGATGGCTGACAATCAGTTAACGCACCAATGCGGTGCGGGCCGCGACACCAGCGCACCACTGCCGTGCCGGGCGTCCAGAAAAGGGGGGCGGAGCCCTGTGTTACACTTCTTGGATACGGAGGATTCCCCATGCTCGACCCGAAAATACTTGAAGAAATCGGCAACAAGATGAGCACCTTGCTCGCCAACTCGCCAGCAAAGGATTTTGAGAAGAACGCCAAGGCGGCAGTCAGCAGCCTGCTCGCCAAGCTCGACGTCGTGACCCGCGAGGAATTCGATATCCAGACGCAGGTGCTGGCCCGTACCCGTCAAAAGCTGAAGGAACTGGAAGCCCGCGTCGAGGCGCTGGAAAAAGGGCGGGCAGCGCAGTAATTCGGGGATGGCGCTCGCCATCGCGCACAGCCGCGGACTGGACGGCCTGCAAGCGCCGCCAGTGACGGTCGAGGTACACCTGGCCAGCGGCCTGCCCAGCTTCACGCTGGTCGGGCTGCCCGATACCGAGGTCAAGGAAGCGCGCGATCGCGTGCGCGCCGCCATCGTCAATTCCGGCTTCGATTTTCCCGCCAAGCGGATTACCGTCAATCTGGCCCCGGCCGACCTGCCCAAGGAATCCGGCCGTTTCGACTTGCCGATCGCGCTCGGCATCCTGGCGGCCAGCAGCCAGATTCCGCGTCCGCCGCTCGCCGAATACGAGTTTGCCGGCGAGCTCTCGCTGTCGGGCGAACTGCGCCCGGTGCGCGGCGCGCTGGCCATGGCCCTGCAGACCGCCGACACCGGCAAGACCTTCGTCCTGCCCGCCGGCAGCGCCCGTGAAGCGGCGCTGACCGGCAACGAAAATGTCCTGGCGGCGGGCTCGCTCCTGGAAGTGTGCGCTCACCTGAGTGGACAGGCATCGCTGCCAAGGCCTGCCGCGGTCGACCTCGAAAATCAGCCGGTTTTTCCGGATCTCAGTGAAGTGCGCGGCCAGAGCCAGGCCAAGCGGGCGCTGGAAATTGCTGCCGCCGGCAATCACTCGCTATTGATGATTGGCCCGCCCGGTTCGGGAAAGTCGATGCTCGCCGCCCGCCTGCCCGGCCTGATGCCGCTGCTCGGCCGCGAAGCCGCCAAGGCCTCGGCCGCCGTGCTGTCGCTGGTCGGTCAGTTCCGCCCCGAGCGCTTCGGCCAGCGTCCCTACCGCGCCCCGCACCACACCGCCTCGGCCGTCGCGCTGGTCGGTGGTGGCAACCCGCCACGGCCGGGTGAAATCTCGCTGGCCCATCAAGGCGTGATGTTTCTCGACGAACTGCCGGAATTCGACCGCAAGGTGCTGGAAACCCTGCGCGAACCGCTCGAATCGGGCCGTATCCACATCGCCCGCGCCGCGCGGCACGCCGAATTCCCGGCCGAATTCCAGTTGATCGCCGCGATGAATCCCTGCCCCTGCGGTTTCAGCGGCCACCGCAACGGAAAATGCCGATGCACGCCGGACCAGATCTCGCGCTACCGCGGCAAGCTGTCCGGCCCCTTTCTCGACCGTATCGACCTGCTGATCGAAGTCCCGGCACTGCCGGTCGAGGCGCTCGCCGGCAAGGGCGATGGTGAATCGTCGGCGACCGTGCGCGAGCGTGTCGAAGCGGCGCTGGCGCGCCAGCACGAACGCCAGCGGAAAGCGAATTCCCGCCTCGACCCGGGCGAGGTCGAGACCCTGTGCGCCCCGGACGAGGCCGGCGCCAGTCTGCTCAAGCAGGCCAGTCAGCGCCTCGATCTCTCGGCGCGCGGCTGGCACCGCATCCTCAGGGTCGCCCGCACCATCGCCGATCTTGGCGAAGGCGCGACGGTTCGCGCGCCGCACATTGCCGAGGCGATCCAGTACCGACGTCTCCCCGGTGGCTGAGGCGCAACGCTCGACGCGTACCTTCGCCATCCTGCTCGCCAGCATGGCGGCGCTCGGCCCGTTCTCGATCGACACCTACCTGCCGTCCTTCCACGAAATCGCCAAGGATCTCGACGCGACGCCGCTCCAGGTCCAGCAGACCCTGTCGGCCTATTTGCTGGCCTTCGCCACGATGACGCTGTGGCATGGCGCGCTGTCCGACCGCTTCGGCCGGCGGCGCGTAATCCTCGTCGCCCTCGCGCTGTTCGGCGCCGCCTCCGTCGGCTGCGCCTTCGCCACCTCGATCGAGCAACTCTGGGGTTGGCGGGCGCTGCAAGGGGTCACCGCCGGCGCCGGCCTGGTTATCTCGCGCGCCATCGTGCGCGATCTGTTCGACGGCCCGCCGGCGCAGCGCCTGATTTCGCAGATCACGATGATGTTCGCGCTGGCGCCGGTCATCGCGCCGCTGATTGGCGGCTGGCTGCAGACGTGGTTCGGCTGGCGCTCGGTTTTTGCCTTCCTGGTGGCGTCGACCGCGCTACTCTGGATCGCCTGCTGGAAACTCCTGCCCGAAACGCTGCCGCCGGAAAAGCGCCAGTCGCTCCATCCCGCCTACCTCGGGCGGGCCTACTGGAAGGTGATGAGCGCGCCGCCCTTCCTGCTCGCCAGCGGCGCCCTGTCGCTCAACTTCTCCGGATTTTTTGTCTATGTCCTGTCCGCGCCGGTCTTCCTGATGTCCCACCTCGGCGTTTCGGAAACCTGCTTCCTGTGGCTCTTCGGCCCGGCAATGGGCGGCTTGATGCTCGGCTCCTGGCTCTCCGGCCATCTTGCCGGCAAGCGCTCGCCGGGCGCGACGGTCAGGCTGGGATACGGCGTCATGGTCACCGCCGCGCTGATCAATCTTGGCGTGAACCTGACCTTGCCGCCCGGGCTGCCGTGGAGTGTCGCGCCCCTGTTCGTCTACACGCTGGGCATGTCGCTGGCGATGCCCAGCCTGACGCTATTTGCGCTCGACCCCTTTCCCGACAACCGCGGCATGGCGGCGTCGTGCCAGACCTTCATGCAATCCGGATTCAACGGCGTGGTCGCCGCGCTAATCGCCCCCGCAGTCTGGGGATCGACCCTGAGCCTGGCCGGCGCGATGGCCGGCTTCCTTATTCTGGGCGGCGTGACCGCCCTGCTTTACCGGCGCTCAGTTCTGCTGCCACGGTAAGCCGTGAAAACGCCAGCCGCCGAGCGTGCCGCGATGGTGATGTTCATCGAGCGCGCCTTCGAAACCTTCCGAGACATTGATGACCTTGGCGAACCCGGCCGCTTCCAGCGCCTCGCCAGCCTCGCGCGAACGAACCCCGCTCCGGCAGATGAGCAGCACCGCACGCGCCAGATTGCCCGCCACCAGATGCTTGACCTTGTTGGCAAACTCCGGATCGACATCCCATTCCGGCGCTTCCCGCCAGGCGACGTGTTCGGCGCCCTTCGGATGGCCGACGCACATGAACTCGACCTCGGTCCGGCAATCCACAAACACGGCGTCGGGATTGGTTTGCAGGAATTCGTGAGCGGCCAGTGGATCGAACGTCTGCATGGATTTATCCGTAAATTTGAACTCGGCCCATTATGAACTTAAAGCAAGTTGGGCGTAAACTCTGGCCATGAAACCACGCAACTGGATATCCGCCGCGCTGGCGGCGATTTGCTCGATCCTGCCCGGATGCGATAGCTTCGCGCTGAAGGACATCCGGCCGGGCGTCACGACCGCCGTCGAGGTCCGCGCGAAGCTGGGCAACCCGGGCTACGAGTTCCGCAACGAGGACGGCAGCGTGACCTGGGAATACACCCGGCAGCCGGCAGGCGTGCATTGCTATATGGTCACCCTCGGGCCGGACAAGATCGTCCGGCAACTGGATCAGGTGCTGAACGAAGCCAATTACGCCAAAGCCAGCGCCGGTATGACGCGTGAACAGATCCGCCGCCTGCTCGGCCGTCCGGCGCGCGTCGAGGTTTTCGCCAACCTGGGCGAGGAAGTCTGGGAGTGGCACATCGAGGGCATGCCGCACAACGAGGAAACCTATTTCAACGTCTATTTCGACACCGCAAGCGGACTAGTCAAAAAGGCCGGCAAGCGCGTCGCGATGAAAGGCTAAATAAATCAAGGCACTTGGCAGTCGGCGCGGCGACCAGTAAACTACGGCCTCTGCCGAGGAGCGCTGCGACCCTTTTCATGCACCGACATGAATTTCGGGGCCAGGCTCGGCAATGATCAACGGCGCTCGCAAACCCCAGCCGGTTTGTGACGCCGTTTTTTTGCGACGCCGCCCGGTGCAATTCAGCCCTGCCGAGGTGATCAGCATGCAAGCCGACCGTACCAACGAGCTCTCCGCCCTACTCGCCGAACGCCTGCTGATCCTGGACGGCGCCATGGGCACGATGATCCAGCGCCACGGGCTGCTCGAGGCCGACTATCGCGGCGAACGCCTGAAGGATCATCCGCACGACCTCAAGGGCAACAACGATCTGCTGGTGCTGACCCAGCCCGGCATCATCGGCGGCATTCACCGCGAGTACCTGGAAGCCGGCGCCGACATCCTCGAAACCTGCACCTTCAACTCGACCTCGGTGTCGCAGGCCGACTACAACCTGACCGAGCTGGTCTACGAGCTGAATTTCGCAGGCGCCCGCCTCGCCCGCCAGCTGTGCGACGAATTCACCGCCGCCAACCCGGCCAAGCCGCGTTTCGCCGCCGGCGTCCTCGGCCCGACCAGCCGCACCGCCTCAATCTCGCCCGACGTCAACGACCCCGGCTTCCGTAACGTTGCCTTCGACGAACTGGTCGCCAATTACTTCGAGGCGATCACCGGTCTGGTCGAGGGTGGCGCCGACATCCTGCTGGTCGAAACGGTGTTCGACACTCTGAACGCCAAGGCCGCGCTGTTCGCCATCGAAGCCTTCTTCGAACGGGCGCAACGGCGCTGGCCGGTGATGATTTCCGGCACGATCACCGATGCCTCCGGCCGCACCTTGTCCGGCCAGACCGCCGAAGCCTTCTGGAATTCGCTGAACCACATCCAGCCGCTCTCCTTCGGCCTGAACTGCGCCCTCGGCGCCAAGGAACTGCGTCAGTACGTCGAGGAACTGTCGCGCATCTGCGATTGCTACATTTCGGCCCATCCGAACGCCGGCCTGCCCAATGCCTTCGGCGGCTACGACGAAACGGCCGAGATGCTGGCCGATGAAATCGAGAACTGGGCCAAGAGCGGCATCGTCAATATCGTCGGCGGCTGCTGCGGCACCTCACCCGAGCACATCAAGGCCATCGCCGAGCGGGTTGCTGCGGTCAACCCGCGAAAAGTGCCGAAAATCGAAAAGAAGCTGCGCCTGTCCGGGCTGGAGCCGTTCAATGTCGGCGCCGATTCGCTTTACGTGAACGTCGGTGAGCGGACCAACGTCACCGGCTCGAAGGCCTTCGCGCGCATGATCCTCGAAGGCCGTTTCGACGATGCGCTGGCCGTCGCCCGCCAGCAGGTGGAAAACGGCGCCCAACTCATTGACATCAACATGGATGAGGCGATGCTCGATTCGGTCGCCGCGATGGACCGCTTCCTGAAACTGATCGCCTCCGAACCGGACATTTCGCGCGTGCCGATCATGATCGACTCGTCGAAATGGGAAGTCATCGAAGCCGGCCTCAAGTGCATCCAGGGCAAGGGCATCGTCAACTCGATCTCGATGAAGGAAGGCGAAGCCAGGTTCATCGAGCAGGCCAAGCTGGCTCGCCGCTACGGCGCCGCGGTCATCGTCATGGCCTTCGACGAAAAGGGCCAGGCCGACACCTTTGCGCGCAAGACCGAGATTTCCAAGCGCGCTTACGACCTGCTGACGGGCATCGGTTTCCCGGCTGAAGACATCATTTTCGACCCGAACATTTTTGCCATCGCCACCGGCATCCCGGAACACGACAACTACGCCGTCGATTTCATCGAATCAGTGCGCTGGATCAAGCAGAACCTGCCGCACGCCCATATTTCCGGCGGTGTTTCCAACGTCTCGTTCAGCTTCCGCGGCAACGATGCCGTGCGCGAAGCCATTCACACCGTTTTCCTCTATCACGCCATCAAGGCCGGCATGACCATGGGCATCGTCAATGCCGGCATGCTCGGCATCTACGACGATCTCGAGCCGGTGCTACGGCAGAAGGTCGAGGATGTAGTGCTCAACCGCAACCCGAACGCCGGCGAGGCGCTGGTCGATTTCGCCCAGACGGTGAAGGAAGGCAAGGCCAAGGACAGCGGCCCGGATCTGTCGTGGCGTGAAGCCTCGGTCGAAAAGCGCCTCGAACATGCGCTGATCAAGGGCATCACCGACTTCGTCGTCGCCGACACCGAAGAAGTGCGCGCCCAACTCGAAGCCGAAGGCAAGCCACCGCTTGCCGTCATCGAAGGGCCGTTGATGAACGGCATGAACGTCGTCGGCGACCTGTTCGGGGCCGGCAAAATGTTTCTGCCGCAGGTGGTCAAATCGGCCCGGGTCATGAAACAGGCGGTCGCCCACCTGCTGCCCTACATCGAAGCGGAAAAGACCCGTACTGGCCTGGGCAGCAAGGGCAAGATCCTGATGGCGACGGTCAAGGGCGATGTGCACGACATCGGCAAGAACATCGTCGGCGTCGTCCTCGGCTGCAATGGCTACGACGTGGTCGACCTCGGCGTCATGGTCTCCTGCGACAACATCCTGAAAGCGGCGCTCGAGCATCGCGTCGACATCATCGGCCTGTCCGGCCTGATCACGCCATCGCTCGAGGAAATGGCCCACGTTGCCAGCGAAATGCAGCGCCTGAAGATGACGCAACCGCTGCTCATCGGCGGCGCGACGACCAGCCGCGCCCATACCGCGATCAAGATCGCCCCCAATACGGACAGCGCTGTAATCTATGTTCCGGATGCATCGCGCGCCGTCGGCGTCGCCACCAAGCTACTGTCGAATGACAATCGCGATGCCTACATGGCTGAGATCGTTGCCGAGTACGAAGCCGTCCGCGCCGAGCACGCCGGCCGCAAGGGGGCCACGCTGGTGACGCTGGAAGAAGCCCGGGCCAATCGTTTCACGTGGAACGAGCCGTACGCGCCGACCATCCCCAACCAGCTCGGCCTGCAGGCCATCGATCTGGAACTGGAAGACCTTGCCCTTTTCATCGACTGGACACCTTTCTTCCAGAGCTGGGATCTGGCCGGCCGTTACCCGGCCATCCTGGAAAACGAAACGGTCGGCGAAACCGCCCGCCAGTTGTTCGACGACGCCAAAGCCATGCTGGCGAAAATCGTCGCGGAAAACTGGTTGACCGC
>Ga0105099_10002813_pt1 | contig 10201 bp, 5 predicted proteins | sample PPLLak3cmMay2015_2_FD_79138 | JGI IMG/M metagenome (GOLD analysis project Ga0105099, IMG submission 79138) | Freshwater sediment microbial communities from Prairie Pothole Lake near Jamestown, North Dakota, USA - PPLs Lake P8 Core (1) Depth... | ecosystem: Environmental > Aquatic > Freshwater >...
AGAAAACTTAGGAAAGAACTTTCCAATAAAGAAAAAAAACTACTTGATAAAACAAATACATTAGAAGAACTTAAAGCTAAATACGAATCAAAAGAAAAAGATTTTAAAGAAATTACCGACCAAATAACAACTTTGGAAGAAGAACTAAACGTAAAATTAAAAGATATTGAATTTAGAAACAATGAGCTTAACCAAAAAGAAGAAGAGTTAGAATCTTTTAAAAGACAGTTAACAGAAAAATCAAATGATATCCAATCTCAGCAAGAGCAAATAAGTTCTTTACAATCAGCACTTTCAGAAAAAGAAAAATCATTTGAAGATCTTGTTATAAGCCTTGAAAGTAAAAACGAGCTTTTAAAATCAAATAGTGATGAACTTGAAGATAAAACAGAGGAGATACGAAAACTAAGTAGTCTGCTTGAGGATAAAACAAGTCAATCTCAAGAAGTAACAACTGTTTTAAAAGAAAGAGAAAAACAGCTAAGTAAACTAGTAGAAGAGCTAAATACTGTTAAAAATGCACTTGATTTAAAAAACAATGAATTTAGTATTTTTAGGGAAGATTTTAGCAACATTCAAGAAGAAATAAACGAAAGAGAAACAATAATTGAAAACCTAAGTAAACAGCTAAGAGATAGTCATACTCAGCTTATTGAAAAATCAAGTTTTGCAGATAAAATCAATCAGGAATACAGTAGAGCTACTCAGGAACTGCAAACAGTAATAATTAAAATTGATGCAAAAAAAGAGGAAATTACAAATCTGCAAAAAGAACTAAAAGATAGAACGCAAGATTTAGAATTTAGAAACAATGAACTTAACAAAAATCAAGAAGAGTTAAGCCAAATAAGAACAGAGCTTGATATTAAAACAAGTTTATTAGGTGAACATAAAAAGCAAATAACAGATTTAAAAACAGATATAGAACTTAAAAAACAGGATATAGAATCTATTACAAATGATCTTAAAATAAGAAACAATATAATTGAAAATATAACCAAGCAGTTATCTGAGAATCATACGAAACTTGCTCAAAAAATAGGTTTTGCTCAGCAGCTTGAAATAGAATTATTAACAAATAAGGAAAAACTAACAGAAACAAGTACTACTCTTTCAAACAAAGAAGAAGAAATAACTTGCTTGCAAAAAGAACTAACTGATAGGGTAAATGATCTTGAATTTAGAAACATTCAGTTGAATCAAAGCAGAGAAGAAATAGACAGACTACAAAACAACTCACAAAACCTACAAGAACAACTAGATAAAAAACAACAAGAGATAACAGATATACAAACAGAGTTGGAAAGTAAACATAACCAGATTCGCAGTTTAAAAATAGATCTAAAAATGAGAAGTGAAGATTTAAGGTTAAGTAAACTTGAAATAGAAGATAAAAACGATGAGATACAAAGTATTAAACAAGAACTGGAAACAAAAATATGTTTACTTAATGATGTTGAAAAACAATTATTTGATAAACAAAACGCTTTTGAGAAACTAGAATTTGAAATTAAAGAAAAAGAAATAATGCTTGAGCAAACATGTACAGATCTCGAGGTTTTTAAAACTGATTTAGAAGAAAAAAATCTTTTGATAAATAAGCTTAATTCTGACTTAATAAATGAAAAAGGAAACATAGAACCGATTACACAGGAACTACAAAAAACACGCAAAGAATTAGAAGAAAATTTATTGATTTTAAACGATAAAGAACAAAAGATTTCCAAACTTCAAGTTCAGATACAAGATAAACAAGAGCAAGCAGCTGAAATGCAAGCAGAATTTTTTGAAAAAGAAAATGAGCTTACCAGTCTGCAATCTGAAATTGAATCAAGAACCAGGATAATAGAGCAACTACAAAGTCAAATTCATAAAGATAACGATTTAATGTTTGAAAAAGTAGAAAAAGCAAACAAACTACAGATAGAACTTGCTAAAAAACAAGAAGAAATAGATGAAACAGTAACGCTACTTTCTTCAAAAGAAGAAGTCATTGATGACCTTAGAAAAGAATTATCCGATAGACTCGAAGATCTAAATCTTAGAAATAACGTTCTTAACAGATATGAACAAGAAATAGAAGCAATGGCAACACAATTACAGAACCAGACACAAAGTTTAGCACAAAAAGAAATACAGATACAACAGATAAAAGGAGAGTTAATTGAAAAGGAATCTACTTTTGAAATGTTAAATGATGAGATTAGAACTAGAAACAAAATAATAGAGAATCTTGGAAATCAACTCACTGAAGAACAACTAGACGTCGCTGAAAAAAAGGTTTTATTAAATAATAAAAACAAAATGGTTGAGTCTCTTGAAAAAGAATTATCAGATAGACTTGAAGATTTAAACTATAGAAATCAGACGTTAAATAGATACGAAGATGAAATGGAGCAAATCAGAAACCAAATTGATAAACAGACACAACTCTTAACAAAAAAAGAAATAGAAACACAAAAAATACAAGAAGAATTATCAGATAGACTCGAAGATTTAAACTACAGAAATAACGTTCTTAACAGATATGAACAAGAAATAGAAGAAATGACAACACAATTACAGAACCAGACACAAAGTTTAGCACAAAAAGAAATAGAAACACAAAAAATACAAGAAGAATTAGAAAATAGAACTATAGATATAACAAGTTTAAACAGCGATATAGAAAACAGAAATCATATAATAGAAAGTCTCCAAAATCAGCTAAATGAAAGGCAAACAATCATTGCAGATAAAACAATTAAAGTTGGTGAACTAACAGATAATCTTAATGAAAAATCAAAAGAAATAGAAATAAGAAACAACGAACTTGAAAAACTTCAAACAGAATTGCAAAAAAATTTAGATCTTAACAGACAAAAAGATGCTGATATCATAAATTTAAAATCAGATATTACTGGTTTGAGTAAAGAAATTATAACTAAGAAAAATCTTTTAATAAGTGTAACAAGTGATCTTGAAATATTAAAATCTGAAAAACAATTTTTACAAGAGGCATTAAACAAAAGGACTCAAGATTTAGATAAAACAAGACAGGGACTAGATGAAAAAATCCAAGAAAACAATAAACTTTTAACAGAAAGAGATTGGTTTAAATTTTATTTCAAAAATATTAGAGATTGCACACCCAATCCCATAATTGTTTTCGATGAAGAAGATGCAGCTATTAGTTTTAACAACAGAGCAAGTGAAATCTTTAACATTAACCCAGGAATTATGCATGAAACAATTATATCAGATTTTGACCTTGTAAAAGATGGACGTATAAATGATGCAAAAAATAAATGTATACTTGGTAAAAAGCCGGTAACAGTTAAATCTATTGCAATTGAAGATAAAAAAGGCAACCAGTATCTAACCGATGTAACTCATTTCCCACTAATAGATGAAAAAGGTCAAGTTAAAGGAACTGTACTTGTAGTTGAGGATGTAACTGAGATAATAGGACTAGAGGCAGAGCTTGAAAGAAAACAAGAAGACTTAGATAATATGGTGGCAAAGTTCCAAAATACTTATACTAAACTTAGTCTAATTGATAGGGAAATAGAAGCAACAAACGAGGAGCTAATAAATAAAAAACAGGAGATAATTCAAAGAACAGAAACAATAAACAAACTTAAAGACGAGTTGGAAAACAAAAATTATGATTTAGAGATAAAGTCACAAGAGATTAAAAAAATAGAAGAACTTGTTTTAGAAAAAACAAATAATATAGATCAGTTAAAAATTGAACTTGAAAATAAACATAATGAATTAGATGAAAAAAACACAATAATTAATAAAATCAATTTAGAGATACAAAACAAAACAGAAATAATTAATGAAATACAAGATGAGCTAAATATTAAAAACATAGACCTTGAAGAATTAAAACAAAATATCCAAGAAACTTCAGATAAAAACCAGCAACTTGAAATTAAACTTCATAAAAGAGAAGAAGAACTTAGAAATACTAGCCAAATACTTGATAAAATTAACAGTGAGCTTAATCTAAAAACTGAAGAGGTGAATAATCTTTCAAGTGATATAGATCAACTTCAGCAAGAAATAAAAGATAAAGAATTAAAGCTTAATACAAAGGAAAATGAACTTTCTGAGATACAAGAGCATTTTAACAAAAATAAATCTGAGTTAAACTTTTTTAAGGTAGAACTTGAGGAAAAACAAAGATTACTTAATGAAAGGCATCATGAAACAAATATTTTAAGAAATGAACTTGGAGAAATAAAAGGATTAAATGAAAATCTGCAAAATAATTTAGAACAAATCCAGCAAGAAATAAGTTTCAGAACAGATAAACTAAACAATAAAGAAAATCATATTAAAAGCCTTGAAAATCAAATTCAAAATATAACTGGGGAGTTAAATCAGAGAAATACTTGTATTAATCAACAAAATGAATTGTTAAATAAGCTTCAATCTCAAAAAGAGGAAATAATGTTTCATTTTAATCAGATGAAAAACTCTATTCCTAATTCGGTTTTGATACTAGATGAAAATAACAATATAACTAATTTAAATAAAAAAGCAGAAGAACTTTTATCTCTGCATCATGACACAGCAATTGGTGCAGATATCTCAAGCCTTGATCTTTTGAAAAAAGAATGAATTCAAGAAAAAATAAAAGAGTTTAACAAGGATAAAAAACCGGTTTCTATAAATTCGATATCCTTTAGAAATAATCGTGGAGATATCTGTCTTGCAAATATTTCCCAGTTGCCTCTTATCAACGAAAAAGGGCAGTTTAAAGGCTCAATTATGGTTTTTGATGATGTCAGCAAAACTGAGGAGATAAAATCAGAGCTTATTCGTAAGCAAAGTGATCTTAAAGCAATGGATGCCAAATTTAAGGATGTATTCACTAGATTAAAAGTTGCAAATGAAGAAAAAAATGCAATTGACGAGCATCTATTATCTGTTGGAAAAGATAAACAGATACAAGTTCAAAAATTTAACAAGTTACTTGAAGAAAAACAAAAGCTGCTTGAAAAATTAAACATCGATCTTTCATCAAAAAATAATGAATTAGAAGGTATTACCACTCGTTTGAATGAAAATCGTGCTGCACTTGAAACAGTTGAAAATGAACTATCAAAAAGAAAAGCAGAGCTTAATGTTACACCGCAGTCTGATGAAGCCCTTAGCAAAATTTGGAGAGAAAAACTCAAAATCTATGATGAAATCGATAAATCGCTTGGTCCTGCTGAAGAAGACATTATTAAAACCAAAAAAATTCAGCATGAATCAGAGTTAGATAAAAATTAATAAATTCATTCTTTTTTTATTCAAATGTTATAATTGATTTCATGGGCATTGGTGCTTTAAGTGTTGTTGTACGTGTTATACCACTGGAGGGAAATAGTGTTACTTTTATTGTATCGTATTTACTCATTTGCATATCTGGTGGTAGTTTGAATACCAAATAGGTGTTATCGCTGTTTTCGTTTAAAACATGATAATTTGTTATTGATTCATCTATATCCATTATACTTATAAGCCCAAAGTTTTCTATACCTAGATTGTCCCATAAAGAATGCTCAAATAGTGACTGACTACCGATTTTTGCTGAGTTACTATTGTAATAAAGCATTCTTACGGTTTCACCGTTGTCTATCTGTATTGTTAGCTGAGTCATATCTATATTTTGTGATACAAGTGGTGATATGAGTAATGCTATTTTTTGTATTTTTTGTTCATCATCTATCTGATAGTATTTTCCTTTTTCATCTTTTATCTGTATATAAGAGCATATTTCGTCAAGTACTTCTTGTGTAATCTGTTCTATATCTTGTTCTTCTGTTGTTGTAGTTGTTGTTTCTTCTGTTAGAACAGATGCAGCGGTTACTGCTACAAGCATTATTGCAATCAGTATTATTACTGTAGCTATTCCTGAGCTCCCCCTGTTTTTCATTTTTTATCACTTATTGTTTTCCTAAGTATATCTTAGTATATATTATTATTTAAAGGTTATTATACAAATGTTATCAAAATAATGTGTATTATGAAGAAAAAATGCTGCGTGTAGCCGCTTTTTTAAGGATTTTTGACAAAATGTCATTTTGAGATTTTTACCATTTTGGCCTTTTTTACAGATATGACAGTCTACCGGGGAAGCTTTATATATTGTGAAATGAGAACAGGTAACATGAATAACATTGACATGACCTAAAGTGTCATGGAAATGGAATGTAAGGAAAGGAAGGTGAAATGAAATGGAAAAAAAGTATATGGAAAGGATAGTTGGAAGATACTGCAAAATCGTAACAAAAGAACCCGGCGAAAAAAGAGCAAGTGTCGTTACAGGCACCCTTGAAGATGTAGACTACAAGGATGGTTTTATTTTAGTAGACTCTGAACAAGGATTAGGGTGTCTAAGAATAAACACAATAGTTGCAATAAAACCAGGCAGAAAACATAAACTTGAAAGTGAAAAGAATATTAAAGATGATGAAGAAGCTTTAGTTGGTATTGGTACCCTAATTATTTTCATCGCAACGATTCTAATTGCGGCCGTTGCTGCAGCTGTTCTAATTAACACATCAGAAGAGCTACAATCAAGAGCAAAAACCGTAGGTACTCAAACCATACGTGAAGTATCAGCAGGTATCTGTCTAGAATCAGTCACTGGATACACAAATGCGGATAAAACATGTATAGAATATTTAGCAATAACTATCAGACCACGTGCAGGAAGTAAAGATATCGATCTTAGCCTATGTACACTAACTGTATTATACGATAATTTAACTGTATTAAAACTAGATGAATCATTAGTACAAGAAGTAAACCTAGACAACACAAGTTTGTTTTACACGCCAATCGCATCTGGATCAAACTACACAATCATGGAAAACACAACAAGCACAACATTTGGAGTAATAGCAATACACGACCCAGATGACTCAATTACAAATACAAACGGTATGAACTCTGGAGATAGATGTATCATAATAGTAAACCTAAGCGCAGTAATATCTGGCGGTGGATTACCAGCAAGACAATCAGTATCTGGAACATTAACACCTGAAATCGGTATTAAATCACAGTATGATGTAACAGCACCAGCAGTATTCTCAAAACGTATAGTTGCACTAGACTAAACAAAAAAACAAGAAAATAATTTGGGGACAAGAAAAATCCCCACAACTCTCTTTTTTAATTTTTTAATCTTTTTTAATATCACGTTTTTTAAAAACAATAATCTCTGCTTTTTCGCCATTAAAAAAAGTAGGTTTTGTGCCAACCTCGACATTTATTTTAACATCATCATTAGTCAAAATAACAGTTTCAAAACCTGAAACATCATCACCTTTAAGCCGATTAAAATAATACTGCTCGATGCCAGAAAGACCAGAAGAATCAATAAAATCAAAAATACTTTTATCAACTATTTCATCGGATTTATAACCAATTAAACTTGCAAAAGATGAATTAACCTGTTTAAAAACACCTCTTTGAATAATAGCAGCACAATCATCAAGCTTATTAATCATAAGTTTATCGGATTCTTCTAAAGAATCGACTTTTATCTTAAGATCATGAGTCAAGGCAGGCTCTAAATTAATTTTTTCAAGTGCTTTTTCTTTATTCTCAACCCATTTAATTCTACTTTCTATACTGCTTTCAAGATCTTCTAACTTCTCACGCCAGCGAATAAATTCATTCTTACGCTCATTAACAGTCTGTTTTTCAGTCTCAAGCCTTTTTTCAAGCCTGTTTAAACGCTTCTCACGCTCATCAAGTTCTTGCATTAAAGCATGAATTTCTTCACGATTCTTCAAACCACCAAATGCATCAGAAAAGCGATATAACCCACGTTCAACTATCTCCTCAGCACCAACAAGCTGAGAAGATTTCTTAGCACTCATTTTTTCAAGTTTTTTTTCAAGTTTTTCATTTATTTTTTCAAGTTCTTTATTCTTTTTTTCAAGTTCAATTATAACTTTTTCAAACTCGTTAAAATAACTGGGCATATCTGAGTTTGAAGTTTCTACTTTTTTATCAATTAAAGGTTTCTTAGAATTATCCTGTGATGAAACAAGTTGACCTACAAGACCAATATCTTCAACTTTACCATCATGACGATTACTTACAGGAAAACTACTCCAAGAGACCATAATCTCATGACTGTTACGGGTCAAAAGAGGAAGGCTAAAATCATCAATAAGTTTGTTTTCACGAACAGCATCAATAATCTTTTTCCATTGAATCTGATAACGCGGTGGAATTAAAAAATCAAAAAAACCTTTATTAAGAACATTATCTTTTTCATAACCAGAAACTTTTTCACACTCGTCATTAAACTTAATAATCCTACAATTTTTATCAATAGCTAAAACTAAATCTTTATCAAAAGAATCTTTACTGTTTTTTTTCATATACGCCTCTTTTTCCTTTGACATTTCCATCTCCAAACAAAAACAACTAAATCAATTTATCCTTTCAATAACCCCACTCAACTATTATCTAACCGTTTTTAATACTTTTTGTTTTACAAAAAAATGCATTTTTGCAAATCTCCAAGAGTATAAATAACATAAAGTATATTCAAAATATTAGTAAATAAAGAGTTACCAAATAAAACTATAAATACAAGATTATAGTTATATAGCATATTAGCTATAACCCAGTTGGTGCAGGAGGGATGTAAAATAAAGTTAAAGATGGGAAAAGAAGGTGAAGTAGCAGCGGAGCAAACAGAAGGTAAACCTACAGAACAGCCAAAAGAACCAGCTGCACCAGAAAATAAAGAAGAGCCTGAGAAGAAAAAAGAAGATGTTGACAAACTAAGAAAAGTAATAAAAATCGATGATAAAAAACAAGAAAAAAAAGAAGAAAAACCTTCAGGCGATACTGATTTAGAGTCTAATTCACGAGAAGGCCTTGAACAAAAAAGAGCGATTTTACAAAGTATAAAAGATTTTGATTTTCAAATAAAGAAGAACCAAGAAGAAATAACTGCTGTAAACAATAAATTAGATGCAGTATCAAAAGACCTTGATGATCTTGTAAGTCTCTATGAAATAGTATCAGAACAGATGAATCCTTTTGTAGGTCTTTCAAAAGTTACTAAAAAGAGACTTGATGCGCTTGAAAATTTCACACGTGAAGTAGATGAACTAAAAGATAGAATGGGAGATATCGAATCATTTGCTGTAAGAGCTGGTGCTGATTTAAAAACTATGAATGATCAAAAACAAAATGATGGAAAAAAGGATAAAAAAATTAAACTTGAAGAAGAAAAAAATCTAAAAGAAACACCAAAAACCATAGAGACAAATGTTTCAGAAGCACAAACCGGAGAAATACCGACTAAAGAAATAAAAATAGAAAAACCTAGTGAACAGCAACAAACTATGACACCTGAAACTATTCCAATTAAAGAAAACCAAACATTTTCAATGCCTGTAAACAACAATATAACATATCCTGGAGCTTATTCTCAGATGAACAATAATCAAAATGAGGATTACATAGATATCATACTTGAAAAATCATTAAATGCTTTGTCTATTGACTATAAAATAGATAGAGTACTAGATGAATTTATAGAAAGTTTAAAAGCTTAGAAATTAAATTAGGTGTAAGTATGGGAGATAGTAATATTCAAAACAAAAATAATTCAAATTTTGATGTTAGCAAAGAGCTATCTACCCTTGTTTCTAAAAACATTTTACCTAAAAAGATAGCAGTAAAACTAGATAATAAACTAAGAGAAAAAAACATTAAACTTTCAAAAGAACAATTTTATCTTCTTATTGATAAAATAACAGGTTTTCTTAAAAATTATACAAATCTTGAACAACAAAACCATGAAAACGTAGAAAATGCTTCAGATAATAAGTTAGATGCAAATTATTCTGATATGCAGACGCTTTTAGAAACAATAGAACGACTTGAAGAAAGACTTAAAAAGCTTGAGACCGGTGAAACTGATTTAGATGATAATTTGAAAGTCCCTGGCGCAGCAAATACTAAAATTTTTACAACAGAGGATATACAAATTCCAAAAGGTAGTGACTGGGATTGGCAACCTTTGAAAAATGTTCCAACTGACCCTGAAAGTACCATTGTTTTGATGAAATGGCTTCAGTATTTAATAGACAGATGTGGAAAAGAAAATCTTTCAAAAATTCTTGATTATTATGTTGATATAGGTTGGATTTCACAGGATACAAAAATAAGTCTTATTGATTAT
>Ga0105099_10002814_pt1 | contig 10201 bp, 6 predicted proteins | sample PPLLak3cmMay2015_2_FD_79138 | JGI IMG/M metagenome (GOLD analysis project Ga0105099, IMG submission 79138) | Freshwater sediment microbial communities from Prairie Pothole Lake near Jamestown, North Dakota, USA - PPLs Lake P8 Core (1) Depth... | ecosystem: Environmental > Aquatic > Freshwater >...
CCTCCGACTCGTCCATTGGTGATTCTGGAGAAACAGCGTTGACCGCTCTCCTCCGGAAAATCAGCAAACGTTTACTGACCCCCGTCTCTTCGTCCGAAAAGGAAAACAGGATTTCTCCACAAACAGGAGAAATATGGTTGACACGGCTGAGATCAATTTTCAGGAAATCTGTATCCCGGATCGCATCCAAAAGCAAACGGCGTAAAGGCCCGGCATCCTCTTGGGTAAGGGCGTCGAACATCATCAGCGTGGCTTCCCGACTCCAGCGTTCATAATCGTATTTCAGCACCATTTCACCTGAGTCATCAATGAAATAAAGCTGCCAAATGAGTGATTTCTGAAATGTTGCGGTTTGAAGGGATTATTCGAAATTAATCTTCCCGACTTGAGAGCGATGAACGGGCAAACTGCCCGACCCGATGCGCATTTTGCCCTGGCAAAATGCGCACCAGCCTGTTTTGGGTCAGTTTCCTAAGCCCAGCATACGGGCATTGCCCATAATTGTATGAAAAACACGGAAAATCCGATTTACCCCTTCCGGATCCTTTTCTTTCTCCATAATCAGGATATCATCGAGAATGAATCCCAGCTGATCTCCTGTCTCATCCAGAAACTCATCAACAAGGTCTTGAAGAAAATCCATAAACCTAGCTCTTTTGGGACGGTGTTTCTCAGGATGTCAGGCCCAGTCGCTTCAATTCTGCACTGAGTTTGGCCTTATCAATCGGCTTAACAATATAGGCATCACAAAGACTATGGTAAGAAGCCATGACATTGCGTGGGTCACCCAAGGCAGTGGTCATGATGATTTTGACCCCGTCAGAAGAGAGGATACCCGCCGCTTCTTCCATGGCTCTGATTTCCTGCAATGTCACCTGCCCATCCTTAGCTGGCATCATGATGTCCAGGCAGATTAACTTGTAAGGCTCACCGTTATCTATAGCCTCCTTAACGGCCGCAACCGCCTCCTGCCCATCCACGGCCAGATCAACACAACCATAAAGTTTTAAAATTTCCTGCAACAGCAATCGACTGGTAAAATCATCTTCAACTACGAGAATTTTCATTCAACCTCCTTCACACAGTCATAAACCTTTTGGCACTACCCATTATATTTGTTGCCATCGCACTCTTTGTCTATCAGTTTCTGTAAAAGTTCTGACTCTCTCTGCAATATGGGTTGCAGTGCTTTGAGTAGAGCAACATCACCATCACCTGCCGCACTCTCCATTTGGGCAGCCATCTCAGAGAGTCTCTTGCCACCGACACTGGCTGCCGCACCTTTTATAGTGTGGGCCAGACGTTTGGCCAGAATCAGGTCGCCTCCTTCTAAAAGATCCCCAAAAGAAGCCACCTTCCCGGGTATATCGGACAAAAAACCAACACATATTTTCCGCAACAGCGCTTCATCATCCATCAGCCTTTCCAGCATATCGGCCCGGTCCCAGATGGACTTGGCTATCTGGCTTTTTAAAGGCTCCTTGGTTAACCATTTTTGCATCACCCGCTGTAACTCCCTGGCCGAGACCGGTTTGGTCAGATAATCATTCATACCAGCGGCCAGACACTTTTCACGATCCTCACTCATGGCATAGGCCGTCATGGCAATAATGGGTATTTGAGGGTTATCATCAACCGATCTCTCCCAATTCCGTATTCTCCTGGTGGTCTCGTAACCATCCATTACTGGCATCTGGACGTCCATAAGCAGCAGATCGTACGGCAAAGAGTTGAGTGCCTTGATGGCCTCCTCTCCGTTGACAGCTACATCAGCTGGCAAACCCAGTTTCTTCAGAATCCCCAGAGCCACTTGCTGATTGGTGATGTTATCCTCTACCAGCAGGATGCGCCATTTCTTATCGCCAAATAAAAACGGTGTCTCCAGAAGTTCATACGCTGTGCTTTTTTCGCCCACCATTTCTGCTTCTTTCAGGCAAATTGTAAACCAGAATTCTGTTCCTTCACCCTCTTGGCTTATTACACCGATCTCCCCCCCCATCAGCTCAACCAGTTGCTTGGAAATAGCCAGCCCCAGACCACTGCCACCAAACTTTCGCGTGGTAGAGGCATCTGCCTGAGTAAATTTTTCAAACAGTAAGGGGATCTTGTCTGCCGGAATACCAACACCGGTATCCCTAATGGAAAAGCGCAGGAGGATTTGCGCCCCAACCCGGCCTTTTTCGACTAAGGCAACCTGCAGCACAACTTTTCCTTCATGGGTAAATTTGATGGCATTACCCACCAGATTAGTCAGAACCTGACGCAAACGCAAAGGATCACCACGCAAAAGAGACGGCACTTCAGAAACCAACCCACAAACGAGTTCCAGCCCCTTCTCCCGGGCATTGACGGCCATACTGACATTAAAATCATCTAATAAGACAGCCAGATCAAAATCCAGCTCCTCCAGATCCAGTCGCCCGGCCTCAATCTTGGAAAAATCCAGAATATCATTAATCAGGGCCAACAAAGACCTGGCACTGCGATTGACTATCTCTGTATATTGGCGCTGTTCTTCATTCAGCATCGAATCCAACAGCAGCCCGGTCATACCAATAATGCCATTCATAGGCGTACGGATTTCATGGCTCATATTGGCCAGAAATTCACTTTTGGTTCTGCTAACCTGTTCAGCTTGTCTGGCCAGACTATTGGCCAGGGACAACGCCTTATCAAGGTCCCGGTTTTTTATTTCCAGCTGCCGGGCAAACTCTTCCAATTTCCCCTCAGCTCTTTTCTGCTCAGTAATATCAACAATGACAGTGAGTAAATATTTTTGCCCATGGCTCTCCAATATTTCACCGGAAAGAAGACCAGTCAGGATATCTCCGGACTTTGACTTCAGCGGCATTTCCAAACTTTCAATCCGGCCTGTTTCTGTCAAGCTGTCATTGATCCCCTTCAGGGAATCCGTATTGATCACAAAGCCCAGTTGATCAGATGTTTTGCCGATAACCTCCTGGCGTGAAAATCCGAGTTTATTCAGAAACTGGTTGTTAACATCCAGAACTTTTTTGTCCTCAAACTTGCTCAAGACCATTAGAGCCGGGTTGTCTCTGAAAATCTTATTAAACCTCTGCAAAGATTCTTGCTCTTTGGAAAGATCTTTGGATACACAAAAAATACATTCTTTACCATCCCAATATCCATTCCAGAACCTCGTTTCCACGGGAATTGGGTGGCCATCTTTTCTGATTAAAGGCAGTGGACAGATGACCTGTTTCCCGGCAAACATATCCTTGATGACCTGTTCTGCTTCCGCTCTTTTTTCATCCGGATGAACATCAAGAAGATGCATTTGGAAAAGCTCTTCAGGGCTGTACCCCAGTTTTTGAACAACAGCCTGGTTGACATACACAATCTGACCCAATCGTCCGGCAATAATAATCATGTCTCCCATGGTTTTGAAGAAGGTGCGAAAATTGTTCTCACTTTCCTTTAACCTGGCTTCCGCTTCCTTGCGTCTGTCAATATCAATATGGACACCAACAACCCGATAGGGCTTCTCTGTTCCGTAACGGAAATAACTTTTCCCTTTGCCCAGAATCCATTTGTAGGACCCATCCTTACAAAGAAGCCGGAATTCAATTTCGTAAGTCTCTCCCGCTGCAATGGTTGCCCGGATAACAGACATCACCCCAGCTTTGTCTTCCGGGTGAAGCAGCTGCTCAAAGGTGCCGAAAATCATGGGTAATTCACGGTCTTCATACCCCAGCATAGTGTAATAAACCGGGCTGAAAAAGGTGTCACCGCTATCCAGATTAAAGTCCCAGATCCCATGCTCTCCAGCATCCATGGCCAACTCCAGACGATACTGGGCATCCCTGAGTTCTGCTTCCCAAGCCTTTCTTTCGCTAATATCCGTATGGGATCCGGCCATTCGATAAGGCCGGCCATTTTCATCCCTGATGGCCTCACCTCTGGCCAGAATCCACACCAAAGAGCCATCCTTGTGCTTCATACGGAATTCCAGTGCATATTTATCAATATCCCCCGCCAGGTACTTATCAACATAGGCATTGACCTTGGGCAGGTCATCCTGGCAGAGCAAAGATACAAAGGTGCGAAAAGTGTTTTCCAATTCGTGATCCTGGTAACCCAGCATCTCTTTCCAGCGTTTCGATAAAAATAGTGACCCACTGCCGATATCCCAGTCAAATATGCCATCTCTGGAACCATTGATGGCCAATTCATATTTTTCTTTCAGATCGAACAATTGCCTCTCAGTTCGTTTCTGCTTTGTAATGTCCCTTAATATTCCAACAGCGTGCCATTCATTGTTCAGTGAAACCGCCGAAAGAGCAAGAGATACCGTAATCTCCTGCCCGTTTTTATGCCGTACCTCCAGCTCCAGTAACTTGCCGATAGCATTGCCTTGCCCCGTTTTCAGAAATTCTATGAACGCATCACGATGGGCCTGGTGAAATCTCTCAGGAGCCAATAATTGATGCAGATTCTGCCCGATGGCCTGTTGACCCGAATAGCCCAGGATGTGCTCTGCTGCGGAATTCCAAAAAGAAATCAAACCCTGGTTGTCCATCATAATAATAGCATCCAGTGCGGAATCGGTTATGGCCCGGAATCGTAGCTCTGCCTGTTGCTGTTCCGCTTGCGATTGTTTGTGTCCACTGATATCAAGAAACATTGTGGAGAAAAATCCTTTTTCCGAAGAGTACACCTGCACCCGATACCAGCGTCCCAACTGTTCAGAGTACTGCTCAATGATTTCATTTCCACCATTCAGGGCAATATTCCCGTAACAGGCAATCCAATCAAAAGCCGATTTTTTAATTCCCGGAATTATTTCCCTGACGGTTTTTCCGATGATGTCGATTGCCTTCAGACCAGTCAGTTTTTCAAATGCCTGGTTGACCTCAAGAAAACGGTAATCTAATGGTTTCCCTTCTCTGTCAACTATCAGTTTATGGCAGGCATAGCCCATCAACTCGCAACTGACAGCTCTTGGACACATCTTGTCAGCGGGCATTCTGATAACTCCGTTTATAAAAGTAGCGGCAATAACACTCTGAAGGTACTGCCACGCCCAGGTTCGGAATCCACCCAGATGCCCCCATCGTGAGCCCTGGCTATACCCAGGGCTTCCGGCAAGCCCAAACCCCGCCCAGTCATCTTGCTGGTGAAGAACGGATCAAAAAGCCGCTCAATATCTGCGGAAGCAATACCACAGCCGTTATCCCGGACTGTCAGGCAGGCATATTGAACATCTTGAGGCTGCCAGTCTCCCGGGAAACGTTCCCCTGGGGGTAAGCCTTCTGCCACCCAGGTATTGGCAGCGATCTGGAGTGTGCCCGATTTATCACCTATGGCCTCTATGCTGTTTTGGATTAATTTACCAGCAAGATGTTTAATCTGCTCGGCATCGGCTTTTACTTTGGGTCCAGGAGCGGGTAAATCCGTCTGCAATTCCACATTGCCGGGCAGAACTGACTGTATCGACCCTATAGCCTCAAGGCACAGTTCACGAAGATAACAGCCCTGATGCTCCGAGAATGAATGTCCCAGATAAGTGAGCATGGTGGTTGAAAGGTTCACGGCTTTGGCTGCCGAATCCATAGCCTCAGCCAGGGCCCTGGCCGCCATACTTCCCAAAGGAATCTCCTGCGTCGCCATCTCAATATTGCCCATGATCACCTGCAACTGATTGTTGAAGTGATGGGCGATGGCGCCAGCCATACGCCTCAGGCTCTCTGCCTTTTGCAGGCGGCGGTATTTTTTTTCGGCTTCCTTGTGAGCCGTGATATCCATACCCGAACTCAGTGTCCCGTTTGGTTTTCCCCATTCATCCACCAGATAGGTGTTGCGCCAGGCGATCTGTCGCCGAAGCCCACTGGCTGTCAACACTTCATTCTCATGGTAGGCACTTTGCTCAAGTTCACCCCGCATAATGGCTTGAAAAACCGGCAAAACCTGTTCTTTCCCCTCTGGTTGCGGCAGAATTTTTTTAAACCAGTTGCGCCCGACAATCTCATGCTCGGCGTATCCCAACATCTCCAGTCCGTAGCGATTGATCATGATGACATGGCCGCTGCTGTTCAAAGCAACAATGAGGGTATCGGCGGTATCAAGATAACGCTGCATCATGTCCCGTTCGGCCTTCAATTCGCCAAAGGCCCTTTTGATACTCAGCTCCGCCTGCTTGCGGTCACTGATGTCACTGAGCATGGCAAAAGATCCGATAAAACCACCTTCATTGTCTTTCAGCGCTTGAGCCTTGACAAGGGTCCACAGCTCAGAACCATTCCGGCAACGAAAACGACGTTCATAAACACTTTCCTGCCCCTGGCGACGAATCGACATCTGGGCTCTGTGACTGGGCATGTCTTCACTGAACACAAAAGAGGCAATATCTTTCCCCAGCATCTCTTCTGTAGTAAAGCCCAGCATTTCGGCCATGCGCCCGTTGACAAAGGTGGTCCGGTATTGTCCGTCTATCACCCATATTCCCTCAATAGTGGTCTCGACAATACGTCTGTAGAGTTCCTCACTTTCCCATTTTTTTTTGCTTTTTTGACCTTGTTTATTTTCAGATAGCCTTTCATCCATTATATTCTCCAAAAAAAGCTCATTTGCCCAGGGCCTCACGAATTTTAGAACTCAGCTGTTTCATGCTAAAGGGCTTCTGCAGAAAGAAAACCCCTTCGTCAAGCACACAATGATGTGCAATAACATCTGCTGTGTAACCGGATATGAACAATCGTTTGATGTCGGGATTTTGGCTGAGGAGCATCTCAGCCAGCTCCTGACCATTCATTTCCGGCATGATCACATCGGATATCAGCAACTGGATATCCCCATGGCAAAGTTGGGCTTGATGAATGGCCTCGATGGGCGATGAGGTGGCCATAACCCGATAACCCAAGGAAGTCAACATAATACGGGCCATGTTCAGAATCGCTGGTTCATCTTCCACAATCAAAACCCTTTCCCCCGAAGCCGAGCCAGATGTCTGTGTACACTGATTGGCCCTCACTCCTGGAAATCCATCGGTTCTGGGCAGATAAATCCTGAACACAGATCCTTGATCCGGTTCACTGTCAACCATAATATATCCTTCATTTTGCCTGACAATGCCGTAGACGGTAGCCAGACCAAGACCTGTTCCCAGGCCAACCCCCTTGGTGGTATAAAAGGGCTCAAACACATTCTTCAAAATATCAGGCTTCATACCACAGCCATTATCACGAACTGACAGGAGAACGTAATCACCTGGCAAAATCCCTCTTTGGTCTGTGCCATGATCTGTGGAGGACAGTTCATAAATTGATTTGTTTTTTGTTTCAACTGTGATACAGCCTTGCTCGGAGATGGCATCCCGGGCATTGATACAAAGATTGGTCAGCACCTGGTCCAACTGACCTGGATCCAGTTTCACAGGCCACAACTGTTCTCCGGGGCACCAGATCAGTTCAATTTCCTCACCAATGAGACGCTGCAACATATCCAACATATCCGTCACCTCATCGTTGAGGATAAGCACCTCTGGTGCTATCGTCTGTTTCCGGGCATAGGTCAGTAATTGTCGGGTCAGGTCCGCAGACCTTTCCGCAGCCTTGCGGATTTCCAAGAGGCTGTTATGAATCGGCAAGTCCGGATCGCTCTCCATCAGAGCCATTTCCGCATGCCCCATGATAACACCCAACATATTGTTGAAATCATGGGCCACCCCACCTGCCAGTCTTCCCACCGATTCCATTTTTTGTGACTGAGTCAGCTGAGCCCAAAGATGTTCCTTCTCCTCTTCAGCACGCTTTCTACCTGTTATTTCCCGCAAAGACACAATATCTGCAGGCTTACCTTCATAAACAATCCGTTTCCCGATACTTTCAATCCAGATTTCACACCCCCCCGGAGTAAAACCACGATATTCGGATATATACGAATCGATACCGTTTTGAACCTGTTCGAAGTCCTGCATCGCTTTTTGTGCTGATTCCGGGGCCAGAAAGCTGAACACATTCTGGCCCTGCAAGAGGCTGATATCCGGTATTTTCAACATCCGGGCCACAGCCTGATTGGCAAAAATAATAGCACCATCCATTCCCAGAATGACAATCCCTTCTAAGGCATTTTCAACCAGAGCACGGTATTTCTCCTCGCTTTCCATCAAAGCGGAAACAGCTTTGTTTCTTTGGCGAAGGCTGATAATCAGCCCTGCCACCAGCACCATCAGCAGGACAGTCAGTGCCACCAGAATGAGAATAAACCACTGATCATGGCTCATGGATGATACCACCTGACAAGTCATTTTCCAGTGCCTCACGGATTTTGGCCGCCAATTGTTTCATCGAAAAAGGCTTCTGCAAAAAAAACACCCCATCATCAAGAATGCCCTGATGTGCAATAACATCTGCTGTGTAACCAGACATAAAAACTCTTTTCATGTGCGGGTAAAGAGCCAGAATCGTCCTGGACAGATCACGCCCATTCATTTCAGGCATAATGACATCGGTGAGCAGCAAATGGATCTCTCCTTCATGGAACTGAGCCAAACGAACCGCCTCACCCGGAGTGGCTGCCGCCAAAACGCAATAACCAAAGGCCTCCAGCATAATTCTTGTCATATCCAGAACTGCAGCTTCATCTTCAACAACCAGAATGGTTTCATGAGCAGAAGCATGCTGAGATGCGATTGCCTCTGGAAGAACCTGTTCTTGGGGACCTCGGTAGCGAGGCAGAAAAATTCGGAATACAGACCCGCACCCCAACTTAGATTCAACGGTTATAAAGCCCTCATTCTGTTTCACAATGCCATAAACAGTGGACAGCCCCAGCCCGGTACCCAACCCGACGGCTTTGGTGGTAAAGAAAGGCTCGAACAATTTATCCTGAGTCAAATAATCCATTCCGCAGCCATCATCCGCAACCTGTATCAACACATATTCTCCAGGACTAACGCCTTTGTAAGTACTCATAAAATCATCGTGGTGGTGAACCAATGCAGTTTCTATTCTGATATGTCCATGCCAAGTGATGGCATCTCGGGCATTAATGCACAAATTGGTAACAACCTGATCAAGCTGACCCGGATCCATAAGGATCGGCCATACCCCTTCTGCCGGCTTCCAGATCAGTTCAATCTCCTCGCCCATCAGACGACTCAACATGCGCAACACCCCCTCTACCGTTTCATTTATATCAAGCACTACAGGGGCTATGGCCTGCTTTCGGGCATAAGCCAGTAACTGTCGCGTCAACCCGACAGATCTCTCCGCAGCTTTGCGGACTTCTATCAGATCCGAAGTGACCGGGTGTTTGTCTTCTATTTTGCTCAGAGCCAGTTCAGTGTGACCAAGGATGACACCCAGCATATTATTGAAATCATGTGCCACACCACCGGCAAGACGCCCAACCGATTCCAATTTCTGGGCCTGTCGTAGCTGAGCCTCCCGTTCCCGCAAAGTTTTTTCAGCCAAAGCCAGCTTTCCTTCGGTTTCCAGTTCTCGGAAAACCCTGTCCAACGCTGTCGGCAGCAAATCCAGAAGATCCATACTTTTGACCAGATAATCTGCTGCCCCCAGCTTCATCATCTCCACTGCCAGTCGCTCGTCTCCCTGACCAGTCATAACGATAAAGGGTACTGGCAGTCCATGATCTTTTAACCTGGAGACCAAATCACTGCCAGCCATATCGGGTAATTTCTGGTCCAAAAGCATCACGAGACGGCTATCTGTATCAATACAGTCAAAGGCCTCGCCGCCTGAAGATACACCTTCCACTACAAAACCAAGTTTTTTCAAGGCCCTTTGAATCAGATTTCGCAGCCCATCATCATCCTCAACAACCAGAACCCTCCTGATTTGTTCACCTTGCTCGGGCGACAGTTCATCTGCCCCGGTTTTATCCATCATTATTTCCCATTAATAACCGGAACTTCCACCACAGCCAGAAAAAGACCCAACTGACGGATGGCATTAACAAAATTTTCATATTCAACGGGTTTGGTAATATAATTACTGCAACCCAGTTCATGACATTTTTCCACCTCCAGGGGATCGTCGGTCGTGGTAATCACGATGACTGGCATTTTACGCAATTCAGGATCGGCCTTAACCCGCATCAGCACCTCAGTACCGTCCAATTTAGGCATACGAATATCCAGCAATAACACATAAGGAAATCCCGGTTGGCGACCATTTTTAACATCTTTACGATTCAAAAAATCCATCAGTTCCTGTCCATC
>Ga0105099_10002815_pt1 | contig 10201 bp, 12 predicted proteins | sample PPLLak3cmMay2015_2_FD_79138 | JGI IMG/M metagenome (GOLD analysis project Ga0105099, IMG submission 79138) | Freshwater sediment microbial communities from Prairie Pothole Lake near Jamestown, North Dakota, USA - PPLs Lake P8 Core (1) Depth... | ecosystem: Environmental > Aquatic > Freshwater >...
CAGATTCGCTTCAACGGTACCGGAAATGTAGCCAAGCATGCAGTCATTCGAAAGAGTAATGCGCAGTCCTGCCATGTATCAGAGCTGTACCTTTCTGCGTGAATGGTATCGCCGGACAACCGGGGGTAATGCGGCGCTCCCCTGCTGAACCGGGTACCGGAAGGATGAATACCCCTGCTCCTTCGCTCCTCCCGCCTTTTTTATTATACATTTTACCATACTATCTCCCTGTATGCCAATTATTTATTAACCGTACCAAGTTCTGCTGGCAAAGTAGTATTTTTAGGGGGGAAGAAGATCGGGCTGTCGCGTCCCGCTCCGGCGGGATGAGGAAAGTCCGGGCACCACAGGACAGGATACCCTGTGTCAAACAGGGGTTACAGTCACGCTATGCGTGATTGTAATGGATAGTGCCACAGAAAACAGACCGCTCTGTCCCGCTTATGCGGGATGGGGTGAGAAATGAAAAGGCAGGGTAAGAGCCTACCGTTCCGAGGGTAACCGAGGTTGCAGGAAAACCCTGTCCGGTGCAAGACCAAGTAAGAAGAATCTTTTAATGTGCAAACATTAAAGGGGAATGGTCCGTTCCTTTATTCTTCGGGTGGGTCGCTCAACGCCCCGCGAAAGCAGGGCCAGATAAATGACCGCCTCTCCCGCTCTGCGGGAAAGACAGAACCCGGCTTACAGATCTTCTTCCCCTTTTTTTTAAACCATTTATTAAGCTTAATCAGCACCTAAAAACGAATGACATCAACCAAAAAAAAATGCATTACTACAATCTGCCTCATCGCCGGTCTTGTATTTTCGAATGCACCGGCCGTTTTCTCCCAGGACTCTCTTTCTGCCGCTGACTCCCGGCAATTGATTATCGATACTATATTTATCGAAGGAAACAAAAAAACAAAGGACAAGATCATACTTCTGTATATGGGTATCGACGCCGGTGATGTTTTTGATACGGCGGCAATAACCGTTGCCAAACAGAACCTCAAAACCAGCGGCCTGTTTAAAGAGGTAAAAATCCTTACCGTCACCACTAAAGACAAGGCAACCCTGTGGGTAACGTTGACCGAAAACCAGTATTTCAGACTCAGTGATATCGGCGGGGTTATCTATGATCGAAAGTATGGCGAAAACACCGAATGGCCCTGGTTTCATGTCTACTCCGCACTCAGCTTCGGTAATTTCCGCGGGCGAAACGAAAACCTCGATATATCAGGCGGGTTCTGGACCGTACGCAACTTGGGTTTTTCCTGGTTTAAACCGTTTATCACCCAGCCCTATTATATTCGTATTGGCACGACAATTGGAAGCGCTCCTTCTATAACACAAGCATGGCACTGTAATTTTTATAACACTACTTATGCGACACTGGGAAGGCAACTCGGCAAGCATTCAAAACTCTTCAGTACCGTACAGGGGAGGTATCTCAAATACACCTGGAAAGGAGGAGACGGCATTTTAGAAATTAATGGCAACGAAGTAAAAAAGCTCCCCTACGATTCATTGTTTCCTCCTTTCGAAAGAGATACGACATGGACGTACCTGAAAACGAAAGTCGATTCAACTGGAAAAATTGACTCTACAACCTATTCCTGGCAGGGCTATTCCAACGAAAAGATACTAAAATATGAGGATCCTTTTACCGAAGCTCTTATCTCTCTCGGCTGGGTAATTGATATGAGGAATGAAACGTTTGATCCACATAAGGGATTCTATTTTTCAACTGTTGCAACTACTAACGCATTATGGCCGTATAATGACATCTCGTTAAAAAACTACGAGCGACGCTATCTCCAGGTAAACTTTGCCTTTCATTTTTTTCATCGCGGAATCTGGGAAAGCAATACTGTAGCCTATAAAATCAACCCTCTTTTCAGATTGTTCGGCAAGGGAAATATTCACAGCGGCTTGTACATGGGAAGCGAAAGCTCCCTGCGAGGTTATGGTCACGGGGCGTTCGGCGGATGGGAATACAACCAGCGCGTCCTTTTTTCATGGGAATACCGTTTTCAGTTATTTAAACTGCCGGAAATGCAGTTCCCCTGGCTTGCATGGTACGATAAGTCTCTTAATAACCTCCAAACACGCATTGATGGTGCACTTATACTTGATTGCGGCTATATATGGAAAGACCTTCTCAATCTTCAGCACCCGAACAAAGACAACGAACATGCCGCTGGCACCGGCTTTGGTATCCGCATCATGTTTCCCGGCATGAAAAGAAGTGTCTGCGCCGAAGCAATCTGGCCTATTTTTTATCCTGATTGGTATGGGAAAAAGCTAGAAAATAAAGGAACAGAAGGTGTACCGGTAATATATTTATATCTTGATCTGCCCTTCTAAAAATAAAATATCCACCGACAGCACTATACCCCGTATACGGAATAACCACCGATTTTCAAGTTTGTTGCAGGTAATTAAAATAAGGATTTGCTGGCTATAACAAGTATCTTATCAGGCAGGCAGTTAAAACCAAATAGAAAAACCCGGAATCCACCTCGCCAATCAACAATGCGGCATTCAGTGAAAAATCCGGGTTTTAAAAAAAAATATACTATTACTTTCTTTTTCCCGACTTCTTTGCTTTCTTCGCTTTCTTACTGGTCTTCTTGCTCTCGTTGATCACTCTGTACGTCTGGGATATTGAAAGTCCGAATTTCTTTGCGACAGCCGTTCCAGACAGGCCGGATTTGAACGTTTTAAGAATTTTGGCATTACGATCAGCATTCTTCGCGAGATTCGAAGGAATGCCATATTTTCTGCGCAGCTGATGCACGGCCTGCCGGGTTATCCCGAACTTTTTGCCGATTTTCTCGTCTGTTTTAAGCGTTTTCTGCAATTGAATCAATTGCGACTTACTGATTCTTGCCATATGACAGTACTCCTTTATTTATGAAAATGTGGCTGGAAACCTTTCCATGTAAATAAAATACAATAGGAATAAAATAAAATACAATAAATCTTTTTGACAAGGCTTTTCACCGGGCGGTTAACCCATGGCGTCACCGTGATCAATGCGCGCGGGAAGTATGTACTCCAGTCAACGGGCAGGCAATCAACGCCCGCTTCGAAAAGCGCTTTTTTTCAGGCGCAAATGCACTTGTGCTGCCAACAGCGGGAGCGGAAAGGCGTGTGCTTGTGCATGCAACGGAAGAGCCGCGAGCCATGTCCCTGGTCTAGCGGACGCCGCCGGCGTATTTTTTTTTGCCTCTTCCTGATATCCTCGTTTTTTTCCACGTCATGGGTTCTGCCGGGGTGCATTCAGGGTAGCGCTGGAGCATTTCGACAAGGTCGGCCCTCACGTATTGCACGTCCATATCGTTCTGCGGGTTCAGATTCAGGTATCGGTTCGACCAGGCCATGGCGGAATCCGGCATGTGCAGATAAAAGCGGTATAAACCGGCAAGATTTTTTGCAACGCCGGGGTTTTGCGCGTCGAGCTGAAGCGCTTTTCGCAGCTCCTGTTCTGCAAGGTCGGGTCGCTTCATCTCGGTATAAATCACGCCCAGGTTTATCAAGGTATTGACATGAGTATCATCGACGCGCAAGATGGACAGAAATTCCGCTTCCGCAGTCGAAAACCAGCCCTTATCCATATACAGCAGCCCAAGGTAATAATGCGCGTCCCTGTTCCCGGGGTTACGGTCGACCGCTTCTCGAAAGCAGGATTCGGCATTTGAAGCTTCCGGGGAATTAAGCCAGTCCTTGACGTCCTTGCCGTACTCTTTCCACCGCGTGCGGTTTTCTCTTTCAAGAGCAAGCGCGTACCAGATTTTACCTTTTTCAAGAGCCAGGTCCGCGCTTTGTTTACCCTGGCTTTCAGCCTTTTCGACAACGGCAAGCGCCTCGGTATACTTCTTCCTTTCGAATAGTTTGCGGGCGGTTTTCAGGTTCGGAGTCCACTCGGTATTCATGTGCCGGATCACCAGAAACGCCGCCAGAAGAAAAAAAGCGGCTGTTATGCCGCTTATAAGAAGTATGGGTAACGAGAGCCCCTTTTCGGAATCTGGTGCACGAAACGGTATCATTTGACGTCGATCTCTATTTTAGAAACGTCGTTAATCATGATTGAATAGTTGCTGTCGTTTGCCAGGCCGTGCAGGCAGCTGCTGCCGGCGATGTATGCGCGCGGTCTTTTATCGTCAAAAGATCCGATGGTGGTTCCGTCTTTGCATACGATTTCGGTACAGTAGAAGAGATCCCTGCCGATTGTTCTGGTCATATCAGTTTTGATCCGAATGCTTTTAACCTGTCGCAGGTCCAGCTCCCGCATTGCGCTTCCGTCCTGCACGATCAGCGTTCCCGGGTCGGACACATACATGGACGACACCGCGGTAGTCTTATTATTGACATCCGTCACCCTCCCGCTGATGGCGCAGCCGCCTAAAACGGAGAGCACTGTCAAGCCGAGAAGGAGATTTTTCACGCTGCTGCATCCTTGTGTTCTTTTACAAACTCCTTCTGGGAGCTGTAAATTTTTATCAGGCGGTCTATTCCCACCATGTGCAGGACTTCTTTCACCTGGCTCTCCTCGGCAATAATGTAAATGGAGCCATTGTTATCCTGGACGTCGCACAGGCAGTGAATAAAAACACCGATACCGGAGCTGTCAAGATACGTTGTTCTTTCAAGGTTGAAAACAAAGTTATGACATCCCCTGGCAATATGTTCGGTAATCGTATCATCGAGCACTTTTGTGCTGACCTCGGGGGTCAGGTTGCCGATAATATGAATCATCTTGAACCGGCCTTTATCTTCCACTTCGAAATTCATTGTGTCAATCCTTTCAATAAAAAATTACTACGATGCTCCGCACGCCACCAGTCGGGACACATCGTATGCTGTTTATATTTTACCATGGTAATCGGCTTTTATCCCAATAATTTTAAATAAAATAGTTCAAGCACCCCGCTACGGGAAAATACATTTTATTCGGTTCGTAAAAGCTCGCGCTCGAAAAACAGGTGAATATTGCCCAAACCGTCCTCAACAAACGAATCTTTAAGGCTCCAGCCCAGGCGGATCATCTCTGCGGATACCTGCTCGACGTCATCAAAAACCTCTTTGGGATTGCGCGAGAATCCGACTTCTATGATCCGTTCGGTACACTCTTTCATGCTACCAGTTCTCTATCTCATTGCGGGGTATGAACTCTGGAAACAATTTGAACAACTCCCTGATACCCGCGACGAGCACATCGGCATCCGATTTCTCTTTGTTCATTTCAAACCCTGAAACCTGGCCGCGCCAGACAACTTCCGCATTTTTCGCGTTCCAGATTTCCGACTCGAGGGCGACTTTTCGTTTGAGTATGCCGTCGAACGAACTGATGCGGACGCCCTTGTTCAGGCGAATAATCACGACGAATTGAGCCGGCATGCAGGCCCAGGCCGAATCGTTTGTTGTCAATACCAGCATGTCGTTTTTAAAAAGACCGCGGTAAAAAGCTTCCAGAGACTCGCTGGTATGTGCTGCGCGATACGCTTTTTCAAAATCAGCCTTGCCGGCCAGCGTCACTCCCTTCTGCAGTTGTAACAGGTCTTTTGTTAAAGCGGCCGGCGAAAAAGCGCTCGTGGTATCAAACCCGGATTCAGTCACAAGCGGAAAAAGCAATATCGAGTTTCCGGTGGAGAGCCGGTTATGTTCGATCTCGTTTTTCTGGAACAATATTTCAGAACTCCACTGCCGCGTGCCCGGCGTACAGCCTGCAAAGAGTAATAGCAACACGCCGGTCACCAGCGTACAGGCAGGTGTCCGGCTATAGCTGTCGTGCAATTTGAGTTCCCTGGTTTTCGGCTTTGCGGGCATAGTATAATTGTATCATTAAAAAATGCTCTTCTCCAAGAGCTATTTTTATCATATACGAGAGAGCGCCTGACGCGGCAGGATTCCCCATGCAGATCAGCCGGTTTTTCTTCTCATTCTGGCAGCAAACATGCCGTCCATGGCATGCTCGAACGGTGTTATTGACAGGCAATTGTGTTTATCGATAAACGAGCCCTTGATTATGCCCGGGGGCTCTTCCAGTAGAAACTCCGGATGCTGTTTCAGGAAACGGTCAACCTGATGCTGATTTTCCTCGGGTTCAAGGGAGCAGGTCGCATAAACAAGTATACCGTTATCCACGACAAATGGCGCGACCCCCTCAAGAAGCCCCTGCTGGATCACGGCCAGCCGGCTAATATCTTCCTCTTTTTTAATCCAGCGCGCATCCGGATGGCGGTGCATCACGCCGCTTCCGGTGCACGGAGCGTCGAGCAATACCTTGTCAAACTTCCCGGAAAACGGCATTTTCTCGCCGTTGCAGGCGATCATGTACACATTCGGAAGTTTCATCCTGAACACATTCTCCCGCTCCTTCAAAAGCCGCGGGACCCGTAAATCGCAGGCGCATACCGCGCCTTTTTTCCCCGCCAGTTCGGACATCAGGGTCGCTTTCCCGCCCGGTGCGGAGCATATATCGAGCAATTTGTCGCCATCTTCGATGTCAAGCATCGCGACAGCCCATCCCGACGACTCGGATTGCACGGTGCACAGTCCCTGGTTGAACACATGGAGATTTTCGGGAATGGTATTTTTCTTCAGGCGATAATACAGATTGTTATATCCCCCGCCCGCATTCCCCGCGTCGGTAAGGGATTTGATCTCCGCTTCGAACTGCTGGCGCGAAACGCCCCGTATTCTTCTTCGAACATATATTTCGGGGCGGCTGTTGTTGAATTCAAGCAGCTTTTTGGTTTTACCCAGGCCGAAAGTATGAAGCCAGCGCTTTACCAGCCACTGGGGATGGGAATAAAGGATCGAAAGGCGCAGGAGCGGGTCATCCTTTTACCCGGGTTTGGGCAAATGTCCCTTGTTCTTGATGACATTACGCAAGACCGCATTTATGACGCCGGTGTAATTTTTTGTATCACGGTTGTCTTTGGCCAGCGAAACGGACTCATTCACTGCGGCATGATCCGGAATCCGTTCCAGAAACGCAATCTGGTAAACACCGATGCGGAGTATGCGCATCAGGTGTTTGTTTCGCAGAAATGATCTGTCGCTCACAAAGCTTTCGAGGATATAATCGATAAGAAGCTTATTGCGCAGTACGCCGTAAACAATCTCAATGACCAGGCGCTTATCCCGCTGGTCCATTGGCTGGAACGAGAAAGCCCGGTCGATGGTATTGTCAAGGGACGCGGAGTATTTCTCGAAATTTTCAAGAATTTTTAAAATACATTCACGAGCATTCAATGCAGGTTCATTCCTTTTTCGATCGTATGACCGTTTAGAAAAGCTTGTACATCCATTATTTTTTTTGCTTCCGGCTTTACCCGCAGAATCCGCAGGCTGCTGTTGCGGCACTGGACTTCAAACCAGTCATTCGAAACCTCCAGCACTGTTCCGCACTCAACCGATGAGGCGCTGTCGGCAGGCACGGCCCATTCAATCCCCAGCCGTTTCCCGTTCAGCATGGTCCAGGTGCCGGGAAACGGTTTAAACGCCCTGATTTTATTGAAAATAGCGGCTGCGGGAAGCGTCCAGTCTATGAGAGCCTCTTCTTTTCTGAGCTTGGGGGCGCTCGTAGCATCCGCGCTATCCTGTGCAAGACCGGTGAAGTTCCCCTGCTGCACCATAGCGCAGGCTTCGATACAGGCGTCAGCGCCCAGCCTGGACAGGCGTTCGTAAAGCTCCGGCGCTGTTTCGTCACTGCCGATGGAGAGCCTTTTCTGCAGAACAATCCTGCCGGTATCGACACCTTTATCGATTTGGAACAACGTAACCCCTGTTTCGGTTTCTCCGTGCTCAATTGCGCGTTGTATCGGTGCAGATCCCCGGTACTTCGGGAGAAGCGACGCATGAATGTTCATGGTGCCGAACCGGGGCAGGGAAAAAAGTTCATAGGGCAGAATACGGTATGCAACAACGATAAAAATATCGGCCCGGAGCGCTGTTATGGCGGTAAGAAATTGCTGATCTTTCAGATTTTCCGGGGTATACACTGGTTTAAATCCATTCTCGCCGGCATACCGTGCTACCGGGGATTCTTCATCTTTGAGTCCCCTGCCACGGGGCCGTGGCGGCATGGTTACAATACCAGCGACATCAAATGATGCATCAACCAGTTTCTGTAAAACAGGTATCCCGAAATCGGCAGTACCCAGAAATACGACTCTCATTTAAAAAATATCCTGAACTTATGGTTATATATGATTGAAATAGGTGACATGTACCACCTATGGCAGCAAGGTACCGACCAGACCTGCTTCAGATCGTCCTGTAAAATAATATAAACCCTTGATCAGTAGCCAGAAATCATTGATCGGTAAAACGGCAAAAAGCGGTTCCGGCACAAATACAACCCCAATCATGGAAGAATCAAATCCGTGATGGCAATTAATCCCTACGAGGGAGTATTATCCTACACTTAAGGTAATACCTTCTGATCCCCTGTTGCATTTGCCCGCTATTAAAAAATTATCTGTCCTTCGATAGATTTAAAAATATTCAATCCTGACATGGCATAGTCGAAAATAAAAAAAATGAGTCAAATGTTGCATTTTAAAAAAATAAATGGTAATTTTATAAGACTATGGGGGATTTTTTAAAATATATGATTATTTAACACTTTAAATAATCAGCGGTTAGTTATAACATCTTTTATCTTTTTCAGCGCACACAATTTATATCTTTAATATTAACAATGTGTTGCTTGTTTAGTGAAATTACATTTTTAAATAGAAGGGAAAAACAGTATGCCTGAAACTTTTAAACCGGCATTCGAACTTCAGCTCTATTGCAGATTTTGCAGAAGCACTCTTCCTGCCCAGCTTGAACGCAGTATCGCGGGAAGCGGCAGAACGATAGATAAAGAAGCGTCATTTGAATATATTTGCCCTAAATGCCAGAAATCCCACTTTTTTCACGGCAAGGATATAATCGAAGATATCCCGGAGGAGCCAAAGGCACCCCCAAAAATAAAATTTGAGCCTAAAAAATATAAAATTTCGGAACGCTTTTTAATCGGTGAAAAGATAAGCCATCCATCCTACGAAAGTATCGGAATAGTGGTGGGTAAAGATCCGGGTGTACCGAATAAGGTCTTGGTCAAATTTGAGAAGACCATTGCCTCGCTTGTAGAGGGTATTAATAAGCAGGGTAAAGTATTAAAAGCCCAATAAAAGGGTAAATGCCAGGCATGGCATAGTTCTTTCCACCCTGAATCTTACTGCGGCATCGAAATTTACATTAAAATCTCGTAACTCTGTTTTAAGACCAAGTCCCAGACTGAAAAGGGACCAATCGGATTTATTATAATCTGCATCAAAAGAGCCGTTCCGGATCATTGAGAAGAACTCCTCCATATCGCGCTGGCTGAAATTAAACCCACCCCGGAGTAGCAAAACCTGTTTATACATATTTAATTCCAGGCCTATTTTGTACTTTAAAAAGTCGTCTACCGGCTTTTCGAGGTCGAATGCGGTTCGTATGGTCGGAAAATTTTTGAAAACATAGGAGAATCCGGCGAGTACCGACACCGGCAACCCCTCGTTATCGATATCATCCGAATAGCCGGATCGGAGGAATCCGATATTTCGAATCAACAAACCATATATCAGGCGTGTTGACAAGGTCCGGTATTGAATTCCGATATCAGCGGCGAAACCATCGGCCGAGTATTTGTCGATCTCCTCCCCTATCCCCTCGCTCAAACGCTCATAAATGCCTTTTACCGTTACACCTGCGGAAAGATTCTCCAGAATGATTTTTGACCATGATAACGAGCCTGCAATCGAAAATGGATGAAGGGTGCCCTCAATTTTATTGCCGACTTCATCCAGCGGCTCAAATGTTCCGTATGAAAGGTACAGGATGTTTGCGGCAAATACTCCAAATGTTTTATAGGGCATTGCATAGGCGATAGTACCACCGTTAACGTCTAGAACCACCGGTACGTATGAAATCATCGCTTCGGAACGGTTGAGATATCCTATAGCGGCGGGGTTTGACAATAAACCATAAATAGAATTCGGCATGCCGGTACTCGCGCCACCCATACCTATGGCCCGTGCGTCATACTCCCTCTTAAGGAACGGGAAATATCTCGTTGCAATATCGGTGTAGATCCCGTTATCCGAATCATACTTGCCGTAGGAAAGGAAAGGGTACAGGACGCATCCGATAAATAAAACACTTTTAATTAATGTATGCC
>Ga0105099_10002816_pt1 | contig 10200 bp, 9 predicted proteins | sample PPLLak3cmMay2015_2_FD_79138 | JGI IMG/M metagenome (GOLD analysis project Ga0105099, IMG submission 79138) | Freshwater sediment microbial communities from Prairie Pothole Lake near Jamestown, North Dakota, USA - PPLs Lake P8 Core (1) Depth... | ecosystem: Environmental > Aquatic > Freshwater >...
AAAGATTAAACAGGATAGTTTTTTTCTTCCCTTCAACTTTTGCTTTTAATGCCTCTCTAATTACTTGTGCAATTCCATGATTTGCTTCGGGTGCGGGAATAATTCCTTCAGTCTGAGCAAACTTAATTCCTGCTTCAAAACACTCAAGCTGAGCAATAGCTGATGCTTCAATCAAATTATCTTTTAATAACTGACTAACGATTGCACCAGCACCATGATAACGTAATCCGCCAGCATGAATAGGATCCGGAACGAATGTATGACCAAGTGTGTACATCGGAATAAGCGGAGTTAACCCAACTGTATCACCAAAATCATATCTAAATTCCCCTTTAGTAAGCTTTGGACATGATGCTGGTTCAACAGCAATACAACGAACATGTTTTCCTTCTTGAAAATTGTAACGAAGAAATGGAAATGCGATTCCTGCAAAGTTAGAGCCCCCTCCAAATGGCGCAATAACAATATCTGGAAAATCTCCTGTCATTTCTAATTGTTTTATTGCTTCCTGTCCAATTACTGTTTGATGAAGAAGAACATGATTAAGCACACTACCAAGTGCATAATTTAATCCTTCTGTTGTTGCGGCTCGTTCTACTGCTTCTGAAATTGCTATACCCAAGCTGCCTGGAGAATTTGGATCCTGCTCTAAAATTGATCTGCCGGAATTTGTATTTCTACTTGGAGAAGCAATTACAGTTGCGCCCCAGGTATTCATCATAACTTTTCTATAAGGTTTTTGATCGTAGCTAATCTTAACCATATAAACTTCACAGCTCAAACCAAACTTCTGACAAGCAAAACTTAAAGCACTGCCCCACTGACCTGCGCCTGTTTCAGTTGTTAAACCTTTTGCACCTTCCATCTTATTATAATAGGCTTGTGCAATTGCAGTATTCGGTTTGTGTGATCCTGCCGGACTTACGCCTTCATACTTATAATAAATCTTTGCCGGAGTATCTAAAAGTTTTTCTAATTCAAATGCTCGGTAAAGCGGAGTTGGACGATACAACTTATAAATTTTTCTTACTTCATCAGGAATCTCAATATATCTTTCTTTAGAAACTTCCTGCTTAATTAATTCCATAGGAAATAATGGGGCAAGATCTTGCGGACCAATTGGCTGCTTTGTTCCCGGATGAAGCGGCGGAAGCATTGGATTTGGCATATCTGCCTGAATGTTATAGTAGTTTTGCGGCATTTCTGATTCGTTTAACAGAATTTTTTTTGATGCACTCATAGAGCACTCCTTTTATGATTAAATAATTGAATAATTAATTAGTTATTAACTAAGTTTTAAAAAGATCGTACGGATTTTTAGAGTATGTAAAAGATTAACGGCGCCAAGGCCAAGTATGACTAGCAGAAAAAGAGAAGTTGTTATATGTAAGTTTTTTGTTCAAGATTTTTTATTTGAATTTCGAGTTCAAGATAATTTGCTTAGCAGGAATTGTCAAGAGATTCTTAGTTATATTTGCATATAATCATTAAGAATTTTTAACCAGAGGAATAAATGCAAATAGGAATTGTTGGATTGCCATTTACAGGAAAATCAACTCTCTTTCAAACAATAACAAAAACTTTACTTGATCCAAACGAACTTTCAAAATCTGAAGCGCATCAGGCTATGATTAAGGTGCCGGATGCAAGATTGGATAAGCTAACAGAAATGTTCGTCCCAAAGAAAAAGGTTAATGCCACGATTGAAGTGGTTGACGTTGTTGGTTTGCAAAAAGGTGATTCAGGCTCAACGCAGTTTACAGGAAATTTTTTAGGCAAAGTAAAAACTAATGATGCGCTCGTTCAGGTTGTAAGATTATTTGAAAATGAAACAGTTCCGCATCCAGACGGATCAATAAATATGATGCGCGACATTAATTCATTTGAAACAGAATTTATCTTATCCGATTTAGCAATTCTTGAAAAAAGATTGGAGACAATAAAAAAACAAATCTTAAAAACTCAGGATGAAAATCTTAAACGCGAATTACCTGTTCTTGAAAAGTGTTATGAAATTCTTCAGACTGAAAAACCTTTACGTGATGCTAATCTTACCAAAGACGAATTACATATTTTAAAAACTTATCAACTACTTTCAGTCAAGCCGATGCTTATAGCTCTAAACTTTGATGAATCACAAATAAAGGATACTGGAAAATATTTAGAAGAGCTCGTAAAGAATAAACTTGCACCTAACACAAAAGCATTATCATTCTTTGGTCAGATTGAAAAAGAAATGGCGGATCTACCTGAAGAAGATGCAAGCGTATTTATGAATGATTACGGAATTACAGAATCCGCTTTGGATAAGTTAATTAGAGAAGCATATGATTTACTTGGACTTCAATCTTTCCTAACTGCTGGTGAAGATGAATGCCGCGCGTGGACAATTAAAAAAGGAATGACAGCTCAGGAAGCTGCGGGAGAAATTCATACAGATTTTTTCAAAAAATTTATCCGCGCAGAAGTTGTGCATTACGATGATTTTATTGAAACAGGTTCATTCGCAAAAGCCAAAGAACTTGGCAAATGGCGACTTGAAGGAAAAGAATACATTGTTAAAGATGGAGATATAATTTCTGTAAGGCATAGTTAGGAGACAATTAAATGAAAAATGTTTGGAAAAATATTGAAAAAATCGTGTTGGTCTCTTCAATACCACTTTCATTTATTGCTCTAATCATTTCCATAAAAAGTTGTAGCGATTCTAATGAGGCATTAGAAATATCAAAGAAAGAATTCGAATCCCAAAGGTTGTTAGTCTTACAGTCTAACCCATCTAATATGTTGCCTGGATTTGAATTTAGTTCATTTGATTCAAATCAAAAACTTCAACGATTGATCATTGAATTGCCAAAAAACATATATAAAGAGAAAATATTTGTTGAACCTCCTGATTTCCATTTCTCATTGACTGAAATTCAAGATAATCTGGAAGTACATATTCATAAATCTCTATCTGAGGATGCAAAAAAAAATTCTTTATATATTAAAAGTACCCAAGTCCCGATTATCATAAAAACAAATTTTATTTTTGCTGGTGAGTCATTGTGGGATACTTCCGTTTATAATCTTGAATTTAGTTATCAACAAGATTATTTAAATAATATGGGGTCAAATGTTGATTTTAAAAGTTTGATTTTTGAAAATAGGTTATCTAATGATGATTATGAAGAGATGAAAGACAAATTGGCTATTATTTGTGAAACTAATTTGAGGAATTCAATAAAAAACTATTAGTAATTCTGTTTAATCAGCTGTCACGTTTTAACGTGACAGCTTAAAAGTTGCTACTTCAACAAATACTTTTCTAAGAATAAAACCTCAGACCAAATGTAAAAATCACGATTAGTTTTATTGAATTTTTTTTCTTTGCTAAAAAGTTTAAAAACTATAATTACAGAAATTTTTTGCTTTTCAAAATTAATTATTCTTATTCCCGAATTAAAAGATGTTTCTTATTTTGTTACTGTAATTAAAATACTTTTTCGGAAACGACTAAATAAAGTATTGTGAAAAAAAATCTCTTGTCTGTTTTTCGGGTTATTATTATTCTACTTGCGGTAATTAATATTGAAATTACAGCAACTGAACCGCCATCCAACATTATCTCATCTTTAAATAAATCTATCTACTTAGATCATTGGCAAATAACAAAAGATACCAAACCTAAAAATTCTCTTCCAACTCTCCCGGATTCATTATGGCAATTATTTGCACCTACATTTGATGATGATAGATACACTGAAGGCAACTGGCTTATAAGAACCAAAATTGTTATTAAGGATTCAGTAAGCAATAATGTTATTCTGGGACTCTTTCCATTAAATTTTGTAACTGCTTATGAAATCTATTGGGATGGAATTAAAATTGCAGAAAATGGAAAGATTGGTAATGATAAGACAGAAGATATAGCGGGCTCGTACAATTTTAGTTTTGCCTTTCCTTCTAATCTTGTAACGCGTGGTGAGCATACTCTCGTTTTTAGAATATCAAATCATAATAATTACTCATCATGGAAATGGTTCTATGGCTATATGGTTATCGGTAAGTATGATTATTTATTGCAAAGAATAGCCCAATTATATTATCGGGCATTTTTTATAACAGGCATTTTATTTATCCCCTTTCTTTTTAATCTTTTTCTTTACATCGCAAGGAAACGAAAAATTGAGCATTTATTATTTAGCATAATTTGTTTAATTCTAATAGTGGATTCGCTTACAATGATGGCGCCAATATTATTAGATACACGGACTACTTTTGTGTACTGGCAATATTATGTTTATCAGTTGTTTACACTTTTATTTACTGCTCTGTTCCCTGCTTTTTTCATTTACCTGTTTTCGTTTCCTAAAAAAATTATTGGGATTATTATAGTAACAACTCTTTTCATCTTTTTGTTTTTTACGAACATCGAAAGCCGCTTTAACATAATGATTCTAACCGTTCTTATTATAAGCAGCATAATCACTATATGGGCGTTATACAAACGGCGGGAAGAAAGCGTAATTATTTTTATAGGAATTATCGCAGCCTGGGCAGCGTATTATTTCAATTTCAATTTTGCGGGATTAGCAACAACTATGGTTATTTGCACAAGCTTTTCTATAGCAAGGCAGTTTGCAAGAAAAGAAACGGCAGAAAAAGAAGCGCAACTTAAATCTGCACGCTTAGAAAATGAATTGTTGAAGAAGAATATTAATCCGCACTTCGTATTAAATACATTGACATCAATAATTGTGTGGCTAAGAAAAGATACTAGTTCAGCAATTAAACTTATCGAAGCACTGGCTGAAGAGTTCAGAATGATAAATCAAATTTCTACTTTAAAACTAATTCCCATCACTCAGGAAATCGATTTATGCAGAGCTCATCTTAAAATTATGAGCTATCGCAAAGGTGCTGATTATAAGATGGAAACTTTAGATATTGATGAACACGATACTATTCCGCCCATGATATTTCATACTCTTGTTGAAAATGGTTTAACTCACGGATATGAAAAAAAAATTGCAGGTACATTTAAGTTGCAAACAATAAAAAATTCAACCAGTATTAAATATGTTCTTACAAACGATGGAGATTTTAATCCTGAAGTGTCCAAAGGTTCAACTGGCTTTGGTGCAAAGTATATTAAAGGAAGATTGGAAGAAAGTTATCCGGGCAAATGGGATTTTAAATCAAGCAAATCTGATGAAGGCTGGGAATCAATCATAGAAATAAGGAACAATTAATGCGAATACTAATTGTTGAAGATGAAAGACCTACTGCTGAAGATATTAAGATGCTGGTTGAACAAATTCTGAATAAAGAAATTACTTCCATTCATATTGAAACAACACTGGACAGCGCAATGTTCTATCTAAAAGAAAAACCAATAGATGTTTTACTATTAGATCTGAATTTGAATGCTAAAGATGGATTTCAATTACTTAAACAAGTAGTAAGTCAGTCATTCCATACAATTGTTATTTCTGCTAATACTAATAGAGCAATTGAAGCATTTGAATATGGAGTATTAGATTTTATACCTAAGCCATATAATATAGAAAGATTGAAAGCAGCTTTTCAAAGATTAAAATCGAGTCACGCTTTGGATGGGCATTCAATAAAATATCTTTCTGTAAAAAAAGGATTTGAGATTAAAGTAATTCCACTTGACGAAATAAGATTTATTAAATCAGCTAACATTTATACAGAACTTTATTTGCAGAATGATCAAACAATTATTTATGACAAATCTATAAAACAGCTAATACCATTATTACCACAAAACTACTATCGTATTCATAAATCTTATATCGTTGATCGAGATAAAATTGAATCAATTCAATCACTTGGCGGTGGAAAGTATCGAGTTATCTTAAAGAGCGGAGAATGTTTGCCGGTTAGTCGCCATAAAATTAACCAATTAAAAAATATTGGTATTTGATTTATAATTTGTTTTATAATTCACAATAATTTATATCTTCCACATTCTAAATAGTCACTCCACATCATTTATTAGTGCATTTCACAAACTCCTGGTGCATTTCACAAGTAATTTCTAACAACAACTTTTGTCTTCAATTATTTTTCAGTCGTGCTTAATCAACGTTATTGTTGATTGAAATTAAAATATGAATCAAAACATTGTTTAACTATAAGGAGAATTATTATGAAAAAACAATTACAATTTTTACTTGTCATTTTAATGATGGCTATTTCATCATTCACATTAATTGCCCAGTCAATTCCGCCTGATAGTCTGTACTTAGGACAAACACCTCCCGGAAATATTCGGAAAGTATTTAACCTTAATGCTGACCAAGGATACTTTGCTGCTGAAAAAATAGCAATTACGCCGAATGGAAAAGAAATTTACTATGAGGAGGTAAATACCAACTGGACATCTTTCAAGTTTAAATATTACAAATATTACAATAATAAATGGAATGGTCCGCTTAATTTGTTAAGTGGTTTTTATTGTCTTTCACTATCTCCGGATGGAAGTTCAATTTATTTTGAGAATAATAATTATAATGATAGTTGGATTTCGAGTAGGCAGGATACGGTTTGGAGTCCACCAGTGAGGTTTTTAAAAAATTTCAAAGTCCATTCTCTAAATGTTACAAGCCTTGGAAATTACTATCTATCTTCAAATATAGCAGGTGGGTTGGGTCAAAGAGATATTTGCAAACTAATTGTAGAAAATTATGATACAACGTTGGTCGGATTGGGGCGTCCATTAAATTCAAGTGCAAATGAGGGTGACTTTTTTATTTCAAATGATGAGTCTTTCATTATTGTTATGTCTAATAGATCAGGCGGATTTGGAAATACAGACTTATTCTTAAGTTACAGTAAAAGCAATAATACATGGACAAATCCAAAAAATATGGGTGCTTCGGTAAATACTGTGGGTGATGATTTTGCTCCTTATGTTACCGTCGATAATAAATACTTATTTTATGAAAGTGGTTATTCCAGCCCTAGTTCAATTTACTGGATTAAAGTTGATGAACTTATCGACAGTCTCAGATATACAAACTTTGTTCCTTATCTAAATTATCAGATTCCTGCTCAATCATTTCAAGCTGGACAGTTATGTAGTTATACTGTTCCAGACAGCACTTTTATTGATGACGATGGAAACAATACGTTAACATACTCAGCAACCTTAAGTAATGGAAATCCTTTACCTGCCTGGTTATGGTTTGATCCTGCAACTCAAACTTTCGAAGGCACACCAACAGAGGTTATCAACATAAATGTAAAAGTAAAAGCAGAAGATAGTGCTAATGTTAGCGTTACTTGTACATTTGCGATCAATGTAATTATCACTGGAATAGATGAAAATAAAGAACAACTTCCTGAAAGTATTTATCTCTATCAAAATTATCCCAATCCATTTAACCCGACAACTACAATTAAATTTTCTCTTCCTAAAAGCGATCAAGTTTCACTGAAAATTTATGATGTACTTGGCAAAGAGATTAAGAATATTTTCAGCGGACACTTAAATGCTGGTGATTATTCGTTTGATTTTGATGCGGAAAATATTTCAAGTGGAATTTACTTCTATGTTATGAAGACAAATACTTTTTGTGATCAGAAGAAAATGACCGTACTTAAATAAAATAATTTTGAATAGTAATTAAAATTGAAAGGAAATTATTATGAAACTGAATATGTTGGGGTTTTTAGGTTTTTTAGGTTTGCTTGGATCTCTCGGTTCTAAGCTTGATGCACCCGAATTGTATGCGTTATATGTTCTCTTTGCACTTTTTGGTTTATTCGGATATAAAGAGAACAAGAAAAATGAATTACACAAATAGTTCTTTAACGAAAAGGAAATTATATGAAAGCGTTTAATAAAGCTGGATTACATATTTTGTTTTGGATAACAATTCCATTACTCATATTATATTTCAAATGGGCAGCACAAGAAACAACATCTTTACCCGGGCTGCCAATGCCTGAATCTGAAAGTTTTTTTGAAATTGTTCGTAATAACATTGATGTAATTGTTGTATCATTATTAGGTTCAATTCCAGCCTTTTACTGGTCATCGTTTTGTTTGACACCAAAGCTCTTGTTTAATACTAACTACATTAAAATTTTATTATATCCAACAGGCTTAATTGCATATTTTTTTATTGTCAGTCTTTTAACGGAGATCATTTTCCCAATGTATTTTTTCTTTGGAACTCCTTATGCAATAAAAGTTTTGGGACCAATTGTTTTACTATCGGCATTGAGTGGAACTTTATTTGCTTTTATGGAAAAAATTAAAGAGAAAAAATTACAAAAATAATATCAGTAAAAAATATGAGATGCAGGATCATAATGAAACGTTTACAGGAGACAAATGAAGCAATTATATGCTCAAAATATAAAACGCCAACAATTTTTAAGCTGAAAAGAAGGGAAAAATAATTTACCTAAGTCCGGTGAAGTATTCCATTCCATAACAAGAGTTAGATGCAAAGTTAGCAGAGAATGCGAATTAAATATTTTTACACAAAGCAAAATTAATTTTATAAACTAAACCATGAAAATTGAAACCAGGATAAAGACAGGGAAAAGACAAACTCTTAGGATGTTTATACTTTTAGTTTCATTCGCTGTATTTCCAATAACCATTGTTTATCTTGCTCCAGCACCCCCAATCATGAGTCTTAAAGCAGGTGTAATAAATATGAGTGTTATTACAATCATCACAATATTTATCTCCGGATTTGTTTTCCGCCGAGCCTTTTGTGGCTGGCTTTGTCCGGGTGGAGGTTGCCAGTTGGTAGCAAATCCACTAAATAATAAAAGACTACATAATCAAAAAACAAATTGGTTTCGTGTAATTTTGGTTTCTATATGGGTAGTTATGATGATGTCTACATTAATCTTGGGGGATCAAGTTCTAAAGTTTGAACCTAGCAATCCGGGAGCTGGAAAGTTCGCTGCTTCTGAAATTCGTTATTTTTTACCTTACATTCCTGTTGTTGTCTTTATGTTTTTGTTTGTACTAATGTTTGGTAAAAGAGGTTTTTGTCACAAGGGGTGCTGGATTTATCCCATATTAGAGTTTAGTACATGGACCGGCAAAATTATTCATACTCCTAGTCTGTATATAGAAATTAAAAACAAAGAAGATTGTAATGACTGCAAACTCTGTACAAAAAATTGCAGCATGAGTATTGATATTAATAGTTATGTACATACAAATACCAGGTTACCAAATAATTGTATACAATGTGGAACCTGCGTTGACAAATGCCCAAATGATGTATTAAAATTTTCATTCGGTATAGAAAAGAAACTCACTATAAGTTAAAATTTTATAAAATTCACTAATCATAAAGAGGTAAACAAATGAATAGTCAAAATAGCAGGATAAATAATACTAAACGAATAGGTATTGGATTAACATTCATAATTTTTCCATTAATATTTGTTTTTGCTTTCGGTAGTCACCCCAATCTTTTAAATCCTAAAATTTTAGAACCCGCAGAACTAATCCAAAGAGCTCATAATAATTTTCTGCTGCATTTTGGTCACGCATTAGTTACGTTGTGCACAAGTTTGCTTATTGTTGCTGTTTTGCATTTTATGAATATATTAAAAAACACATCTAATGAATGGTGGGGATTTATTGGTGGTATAATAGCAATTCTGGGAGCGTTAATTTTAGCTGTTGATAAAGGTGCATTATGTTTAACAATGAGTGCTTTGGATACTGTACCTGAAAATGAATTTGTAAAAATGATGCCGGGGCTACTTGCTATGTTTGGTAAACAAGGCTGGTTAGTATTGCTTAATGCGATAGTTTTATTGCCCGTCGGTTTTATTATTCAAACAGTAGGTTTACTCAAATCAAAGAGTTTAGCAAAATGGCAAAGTATATTATTTTTAATAGCGATGCTTTTCATTGGAACTCCTGATGGAGTTGAAATCATCAATCTAACTGCTGCAATTTTAATGGCAATTGCATTAATTCCGTATGGTGTAAACTTAATTCGAAACAAATAATATCATTTATATTTTTTAATTCTGATATGAACTAAAATGATTTGAATATGAAGGAAACAATGAAAGCAATAGTCTGTACTAAATCTGGTTCGCCTGAAGTTCTAAATCTTGTAGAATTGGATAGACCAATACCTAAACAAAATGAAATTCTGGTTAAGGTAAAAGCTTCATCAGTAACCAGAGGTGATGTTA
>Ga0105099_10002817_pt1 | contig 10200 bp, 15 predicted proteins | sample PPLLak3cmMay2015_2_FD_79138 | JGI IMG/M metagenome (GOLD analysis project Ga0105099, IMG submission 79138) | Freshwater sediment microbial communities from Prairie Pothole Lake near Jamestown, North Dakota, USA - PPLs Lake P8 Core (1) Depth... | ecosystem: Environmental > Aquatic > Freshwater >...
AAGCGGGGCCCCATGACCCATCTAAGCTATCGTTGTCATAATTGCGGAAAGGTAACCGTTCTAACTGGAAAGAGGCAAATTCAAAACCCTAAGTATTGGGTATGCGATTGCGGAAAGGAAAGAGAACATGACAATCATCCCTCAAATGGCGGAAGTCGGGAAAGCGGCGGAGCCCGAGATCATCGACGCGAACAAGGTCAAAGAGCTTATCGATCGGACCGTCGTTCGGAATAACGCTGAAATGCAAACCGCCGTCGGCTGGATCGCGGAGATCAAAGAGAAATGGGAAGCGGTCGACGGCAAGCGGAAGAGCTTCGTCGACCCGCTCCGAAAGGTCGTCGAAGAGATAAACGGGTTCTTCAAGCCCGCGCTCGAAGCCCTGAAGACGGCGGAAGACGGGTTGAAGGATAAGGTCAAGGATCACGTCGAAGCCTGCGCCGCTCGCCGTGACGACTTGCTTTCGAAGGTTCAAGAGACAGGATCTCCCGCGGCTCGTCAGAAGCTCGTTACCCAAGCCGCGGCTTTAGTTCCTGCTAAAGTCGACGGGCTTTCGATCCGGGAGACCTGGGAAGGGGAAGTCGCCGATATGACCGCCCTTGTCGATTGGGCGATTTCGAACGACCGCCGGGATCTCTTGACAGTAGACATCGCCGCGTTGAAAGCTTTAACCAAAGCTTCGGCCCGCGACCCCGGCATTCCAGGATGGAGAGCGACCGTTCGCCGCGGAATGGTCATCACGTCGGCGAAGGTCAAGCGGTAGGTAAAAGCCTCGACTGGAATCTCCGAACGATTGGTTCCCCCCCGCCAATCCCGGGATCGCCCGTCGGGGCTTTTCTCTTTTCACTATAATATAATCAATGGATTATTTCGAAATCCTATCTTGAGATAATATATTCAATGTATTATCTCAAATCCATATCTTGAATATACCGTCAGCGACGGATCAGCGTCGGGCTCCGGTCGAGCAATTCGACCCCGCGTCGAGCCCCGAGAGGGGCTGGAATCGGGCCCGTCCGCTGGCCAGAAATCGCTCGACGGGGCGACCCCTGCCCCGGGAAGGGCTCGGGCTCCGGGCTCGCCCTGGCGCCCCGGAAGAGCTTGACCTGAAGACCCCGCCCGTCTAATCTTGCCCGGTAGTCAACTTTGAAAGGAGAGGTCGATGAAGACGAAGGAACGCAAGATCGAAATCAGTCTGTCGCCCATGAGCGACAAGGTATTCGCAGGGGTGTCGGCGGGAGTGTCGGCGGGGATCGCCGCGGGGATCGCCGCGGCCCGAAGCCAGTTGTCGGATCCGAAGCCCGCGGCCCGCAAGTCGGGGAAAGCCGCGCCGCGCGGGCGGGGGCGCCCCCGCGCGGGGGCGAGCCCGCGGGAGAAGCCCGCGCGGGGGCGAGCCCGCGCGAAGACCGCCGAAGCCGCGCCGCGCGGGCGGGGGCGCCCTCGGGCGAAGCCCGCGGCCCGGAAGCGGGGTCGCCCGCCCCGAGCTTGACCGGGCCCGTTCAATCATCTAATCTTGACCATCGGTCAACAATCAACGGAGGTCGCCATGGGAGAGCATGACATCGGATGGGTGGTTCGGAGCATGAAAGAAGGGAAAGCCCGGGGCTCGTTGCCGGTACGCTTTCGGCGCCAGGGATGGAACGGGAAAGGTATGTGGATCGAGCTTCAGGTTCCCGACGAACATAGCAAGATGACTTTGCCATACATCTTCATGGAATACCCCGCCGGTCATCCGGCCTATCCGAACGGGTCTCGGGTTCCATGGCTCGCTTCGCAAACCGATATCCTCGCCGATGATTGGGAAGAGGTAGAATGAACAAGGGCGCCAAACAACTTTCGGAGGAAATCGCAAACCGGGGGCTCCGGCAAGCGGAAGCCGCGTCATTTGCCGGATGTACCCCGTCATTCATGAGTCATCTTTTGCACGGACGGAAGCGACCGGGGCGACGGCTCGCCGCCAAGCTCTTCGAGATCTTCGACGTCCGGACGGGGATTTGGGATGAAGAAATCGGATCAGGATCGGAAAGCGGCGGAACGGGAATTGAAGTTTCTTCAACGGAAGCTGGAAGCCGCGGAGAAAATCAGGGGCGCCCTTGACCGTCGGGCTTCGGGTTGTGCATCATGCGATGTCGCGACCATCAAGAAAAGGATCAACGAGCTTTGCAAGGTTTGGGGATTCAATCCGAAAGCAGAACCGACGAAGTAAACCGCTCGACGGGTCGCCCGAAGTCGCCCCATGGAAAGAGCGGGCCCGGGTCGACTTTCCTTCCGGCCGGAAGCGCGATTTCTTCATGACCGATCAAAGCGATTTGCTCGAAGCCCGCGTTATCCAATCGCTTCAGTAGGCGATGGAGCGAGTAAAGCAAAAGATCACTGTAGGGTTCCCAATATCCCGTTACCTCATGACCCGGGCCGAAAGCGAGCGTCGCTTTTTGGGGCTCGGGCCCGTCGCGATAGACCTTCAAGCCGCGGCCCGACTCATAATAGAACCGCCCGTCGTCGCCCTTCTGAAGATACCCCCGATTGGCAAGCTCGATCCCGATCGTAAAGCGATTGACCGCGGATCGAACCTGCCCCTTGTAGGTCATTTGCGCGTTCCCGCTATGCCAAGCCGCGCGATCCAGGTCGACGCATTGGATCACTTCACCGTCTCGACCGACGACGAAATGAGCCGAGACCCGGGAAGCTCGATCTTGGAACCATCGGGCCGACCCTTCGGCTTTCCCGCCCGCGGTATAGTGAAGAACGATTCCCTCGATCGACATCCCGCCCCGATCGGAAAAGTTCGGGCTCGGGATGTAGGGGTATTCGAAGCGGGAGATCATGATCTAGGCGATGGAAGCCGCTTGTTCAAAACGACCTGGATCTTTCCGACTTGGATGTCACGAAAGAGCTTCGCCGTCGGAAGCGCGGTAACGAGTCGGTTCGCTGCTATCCAGTCAGAATAGAAAAACGGAAGCGCGGAATTCATCAAATCGACTTCCGCGCTCGGGGCGAGAACGTATCCCATCAACTCTTCAACGGGATACGGGGCGCCGCTCATGTTCTTGATGACAACGGTTCCGGCGATCGACATCATGGTATCGTCTCGCTTTCTAGCGTGATGGTCAAGCTTCTAGAAGTGACATACTTCGACGTCGGACCCGGATCGAAATCCGAGAACGGATAGAAGCTCGTTCCGTCGGAGACTTGCCCGGAAGTATTGTAAAGGATGCGCCCCCGGAGATATCCGCAATCGACCTGGATCGCTCCGTTGACAAGCGGGAAATAGACGTTCGAAAGTTCGATGTCGCGACATTGGACGAAGCTAAGGTTCTTGACCCTGGCGTTCTGATAATGAACTAGCGCGGTTTGGGTCGCGTTCAAATTCATCGGGATGGAACTTGCGTTCCCAGTAACCGCTAAATATCTCGCCCTCCTTATATCGACATAATCGGCCCCGAAGATATCGAACAAATTGACCTGATCACATCTATCGGTATTCAACCCGCTTCCCGATTCGAACTTGATGGATCGCAATTCGACATTTCGGGAATCGTCGACCGTGAGCCCGTTGAAGCGACAACCCTCGATCGAGATACTTTGAGAATCGTCGATGTACAGGTCAAGGAATCCTCCGACAGAATACCATCCCATCGGGGTCAGCCAATTTTCATCAAGGTAAGCCTGATCGACCTGCAAAGCTCCGATCCTGGAAAGAATCCCGCCGCTATTGTTCGCGGAGAACCAAACCGCCGCTAGAACTAGCATCCCGAGATCTTCGAATACAAAGCCGGTCTCCGAGCTTCCGCCGATGCTACATCGATAAAACGTGATCCTTCCGGCTTCGCTTTGGGTACCTTGAACATTTACCCATTGCCCCGGGCTTCCGGAGAAGTTCAGGTCTTTGAAAATGAACCGCCCGGTCAACGCGGTAAAGCTCAAAGCCAAAGCATAAGGATCGCTCGGGCCCAAGATAGTTGTCGCGAACGGAACGAACTGGAAAATCGACCCGACGGCGAGACCTCCATCCCCGGTATAGCCACAAGTCTTGATTGTGTCGGTTCCGTTATTGTAAATCGACCCGAAAGATCCGGCTCCCGGCCCGCTAAGAACCTCGAATACCATCCCCGGGAATGCGCCAGGGGTCCAAGTCGCTCCGGCGATTTGGTATTCCCAACCCGCTTCGACTTCGCCCGTGATCTCGAACGGACCGATCGGGGTTCCCGGGGTTCCCTGGATCGTGAATTCGCGATCCGTCGAGATCCCGCCGACCCGGAACGGATCCCAGGTTCCCGGGCCGATATTGATGGTCGTCGCGGGGCCGCGAACCAATCCGACCGCTTCGATCGCGGCTTGGATAGTCAAGAACGGATAGGCGGAATAATCCCCGCCATACAAAAGAGCGGGGCGATCGAGCGACGGAACATCCGTTCCTAGAATGTCGACCGCGACGATAAGCGGCGACTGTACAGGAGTTGATCCGCCGGTCGCGGCGACGCGGATCTTTTCATCGACCCCTACCCCTTCGACGGTCAGTGATATGTTTGACCCTTCGAGAAGCTTGTTCGCGAGATAGTCGGGAATCGGATCCGTCGCGGATACTTTCGCTTTTTCGTCGACCATTTCGGGAACGTCCGCCGCGATCCGGATCTTTTCATCGACCCCCGCCCCTTCGACGGTCAGCGATATGTTTGACCCTTCGAGAAGCTTGTTCGCGAGATAGTCGGGAACCGGATCCGTCGCGGACACTTTCGCTTTTTCGTCCGCCGCGATCCCGCCGCTCGCTGCTATCTTGATCTTCTCGTTCGCTCCGGAACCTTCGACGGTCAAGGTAACATTATCGCCCTCGATCAACTTCGACCCGAGATAGCTCGGGGTCGTATCCGTCGCCGACGCTCTGACCTTGTCGTTCGTGTCGACGCCAGGGGCGACCCATGCAAGCTCGCCGGCTTGAACACCCAAGACCTTCCCATCCTGCCCGGTCGGCGAGGGAACTTCATTCCGAAGAATGGTAACAGACTCGATCGCGATGTCGGGGTTTTGAGTCGCCATTATAGAAGATCCTTTCGAACTTCGAAGATGACGGTATACTTCGCCGGTAGAGTGAACCGCTGATCTCCGGGCCCGACGAATTCGAATTCCCCTTGATGTCGACCGGCGATCAGGTCGCCCGCTTGCCAAATGACGATCCCGGCTTCGCTATCATACGGATCGACTTCGACGGATCTTCGAAATCGGGTTCCATCTTCGCGGGAGAAGATCAGGTCGATGGAATTGTAAGCCGTCAAATCCATTCCATCGAAGCGGAGCCGAAGCCCCGTTCCATAATCCCCTTCAACAAGGTAGACAATGCTTTGTCTCGATACGGTCATGTCGGAACCTCGCCCCCGACGGCGGGATCGATCAGAAAGCGCCCTTGTATGTGAACATGCTCGGCCCCGCCAGGGCGGACCCGGCGAACCTCGTAAAGCCAAAACGTGATATCGATCGCTGACCCTTCCGACGTATCCTCGACCGTAAACGTGAAAGAGGTTCGCCCGTTCGCTCCGTCGAGATGGGTTCCCGGCAAGTTCCATTTCTGGATCTTGCTCTCGCCGTCGTAATAATCACGGACCGTCAGCCGAACTTCATCGGCCGAAATGTCGACGGGTTCTCTCTCCGCGTCGGTCAAGACGAATTCAAATGTGTTCGTCGTTCCCCTGACCATCCGGATACAAACCTGGGAAGGGGCAACCGAGATACACCCCTCTTCCGCTTGAATACAACAGTTCATGATTCACCCCTATACCATCGGGCAACGAACCCGCCGACCCCTCCCCCGCGCGGGATGACGACATATCCGCCGACCGATGTTTGTTCCGACTCTCCCAGGATCCGAAGCCTTCCAACCCAAAGAGAAGTGTTGTCGAGAGAACCCCGCAATCCGACCGCCCGCGACAAGCTCGCCGAAAGCGTCGAGATCCCATCGATGGATCCCTTTACCCAAGCAATCGCGCGAAGATCGGCATTGAAGGTCGAGACGCCAGCGACGGATCCGCCCTCCGGAATCCGTCTCCGAAGGAAAGCAAAAAGGGAGCTTCCGGAAGCGACGTCTCCGGCGAAGTCGACAGTCGCAGATAGTCGCCCCGAAAGTTCCCCGATCCCTACTATCGAACCCAAAATCGCAAGATCCGCAATCAACCTTCCGACCAAAGCCGACTGTCCGCGATCGTAACCTCGAAGGGCCCAAGCCATCGACGGCTTGGCAATCGGCGCCCCGAGCCCGCGGACATATCCGCGGACGGCATACCGAACCCGCAAAGAACTATCGAGGTTCGCTAATCCGGCGAGAGTCGCATGGAACCATCGAATCCGCCGGAACGAAGAGTCGAAGTCGGAGGTTCCGGTCAGGGCTCCGGCGAGCGGTACCGTCGACATGAGCTTACCGACAAGCCCGCTCGTTCCGTAGATCACCCCGCCAAGCCCCGGGCCGACCGCGACCAAATATCCAGTCAGCGAACCGACCCCGTGAGCCGCGCCCTTGACGGGAACTTGGGCGCGAAGGAATCCGAGCGGCGCCCCGTCGCCATGAAGCAAGCCGGATACTCTCCAATGAAGATCGAGCTTTCCCGGCAAAGCCGACGTCGCCGCGAGTATTCCCTTGACGGGAACGTCCGCCAGAAGGAACCCGGCGAGGTTCGCGTTCGCGGCGCAAAGCCCGGGAACGGGAACGTCAGCGGAAAGAAAAGCGTCGGTTGCCGAAGCTCCATCGACTGATCCCGAGAGCGGAAGGGAAGCCGAAAGAGCCGCGTCGAGCGTCGAAGCTCCGGCGAAAGATCCGTCGATGGGAACTTCCGCGATCAAGGTCGCGTCGAGGGTCGAGGTCCCGTCGATAGACCCGGCGATCGGGGTCTCCGCGATCAGGGTCGCGTCGAGGGTCGAAGCCGAATCGATAGACCCGGCGATCGGGGTCTCCGCGATCAGGGTCGCGTCAAAGGTCGAGGTCCCGTCGATAGATCCGGCGATGGGAAGGTCGGCGATCAAGGTCGCGTCGAGGGTCGAAGTTCCGGCGACGACTCCGGCGACGGGAACGCCCCCGGCGAGCGAAGCGGAAAGCGTCGAAGCTCCGGCGACGACCCCGGCAACGGGAACGGCTCCGGATATCGAAGCCCAAATCGTCGAAGTTCCGGCGACGACTCCGGCGACGGGAACGACTCCGGCGAGCGAAGCGGAAAGCGTCGAAGCTCCGGCGACGACCCCGGCGAGAGCTTGTGGTTCTCCCGGGAACGGAGCTTGCCCTATTGTCGGCTGACGGATCCGTAAATGCGCCCCGGTCGTCGGGGCATTGTTCAAGGTCGCCTGACTTCCGCCGAACAAATCAAGCTCCGGCGAATATCGGCCGATCAATGGGAAGTAAACCGAAGGTCGCTTGAAGTAAGAAGAGAACCGATTGAAAAGCTCCGACATCTCTTCCGTTGAAAGCAATCGCGGGAAGATGCTTACTTCGGCGATCCATCCGTCGAAGCATCGGTTCGCGACGTTGGGAGAGCCGGAGATATGAAAATTCAGAGCATTGTCGACGGTTCCTGTCGTTACATTCGCTCTGGTATTGATCAAGACATTGTCGGCATAGAACCGAAGATTGGTGTCGGTATCACGCAATCCGGCGAGAAAATGCCAATTCCCATCATTTAGATTCGGAACTGTTCCTTCCGCTCGTTGTCTAGCGGTTACGTCGGTTTGTACATCGAATCGGACGGTTCCGACCCCGCCGTCCCGAATCTTCAATTCCCATCCTGCCCCGTTATCCCAATTCCTCTTCCCGAGAATGACGGTATCGTTTGCTCCGGCAACGGGCCGAAGAACCCAAGCCGCGACGGTGAAATCTGACGACCCCAAATTCAAGACGGAAGAACTTGGGGTCGTCAGGCTTTGTTGAGAAGCATTCGTGAAAATCCGAGCCATCGGATGACCTCTTTAGGGCGCCAGGGCTTCTCGCAATTCGACCCGGAGAAGCTCCGCGTCTCCGGTCATGGTATCCGCCGCGTCCGTCGCTGCCCGACGAACGAAGATTCGGAAAGACTCTCCTTTCAGAAGACCGTCAATCTCGGAATTCGAAAACGAGATCTCGGAATACTGCGTCGCTCCGGAAGTCGTCGGGGCCGCGGCGGTAACTGATTTCGCCGTCGCGAATCCGTCCGAATCCAGATCGTCGACTTCGTCTTGATGACGCTCGAACGCCATTTCCCACTTGACGTTACCGGAAGTCGCCGTCGTCGCCATCCAAACGAGAGTCGCGACGATTCCGTAACTATCATAATTCCGCGGTAAGATGCTTCCGAAATAGGCGGATTCGGCGGTCGCGGCGTCGAAGTCAAGAACATTGTGGCTATTGCGTTGATCGAAAGTAGCGAAGTTCGCCGCGGGCGGTCTCGCCGCTTCCGCCGTCCAAACCAACAAGGTATGTCCTTGACTCATGACGATCCCCTTCTATCAATCCAGAGTGATATCCAAATCGCCGATCGCGAAGCTCGCCGTGTCGCCGGAGTCGATGGTCTTCGGATTGGTCAACGAGCCGGAACCGACCATGTTCCCGCCGCTGGCCAGATCCATGATGATGAAGTGAGTCACGGTCGACCATGAAGCCGTCGCCGTCGGGAACGCGATGGCCGTTCCGTTTGCTTTCGCCCCGGAGACCGCCGCGGGAAAGTTCGTCAGGTTGTTTGTGACAGGAACCCGAGCGTAACCCGCGGCGCCGCTCGGCTCCGAGATGTTCCCGCCCGCGTCGGTCGGCGCGGTCGTCGACAACCCGATGTAGAGGGTCGCCGGAGCGGTATAGGCGGATGCGCCGAAGACGTGATCCAGAAGCTTGTTTTCGAGATAGTCGCCGAAGCTCATTTGATTCTCTCCTTTGAATGACGGAACAAGCCGTCAGGTTTATTTGCCCTTCAACTCTTTCAGGGCTTCGATCAGCCGATTGTTCTGAAGCTCGTTGAATTGCCGTTCCCGCTCGATCTGCGCCGCGTAGAACGATCGCGTCTCTTCGAGAATTTCCCGGAAGTCGTCGCGGGTCCGAACCCCGATATCTCGGAAATCCTCTCGGGATTGCTTCATCGATTCCTCGAAGCTTTTGGCGAGCCGCGGGATCGTGTGATTCGTCGTTCTAAGAACGAGCCAAAAGACGAACCCGAGCGAACCCAAGTTCGAGATCAGATCGATAAGCAATTTTCCTTCGTCGCCCATTTTAGAACACCCCTCGAATCCCAAACATTGCGCCGAAGTCGCGCTCCCAAACCGAACCCGTTCGAGCCATGCCATACCAACCCGAAGCAAAAGCGGAAAGGTCGATCGGACCCTTGACTAGATGACCCGACAATTCCAGGTTACCGCCGACAAAATCCTTCGTCGCTGTCATGCCGAAATCGACCTTTCCTCTGTTCGCTTTCAATCCCGCCGCTCGTTCAAGCCCTTCCGCTATCGACGCCACAAGCGGAAGGGCGACTAAGGGTTTGCTCTTTTCTCGACGAAGACCGCCTCTTCGACCTTCGCGGTCAGGAACTTGTCAAGCCCCGCGTCGGTCAGCCCCAAGATCTTCCCGGCTTCATGAAGCCCCTTGACGCCCCAAATCTCTTTGAGCTTGTCGACGACGGCTTTCTTGATTTGCTCGCCCTCTTCCTTCGTCAACTCTTCCCCGCCGGGAGACTTCGGATCCTTCGCTGCTTTGATTGCGGCGACGGCGGTTTGTTCGGCTTCCCGAACAAGAGTGAAAGCCGAAGTCGTCAATCGCGCAAGGATCCCTCCGACAAGCTCGTTCTTCGTTCGGGCCCGGATCAGTTCGGAGAATTTGACGCTCGCCCATGTGATCGCCGCGGTCAAGACCGGGGCGCAAACGACAAGGATCGCGAAGATCCAATCGAGACTCCCGGCGACTTTCTCCGGGCTCGCCGACGTTTGGGCTTGAACGAGGAAAGCCCAAAGCCAGATCACCCCGCCGAAGAGGATGACGGTCAAGGTTTGCTGAATCCTGGTCATGACTCGCTCGCTTTCTCGGGCTCGGGGTCGACCGGCCGGAGAACGGGCTTCGGCTTCTCTCCGCCCAAGCGGGTTCGAAGATCGAGGTAGGATTTCTGACCTACCCCTTTCAACTCCATCAAGCGGATCCGAAGCTGAGAGCCGAAGGTCTCCGATTCCTGAAGTTTCTTTCGAAGGGCGCCCTCTTCGACAGCCGTTTGCTTGATCCCG
>Ga0105099_10002820_pt1 | contig 10196 bp, 8 predicted proteins | sample PPLLak3cmMay2015_2_FD_79138 | JGI IMG/M metagenome (GOLD analysis project Ga0105099, IMG submission 79138) | Freshwater sediment microbial communities from Prairie Pothole Lake near Jamestown, North Dakota, USA - PPLs Lake P8 Core (1) Depth... | ecosystem: Environmental > Aquatic > Freshwater >...
TCACGGCCACCCCCTCAATTTTACCGGCAAGCTTTATAACGTAATATTTTACGGTGTCAACCGTGAAACCGAGACCATCGACTACGATGCCCTGGAAAAACTGGCCCTGGAGCATAAACCCAAACTGATCATGGCTGGCGCCTCCGCCTATCCCCGCACCATAGATTTCCCCCGCTTCCGGGCCATTGCCAATAAAATCGGCGCCATCCTGGTGGTGGACATGGCTCACATCGCCGGTCTGGTCGCCACCGGCAACCATCCATCACCCGTTCCATTTGCTGACTTCGTCACCTCCACTACACACAAAACGCTGCGTGGCCCCCGCGGCGGCCTGGTTCTGTCCAAAAAGGAATACCTTAAGGAACTGAAAAAAGTGGTTTTCCCCGGCATTCAGGGTGGCCCCCTGGAACACGTCATCGCCGCCAAAGCGGTCTGCTTCAAACTGGCCATGGAAGATGAGTTCAAGGTCTATCAGAAACAGGTGATCAAAAACGCCTCAGTCCTGGCCAAAGCCTTGCATGACAGGGGCCTGCGCATCGTCTCCGGTGGCACCGACAACCATCTGATGCTGGTGGATGTCACCCCGTTGGGAATCACCGGAAAAGCTGCCGAAGAGGCCTTGGATCATGCCGGTATCACCGTCAACAAGAACACCATTCCCTTCGATTCGAACCCCCCCATGGTCAGCTCCGGCATCCGGGTTGGCACTCCCTCCATCACCACCAGAGGCATGAAAGAAGGCGAAATGACCCCGGTAGCCGACCTGATCGTGGAGGCCCTAAAAAACACTCAGAACCTGGATGTTTTGGGAAAAATCAAGGTAAAGGTTCGCGAGCTCACCTCTGCCTTTCCCATCTACCAGGATATCATCGAAAAATACAACCTGCAAATCGGCCCAAAAACCTGATTTTTTCGTACAATGCCAATCAGCAGACAGGCTCACTCCTTCAAAAACTTTGGAGGGCGTCGTTGCCGCAGAGCCTGTTCTGCTCCATAAGCGATCTCAATCAGCTGGCCCTCACTCCAGGCACGACCAAAAAAGGAGATACCTACCGGCAGTTCCTCAATGAAGCCCATTGGTAATGTAATATTTGGATAGCCGGATATCGCAGCCGGTGAGGAGCTGTCTCCCATGAAATGATCGCCGTTGACCAAGTCGGTTTTCCAGGCCGGGGCTCCAGTGGGAGCCATCAGGGCGTCGAGATTCAGTTCAGTCATCACTTTGTCTATGCCATCCCTGCGGCTGGCAAGCAGCATATCCTCAAGAGCCTTTTTATACTCAGGACTGGAGAGGTCTCCTTTGCCTTCGGCCGTCTCTAGTAACTGCTGATCAAAGTGACGAAGCTCGATGGAATCGGCCTTATTAAACACAATCAGATCTGCCAGGCTTTTAACAGGAGCGGATTCTCCAAGGCCGGAGAGATAATGATTAAGACCATCTTTGAACTCATAGAGCATGACCAGATAAGAAGCCGCTTCATAACTTTTATCAATGAAGGTCTCTACTTCAATTATCTCTGCACCGCTTTTTTTCAACTGGGCCACAGCCCGTTCCATCAGGGCGTCAACACGGTGATGATAGCCCATAAGTTGCCGAACCAGACCAATCCGCTTGCCCTTCAATCCATCTTTTTTTAAAAACTGCCGGTAATCAGTGGCTATATGCCCCTTAGAGGCCAGAGTCTTCTCATCAGTCGGATCTTCACCAGCCAACGCCTGCAAAACAGCCACGGCATCACTGACGCAGCGAGCCATGGGGCCAGCAGTGTCCTGGGTAAAGGAGATGGGGATAATGCCACTGCGGCTCACCAGACCCACAGTGGGTTTAATCCCCACAATCCCGTTGTTGTTGGACGGGCAGACTATGGAACCGTTCGTTTCGGTGCCAATGGCAGCGGCACAAAGGTTCGCTGATACCGCTACACCGGAACCGGAACTGGAGCCGCAGGGATTGCGATCCAATACATAGGGGTTTCTCGTCTGCCAACCCACACCACTCCAGCCACTGGAGGAGAAACCGGAACGAAAATTGGCCCATTCACTCAGATTGGTCTTGGCCAGAATAAGCGCCCCAGCTTCACGCAAACGCCGGGCCACAGTACTGTCCGTTTTGACAAAATTCTCTTTGAGGGCCCTGGAACCAGCAGTGGTCGGCATCTTATCCGCAGAGTCAATATTATCTTTAAGCACAACCGGCACTCCATGCAATGGCCCGCGCCATTTACCGGCTTTTATTTCTTCATCCAATTTGCGAGCAATGGCCAAGGCTTCTGGATTGACACAAATAATGGCGTTAAGCTTCGGGCCAGCCTTATCAATCTGTTCGATCCGTACCAGGTACCAGGACACGACCTGCTCCACCGACAAGTCTCCTTGGCGATAAGCGCGCTGGAGATCTTCGATCGTCACCTCTTCAAGGGATTTTACAGACTCTTTGTCTATGTCATTTCCAAAGAGCAATGAAGGCAAAAGGAAAGATATACAAGACAGAAGCATACATATAAACATTACTACTGTTTTAGTCATAAGAGGTACCTCCGAAAAACCTACTATGCCCGCGAAAAAAACTGATGTCAAGAGTCAACAGACAAAAGGCGTCTAACAAAAAATACAGAGATAAAACCCTGAAAAAAAGAAAATTTGAAAGATCTATTTGCACACAATTCTGATTATTTGCGATCTCTCGGATTCTTTGGGGGGTGGGGTTGCGCCCCACGACCCCCATAATACCTTAGATATCGGCCGTAAAAGAGAAATTCTCACACAAAATCAAACCCTTTTGCTTGGGCTTCACACTGATCCGAAACCCTGAAGTTTGGTTATATAGGAGTAGGCATCTCGGGTATGTTCGAAGCTATTGTAAGCCTCCTGAACTGTAAGAAGATTAGAATCGAGATTTATTAAAGTATGCGTTTCTTCAATTTTTTTCGGGTTAATTTTATTTTTAAAAGAAACAGGATCTTCAATAAACAAGGGGAAACGAAAATCAAGCCGGGTAAGATCCGAAAAAGCACGTCTTGAAAGGGGGAAGGCCGGAGCGATCCGGTCTCTCTACCACATAATTCAGAAATGTTGACTTCACAAAGATCACAGATCTCTGAAATTATTCTCTCTTATGGCTGATATCTCTGGCGGGGAAGAAAAACTGCTGAGCTCGTTTTTTTTAATGCTTCAAAAACAAGGGCTTCCCTGGCCTCCCAATCGATGATTACGGCATGGTAGCTGTTGGCTTCACCGGAGGGGATCATGACTGAACAGTTGGGAGACTTGTCATAGACACTTTTTTTCTTCACTTTAAGCCCCGTTATCTGCAGTTGTTCATCCCGGGCAAACAGGTAGAGTTCAACTTCCTTATCCAGTAACCGTTGCGGTATCGGAATGGACACCTCGCCCTGATCTTTCAGCAACTGCTCTTTGGAATGGGTAATGGACAATGCGCTCTTTGACCAGGCGCCTTCGTCTATAACATTCAATGCCAGATGTTCGCGATCTACACCTTCAAGATCCTGAAACTGTTTGGCATTACCAAGACGATGGGCCGTATAGATACGGACATTCGGCCTGGTAGTGGTAACAGACAGTTTCAGGTCTTCATGGTTCGCCTTTGGGAAGCTGAAGGCCAGATCATAGTAGGCCCGGCTGATCTGGTTTATTTTTTCACGCACCTTGTTTTTACTGCCTTCTATGTATTGACCATTGCTATTAAGGGCCAGAGTCTGGTCGATCATCTTGTCGCGAATTGAGATGCAACTACCGGATTGATTGATCACGAACAGAAGGGCGCCATTATCAGATATTATCCGTGCCAAATCAACGACCGAGTTGAGCAATGTAGTCAATGTATGTCGATTATCCCCCACCTTTATCGCAATTTCATCTTCCGATATACCAGATGAAAAAAGATATACCACTTTGCTCTCAGCAAAAAACACCTTGAAGACAGACCGGAACTTCGCCATGGAAGTTATGAAAGTTTGTAAATAATTATCCGTAGCATACCGTTCAAAAACTGAGTCGGAAAAAATGGTTTCCTTCTTGAAACGACCAGCCGGATCACGCATGTATATCCCTAAATCTTCCTGTGGTTTCGCTTCGATATGGAACCTGTCTTTATTTCTTAACCCTTTAATTTTCTTATCGATGACTCTTGCAACAGTCAGGCGGTCATTAGTCGGACCCAGATGATAATGCAGCCCAGCAATTGGCTCTAAACTCAACACAACGAACCGGGTGTCTGGCGGATTTTCTGCGATAATTTCCTGAGCCATTTTCTTGCTCTTGACCATGGTGATGTAATCGGTGAAAAGATTGTCAAACAGCAGAAAGACCACCTTGGACTTGAATTGAGGAATCTCCGGCATTAAGCTTGCAGCCACTTTTTCATGAGCTGTAACGTCTTCACTCCTGGTAACGCCAAGGGGCATCAGCTTAAAAAAAGGAACTTCCTTTCCATTAATCTTAAAAATCAGTTCTTCATCCCTGAGATCAGTAACGGCCTGTTCGTTTTTGTCCAAGGCATAAAAGGGCACTACCCACCAGTTAATGTCCACTTTTTCCACAAGGGGCTGTTGCTCTTGGGCAAGAAGGCCGACAAAAAAGTATAAAGTAGTCATAAAAAGCACCAGAATCCGTTTTTTTGTTGTCATTTTCTTTCCTCTCCTTACTGTCACTGCGTTCAAGGCAGGGCACAGAGTGCAAAAAAAATGCCAGGAAACAGGGTCGCAGGTGACCTCTATTCAGGCCACACAGACAAGCGCCCACTTTTGTTTCCCACCCACTAAAGTCTAGCGAAGTATCGTCTGGCCATTCTCCTTCTTGGTCCAGAGGAGGGCATAGTAAACACCCATCAGCAGTAGTATCAAACCAAAGGCGCAGGTAATCAGGCCAAGTCCCGGATCGTTCACTTCCTTGAGGAGAATTTCAGTATCCCTGCTCATCAGAACTGGGCGAAGATCCCGAGTCTCTCCGCTGCAATCAACGATCTGTTGTCCCGGACCTTTGGCGGTGCCTTTTGGTGGAATAAACAGCAACCAGTTTCCATTTTTCAGCCGTAATGGGTGAAGTTCACTGATGACCTGACGGGTATTGTTCTGGCTGATGCTTAGTTGATGATACTTCAACTTCCCCAGCAAGGGGCCCTCATCTTCGAATGGCACCCCTTCTATGGCTTCGATCTGGTATTGGGTTCCAGCCAGATTCAGGGAGTCTCCCTGACGAAGTCGGTGCAATGTCCAGGAGCCCAAACTGAAAGTACTCATATGGCCAGCCAATATCAGGAAAAAAAGCAGATGCATCAGCGTTGGCGCCCAGCTGACGAGCCTGGATTTCCAGTCCTTCTCTGAACCTGTCGGCCGTCCCAGTAAAACCTTCAATCGCTCCAGGCTGCAGGCTGCCGTATTGACGGCCAACAGCGCCAGTCCGACAATCAACAGAGACACAGACAGGAAGATGACCAGATGAGTGCCCCTGACTTCTCCAAGCCATTGCCAGATGGGGGTGGTGTTGAGGCGCTGATACACCAGCGCTTCATGCTCCGCACAATGGGAATTCACCATCATCAGCACGGCGTTGACACCCAGCAGCCAAAAGCTTAGGCGAATACTTGCCAGACTTTTCCAAATTTGACTTAACATCAGCGGCCTCCCAAACGGGGCATACCCATTTCAAATAATAGGTGGGCATAATGAAGATAGAAGCTGACCAAGGCAGCAGATACTATAGCCCAGCGCTCAAATTGCTTGGAGCTCACTCCGAAACGGATATGAATGACGGCTGCATACATCAGCCAAACGGCCGCTGATCCCAAATGACGACTGCTCCACATGAAAGGGTGCCCCCAGCCCAGAAAAGACCACATGGCTCCAAGCACTTGGGCCACCGAAAAGAAAATAAACCCAAGTGCCACCAAGCGTCGGGCCAATGCCAGCATTGAAAGCTTATTCTTGTTCATAAAGGCCGCATAGCCACCGGAAAGACCAAAAAAAGCGTAAGCCACATTTTCGAACAGAAAAAAGAGAAATGGAAAAAGTCCACTCTTATTGGCCGCCGGAGGAATGACCCCCTTGGGATAAATAAAGCCGAAAGTCCAAAATATCAGGAGAACTCCATAGACAGCCAATATGCCCTTGTCTTGCCCATCACCCCCCCACACCACAAAGAGGAGAATGACCCCGGCCGATAGAGGAATAAAGAAAGGGGCATCCAGGAGAGCAGTTATAACAAAGGCATCACCAATCCAGGCTCTCACGAACATAAAAGAAATCAGACCCAGCACAGAGATGCCGATAAGCCAGCGCTCCAGTCCAATACGTTTACTGAGTCTTAAACCAAAAGCAGTAATAAAGGTCACACCACTCAAAATCCATAGTAGGTTCACTCCATTCATATTTCCTTCCTGCGTTTTTTAAGAAATAATAGAAATATAAGTGTACACCAGAATTCAATCATATTAAGCGATCTAATCGAGAAAAATCTGATAAAAACTATCACAGAGCCATGTAAAACATTGATAATAAAAAACCAAGGAGTTATTCGTTTTTAATTAACGAATAGTGGGGAGGGCCCTAACGTCATCCCGTTTTTGGTTAATTAACAGAGGCCGTTCCAAAATTCAGAAATGTAAAAAAACCGAGAGATCGCTGTAAAATCAGCACCGGTTCATTCTATCGTTGCCAGTGGGGCAAGAAGTTTCTGAAGCTCTTTGAGATATTGGGACAAATCATGCCGACCTTTTTGTGAAATTCGGCATAATGTTTGTGGTTTTTTCCCTGAAAATCGTTTTTCAACGTCAATCAGCCCCCCCTGTTCCAGTTTCAGCAAATGGGTACTGAGATTTCCATCACTGGCACCTGTACACTGTTTAAGTTGATTAAAATCTGCTGATGGAGCAGTCGACAGGACGGTCAAAATGGCAAGCCGTATGGGGGCGTGAATTAAGGGATCCAGTTTGGGCAAGCCCTCATTGGTCATGCGCCCCATCCTTCTCAGCTTTTTTTAAAAGTATTCCCGGGATGATGTAACCAGAAAATATCAGCGGGACCATTACCAAGGAGCGCAAGTGCCATGGGATAAATACCATGATCATAACACCCAGATACCAACACAGGCCCATCCATTTTAGGTAATTGAATTCCAATATAACACCCATCACCAATGAAACCAGGCCAGCAAGCACCCCAACTAAGGGTGGAATGGCCCCAAAATGAATCACTTTCAACCATGGCAATATCATGCCCACCAGGAAAAAAGCAATGCCAGCCCCAAAACCCAAAGCCTGTAGTGCCCGATAACTGTATGTTATCACCCGGTGATCCCGCTTATATTTCATCACCAAAGAAATGTGGGCGGGAATTCCCAACACATTCATCATGACCCAAACCAGCCAGATATGGTTGAATGCTTTAATTGTCATCAGAATATGATGGGCGATTAATGCCGTGACAATCAGCCAGCCCCAGAGAGTCAGATAACGCCAGAGATAGAGTGAACTTTTGCGTGTTTGCTCGACCATTGTGCGAATGATGTGCAATGACTGCTCTATTTCACGCTGATTTTCTGTCATGGGTGCCTCACTGTTTGATTTTATCAGATTCTGGAAGTTTATATCGAAATAATTTCCAGTTTTGTTCTGCGTTTTCATACAAAGAATAAAAATAGCCCTGATAAAAAGCATAGGGTGAGTGGGTCATGAGACTGGTGTTTTTGACTGGCAGATAGATTTCCAAAACCTCATTGCTGATCAGATGCAGCACTAAAAAGCGGGATAAATTATCCTTTTTTTGTTGTGTCTGCAGGTACAAACAGTCCATATATACCTGGCCATCGACTATCAGGGGCAAGCGGCTGGGGAATTGGTGCTTTACACGATATTGTGCTGGTATACTGCTGTACCACCCCCTTCCCTTCAACCAGCTCAGCAATTCTTTTTTTACTCCATCATCAACCGCCAATCCTGGTTCGCTGAGGGCTTTTGACTGAATTAGCTGGCTGTTTTTATCGAATACCAGAATTTCAATCTGCTCCATTCCTTTAGCAACGATGGACTTCTCCTGCCAGCTCCAGATCTTCCAAACTGGAGCAACCACATCGATGGTTCCCATTTCATAAGCGAGGCTGGTGCTGGTGATTTTTTTTTCGCCTTTTTGTTCTGCGTTATAGCGGACCAAATCATAGCCCATGCCAGAATCTGTTCTTACGAATTTGGATACCAGCCACTCATTTTGAACTGGTTCGACCTGGGTGGCCATAAACGGGAAGTGTAGTTCTCTAATAATTTTAAATTGTTCATCATAGACGATGAATTTTTGAGAGCTGCACACAATTATGCCTTTTGGCAGCGGATGAAGTGACAGGACCATATCCATGGAGCGATCGACTCTGAACTCGCCGGGTCCGTCTCCGTTTTTCCCCCACTCTTTTTGCAAGTGCAGGTCTGGAAGAGAGTAGAGGCGTATAATGGCCCCATCCGTAATGTACAGTCCTTTTTCTCCCAAAGCCATGCTGTCAGGTTGGATCAGGGTTGACAGCTCTCCAAGATCTTCGTGGGCTGCAACAAAAAAGCTTAAAAGTAATAAGGCAATGACTTTTATCAACATTTTTCCTCCAAAGCACTTTGCACTACAAAGTATTGATAACATGTCATGCTTGCTTTGTCAACAAAAAAAAGCATAAACCATTTCAATATATAGAGCCAAAGGAATGGAACCGTTTCCTGATTTCAGCGGCTTTGTGCCAATTTTTCTCACTGAATGAGAGCACCACCAGCAAATCGACATCCGAATCCATCGTCTTATGTTTTAATCTTTGATCAAATAAATATCAACCGCCCCTACCCTACGCTTTATCTATCAACCAACAAACGATCGATCAATTCATCCGTGGCCAGTGCTGGCCGGGTGATGTGGCCGCGGGCAGCATGCTTTTCATTCCAGTCAGCAGTCACTTCCATGGCATGGGGATTCCCAGCCCAGCTGCGCCGGGCAATACCGTTCATCACATCCCACTCCATGGCCGATCGAATGATGCGGTCAGTGCGTTCACTGCCATCCAGGACCAAACCAAAGCCACCATTGAACGCCTTACCTATGCCCACACCGCCCCCATTGGAGAGAACACACATGGTCATGCCCCGCAAAGCATCCCCAGCAAAGTTGTGCACAGCCATATCGGCGGTGACGTTACTGCCGTCCTTGATATTGGCCGTCTCACGGAAGGGAGAGTCTGTACCCGCCACATCGTGATGATCACGGCCCAGCATCACCGGCCCGATTTCGCCCTGGCGGATCATCTCATTGAACTTCAAGGCGATTTGCACACGCCCTTCGGTATCGGCGTACAGAATGCGGGCCTCTGTACCCACCACCAGCTGGTTCTCTTCAGCCCTGCGAATCCATTCATAATTATCACGATCCATGCCACGACGGGTCGGATCGATACAAGCCATGGCCGCTTTATCGGTTTTTTTCAGATCTTCATGCACACCGGAAAGACAGACCCAACGAAAAGGACCATAGCCATAATCGAAACACATGGGCCCCATAATGTGTTCCACATAACTGGGGAAAACAAAGCCGGCAGCCGGATTCCCAGGCTCTACAGAGACATCACTGACCCCAGCATCATAGACGGCCTTGAGAAAGGAGTTGCCATAATCCCAAAAATGGGTACCCCGGGTTTCCAGTTTACGGACGACGGCGATGTGCTTTTGCAGCGAAAGATCAACCGCCTTATGGAAGGCAGCCGGGTCATTCTCCATCAGTTTGCGTCCTTCCCCAAAGGTATACCCGACCGGGGTGTAGCCTCCAGTGTAGGGCTCGTGACAGGAGGTCTGGTCTGATGCCAATTCCACATGAATATTCTTTTCATGAAGATAATCGAGGAGATTTACCACATTGCCATGGTAGGCGATGGAAACCGCTGTTTTCTTGATACGGTATTCAGAAATCCAGGCGGCAATCTGGTCCAGATCAGCCGACACCAAGCTGACCCAACCCTGCTCATGACGAGTCTTAATCCGGGACTCATCCACTTCAGCAATGACACCAATCCCTCCGGCGATTTCCACCGCCTTGGGCTGAGCGCCACTCATACCACCAAGGCCGGAGCTGACAAAAACCACCCCAGCCAAATCCTGGTCATCCGGAATGCCCAGATAAAGCCGGCCTGCATTGAGCAGGGTAATATAGGTGCCATGAACA
>Ga0105099_10002821_pt1 | contig 10192 bp, 10 predicted proteins | sample PPLLak3cmMay2015_2_FD_79138 | JGI IMG/M metagenome (GOLD analysis project Ga0105099, IMG submission 79138) | Freshwater sediment microbial communities from Prairie Pothole Lake near Jamestown, North Dakota, USA - PPLs Lake P8 Core (1) Depth... | ecosystem: Environmental > Aquatic > Freshwater >...
GACCGCTCTTCTCCTTCCCCTTCACTTTCCAATATCTCCTCTCTTTTACCTTGACATTGGTCCCCCCTTTTAGTATAGCTTAGCTAAATTAGCAGCAAATCCTTTTGGTCATCATCAAATTTCCGGAAGGGAGGCAGCTCTCGAAACGACACAGGGACATCCGCAGGCCATCGCCTCCAGCGGCGGCAATCCAAATCCTTCATAAAGCGAGGGGTAAATAAACAATTCGGCATTTTTGTAATAACCGATCAATTCATCATCGCCGCTGCAATCAATAAGCAAAACTCTGTTGTCATTTTCAATTTGTTTGATCAAGGGCGTCTTCGCGAAATTTTTATGCATGCTGCCGATTATCACTAGTTTTAAATCGGGCAAATTCATTTTTAGAAAAGCATTCACGATTCTCTCAAAATTCTTTCTCGGGTCGAGCGTCGAAACTGCCAGGATATAACGGCCTGTTTTATTATCAATATTCATATCCTTCGACGACAAAAATTTCGGTGATATTCCGCATGGGATAACATTAATTTTATCCTGATCAAGATTGATATGTTTGCCGATTTCATCACTTGAAAATCTGCTGTCGGTAATCACCATTCTGGCATTGCGGGCAATTCGCGGAATCAGAAAGTAATAAAAATAATAAAACCTTCTGGAATACCAGGTGGGATTGGCCAGGAAGGCGACGTCATGAATGGTGACAACTTTGTTTTTATAAAACAGCGGCGCCGTGTTCGCCAGACAGATCAGCAATGCATTTTTTCCTTGTCGCCAAAGATAGCGCTGGAGGTCAAACTGTTCCCAGAGATGCCCCGTCAATTGACCATATGTTTCAGCCTTAAGCTCGGAGGCGACTTCTTTGTGAATAATATTTTTTGGCGCAATAAATTTTATATCTGGACGAATATCCTTAAGTCGTTTTGATATTTCGATGGCATATCTTTGGACACCTGAGATTTTCTGCGTCAGAAATCGGGAGTTAACGACTATCATTTTTCCCTCTTAAATCCAGATAGTATTCATGCCATGACAAGGCGGCCAAAAACCATATTTGCAGATAATAAAATTCGGAGACGCTGGCAAAAATCATTGCCAGCGTGGCCAGTATGGACGCTGCCAGGCCCCGTCTGTAATCGGTGTTAACCTTCATTCTTAACATTGGATAAATAAGAAAGAGTGTAAACAACCCCGTGCCGAGCAGCCCAACATTAACAAGAAGGGTCGCAAGCCCGTCGGTCGATCTCACATACCCGAAACCGTATCCGAATATTACATGCAACAGATCCGATTGCGCGAAAAATAAGAAATGGTCGGCGAATTTTGCAAACCGGTCAATACTTGACAGATTAATCATGCTGAATTTTTCGAAAGTGAAACCAATAAAACCCGCCACCACTTTATAAAAGACGATTGAGGCCGCAGCGAGAATGCCACCCAGAACGAGCGGGAATTTCAGTGATTTCCTGAAAACCAGCAGTTCCAAAAAGATAAAGCAAAGAAGACCGACGATGCCGGTCGTAGCCGTCGATAAAATGACAGCTATAAGAAAAAATATGTAAATCCTGTCGCGGCGGTAATAAAATAAAATAACAAATGGCAAAACCGAATAGGCAAACATAGATGGCTCGCCGGCCAGAGATTTCATCCTCTGCAAATACATCCCGCCCAGTTCCACAACCTGAAAATAACCGATCGGATTATCCTCGCCGGTTATTCGATTAGATAAAAAATCGACATTTTGCCCGGTAAACAGGAAGCCGAAAAATTCATAGAAGCCATATAAAACATAAATTATGACGCCTGCACGAGCCACTCTGATTATGCGCTCAACGTTGCCCGGAATCTCCAGACAATGTCTAAGATACAGGAAAAATATCACGCATGTGCCAAGGTAAAGGCTTTGGGTTATGAGTGATTTTCGCAAAAAGAAAACATTCGACGGTTCAAATGAAACCAACACCAAACCGCTGAAATCAGGTTCATAAATAACATTCAAAAATTGCACTGTAATTTGATAGGCGGCATAAATAGAGATAAATTTTATAAGACCGGTTAAGACGGATTGTACCCTTTTTTGTGAAAAAAATAAAATAATGTCACTGCCCAATTGAAACAAAATGAACACATACGAAAACAACAATCCCTTGATAACATTGGAAATTACGAATGACTGCACCAGCATGACAAGCAGCGAGGCATTAATCAAAAATGGGGTTCTTAAAGATGGCAATCGCATCAGATGCCTGCATTTCATTTCGGTCTTTTGGGTCCAAATTAAAAAAATCTGTCCATGACCCGCTGACAGAAGCCGTTCTTATAATAATTGAATCTATCGTTTATTTCTAATCTTTTTTCGGCGAAGGGATCTGCCTTTTTTGATTTCTTGAAGTCTTCAAACTCAGAAATTGCCTTTATAATTTCATCCCAGTTCAGGCACTTCGGTCCCGGCGTCACATCATCGTAGTCATAATAGAAATCGGCATCGCGGCGGCAGTACTCCTCCCGATCGAACGGTGCGAATATCAGCGGTCGACCTGTCAGAAGAAAATCGAAAAAGACGCTTGAATAATCGGTTATTAAAATATCGGTATTTCTCAGGAGGGGGTACGGGTCGACATAATCGTACACAATAAAATTTTCACTTTGAAAATCTCTGGCCTTTAAGGCTTCCTTTTCCAGAAAGTGCGGTTTGGCGATAAAAGCGATATTATTCTTTTTAAGGAAAGAACTGAATTCGTGGAAGTTAAAGCCAAAGTCATTCAATAAGTTGACTATGGTTTTGCCCGATAGGCCGCGATGTGTCGGCAGCCAGGAGACAATCAGCGAAAACCTTTTTCTCAGGCTCTCCAGAAATTCGATTTCATCAAAAATCTTTTGATTCAGAACATATTCCGGATTGAAGCAGTCATTGCGCGGCTGGCCGATAATTTCGATTTTATCGCGCCCGATACCGAAGGCGGTTTCGTAGGTCGCAAGAACCTCCTCGGATGACACGGCAATTTTGTCAAACAGCCGCGAGCTGTACATAAAGGGAAATACAAAATAGATTATTCGACGAATGGAGTTTTTGATATAGGTTTTAACAGTTCCGCTTTTCCAATCGGCGTCATATCCGATTTTCTTAAGAGGCGTCCCATGCCAGAGCTGGATAATTTCCGTTCCACCCAACAGCAGGGGATGAATATCTATCGCTGAATGGTTGAGAAACGCTTTTTTTGCCCTAAGAACAGCTTTTATCCCACCGACGGAATATAATAATTCAGCCGAGTATCCATTTTTGCGAAGGAATTTTACCAGACTTTTATTTCGGGAAATAAATATTGATTTAATATTGTCATTTTTTTCCGAGGCGTACAAAAAAAGATATTTGCTGTTATCGGCAAAATGCAAACCAAGCGAGGAACCATAAATATATAGTCTTTTATCTTTCGGTATCAATTTGACAAGCAGATAAATCGGTGAAAGCAGAATAAGCAGTATAAAACCGAGCAATCCTCTTTTACCCCTGCCGCTCATATTTGAAGTTTTATTTCCCCTGGTCGTCAAAAATTATTTTTTTCATTTTATCGTCGCTTTTTCTTTTCTGCCCCGGTCCTGTCAGAATGTTTAAGCGGGCTTTTACTCGTTTTCAAATCGTCTCTGATCTGCGTTGTCGATATTTCCGGCGTTCTTGTCAGATAAACCACTTTACAGTATTTTTTCAGGAAATCAAATTTTCCCTTCCAGTCATCACCCATGACAAAGATATCAACATGATATTCTTTTACATCGGTTATTTTCTGCTCCCAATTCTCTTCCGGAATGACCAGGTCGACATATCTTATTGCCTCAAGCAAATTCTTTCTTTTTTCATAGTTAAAATAACATTCTTTGCGCTTTTCATTCCAGTTGAATTCATCGGTTGAAAGAACCACAATTAGATAATCTCCAAGAGCCTTTGCTCTTCTTAGCAGATTAATATGACCATAATGAAGCAAATCAAATGTTCCATATGTAATAACACGTTTCAATTGTATCACCTCTTTTTTTCCACTTTTAATGATATATAATATGCGGGCTTAAGGCATATTAATAATTCCCGCTATTCCGCTCATACTGTAATCTTAAATATTTCCTTTTTGTTTTTTACGACTCCGAAAACCCTGATACCCAATACGACCAGTTGCGTGATGATTAATAAAGCCGCCACATGATAAACGGTCATAATTGGAATAATTACAACCAATAAGGCCAGATGAACCAGCGAAGCATAGATGACGCTATAATTGGCGTATTTGGGATAACCGAGGGCGGCCAGAAACGGATAACCCAGCAGAACGGATGGCACGGTGATAAAGCAGATAAACGAAAAAATCTCAAGAAGGTCGGCGGCAACTTTGAATTCGCCCGGATAGATTATTCCTATAATATTATCGCTTAACATAAAAACGACGGAACAAAATGCGAGATTAATAAAGACAACGGCAATAAATATCTTTTTGTAAAGCTTAATATCTCTCTGGCGAGACATGTATGGATAAAGAGCTTCCACCAATGGCTGGAAAGCCAGTGACATGGCGGTAAACAGCTTTTCGGCCGCGGAATAAATCCCGGCTGCGGAATTTCCAAGAAACAGGCCGATCGCAAAAGTGTTGCTGTTGGAATAGATTGAAACCGATGCCCGCGATAGAAAAAATTGCGTGCTGTCCCGGAAATAGCCATAGATTGTTTTGAATGACGGCATCATAAATTTTGCATTGAATTGGCGATAAATAATAAAGAGCGATATTGTCCCGGCAACAATATAGCCCATCGAATTCAAAAATGGAACCAGATAGTAATCGGCCTGCTTATTGACAACTATAAAAATGGAGGCAGTGAAGATCGATTTGGCGATAACATTAAGAATTGTAATATACTTCATTCGCTCCATTCCCTGAAAAAACCAGACCGGGAAAATCGCCTGCCCAAAAACCAGGCCGTAGGCCAGATAATACAAGAGCCAGTCGCTCTGGAATCGGGCAAAAGAAAAAATAATCAGATTCAGCAGTCCAAAACCGATTATTAACAGAGTCGTCTTGGTTATCAAAACCGACGAAATTATCTCGGATATTTTTTCCGGATTATCGCGGTTGACCGAGACTTCCCTGGCGGCCGATAAATTGAATCCATAATCGCTCAGAATGACAAAATAGGTTGTAAAGGCCTGGACAAACATCACCAGCCCGAATTTATCCGTCCCCAAAACACGGGTGAGGTAGGGAAGGGTTATCAGCGGCAGAAGATAATTGGCGCCCTGAAGAAGGTACAGCGAAAAAAAGTTTTCGACCAACCGGCGGTAATTTTCCTTCTTGATAAAATTAAACAGCGCCTGTCCTCGCATCGATATTTTTGAAGTGATTGATTTTATTCATAAAGTGTCAATTATAACAATCGTATTTCCTCGGCAAATACAGATATTGCTATTTTTCACCGAAGTCAACCAAAACATATTTTCCTCATCAGGAGTCGGCTGAATTGCCGGGATTATGTGAACACAGGATTATTGGCCGGCGGTCTGAAGAAATGAAACAGACTTGCGGGGCAGGCTACATATTTTCAAGCTCTTTTTCCAGTGCCTTAATTAATGAGTCAATCTTGAATACTTCCGGCGTGTCGATCATATACAACTTATATATAGCCAGAGCTTCTTCCTTTTTCTCTTTGGAATTTTGATCCTGAAGGCAGTGGGCGAGATTTATCCATAGAGAAACATTTTTGGGATCGAATTTGATAGCCTTTCGATAATATATTTCGGCCTGGTCATACTCTTTCATGGTAACATAATTAATGGCAATCTGCGAGAAGACGACCGGGCTGTCACCCAGATCCTCAATTGCCTTTTTCAGGACTGCCACCGCTTCGTCGGGATGTTGCAGGCGGGCCAGACATTCAGACAGATTCCAGCGATAACGTCCTTCCCTCGGGTTATCATTTATCAATAGTTTATAATATTTCATGGCCAGATTGTATTTACCCAGAAAATAATTGAGATCGGCCAGAGGTATCCAGAACATCATTTCATTATCGCCGTTGGCAATCATCATCCGCACGGCGGAAAGAGCGCATTCATAGTCCTTAATTTGGGTGCAAAGCCGGAACAGTTCCTTATTGACCTCATAATCGGTCGGGTACAGGACCTCGGCGCGATGAAGGTAAGCCAATGCCGAATCAACCAGATTAACTCGCTCAAAAGCCATACTGATATTATACAGAGCGTCGCGATCAGACGGTTTCAGATGAAGCGCCCGGCCCAATAGATTAATCGCCTCATTATAATCGGCCTTTTCGTAGGCCGCCAGGCCGTCTTTAGCCAGAGAATCAAAATCCCCGGATTTCTCGCCGCAGCCTGTCAAGCAGCATAAAGCAATTGTAGCGGCAATGGCAAATACCTTTATCATTCAAGCTCCTTTTTGGCCGCCGCAAGATATAAAAACTGCGGCTGATTATCAAGCAGGTTTAAGTTGGAGCGCCGCTTTTATTTAAATATTGCCCAATGAAAAACTATTTACTTTTTTGGTAATACAACGTATTAATAGGGTCGGAATATAATTTGAAATCTTTTGGAGGTCATTTTGAATGAGGAAACCAAATCTCTAAGGTATAGCGGTAAATCGGAAATAATTTCATTCAAGGTCGATTTGTCTCTTATGGACGCAATGAAGGCGATTCCGAACCGCTCGGAATTTATCCGTAATGCCGTCTTGATGGCGCTTGAATCGACCTGTCCGCTGTGCGGCGGGACCGGTATTTTGACGCCTCATCAGAAAGAGCATTGGAATGAATTCAAGAAAAATCACTCAATCAAGGAATGCGGTGATTGTCGCGAGTATTATCTGGTTTGCGGGAAAAAATAGATTTTTCCTAATAATAAGAATATTATAAAGCATAAAGGCAAATAGATGAGAAAACTTATTATAAATCCGGTTATTTTGATGACACTGTCTCTGCTAATATTGCCGACAGTGATTTTGGGCGGCCGGAATGAATCGGGCAAGAAAATCAAGGTTTTTGTCTCAATACCTCCGCTGGCTTATTTTGTGGAACGTATCGGTGGTGACGATATTGACTGCAGAGTATTAATAAGCCCCGGGCAATCACACGAAACGTTTGAGGCCACTCCGAGGCAGCTGGCCGAATTTTCGGATGCCGATGCCTTTTTTACCATTGGTTTTCAATTCGAGAAACTGCTTGCACAAAAAATAGCCGAGTCTTTTGAGCATCTGAAAATTTTCAATTGTCAGCGTGGTATCGAGCTTATTCGACTGGAGCATCCTCATATACATGATAAAGCGAATTCCAGTGAAGAAGACAACCGGCAGGATCCGCATATCTGGCTTGACCCGTCAAGGGCCAGGATTATGGCCCGGAATATCTCTGATGCTTTGGCCGAAATTAATCCGGAGGATGGTGAGATTTACCTGACCAATCTTGACTTATTGCTGGCCGATCTGGATAGCCTGAATGCCGATATAGCGAGACAATTGCTGCCCCTGAAAGGAAAGGCCTTTTATGTTTTTCATCCGGCCTATGGTTACTTCAGCGAGGCATTCGGTCTGAAACAGGTCGCCGTGGAAATAGATGGCAAAGAGCCGACCGCTCATCAATTAGCGGAATTAATAACGCAGGCAAAAAAAGATAATACCTCGATTCTGTTTGTTCAGCCACAATCCTCGGATAAAAGCGCCGGCATATTCGCGGAGGCAATCGGCGCCAGGCTGGTGCCAATAGATCCATTGGCCAGGGATTATATTAATAACCTGAAAGAAATAGCCAGGCAATTGACTTCGGCGCTGAAAAATCATTATGAATAATATACCCGTAATATTGGCGGAAAATTTATCATACTCCTACAATGGCAATTTGGCTCTGGAGAAAGTCTTCCTTAATATTTATAAAAACGACTTTGTCTGGGTGGTCGGCCCGAATGGTGGCGGCAAAACGACTTTGCTTAAACTGATTCTCGGCTTGCTCAAACCGGGGTCGGGGAATATTAAGGTCATGGGTCAGTCGCCGCAGAAGGCCAGGCATACCATCGGTTATATGCCGCAACTGATATCCCTTGACAGACAATTTCCGGTCAATGTAATGGATGTCGTTCTGATGGGGCGCCATGGAAACGGTGAAGGCTGGGGACCATTTCGCAAACTGGATAAGGAAGTAGCCTCCGAGGTTCTGGCCAAGGTCGGACTGTATGAAATGCGTTTTCAGCCATTTTCATCGCTTTCCGGCGGCCAGCAACGACGTCTACTCATAGCTCGAGCATTGGCCAGTCAGCCGTCCATTCTGTTGCTGGACGAGCCGACCGCCAATTTGGATTTTGCCGCGGAAAGAGAACTCTATGAATTACTGCAAATATTAAATAAGAGTCTGACAATCATATTGGTCTCCCATGACCCGGCCTTTGTTTCTGATTTTGTCAAGCGGGTCATCTGCGTCAATCGCCTGGTTCATGAACACCCGACCTCGGCGATATCCGGACTGCATATCAGCGAGTTTTATGGCGGCGACCGGCGTATCGTATTGCATAATCAGCAGATTGACGAGAAAAGAGAACAGAAAGGCAATTGACCATTGATTGAATTTATTGAGGCCGTAATTAGTTTTGCTTTTCTTCAGAAGGCGTTGCTGGCCGGGGCGCTGGCCGGAATCTCATGCGGCATGGTCGGACCATACATTGTTACCCGCCGTATCAGCTATATCGGCGGCGGGATAGCCCATTCGGTACTGGGGGGCATGGGCGCCGCCTATTATTTTTCGGCAACATATGGATGGACAGGACTGCACCCCCTTTATGGCGCGGCCGCGGCGGCCCTGGCATCGGCAATTATTATCGGTATGGTCAGCCTGAAAGCAAGTCAGAGGGAAGATACGGTTATCAGCGCCATCTGGGCAATTGGCATGGCAGTCGGGGTTATTTTCATAATGAAAACGCCCGGCTATAATCAAAATCTTATGAGTTATCTTTTCGGCAATATACTGATGGTTTCATCCCGTGATTTATTGTTTATTCTTGGCCTGGATCTGCTGATAATTTTAATTTCGGTCCTATTCTATAATAAATTTTTGGTTATTTGCTTCGACCAGGAATTTGCCCGCGCCCGCGGGATAAATGTCGAGTTTTATTATTTGTTACTGCTTTGTTTGACGGCTCTGACGGTGGTAATTCTGGTTACTATCGTCGGTGTCGTTATGGTTATAGCGCTATTGACCTTGCCCGTGGCTATTGCCGGAGTATTTGCTCGAACCCTATGGCGGACAATGCTATTGTCCATTATTCTAAGTATTCTCCTGAGCCTTGTGGGTCTTGGTATAAGCTATAATTATGATCTGCCGGCCGGCGCCACCATTATTTTGCTGGCAGGATTTATCTTCCTGGCTGCTATTGGGTGGAAAGCGATATATTCACGCATGCACGCATAATTGAAAATCATTATTAATATTTTTTTAATCGCCTTGTCTTAATGCCTTATTCCATCTGAAAATTTATTTGCCGGGCAAATATTTCTTCACAATTGGCAGATTTCAATCGTCAACCTGATCAGGGACGCAACCCGGATTATAAACTGGATATACCTCGATATCCAAAAATTGAGCAGAGGCCTTGACAAATTGGCGAACGTGTTGTAGTTTTGTCGGACTTTGCGGCCAAAATGGCCAGGGTATATTATAACTGTCAATTTTTGATTGTTATTTGCACCCGAACCGTTTAAGGCCCGTTAATTTGGAATAGTAACGGTAGGATTTATATTTATGGAGATGAGAATGGGAGCATTAAGGTTTTTCTTACTCTTGGGTTTAATCATGATTCTGGCATCCGCTAATGTGTACGGCAGCGGATTCTCATTTGAAGGAATAGGGGTAAAAGCAAGCGGCATGGGCGGAGCTTTTCGGGCAATTGCCGACGACTGGTCGGCGGCCTACTATAATCCGGCCGGGTATTATCAGATTAAGGATAATCAATTAGCCGTTAATACAGCTTTTTTTCATAACAGGTACTGGATAACTCCAAATGTCCTGTGGGGCGGGATTTATGAAACCGGCTTTTATAATGATCAGAGAATAGCCAATCATCATATCGTCTCGCATCTTATTCAGGGCGGAATTCTGGCCCGTTTACCTCTTTTTAAGAAAGAGACGGTTATGGGATTTTCAGTTATCCCGCTTTTTAACC
>Ga0105099_10002822_pt1 | contig 10192 bp, 5 predicted proteins | sample PPLLak3cmMay2015_2_FD_79138 | JGI IMG/M metagenome (GOLD analysis project Ga0105099, IMG submission 79138) | Freshwater sediment microbial communities from Prairie Pothole Lake near Jamestown, North Dakota, USA - PPLs Lake P8 Core (1) Depth... | ecosystem: Environmental > Aquatic > Freshwater >...
GCCAGCGCTTCATCAATTGAGTTATCAATTACCTCATATACAAGATGATGCAAACCCTTCGACCCGATGTCTCCGATGTACATTGCAGGCCTTTTCCTGACAGCTTCAAGACCTTCCAGCACCTGGATACTTTCTGCAGAGTATTCTTCCTGCACTTTTTTCTTTTTTTCACTCATCTTTTATCCTTTTTCTTCATCAATTTAATTATCAACAACCCATGAAGAGAACCTTCCTTTTCTCCTTTACAACTGACATTAAAAATGATTTTCCGGGGGATTGGTTTTCAATATTAGCCAGCACTCAGAAAAAGCCACTCTTCACATATTGTAAATAACTGAAATCATGCATCTTAATTAATACTACAAATATACGGATTTTTAACCGTTCTTAATGTTAAAACCAAAAAAAAATTATGCACAATCCGGGGTAGAAATTAACAGTAGAAACTGGTTCATCCCGGGTTACATGTACTCATCCCCCCGGCCCCCTTCTCTCTTAGTGGCATGTACCCACCCCCTTGATCCCCCTCCCTGCTTCGCAAGGAGGGGGAAATAACAGATATACAATACTTTACACGCCCCCTCCTTACGGAGTAGGGAGGGGGTCGGGGGGTGGGTACGTGTGAAAAAGCAGGGTATTAGGGGTGGATACGTGTACTCCCTACAGGCTATATGTAAACCCTATCAACCCGATAAACCTCTGGCCGGGATAATAAGCCCATTCGTTATATGGCCTGATGGCAATATTGTTAAGCTTAAGCCAGAAAGAGAGTATTTTAGTATAGCGGTATTCAGCGCTAAAATTGAAGTTAAAATGTACCGGCTCTTCGAACGTAATAATTTCATTGTCCGGAAGTCCTATTCTTGTTGTCGTAAGGTTTCTTTTACCAAGTGCTGTAATATCAAGACCTGCAAGTATCTTGTCTCGAAGATTATATTTTATACCAACCTGGCCGTCCCAAGCTGGTTTATTCCAGGCATGATCATAATTTGAAAGTGTGTAGTTGTTAATATTTCCAACAACCCTGTAGGCTACTTTATCAGTAATTGATCCTGTTATTTCACCATGAATGTTCAGCATCTCACCATCATCATACAATGGAATAAAATGATTTCCCCGCTCTGTCTTAAGCATCGAAAAATAATTTGAAAAAAAGAGCATGCTGTCAATCATTGAATATGAAGCAGAGAAGAGGTAATTCCCTCCAATTCCTGTATTCCCTTTCAACCCTGCCGAGACTATGAGTGAATGATCAGTATTGGTAAGAGTATAGAGGCTGCCGTCATTCATCAGGAAAGGATTATAATCAATGATGTCCTTTGGCTGATTCACCTCAAGCTTTCCGTTCAATGCCGCAAAAAAGCTGACATATTCAGGCACAACGCTGAATCCGAACCTCACATCAGGATACAGATGAAAAGCAGGCTTGTCATTCATATTCTGATCGAGCAGCAGCTCAAATCCTGCCTTGAAATTCCACTGTGATGTGCTCTTTTTTACGAAAGGAGAAAATGAAACAATGTATTTCAGCTTGTCGTAAATGGTTTTTGAGGGAATGAAAAAATCAAGCTTCAGATCCGATCCTGCATAAAATCCTTTAAATAGTGTAGCCATCGTACCTCTAAGCCCTGCATTATGCTGGAACATATCTCCGGTGCTGAAGAAGAAATCATAGTTTGCATCAAAGTCATAGGAGAATTTTGCAGAATCGAGCGTAAGGGATGTATAGGAAATATCAGCAGACAGATTATTGTATCCAAGCCTTATATCCTTCTTTTCAGGTTTATAACCTGTCAGGATTGTATCATAACCATAGGCATACCTGGTTTTCTGGCTGTAATCCACCGATCCTTCAAGGTAACTATACCTGAAGAATTTTCTTCCGAAGAGTGAGGCATCGTTATCCATATATCCTGCAAAAGGCTTCTCTTCGTTCAGAAGCTTAACCTTTCCGTTGGATGAGAAATGCCTGGCATATAAACCCACAGCCCCTTTTTTGGAACGTTCATTGGTGATGCTCAACTCTGCATAAGGTGTAATATAATTACCGATCCCCAGGTTTACATAGCTTTTATAAAGCCTGGGCAGGGGATCAGGAAGAAGAGATGCGGCTTTTATCGGACTGATGGTGTATTCCGGCATAAATGGCTTAATGGCGATATCATAGCTGAACTGAGGTTTGATCCGTGATGTGTCGTTCATGTCGGGAAGGAAGCTTCTCTTTTTTGCAGGCGCAAGCGACGGTTTGTATGGATTGTACAGGGTAACTTCCCTCTTAAGGTCCTGCTGTCCGGTCTGGGCAGAAACAGGTATGATTATCAGGATTATCAGGAGTTTTATGATGAGTATTCGTTTCATCAGGAGATAGTTTTTATTTCTCTTTATCAGTTGCTCTGGCCCAGCGCATCAAGTTTTGCCCTGACCTCATCAAAAATTCCGTCGTTGTCGATCGTATAATAATCCTTCAGGCTCTGCAGTGTTGCCCGTGCCTGCAGTTTATCGCCCTTGCTTACGCTTATGTCCGACAGCAGGATGAACATTCTTGCCATCCAGTACTGATGAGGAGTATTCTGGTCGATGAATTCATTAATGACTTTCTCAGATTCAGTTACCTGGTTGTCTTTGAACAGCAGTTCAGCAACCCTGTATTTTGATTCTGCGCCCTCAACGCTTGCGACCTCATATGAGGTTCTTCTGAAATCGGCCAGGGCTTCCCTGAAATTATTAAGGCTGTAATTTGCCTTGGCCTTCATGAAGACTGCCTCCCTGAAAAGCTCCTCGGGAACACTAACGGTATTGATTACTTTATCAGCTGTAGTAATTGACTTCTGGGCATCGCCCATCTGGTAAGCAGAACGGAGTCCGCCCCTGAGGGCAATGATCTTATTCTCTGAATTACTGGCCGACTGTTCAAGCATTTCATAATATTTCAGTGAACTGGCGAAATCCTCAAGACCATAATAAATGCCTGAGGCGGCGATAAGCGACTGTTCTGTAAACTGGTTATTCGGCGCACCTGCCACGGCAGTATAATAATTCAGGGCCTCCTCCCTGCTTCCCCCTGATGCATTCAGGCTCTCTGCCAGGTAAAACTGTACATTCTGCAGAAAGCTTCCATTAGGGAATTCAGTCAGGTAATTCCTGAACACCTCTGCAGCTCTTCCATAATTTCCTGTGATATAAAGGTTCTCTCCGGAAGTATACAGAAGGGAATCCTTCTCTGCAAGGTTGACATCGCCGTAGCCCTGGAGCGTCTTGAGATATGTAAAATATCCTTCCACATCATTCATCTCAACATAGGCATTCCTGAGCCCCGTCAGTGCATAACGCGCTTCAGGCGTCGACTTGTAGTTTTCAATCACCTTCTTATACTGTTCAACAGCCTTCCCGTTCTCTCCTGTGTTGTAGTAAAGCAGCCCCAGCTGAACCATGGCCCGCGGTACAAAAGGAGTTGCCGGGTATGAATTGATAATAGTATTGAAATCTGCTTCGCCCCTGGTGAACTCATTAAGCAGCAGGTATGCCCTGCCCCTTTCGAATATAGCATTTGGGACATATGCCGATGAGGGGTATCTGGTCGTAAGGAGTGTAAGTACATCAGCCTTGCCGCGTTCATCATTCATGAGTCCCAGGGAGAATCCCTTCTGGAACATTGCATAATCTGCATCGATCTTGCCGAAGTCAATCACCTTATCGTAATAGCTTATCGCCTCGGGATAGCTCATTGTGATGTAATAACAGTCGCCTATCCTGTTGCGTGCATCAGCCATCACTTCAGGACGCACATTCGCGACATTCGATTCAAATGCCTTCAAATGTGTCAGGGCATTTGAGTAATCCTGAAGATTATAGAGTGTGTATCCCAGGTTGTACCTGACCAGGTTTGATTCTCCAGGCTGCATTGATCCGGGCAGGGCCATAAGTTCGGTAAAGTCGGCTTTTGCATTTTCCAGGTTGCCAAGCCTGTAATTGGCTTCGCCTCTCCAGTAAACTGCCCTGGATCTCAGCTGGCGGTCGTACCTCCCGTATTTCAGCGACTTATCGAACATGTCCGCAGCAGCCTGAAGCTCCATATTTTTAAAAAGCTCCAGCCCCCTGAAGAAAGCCACTCTCTGGTATGCCTCCTCGAGCTGGCTCTCCTTGTTCCTTATCCTGTCGAGTGAGGCAAGGGCTGCCTTATAGTTCTTTGCCTGCAAATATGTAGATACCAGGTAATTATACACTTCCTGGATCCTTTCGGAGCCCGGATAAAGCTCAATGTATTTCTGGAATGAGGCGGTGGCCTCACCGAACGGGGAGTATGAAGTCTCGTAGGTGATCTTGGCATAATTAAACAGAGCATCCTCCTTTATCTTCTTGTCAAAATCAAGCTTTGAGGCTTCCGAAAAACCGAACTGCGCACGCTTCCTGTCACCTTGCTGCAGATAGCAATCACCAAGTATATACCAGATGTTCTGGCTTAACAGATCATTCCGGGAATCGATCTCCCTGAGCATTTTTATTGCCTTGTCCAGGTCACCCGTTTTATAATAGCAATAAGCCAGCTGATACTGATCCTCCCTGCCGCTTATTTTCGTGCCCGTGGAAAACTTTTCGAGATAGGGCAGCGCTTCACTGAAATTGCCCTTGTTGTAATATGCATCGCCAATGAACCTGTAGAGCTCAACTGCCCTCTCCTTCCCGGCAGAATTAATAAGGTCGGGAGCTATCTCAAGGATCTGATCGTAGTCTTTCTGAAGATAGAGAATCTGAACTATGTAGAATGGCACAACGCTTCCGAAAGTCTCATCCTCCCTGAGCCTTGAAAAACCATCCATTGCTGCCTGGTACATCTCCTGTTCGTAGGCAATATGGGAGAAATAATATAAAGCCGGCGCAGTATATTCAGTGTCGATATCCTTTATTTCTGAGAACATCAGGAGGGCTCTCGGCTTTTCGCCCCTTATGAAATGGGAATAGCCGAGGCGGAAAAAATACTCCGGAAGCTTCTCCTGCGACAACTCCTGCCGGCTGACCTCTTCAAAATAGGTCACAGCCTTCCTGTAATTCTTGTTCTGGTAGAAGTAATCGCCCAGAGCCAGGTATGCTTCATTTATCCTCGGGCTCCCGGGATGTGTGCGTATGAATGATACCATCCTGTATTCGGCATCGGGATTGAAAAGCGCAATAGAAGCAGCCGACCTGTAATACTCCGCTTCGGAAACCATGATATTGTTCCGGTCTTCGTTATCCCTGATAAAAGAGTCAAGAAGCCTGATGGCTGCAGCATACTTTTCCTTATTGAAGAGTTCCATTCCGCGGGTAAGATCAGATGCCAGTTCATTCCCTGTAAAAACAACCTGGGATACGGCATTTAATGAGAATATAACAAGGAGGCTGAGAGTAGTAAAGTACCTGTTTCTGTTCATAACTTGTCCCTTTTGGCTTTTCCCTTTTTTATCCGTTTTGCCGGCTGAAAGTTCAGATCCCCCGTAACAGATTAATTTATAGCCATATATAACACACTTCACTTTTAAAAATCAGTTGTAAAATTACAATTATTAAACGCCGGCGGCCGGGCTTTATTATTGATTTTATCAACATCCAAATGTTAGTTATCAATTCTTTCAGTATTTTGCACGCAAAATGGCCGGGAAATGCAGGAAATCCTTCCTCTTGACGTGATTATTGAACTGAAAGAATGCCTTATCTGGCAGCATGATCATCTTGTCCTTTCGAGTGTGAACCTGAACGTAAGAAAAGGTGAATTCATGTACCTCGTCGGGAGGGTCGGAAGCGGGAAGACAAGCCTGATAAAAACACTAAACGCGCAGATCCCGCTGAAAGAGGGTACCGGTATCGTTGCCGGATACAACCTGTCAAAGCTGAGAACCAAAGATATTCCGATGCTCCGGAGAAAACTGGGAATTGTCTTCCAGGATTTCCAGCTTCTTACCGACAGGTCGGTGCATGACAATCTTGAATTTGTACTGAAGGCAACCGGGTGGAAAAACAAGAACGAGATAAGTGCCAGGATCGGCGAGGTGCTTGAAAAAGTAGGATTGGGACTGAAAGGCTATAAAATGCCACATCAGCTTTCCGGAGGTGAGCAGCAGCGTGTCGTCATCGGGAGAGCTTTGCTGAACGATCCTGACATTATCCTGGCTGATGAGCCCACAGGCAACCTTGATCCTGAAACATCCGAAGGCATCATAAAACTGCTTGTTGATATCAGTAAGACAGGGAGGGCTGTTGTTGTCGCCACACACAATTATACCATCCTGAAAAAATTCCCGGCCCGCACGGTCAAGTGCGAAAATGAGAAACTGACGGAAATCAATCTCGAACAGGAGATAGATGTTGAGAGGCTTTAGGGCATCAGGCGTCAGGCATTAACCTTATTGCCGTAATGCCGTAATGCCTGAATGCTTTATCGCCTTAACCCATTTGACCGGCCATGGTAACTGATTGCGGTAAAGCCTGTAATACGGAACATTACGGGATCCGTACGATAACATGAATGAGGCGACAGAAGGAATGGAGGAGCCTTCAAAATCAAGGATGGCCTTTGTGCCTGCAGACTCCTTTATCAGTTCATTGACAGCATAATACCCCAGTCTCTTTTCGCGGCTCTGAGACGTATTGACCACCAGGAGCATTATCCTGTTGCCGTCACTTTCAACAAGGAATATTCCGAATATCAACTTTCTACCGGCATCCCTTACCCCAACTATCCTTCCCTTGCTGTCACTCACGCAATAGCCAATGAGTTCAATAAGACGGTTGTAATGAACATCGCTGAGCTCCCTTATCTCATTGCCCCTGTTTTTCCTGAACAGTGCAACAAGTTCTTCAGGACGGATATCTGAAACCAGGTCATGTTTCTCCCTGGCTGACACATCAATGTTGCGCTTGCAGTGATGCGAGAAACTTTCATACAGATGGTCATATTCGTGTGACATATCCAGCTCATAATTCACTCTGGGAATAATAACGAATTCATTGCTGACAGCCTCCTGACTGATGCAGAGATCTGCCAGTCTGAAGCGGTCAGGGATGTTTTCCAGGAAAGCATTGATTTTTGTCTTTGAATCTGCTGATGATGAGAAGAGTCCCAGCCTTTGAGTGAAAGCCGGAGTTGACAGATAGTCTATACCATATTTCCTGTATGCGGGAAGAGGGAATACCGAGGAGTAATCGTCCTCAACAAGCGCCTCCCATCCGGGGGACATTATATTCAGGTACCATGAATAACCATAAGGTTTTACACCTGGTGTGCTGCCCACGCATTTATCCCACTTTGCAGTGTCTATATCGCTGTTTCTCAGGTGGGTAATCATTCCTGCTATTCCTTTAACTTCTGTTTACCACCACGCTCCATTTAACAAATCTAAGGATTCTTTATCCGGCTCAATTCAGATATTCCGGTTGATCAGATCTATCTTTTCAGAAAATCATCGTACAGCACCTGCAGATATGCCTTGCCAAGTATTCCGGCCGATCCCGGATCTCTCCCTTCTTCAACGACCGGTTCTCCAAGTTTATGATCATAAATGTATTTTGAGCTGTCGCTGATGAAAGCAAATCCCTCATTGAATGTATAGAAGGCAAAAGATGCTGATTCAGGCGAGAGAAGGTCCTTGGCAAACGGATAAATGTCATCCAGTCCGAGCTGGTGAAGCAGTGTAAGGGGAATATCCACCTGGCTCCCATATTTATCGATTCTCGCGCCCTTAACTTTAAGAGCGCCTCCCAGCCACAGCATCGGGATCCTGAAAATTTCTTCGGAGTATGCAAGCACCTCAACCGAATTCCGTCTGCAATGATCGGCAATAAGCACAACAAGTGTATTCTTCCACCAGTCAGTTGTGGCGGCCCAGTCTAAAAATTTTCCGATAGTATGGTCGGTGTAGTAAACAGAGTTTTTGAATTTCGCAAGATCATCATTTCCATCAAAGACCGGTTCCATAGGCACTTCAAAAGGCTCATGGCTTGAAAGTGTAAGAACTACACTTATAAATGGTTCCCGGGGGCTTATCATAGAATCCCTGAAAGCTTCCATAAGAATATGGTCATGGACTCCCCACTTCGAATTGAAGTTTTCCGGATCGAAATTATCCATGGTGATAATCTGCCTGAAGCCTGAATTTAACACAAACGAATTGAAGTTCGCAAAGTTTATCTCGCCACCATACCAGAATGCACTTTCATAACCAAGGCCGGCCATGGTTTTTACAATTCCCGGGAGAGACTGTGTTTTCTTCGGTTCCTTCATTATAGATACAGCAGGCTGGGCAGGGTATCCGTTCAGAATCGCTGGCATTGCCTTGTCGGTTCGGTTTCCGGAAGCATAGAAATTGGTAAAGAGTACTCCCTCATTCACATAACGGTTAAGGTTTGGTGTGGTAAGAGAGTCGCCTCCGAGTGGACCAACAAGCGCACTGCCAAAGCTTTCAAGTACAATAAAAAGTATATTCGGTCTCGGATTGTTTAGCACCTTAACAATTTCCCCTCTTTTTACAATAAGCGAATCAACCAGTTTCCCTGCCTCTTCAGGATCTCCGTATGAATAAGGGTTTGAAGCCGGCTTTTTGTTGAAAACAGAGCTTCCTACATTCCATGTAACATTAACTGCAGTATGATTGATGAACATATCATCGCTGAAATAGACCGTACCTGCATTTATCGGCGCAATGCCTACTCCTCCTCTTATCGGGATGATGAGCGATCCGAAAAGAAGCATGAAAAATATAATTGCAGGGAGACATGGCCGGATCCTTTCAAATTCATCAAAAAGCTTGTTAATCATCCTGTTGTAAATAATAATAAACAGTGACGAAATCAGTATTACGGCAATGGTTACTGAAGCCATCTGAAATAAGGTAACAGATGCGGCAGCTTCTTTAGGTGTGCTTAAATACTGCAGAGCAGTGTAATCCATCCTGAAGCCCCAGTACTTATATAACAGTGTATCAGCAACAGTTATTACTGCCGAGATAATTATTACCGGATAAGTATACCATTTAAGAATGATTCGGAACCAGCTGCCGGAAAAATATATGCCGGGAATCATCAGCAGTAAAGGAAGGATAAGTATATAGCTTGTCGCTGAAATATCCAGTTTTATCCCATGAAGGAATGTTGCGGCAAGCGTGCCTGCACCAAACTGAAAAGCCTCCTTGTAGTGCGTGGCGATGAAGAACAGCCTGGCAAAGATGAAAAATGCCAGCCAGAAGAGTGAATATGCCAGTATTGCTATAAGTCTTTTTTTCATTTTTCTGCCACAGGTTTCCGGCCATTATTATAAAATCCGATAAGCGAAGCTGTTATTATTATCATCCCCGTGATAGTAAGCCACTCAGGCTTTTCTCCCGGGACAAGCACCCAGCTGAGGATCGCTCCCACGACGGGGATGATGAATTTCCAGAGGTTCAGTTCCGAGACTTTCACATGGGGGCGCTGAAGGAGCCTGAACCAGAGTGAGAACGCAAATGCGCTCACAAAACTGAGCCATATAAGTGTAAGCCAGTATTGTGAAGGCATGTTGTACTGTTTTACACCTTCCAGAGGCATTGAGATCAGAAAGATAATTACGCCTCCGGAAAGAAATGAAGCTGAGCTTAGGACCAGAGGATTCATTCCCCTGCTCTTCAGGGAAACCATGACATTACTGGTAGCAGTTGCGATATTGGCTCCAAGTATCATTATAACACCCAAAAGTTCAATTGCTCCTCCAAGCCGCAGCGCCTGACGGCCCGCGCTGATAAGTACGACACCTGTTATCCCGAATATAATTGTTACCATTTTACGCATCGTCAGCGGATCCTCCTTGTGCATCATTGAGGCAACCAGCGCCGTAACAAGCGGCTGAGATCCAACAATAACTGCTCCAAGCGCACCCGGCACCATATCCATACCGATGTAGAAAAGAACATAATTGACAAGCACCTGAAGCAGCAACACCCATAAGACTATTTTCCGGTGCTCCTTCAGTATTCTGAAATATGATGAAGGCTTGACTGTGAAAGGAAGGATCATCAATCCGGAAAGGATAAACCTTAAGCTTGCAAAATGAAGGGGAGTGTCATATTGAAGCCCGATTTTAATTCCGGCATAAACTGTTGACCAGAGAAGACAGGCGACTATCGCCCAGAGTATTGTATCATCCTTCCTGTTCAATTGAGTAAATTTGGCGGCAAAGATCAGAAAAAAA
>Ga0105099_10002827_pt1 | contig 10186 bp, 4 predicted proteins | sample PPLLak3cmMay2015_2_FD_79138 | JGI IMG/M metagenome (GOLD analysis project Ga0105099, IMG submission 79138) | Freshwater sediment microbial communities from Prairie Pothole Lake near Jamestown, North Dakota, USA - PPLs Lake P8 Core (1) Depth... | ecosystem: Environmental > Aquatic > Freshwater >...
CGAGGGACGAGGAGGTCTCCTCGATCGAGGCTGCCTGCTCCGAGGCCCCTTCGGCCAGCGACTGGCTCGCCGAGGACACCTGGCCCGAGGCCGACACGACCTGTTCGGCGGACTCCGAGAGGCTGGTTATCGCACGGTTGATGGGCCGCGTGATGGAGCGCGCAACCAGGATGCCGGCAAACACCATGAGGGCCCCGACGATCGCAAGGATCGCCAGGATCGACCACTCCGTGTTCCTCACCGCGGCAAGCGCGATCTCCCGGTCTTGGCCGATGAAGAGCATGCCGATGAGCTTCCCCGATGCATCCTTCAGGGGCCAATAAGCCGTGGTGTATTCCTTCCCGAGGATCTCGTTGACGGCCAGGAACCGCTGGCCTTTGGCGAGGACCGTGTCGAGGACCTTCGGGTTGTCCATCTTCGTGCCGACGACCCGCTGGCCGTCCTTCATGAGCGTCGTCGTCACGCGCGTGTCGCCATGGAAAAGAGTGCACTCGGTGCCGAACAGCTTCTTGACCTCTTCGACTACGGCGTGATCTGCCGGGGTGAGATCCACGCCCGTCGTGACGGAGCCCACGACCTTGTCGCCGAGTCTCACCGGGGCGCCCGCCCTCAGGGAAAACTTCACCACGGTCCCTTCCTCGACCCCCGTGGAGGCCTCTCCCGCCAGGGCTCTCTTCACGTTGGGCTGGTTCAGGACGCTGTCGCCCGTCTTCTCCGAGTGGCCGCGGCCCACCGCGTTGCCGTCCTTGTCGGCAATCGTGATGAAGCCTGCCTTCGAGTCGCGCATGACTTCCTTGCCCAGTTTCTGGACATAGGCTGTATCACCCTTGGCGATCGCCTCGGCAAGGTCCTTCCGGGCTGCCGTCAGCTGTGCCACGGCGGCCATTTTCGCCGTCACCTCGTCGAAGTGGAGCTGCACGGCGTCGGCCAGCCTCCTGACGTCCTGCTGTGTCTGATCATTAAAACCCTTATTCACAAAGTAATAAGAGCTCGCGAACACGCATGCGCCGACCGTCATTACGGCGGTGACAACCAGACCGACGATCTTCGTTGACATGGACGCTTTCTTCATCCATACACCTCTTCGCGACTGTATTGATCCTCAGGCCATGTGGCGGATTGCGACGAGGTCCTCGCTGTTGAGCACCTTGTCGATGTCGAGCAGGATCTTGATTCCGCCGGCCGCCTTGGCCATGCCCAGGATGAAATCCGTGTTGAGCCGCACCCCGAAGGTGGGCGTGTTCTCGATGTCGGCCCCCCGGATATTGAGCACCTCCGAGACGGCATCGACGACGATCCCCATCATGACGGAGCCGTTCGCCCCCGCCACCTCCACGACGATGATGCAGGTTCGCTCCGTGTAGGCCGCGGCCTCCAGGGCAAACCGAAGCCGCAGGTCCACGACGGGGATCACCTTCCCGCGAAGGTTGATCACGCCCTTGACGAACCCGGGGGTCTGGGGGACGTGCGTCACGGCCATCATCCCGATGATCTCCTTGACCTTCAGGATGCCAATGCCGTATTCCTCGCCGGCAAGCGAGAACGTCAGATATTTCCCTTCCCTTCCCGGGAGCCCGGCAAGGCTGCTTTCCTGTTTTTCCATCAGTTCAGTCTGCATCGCTTGATTGCCTCCTTGTATCCCGTGAAACAGTAACCCGATCGAGACTCCGCTCGAACCAAACCCTTTTGAATCGAAAGGCAGGGACCCGCGCCCGGCCGGCTTTATCTAAGAGCGCGCCTGGATCCCGTTGATTTTTTCGGCAGGGATGTCGAGGGCCTTTACGATCGTGTCATAGAGCTTCTTCACATCGACGGGCTTCGTCATGTAGTCGAGGAACTTGCCCCGCTCATCCTCGGTGAGATACTCCGGGTACCCCGTCAGGATGATGATCTTGATGTCGCGGTGCATGTTGCGTATCTTTTCTGCAAGTTCGAGACCATTGAGGTTGGGCATCACGATGTCGAGCAGGATGAGGTCCGGCTTCTCCTCGCCGATGTGCAGGACCGCCTCGAGCCCGTTCGCGTAGGTCTTCAGGGTGCAGTGCCTGTTGAGTCCCAGTCCCTCGAAGGCGTTCTGGATGAAGGTAAGGATGTTCTCGTCGTCGTCGATGGCCATAACGAGTTTTTTTTGGGACGGCCCCCTGGATGCCGTCTTGCCGGCCTCCGCCGCACCGAAGTCCGCCCCTTGCAGTTTTTCGAGGGGCATATCGCCGAAGCCGAACTCCCGCTTGAGCCGCTCGACCTCCACCAGCGGGATCTTGAGATGCTTGCCCACTTTGTATCCCTTTACCATCCCCTCTTTCACCCAGCGGTAGATGGTGACCCGGTTGACGTTGAAGAGATCGGCCACCTCTGACGTGGAAAAAAACATTTTCGCCATGGAACACCTCTCGATTCGGGTTTGGTTCGCAATACTATAGCAACATATAAATCCAGTGCAACAACTGCACTTGTTTTATCGACCGGATACGGAAAAACTTTAGGCGGGGGACAAAAGAAAGGGGCCAGGGTCAAGGGTTCAGGGTAAAGGGAAAGGACAGAAGATGCAGGATTGAAGGGTCGTATTCAAGGAATCAGAGTCAAGGGAACAGGAGTCTGGGCAGATAGAATTGAAAGCGGGGGATCGGGGGTCATAATTATTGAAATTATTAACTATTATCCTGGACCCTCGACCCTGTACCCTGACCCCTTTTTCACGATGCTGCGCGCTCCGATTCCGCCGGTTTCTGCCCCTGGCCCTGGCAGTCGAGCCGGTGAATCTGGCCGGCCCCTTTCTGTTTGGCCAGATGCATGGCCCCGTCGGCCGTCCAGACAAGCTCCCAGGGGTCTGTCGATGATGCCACGTGCTCCTTTTTAAGGGTGCTCACCCCGATACTGACCGAGAGGGTCATCTCCTGCTCCCCGCAGTTGAATGAGTGAGCCTCGAGGCGGCCCCGGATGCGCTCGGCCGCCGTCTTTGCCGCTCTTTGCCCTGCGCTGTCCAGCAGAATGACGAACTCATCGGCACCGAATCGGACCAACACATCCTCCCTGCGGCACAGACCCCTCAACAGGCTGGCCATGTCCCGGAGGACCCTGTCACCGATGAAGTGACCGTGTTGGTCATTGACGGCCTTGAAGTTGTCCAGATCGATGAAGAGGCAGGAAAGGGACGCGCCCGTTCGCCTCGCCCGCGAGAATTCCTCCTCGAGGCGCGGCTGCAGGTACCAGCGGTTGTGAAGACCCGTCGTCGGGTCGACGAAGTTGATCTTTTCCAGCTCCTCTAGCCGCGAGCGGAGTTTCAGGTTCTCGACCAGGAGCTCCTTGTTCTTCCGGGTAAGCGTCTTGTTGTTCTCGACGAGCCACTCGAAAAGGAAGTTCTTTTCGTCAAAGTTCAGTTCTGCCCTGTCGCCTTCCCCGTCATCCATGATTGTTTCGTGCCCTTCCCCCGCTCAAGTTGTCCTTCATGATTACCGATAAGAGATTAGCACATTCTGTGCCACAGGGGGCGTCCGGGCCGGTCCGGGAACAGGCCGAGTCGAACACATGAAGTAAGGAAGTTAGGAGGCGAGGAAGATCGGAAAAATGAATCTCATTCCCTTGGCCTTCGATTCGCATTTCTTTTCCTAACTTCTGATCTTCAACCCTTCTTAACTTCAGTCCTTTCGGGGTGACATGGACGAAGCCATCGTCAGAGAACGGGCATCCGAGATTTCGAGAACCCTGGCAAACTGCCGGAAGTTTCTCGTCCAGGGAAACGTCTATTCCTGCCTTGCCGGCTTCAAGGACGCCATGGAGAGGATGGTCGTCACCCGCATGCTTCCCCAGGACGAGAAAGACCTGCAGGAAGGCATCAACGATTTTCAGCGGCAGCTCATGGCGAGCACCGCCTTCAAGAACACCTTCGGCCCCGTCACGTTCCAGGAAAACGAAAACGAGACGACGCTCTCTTTCGTGCGGCAGCTGGTGTGCGTCTCCGAGGAGGAGATCGCCCGGAAACTCGCCGACGAGGAGGGAAGCCAGGAAAACCGGGCCCTCATGATCATGCGGCTCATCGACAAGGGGGAGCACGAAAAGGCCCGGGCCCTCATCGGAACGAACGAGGACCTCCTGAGCTTCATCCTGCAGACCTACAACGCTGCGGGCATCCAGGCCCGCAGGGAAGGCAACTTCGAGAAGGCCGTCACGGAGCTCAAAAAGGCCCTCTCCGTCGCCCCCGACGACGAAGGCATCCTCTACAACCTCGCCCGGGCTTACGCTGCAAAAAAAGAAAAGAAACCGGCCGTTGAATCGATCCAAAAGGCCCTGAAGAGCAACCCCGCCTTCGCCGAGGCCCAGACCCTCCTGAATCACATCCAGGCAGGCTGACAAACGTCCGATTTTCAACCTGCCGCTCTGTTACCCATCTGGCTTTGCGGATCCACGGCGGATATCCTTACCCCCCCTCCCGCATATGCAAGCAGCGGCTCATCCATCTGTTCCTTAACCACGGCTGATCGCAGGGAGCAACCGCAGGGGCGGGTTCACTCGCACCGCTCCCGCTGGCACATAACGTGCAAAAATATCTGACGTTTACCCTAGTCGTCGGATGTCCTGCGTTCCTTGGATCGCTTCAGCGAAGTCGCAAGGCCGGAATGCGGGACGTTCATGGCGCGCATGGGTTCGACTCTTCTAATACATTGTAACTCCAAGGATAATCGCCAAATGAACGTCAGCAAGAGAGTGCTCCTCGTCACGTCTGCGGCTCCTTCGCAAACCCCCTTTTCGACATGGGAAAAGAAACCTCCGCTCGGTGTCGGTTTCCTTCTTTCGATGCTCAGAAACGCAGGGCATGATGTGTTTTTCATCGATAATTATCTGGAGCCCAGCGATTTTCTCGAATCGGGTTATCTTCAGGCAACCGGTATCGACTATATCGGCATCTATGTCAGCACGATCTGCTTTCGCGACACCCAACGGATGCTCTACAAGATCGAACATCTGAGGCGTTGCGGTCAATGGTATGGGAAAATTATTTTGGGGGGACCGCACACTACAGTTGCCCTCGACACCATTCCGGCATTCGTCGACCACGTCGTGCAAGGCGAGGGCGAACAGGCGATCGTCGACATCGTGGAAGGGAAGGTCAACGATCGTGTCGTTCGATACCCCCGTATCCGTGACCTTGACGCTCTCCCCATGCCCGCCTGGGATCTCTTTACGAAACTCCCGTATAACTGGGACGTGCTGTGGTTTCCCGAAAAGCCGACGTTCACGATGACGACAAGCCGAGGCTGCCCCTTTCGTTGCGCGTTTTGTTCCGTCGGCGCTGTTTGGGGCAAACAATACACGTGCTTCAGTGCCGCGCGAATCGTTTCCGACATTGAACATCTTATCGAGCACTACGGGGCAAAAGGCATCTACTTCCGCGAAGACAACTTCACGCTCGATCGGAAGCGGGTCGTCGAATTCTGCAAGCTTCTGCTGGAGAGACACATCGATATCCGTTGGGCCTGCGAGTCCCGTGTCGACAACCTCGACAGGGAACTCCTCGAGCTGATGCACAAGGCAGGTGCGCGAGGATTTTACTTCGGCGTTGAAAGCGGCTCTCAGAGAATCCTGGATGAACTCCACAAAGGGATCACCGTCGACCAGATCAGAACAAGCTTCAGGCTGTGCAACGAAATCGGCTTCAAGACCGCTGCCAGTATCGTGGTCGGCCTCCCTCAGGAAACCGAAGAAGACCTTGCCGCAACGGATGCCCTCCTTTCGGAAATCAACCCCACCATGACCTGGCATAATGTCTTCGTGGGAATTCCAAGCAGCAAACTCTATCGGTATGTCATCGACCGGAATCTATACGAGTTCATCGATGATCGTGGATTGGTCTATCTGAAGGGACACAATGACAGGGTGCGGACGTATTACCAGAATTCCTGGGACGCCGACATCCCCTTTCATCCGGAATCCCCGGCCATCAGCGTGATCATGGCTGCGCACAACGCGGCTGCCTTTCTCAAAGAAGCCATTCATAGCATCCTGAAACAGACGTACCCGAACTTCGAGCTTCTCGTCGTTGATGACGCGTCATCGGACGAAACCGCCGCGATTCTCAGCCGCTATGACGATCCGAGAATTAAGATCATTAAGAACACTGAAAATCTGGGACCCGCCGGATCAAGAAACAAAGCCCTTGCGGCTGCACGGGGGACATACATCGCGATTATGGATGCCGATGACATTTCCCTGCCCCACCGTCTTGAAACCCAGCTTCGCTTTCTGGAGTCGCATCCGGATTACGCCCTTGTCGGAAGCTACGCGTACCAGATCGATGAAGCCGGTCATCATGAATCCATAATCGAACTGCAGACGGAGGATGACACGATTCGGCGATGCCTTATCAGCGGCAACAACTTTGTACACGGCAGCGTCATGGCGCGGCGCGAGGTTTTGCTGCGCGCAGGCGGCTACAGCGAATCCTTCAAATATGCGCATGACTACGAACTCTGGCTCCGGCTCATAGAGTCCTGCAAGGTAGCAAACCTTCCGGAGCCCCTCTATTGCTGGCGGTCCTCGTCAACGCAGATTTCCACCGCCAAGAGGGCGGAACAGGACTCCTTCGCCGAACGGGCCAGACGAGAGGCCGCCGAAAGAGCTGACGCCGAGAGTAGGCATACTGGCAGTGTCTGTTCCGAGGCAAGGTCGCTGGCGATGGAAGGATACTTGGATGAGGCCTTGGAGATCTTCAACCGGCGTATCGAAGGCAGGCCGAATGACGCACTTGCCCATTTCTGTTTGGGGCAGCTTCATGAACGCAGGGAGGAGCGTCCGTCGGCAAGGGCATGCTATGAAAAGGCGGTCAGCCTGGAACCGGCCAACATCCCCTACCTGAAGCATCTGGCCGGATTTCTGCTCGTCGAAGAAGGGGATACCGGGAAAGCCCTGGCGATTTACGACAGAGTGTTGCACCTTGCGCCACGAGATAGTGAGACGTTGCTCATACGGGGCAACATTGCCGCATCAAGCCGGCAATACGACAACGCGGAACGGTTTTACAGAATGGTCCTCGACTTGGACCCGGGGAATGTAAACGCCATTGAGAATCTTGAGACACTGTCAAAGCTGAAACAAAAGGACATACGAGATACCGCTCGAGCGGGTACAACATTTGTCCGCAAGACGCAGGCCCAAAAGACCTTGGAGACATTCAAGGTCACGGCGATCATCTCCGCCCACAACGAGGGCGATGTCATTTACCACGTCATCGGCGATCTCATCCATCAGGGCATATCAGTATATCTGCTCGATCACCTGTCCACGGACAACACCGTGAGCGAAGCGTCAAATTGGCTAGGAAAAGGTCTCCTTCACATCGAAACATTTCCGGATGACTCGCACTACGCGGAGGAAAACAAGTCGCAATACATCTGGCGGGATATCCTGAAAAGAAAGACCGCACTCGCCACGCAACTCGACGCCGACTGGTTCATCCACGCCGACGCCGATGAGTTCCGCGAATCCCCCTGGCCGGGTCTGACCCTCAGGGAAGCGTTTTACGTGGTTGACCGCCTGGGTTACAACGCCATCGACTTCGAGCTGCTGAATTTTAGGCCGATCGACAACTCCTTTGAGCCCGGCACGGACGTCCGGGAGTTCCTCAAACACTACGAAGGGTACGAGGATTACAACACCCGGCAGGTGAAGGCATGGAAAAACCTTCGCTTGCCGATCGACCTGGTTACCAGCGGCGGTCACGATATCGGCTTTGAAGGCCGGAAGGTATTTCCTGTCCGGTTCATTCATCGCCATTATCCGATCCGTAGCCAGCAGCATGGACTTCAGAAGGTATTCCAACAAAGAAAAAATCGGTTCTGTGACAAAGAGCGGTCCATGGCCTGGCATATCCAATATGACCATATCCTGGACGAAAGCCATAATTTCCTTCATGACCCTGCGCAGCTGACCTGCTACAACGGTGAGCATGTCAGAACGCGACTCCTGACGGACAGCAGCCGTCATGAGAATACCGAAAAAGATAATTCAAGAACGCTTGAGAAGCTAGTTGCAACAGGGTACGACACGGACAAGTCCCCGCGCTACCTCGGCAATTATGAACGATATTTCCTCCCGTTCACCAACGACCCCGTTCGCCTTCTCGAATTGGGTGTCTTCAGGGGCGGCTCCTTGTATCTCTGGAGGGATTTCTTCAAGAATGGATTCATCGTGGGGCTGGATGCAAACGCCGCAAGCATCGATGATTCGACCGGCCGCATTCGTATCTACCAAGGCTTGCAGCAGGACAAGGACCTTCTCGATCGCATTCGTCGGGAGTGTGCGCCCGATGGGTTTGATGTCATCCTCGACGATGCCTCTCATGTCGGCGAACTGACGAGGATCAGTTTCTGGCATCTCTTCGAGAATCACCTAAAACCGGGAGGCCTTTATGTCATCGAAGACTGGGGCACGGGGTACTGGGACTCGTTTCCCGACGGCAAATCCTACACACCTGGCGAAAATCACGTTGCCGGAATGGTCGGTTTCGTCAAGGAACTCATCGATGAGTGCGGCATGCGGGACATCACGCACCCGATGCATGGACGGAACCCGCAGAGAGAATCGCGTATCGACCGGATGGAAGTCTGTTCCGGCCAAGTATTCATCGTAAAGAAAGCGAGCCCCACGGCCCCATGCCGGACACAAACCGAAGCGGTACCTCATCCGCAAGGCGAACCGGCCGCTGGCGCACTTCCCATCAAGAGACAACGGAGGGAGAGCGATCAGGATGCCCGATATCACAGGAACATGGCTACCCTTTACTACGGGATGGGGGACAGGGATGAAGCACGGAACCACTTCGAAAAGGCCGTTTCCCTCGAGCCCGAAAATGCAGCGTTCCGGAAGAACCTCGCCGATTACTGCTATGTGGTGATGAAACGGACCGAAGAGGCGGTCCGGCATTATGAAAAAGCCCTGTTTCTCAATCCCCGGGACACAGAGACCCTTCTGATCCTGGGAAACATCCGGGCGGAATCCGGGGACCTCAGTCAGGCTCGGGATTGTTACCTGAGGGTCCTGGAGATCGACCCGTCTAACGATCTGGCAGGAAAAATGTTCGACGCCCTGGAGACCAAGGCGGAGGAATCCGGGAAGCGCGACCCCGAAAGCCTGGTTCGTGAGGCCCGTTGTTTGGCGCGCAGGGGCCGGACGGACAGGGCGGTTCATCTGCTCGAGACGCTGCTTTCGGCCTGCGCAGACCATGCCGCAGCCCATGACGACCTCGGCAACCTTTACTGCCTTCTGCAGAAGCCGGATAAGGCGCTCTTCCATCTCGAGCGCGCCGTTCATCTCGCCCCTGAAAAAATTGAGTATCTGAGAGACCTGGCCGACGCGCACCTCGCGGAGGCGGGAGATCTCGAACGGGCGCTTGGCCTCTACAACAAGGCCCTGGCACTCAAACCGGATGACATCGAAACGCTTCTGCGAATCGGGAACATCTGCGCCGCGCAAAAACAGTTCGACCCTGCGCGATTCTTTTACGGCAGGGTGTTGTCCCTCGAGCCGGGTAATGCCCAGGCCGAAGAGAACCTCTCGGTCCTTCAACGCATGGTTGAGGAAAAGCCCTCTCCTGCCGAGCCTGCTCCAGTATGCCAGGGAACCGAACGACCGATCGGAGAGGGCGGAAGGGCCGAAGGTTGCACCCTGCCTTCGCAAGCAACTCATCGATGCGCGTCGATCATCATCCCGGTATTCAATCAGGTTGAATTCACCTCCCGCTGCCTTGAGGCCCTGTATCAGAACACGCCCCTCGACGAGATTCATGAAGTCCTCATCGTCGACAACGGCTCCAGCGACGGGACCGGGAAGATCCTCGAGGGGGCAATGAGGCAATACCCGAAGCTCAAGGTCCTGACCAACGCGGAGAATCTCCTATTCGCGAAAGCCTGCAACCAAGGAGCCGATGTCGCCGGGGGAGACTATCTCGTCTTCCTGAATAACGATACTGAGCCGCTTTCGGGCTGGCTGGATCACGCACTGGAACGTATCGAAAGCGATGATTCCATCGGGATTCTCGGCATCAAGCTCCTGTATCCGGATCGGACTGTCCAGCACTGCGGCATCCAGTTCCAGAGAAACGCCCACCCTTCCTATGTTGTCTGGCCGCTGCACCGACACCTTCGGGCATCTGCTGACGAACCCCGTGTCAACGTGCCGCAGGATGTCCATGCCG
>Ga0105099_10002829_pt1 | contig 10182 bp, 7 predicted proteins | sample PPLLak3cmMay2015_2_FD_79138 | JGI IMG/M metagenome (GOLD analysis project Ga0105099, IMG submission 79138) | Freshwater sediment microbial communities from Prairie Pothole Lake near Jamestown, North Dakota, USA - PPLs Lake P8 Core (1) Depth... | ecosystem: Environmental > Aquatic > Freshwater >...
CAGGTTGTGGTTGAGCGGTCAAAAGACAAGGTAATTATTTCAGGTACTGCATATTATGTTCATTATGTAAAGAAAGGTGAAACTGCCTATTCAATCTCCAGGGCTTATGGTGTGACGGTGGATGAACTGACCAGGGAGAATCCTCCTGCATTGTATGGAGTGAATGAAGGAGAGACACTGAGGATACCTGTGAGGGAAATACCTCAGGATCAGAAAGTACAGGCGGAGCCAGTCAGGCAGCGCAGGGACGAGACCAGGTTTGACTACCACAAACTTCAGCCGGGAGAGACAGTTTATTCTGTATCCAGATTATATGGTGTTGCGGAGAATCTGATCATTTCATCAAACCCCGGAATCGATATAAACAGGCTTTCGGTCGGATCAGAAATTGCGATCCCGAAAAGGCAGTTTATGACCGATAAGGTGGAATTTGAGTTACAGGACGGGCATTACATCTTTCACAGGGTTGTGAAAGGCGAATCCCTCTCCTCGATAGCCGAAAAATACGGGATCACCATCAGGGAGCTGCGTAGAGAAAACCGTGATGTGAGATTTCCCCAGGTCGGAGATTACCTTAGGATACCAGTTCCTGAAGCCGTAACAATTGCCGTGGCTGATACTGTTTCTGCAGATACGGTGCCTGTTGTATCCGAAGAACCAGTGCTGCTGCCACATCCCTCAGATTACACGCCCGTCAGGAATCTTAAAGGTTCGATAGACCTGGCTGTTTTACTGCCGTTCTACCTTGGTGAAAATGCCGACAGGACGGATATTGATTCTTCAAAGATCGTCAAGGGAAAGAAGATTTATAAGGTGGTTGGCCGCCCTGATGAGTGGATCTATACCCGCAGCCTTGGCTTTATTGAGATGTACGAAGGGATACTTCTCGCTGCTGATACTCTCCGTGCCCTCGGCCTGGATATAAATATCCATGTATTTGATATTAAGAGCGATACGGTTGAAATAACCAGGCTTATGCTTGAAGGCAGATTGTCGGATATGGACCTTATTATCGGTCCGGTATATTCTCATAACCTGGCAATAGTCGCAAAGTATGCCGGAGAGGCAGGCATCCCTGTTGTATCGCCGGTACCGCTGATGAATAATTCCGGCCTCGTAAACAATCCGGTGCTCTTTATGGCCAACTCCTCACTGGAAGTGGCACAGAATACCATTGCCCTGAAAGTGAGTGAATATACAAGCAATAATTTTGTTTTTATCCATACTGATACTGCAGGTAATGACCAAAGCGTAAAATATTTCAAGGAGAGGATATTTTCGGAGCTGAGCAGCAGGCTTCCCTATGACGAGATAAGGTTTAAGGAGTTTCTTTTCTACAACAGGTCGGCTTTCGACAATGATTCGATCAACAGGCTGAGCCATGCATTGTCAGATGTGACAGGGAATGTCATCATCATTGCATCGGAGGAAGCCCCGGTAATAAGCGAAACCCTGATGGATATACATAATCTCTCAAAGAAATTCGATATAAAGGTCTTCGGGTACCCTGCATTGAGGGGACTGGAGAATCTTGATCCGAAATACTTTTTTGAGCTTGACATCCTTATGTATTCACCTTACTGGATCGATTATATTAAAAGGGACGTAAGGCATTTCAACAACGACTTCAGGCATAAATTTCTGACAGAGCCTGCAGAGCTGAGCTATGCCTGGCAGGGATATGACATTGCTTATTATTTCCTGAGCGGACTTGCGATACACGGGAAAGACTTTATTAAACATCCCGAGATCCATAATCCTGATCTGCTTCAAACAGAGTTTGACTTCAGGCGGAAGTCCGTTAATGACGGATTTGAGAACCAGATGCTGTACCTTATAAGATATACCAGAGATTATGAGATACAACTTGCAGGAAAGAATGGGAATCCCGTTCAGTAAAATCCTGGTAAAAAGGGCGGCTGAAGAGTTTTGTTAATAAAAATTAACAATCGGGAATAACAAGTCCCTCAATATTGTCTATACCATAGAATAATGAAAGAATCGTTCAAGCTGGCCGGCGACGATGAACTGGTTAAGGCCTCACTTGATGGCGACAAGCTTGCATTCAGTGAGATCGTGAACCGTTACCGGAAGATGGTCGCGAGGACTGTGAAGGGGATGCTTGGCGATTCGGTTTATTCGGAAGACATAGGGCAGGAAGTATTTGTGAATCTTTACAACTCGCTGCCGGGATTCAGGGGAGAGGCAAAACTCTCAACATACATTCAGAGGATAGCCATAAACCTTACCCTGAACGAGATAAAAAGAAGAAAAAGGTTCTTTTCAATGTTCTCCCACAAGGGGAGTGATGAGATGAGCGAATATGAAATTGCTGATCCTGAAAACGAAGAAAAAAGAGAGGCAAAGGAAGTGGTGAACAAAGCGCTTATGAGCCTCAATCCGAAATTCAGGATCATAGTGGCAATGAGGCTTCTGCAGGGATATTCCACGAAGGAGACGGCTGAAATACTGGATCTCCCGCTTGGAACAGTCCTTTCAAGGCACTCAAGGGCACAGGAACAACTAAAGGAAATACTGGAAAAACTTTAAAAGACATGAAATCACCTGAAATAAAAAAGCTGATGAGGGATTCACTGGATGGCAAAAGCGATGCGGGAAATATTCCCGGATCTCTTGAACTGGCAGGAATATCTTACGATTTCAATGAAGGATTCACCGAAAAAGTAATGAGAAGGCTTTCCGGCGCTTCACTGACCATCGTTCGGGATACTGAGTTTAAAAGCAGCCTGAACTTCGCCTTCTACAGGATCGCCCTCACCGGAGCAGCCGCGATAATTATACTCATGATATCAATATTCATTATGCAGGACTCATTCTCATTCAATTCATTCCTGGGTCTTGGCGATAGCTATGATGAAAGCATTGTTTACTTGTTAACAGGCAATTAATCCATTGAAGAAAATGAAAACAAAACTGGTCCTGCTTTTAATACTTACCATCATTATTGGTTTCGTAATCGGATGGCTCACTTCGGCCCAGGTGCGCCTGCATAAACTTCAGCCCGTACGGATGTATCTTTCGGATGACCGCTTCAGGGAAGGCTTTTATAAGGTGATCCAGCCCGACGAGAAACAGAAAGCTGAAATTGAGGAAATACTTGACAGGTATGCAAAACATAACAGCGAATTTCAGCAGGATATAAGAAAGAATATTGATTCAAGCATGAAAGCCTTCAGGAAGGAGCTTGATTCAAAGCTTACGAAAGAACAGCTTGCCAGGTTAAAGGAGATGGACGAGAAACGCCAGGAGATGATAAGGCATAATATGAGAAACAGGCAGGACTCAACTTACGACAGGAGAATGAAGCAGGGTGGTGGGTACGATCATGATCATCAGCGCAGGCCATGGTCCGGTGAGAGACAGGGTCCGCCGCTTCCCCCCGCCGATTCTATCCAATAATAAACAACAGGTAATCAAGAAGAATAGGAAGATCATCATTGTTCACGCCCAGTGAAACCAGCAGGTTTTTATCCTCGGCAAAGATAGCCATGAACTTCTCCCTGGTCAGTTCTCCGGTAAGTATGCTCTTCCTGTACAGGTCGATCGAATCTTTTTTCCTGCCCCGGCATAATGCAAGATGCCCCATATTGATCATATCGTGCGCATTAAGCCTTCCTTCAGCCAGCCGCTCATAATATTTCTCCGAATCCTCAAATTTCCCCAGGGCAAAGTAGCAGAAAGCTATAGGCCTGAGTATCTTAAGGTTGCCCGGGTCATTGTATTCAATTTTAAAATAGTGCTTAAGCGCCTGTTCATACTCCTTGAGATCAAGGTAGCAATGGGCTGTCATTATTGCGGTGTGAATATTGTCAGGCTCCATTTCTCCGGCCTGAATGTAAGATTCAAGCGCCTCTTCATTTCGACCCAGCCTCCGGAGACATAAGGCCATCTTCTTGATCGTCCATGGCTTCCTGTTAATGAGCTCTGCCATCCTGTAATACTTCAGAGCCTGATCAAAATCAGATACCTGCTGGTAACAGTACCCTATTTTCTCATATAGTTCGGCATCATCGGGACTGATCCCGGCCTGCTTCAGGAACAGCGAAAGTGCATCATCATAAAAGTCCCTGCTGAAAAAATAGTCAGCAAGCCCGGCTTCTGCCTCAACCCCGTTGCCGGTAAGCCTGAAGAATTCGGAATTATAGATATCCAGCCTTCCTGTAAAAATATCCTCAAATTCCTTCCTGTAGGGCGAAAGCTTGAAAAACCTGTATATGTCCTGGAGGTACTGCGTGACATTTGTCCTGAATTTCCTGTTTGTATCAGTAACCGCCTCATCCTCGTTCATCTGCTGCAAACCCTCAAGCTCCATCCTGAATACCTTGAGCATCATGCTTTTTTGTGATGAGGGCAGGTGTTTCAGGTTCAGTATGAGCGAATACTTGTCGGAGTTGCAGATGAAAGGGGTCTGATACATAGCTTCGGCAAGCTCGTTTACGCCCGGACCCAGTATCTCATCTCTGAAAACTTCATTCAGCACCTCATGATCGGGATAGAACGGTACGAACCAGTTCTGGAAATCCCTGAAGAAGTCAAAATGCTTCAGATTTGCAAAAGCCGACATGTAAACATCCGCTCCTTCCATCTGAAGCTTTGTCAGCTCCTCCATGGTCTTGAATATCTCTTCAGAATCTCCGAACATTTTCGACCAGTCGGGATTCTTCTCTTCACTTTTGTCTTTTGGAAGTATGTTATCCAGGTCCAGCTTCTCCTCAAGTTTTGGCCTGAGCTTTGCAACCTGGGGGAGGATCTCGTCATGCAGTTTCCTGCTCAGCTTCTCTGTTTCACGCGACCTGATGGTCTGAAGCACGATCAGACGGCAATGCTCCCTGAACAGAGGAAGCTTTGACATCCTGCTGATGCGCGAGGTGATCTCAGGGTAGAGGAGAACCCTGCCATTATAATAGTGAAGGTTCAGAATGAGTCCCGACAGCGCCCTTTCCATTACCTGTTCCTGCCCGGATTCATAGGTATTCATCAGGTGGAACAGCTTCTCCGACTGCCATGTCCTAAGCGCGCTTAAGGTTATTGCAGTTGTGAAGATACTCGACTCGTGCCACCTGAATTTTCCTGAAGTCAGGATAATCTTTATAAGGCTCTCCTCAGCTTCACCGTAATAATCAGTTAGCCATAGGTGATTGAAGATATGACGGATCAGCTGCCTGTGTTTCCGGGCTACCTCTGATTCGGGATCAGGATTTATCTCATTGCTAAGCCTGAGCCATTCATCGAGCTCCGATTTGAACATCAGGTCATCAACTGATTCAACAATCGTCTTTCCGGTGAGCTTCTGCTCTTTTTCAGTCTGCTGCTTAACCCAGTATGTGTCCCATCCGGAAAAATGTGACAATATGTCCTGCCTCACCTGGTCTGACAGCTCCAGAATTGACTGTATAAGCTTAAGATATACCTTATTGCGTTCCGGATCATTTACCCCTTCAATGGTATAGGCAAGCATGTTCCTGTAGGTCATCACCAGGTTTTCGTACTCGTCGCGAAGCTCTCCCGACGACACTCCCTGGAGCATATCTGACAGAATATCAAGGCTTTGCTTTACCTTCCTTTCAGAAACAAGAGTGCAAAGCTGTCTGTGCTGCTGTATCGTTTTCTTAATATCCATTCTCAGTCATAACGGAATCAGACAATATTATCTGCAACAATCAGGCCGTAACAATGTCCGGAACATTACATACTTTTGATGGTCGCTAATGCAAAAGACACGAAAAATAACCGGTTGGCTGCCTGCATCAGTAAAAGATATTGAACTGAGGGGGTGGGATGAAGTTGATGTGATCATCTTCAGCGGCGATGCCTATGTCGATCATCCTTCATTCGGTCCGGCTGTAATCGGGAGGGTGATCGAGGATGAGGGTTTCAGGGTAGCCCTTGTTCCCCAGCCGAACTGGAAAGATGATCTCAGGGATTTTAAGAAGCTGGGCAGGCCGAAATATTTCTTTGGGGTCACGGCAGGGAATATGGATTCAATGGTAAATCACTATACTGCAGCGCGCCGGCTTCGTTCCGATGATGCATATACTCCGGGAGGCAAAGCGGGATTCCGCCCTGATTATCCGACAATTGTCTATTCACAGATCCTGAAAAAGCTGTTCCCTGATGTACCTGTAATAATCGGAGGCATTGAAGCATCGATGCGCAGGCTGACACACTATGATTACTGGAAAGATAAGCTTGAGCCTTCCATTCTTATCAGCAGCAGTGCCGACCTGCTGATCTACGGAATGGGAGAACAGCCGGTAAGGGAAATCGTAAGGTTACTTGGGAAAGGAGTTCCGTTTTCTTCGCTCCGCACTGTGTCTCAAACCGGATTTATTATTGACAAGGAAGAAGAATTGCCGAAGAATAAACTATGGAATGATAAGACACTTCATTCCTATGAGAAATGCCTTGAAAGCAAGAAGTCGTTTTCTGAAAATTTTGTGATCTTTGAGAAGGAATCCAACAGGATGGAAGCAGCAAGGCTTATCGAGCCTTCGGGACAGTTCAACGTGGTTATCAACCCACCATTTGCTGCAATGGATGAGGAAGAGGCAGACCGTACCTATGATCTTCCGTATACCTACAGGCCTCATCCTCGGTATGATAAAAAGGATCCCATCCCGGCTTATGAGATGATCAAATTCTCGGTGAACATCCACAGGGGATGCTTCGGCGGGTGCAGTTTCTGTGCAATTGCGGCCCACCAGGGGAAGCAGATTGTGAGCAGGTCGGAGAAATCGATAATCAGGGAAGTGGAAAAACTTTCGCAAATGCCTGATTTTAAGGGTTATCTGTCTGACCTCGGAGGCCCTTCGGCAAATATGTACAGGATGAAAGGGAGGAACATGGAGATATGCCGTAAATGCTCACGGCCCTCATGCATCTGGCCATCGGTATGTTCCAATCTTGAAACAAGTCACAGGGAGCTTGCCGATCTGTACAGGAAAGTGAACGGCATGGAGGGAATCAAGAAAGCATTCATCGGAAGCGGCATACGTTATGACCTTCTTTTTCCGGAATGGAACAAAAATGCTGGCAGAGCAGAGAATGAATATCTGAACGAGCTTGTAATAAATCATGTCTCGGGCAGGCTGAAGGTTGCGCCTGAGCATACCAGTCCGAAGGTGGTGAACCAGATGAGAAAAGTGCCGTTTGAACTGTTCCGGAAGCTGAAGAAGAGGTTTGAGGAGATAACAGGAAGAGAGGGACTGAAATATGAGATAGTACCGTATTTCATCTCATCGCATCCGGGCTGCACCGACAGGGATATGAAAGAGCTTGCAGATGAGGTTAGGAATCTGGGTATCAGGCCCGAGCAGGTTCAGGACTTCACCCCGACGCCGATGACACTTTCCACACTTATTTATTATACAGGTTTTGATCCGTACACCGGAAAACCGGTTTATGTTGCAAGGAAGCCGGAGGAGAAGAAGCGTCAGAAGGAATTTTTCTTCTGGTACAAATCAGGCGACGGGCATCGGGCATCAGACGTCAGGAAGAAGGGCGGCGACAGGTATCGGGCGTCAGGCGCCAGGAAGAAATAATTCAGATGACTTGCTGCCGGTGGCAGGTTGCCGGCAAAGCAGAAGATAATGAGGATTAGTATGATATTCTCACATCCCAGGCGCCAGGCTCATTGATTGTAAAGTCAAGATTACCATTGAACTGTGATGTTCCGAAGGAATTTTCAGCCGTAAAGCTTATCCTTACTTCAATAGGGAATGACGGATGCTGAATGCCATGGATGTTTCCATCGCGGTACAATTCTCCGCTGTTAAAAGCTATATCAACTGATTTCATACCTCCATATTCAACCGCACCCTGAAAAAACCTTATTCTGACCACCTCATTGGTGCTTTTAGACTTAAAAAATGATGACTTTGTAATATTATAAGATCGGGTTATTCTGTACGAAGGAACAACCTCCCTGCCCATATAGACATCTTCTTTCCATACTCCGGCAAAGGTAGAATCTAAAGTTACCATCTTACCTGTGCCATCTTTCATCCCTTTACTCCAGAAACCTTCATACCGCGATCCGTTGGCCCAGATATAGGTTCCTGAACCATCAGGTAATCCATTTCTGAAGTTTCCTGTATAGCTATCAATCCCCTGTGAAGTACCCTGGCCGTGCGCCAGCCCTTTTTTGCATTCCCCGGTATATTTACCTGAGATAGACGGCATGTTGACCTTACAGTCAGCGTCCTGAGAGTACGCTGTTATACCGGAAAGGATAAAGATTACGGTAAAGAACAAACATTCTTTATATTCCTTAATTGTCATATTTCTGATAATTTAAAATTTAAAACAAAGAAACCAGGCAAATATTACTTTAAAAGGGAAAAAAAGAAGCGGTGATTTGACAAAATACCGCTTCCAGTTAACATTTGAATCTGAATTTATTCCTTTTCGTATTCCTTAAGGATATTCCTTACATCATCAGGAGCAACCCTGCCGTAGGTCTTATCCCCGACCATAACAACGGGAGCAAGGCCGCATGCCCCGACACACCTCAGGCTTGAGAGTGAGAATTTGCCGTCAGCTGAGGTTTGCCCTACCTGGAGCCCAAGCTCTTTCTTGAATTCATCGAGCACCTTTTCAGCGCCTCTGACGTAGCAGGCTGTTCCCATGCAGATGCTGACAGGGTGTTTCCCTTTGGGTGTCATTGTAAAAAATGAGTAGAAGGTCACAACTCCATAGATCTTTGCAACCGGTACAACAAGCTCATTTGAGATCACTTCCTGCACTTCTGCGGGGAGATATCCGAAATGCTCCTGGCACTTGTGAAGCACGTTGATGAGCTCCTGCGGATCATTATTGAAAGATGAACAGATCTCCCCGATCTTGTTCACATCTTCCTGTCTCAGTTCTATTTTAATACTTGACATGGCAACGAATTTTATAAGCACCAACAGGTAACTTATTGTTTTACAATGATTTTCTTTTTCTTGTCAAAATATCTGGTATGAAGCAGATGGTGAGCCTTTTCACTGTTAGGCTTGCCAAGGAATTCCTCATAGAGCTTGATGATGAAAGGGTTTTCATGCGATTTCCTCAGAGGCTTGCTGCTGTCTTCCCTGTAGATCGCGGCAGCTCTGGCCTTGATTATCTCAGAGTTACCGTGATGCAGAGGCTGTCCTCCGCCGCCTATGCAGCCTCCCGGACAAGCCATGACCTCAATTGCATGGAACAGCGACTTGCCTGATCTCACATCATCGAGCAGCTTCCTTGCATTCCCGAGTCCATGGGCAATACCGATATTTATTGGAAGCCCGTCAAAATCTATCGTTGCGGAACGTACTCCTTCAAGCCCTCTCAGTTCAGTGAAATCGAGCCTCGGCAGTTTCTTGCCTGTGTGAAGCTCATATGCTGTACGGACGGCTGCTTCGATCACGCCTCCGGTTGTACCGAAAATTACACCTGCACCGGTTGACTCTCCGAGAGGAGCATCAAATTCGCCCTCCTCAAGATTGTTAAGGTCGAGGTTTGCCTGTTTTATGAAAGCTGCAAGCTCACGGGTCGAGATTGAGAAATCCACATCCCTGTTGCCGTCAACCGAGAACTCTTCTCGCTGGCATTCATATTTCTTGGCGAGACAAGGCATGATCGATACAACTACCAGGTCTTTCCTGTTAATCTTAATCTTATCTGCAAAATAAGTCTTTGCTATTGCTCCGAACATCTGCTGCGGTGACTTCGATGTTGATGGTACATCCTTGAGATCGGGGAAGTACTCTTCAAAGAAATTCACCCAACCCGGACAACAAGATGTAAGTATCGGCAGCCTTGCTGTTTTATCGCCCTTCAGATGTCTGGAGAGCCTGTCAAGCAGTTCAGTTCCTTCCTCCATGATCGTCAGGTCGGCAGCAAAATCAGTATCAAATACATAATCAAATCCCAGAGCCCTCAGGGCTGTAACCATTTTGCCTGTGACCAGCGTGCCAGGCTCCATTCCGAACAGTTCGCCAAGAGCTGCACGAACGGCCGGCGCTGTCTGCACAACAACAGTTTTTGTCGGATCGGCAAGAGCCCTGAGCACATCAGGAGTGTGGTCAACTTCAGTGAGAGCTCCTGTCGGGCAAACTGCGACACACTGGCCGCAATAGGTGCATGTGGAGTGTTCCAGGTTCTGTTCAAAGGCAGGAGCGACGGTTGCCATGAATC
>Ga0105099_10002831_pt1 | contig 10179 bp, 9 predicted proteins | sample PPLLak3cmMay2015_2_FD_79138 | JGI IMG/M metagenome (GOLD analysis project Ga0105099, IMG submission 79138) | Freshwater sediment microbial communities from Prairie Pothole Lake near Jamestown, North Dakota, USA - PPLs Lake P8 Core (1) Depth... | ecosystem: Environmental > Aquatic > Freshwater >...
CTGCTCCGTGATATCGTCGTGTTTCCCTATATGATCGTCCCCTTGTTTGTCGGCCGGGATAAATCCAAATCGGCCATTGACGAGGCTTTGGCTTCGCACCGGATGATTCTTCTTCTGACCCAGAAGGAAATGGAAACCGAAGATCCCAAGCAAGACGAGGTCTACCGGATGGGAACGGTGGCCTTGATCATGCGGATGTTGAAGCTCCCCGACGGTCGGATCCGCATTCTGGCCCAGGGTTTGACTCGGGCGGCCGTCCGGACCTATGAGGAAGAGAACGGGCATTATGTAGCGGAGATCGAACCGATCGCCGAGTCCGAATCCCTGGACAAAACTCTCGAGGGGGAAGCCCTCGTCCGGAATGTTCGTACCGGCCTGGAAAAAGCCGCGTCTCTCGGCAAGACCATCCCGCCTGAGGTTCTCATCATCGCCACGAATGTCGAGGAACCCGGGCGCTTGGCCGACTTGACGGGGGCCAACCTCGAGCTAAAGGTCGCTGAGGCCCAATCGATCCTCGAGATCACCGATCCCATCGCCCGTTTGAAGCGGGTTTATGAATTCCTGGCCAAGGAACTCGAGATCCTCGATGTTCAGTCGCGTATTTCTTCCGAGGCCAAAGGCGAGATGGACAAACATCAGCGCCAGTATTTCCTCCGCCAACAGATGAAAGCCATTCAGAAAGAGCTGGGCGAAGGCAACGAGCTTCAAGAGGAGATTAAAAGTTTCCAGGACAAACTGAAGAAGCTCAAGGTCGGCGAAGAAGTCCGCGCTGAAATCGAAAAAAACATCACCCGGCTTTCCCAGATGCATCCCGAATCGGCCGAGATGACGGTTGTCCGGAATTATCTCGATTGGATTTTCGGCCTGCCCTGGATGAAGAGCACGATCGACAATCGGGACCTGAAAAAAGCCAAGGCCATTCTCGATGAGGATCATTACGGTCTGGACAAGGTCAAAGAACGCATTCTCGAATACTTGGCCGTCCGGACGCTCTCCAAACGGATTAAAGGCCCTATTCTGTGCTTTGTCGGACCTCCGGGAGTGGGAAAGACTTCTTTGGGGAAATCCATCGCCCGGGCTTTGGGCCGGGAATTTCTCCGCATTTCCCTCGGAGGAGTCCGGGACGAAGCTGAAATCCGCGGCCACCGGAGAACGTATGTCGGAGCTTTACCGGGACGTATTATCCAAGGCCTCAGGAGGGCCGGATCGAACAATCCCGTGTTTATGATGGACGAGGTCGATAAAATCGGGGCCGATTTCCGGGGCGATCCATCGTCCGCTTTGCTCGAGGTCCTGGATCCGGAGCAAAACAACTCTTTCAGGGATCATTATCTGGCTGTTCCGTTCGATTTGTCCAAGGTCATGTTCATCACGACGGCCAATCTCCTCGATCCGATTCAACCCGCGTTCCGCGACCGGATGGAAATCATCCAGCTTCCGGGCTATACCGAAGAGGAAAAACTTGAAATCGCCGCCAGGCATTTGGTCCCGAAGCAAATCAAGGAAAATGCCCTCTCGGATAAGCTGATCCAGATCTCGGCCGGGGCGGTTCGAACGATCATCTCCAGGTATACTCGGGAAGCCGGGGTTCGCAATCTGGAACGGGAGATAGCCTCGGTTTGCCGAAAAGTGGCCCGGAGGGTGGCCGAAGGGAAGCGCACCCTGAGTCATATCACCTCCCAGAATGTCGAATCCTTTCTCGGTCCTCCTAAAATATTTAAAGATCAGCTTCTCAAACGCGATCGAGTCGGCGTCTCCACGGGAGTGGCTTGGACCGAAACCGGGGGAGAAGTTCTATTTGTCGAAGCGATTAAGATGAAAGGCAAGGGGGGCTTGCTCTTGACCGGATTGCTCGGCGATGTCATGAAGGAGTCCGCTCAAGCCGCTTTGAGCTATGCCCGAGTCCATGCCCGTGACTTGCGGATCAATGAACGGATTTTCGGATCCAACGATTTCCATATCCATATCCCCGAGGGGGCCATCCCGAAAGACGGCCCTTCCGCGGGCATCACGATGGCTACGGCTTTGATTTCGTTATGTACGGATCGCAAAATACGGTGGGACACGGCCATGACCGGGGAAATCACGCTTCAAGGCAACGTCCTGCCGATCGGCGGGGTCAAAGAAAAGGTTCTGGCCGCTCAGCGGGCCGGGATCAAACGGATGATCCTGCCGGCGCCCAATAAAAAGGACCTCATCGATATTCCCAAGGTCGTCAAAACAGAAATGGAATTTATTTTCGTCGAGGACTTCCGGGAAGTCCTTAATGCGGCCTTGGTCAAGCAAACGCGCCGGAAGACTTAAAAAGAAACGTCCCGTCGAAGACGAACTCGGCGGTCATGTCAACGTTTGTTTGCAATTTGGGGGCCAACGGGATGCGCTCAAAGATTTTCCGTACACAATTCTTGACAATCTCTCCTTTGTTAGATACTTGACATACTATGTTCAATTCTTTCAAGTGGAAATCTCTTCATTAGCGAGAATAGTATTGCTCCTATGCCTAATGGTGTGAAATTGTTCATCCCGCCATTTTTCTTAATAAACATCGCGTAATCTTCTGGGGTTAATTTGCATGGATATACTTTTCTAACTTCAAAAGAGTCTGCGCTTGGACTTAGGATTTCATCTGGATTAGAATTAACCACAGCCTCAGCTACAAAGGTGACTTCAAAACAGTTGCTTTCTCTAATTAAACCTCTAATTGCTATTTGATCTTCTCGTAATCTAATACCAAGTTCTTCTTCTGCTTCATTGATTGCCGTTCTATATATGTCAATCCCATGTGTTGTATTATCCCTTTGAAGACTTACCATGCCAGTAGCAGAACATGTGAATTCTTGTTTAGCATGAGAAACCTTTTTTATATTTCGATGTTGTATTAACACCCAACTTATGCCCTTATACTCAACAACAAATGACAGTGATACCGTCAAAGGATTACAGAGAGCTGAATCTTTTAAGTTAATAATGTTTTCGTTTTCGTGTTTTCTCAAACTGTCCTGTTCTTTATTAGTAAGAAAATTCCATGCATAGTTCGACGAGAGAAATGTGTAGTAATCCGATTGTTCAACGTCTAGGCGAAGAAATCGCTCGCCAGTACTTTCATCTCTGATTGGATGATAATCTTTTAGCCGGATTAGATCGCCATTCCATAAAACGCCCCCATTTTTTTCTGCGTAATCCAAATGCTTTCTTAGAGACTTATTAAATACATTGATCCAAGTAATTGGGATTTTAAATTTTTTATTTGGCTTCTCTATTTGAATCCTTGAATTTCCATATTCGTTCAATCGATACTCATAGTTCTTTTCACCATCCAAAGATACGATGGGTGTTTTACATCTTTCAAAAAAATCTGAAATTGGACGAGAATATCTCTCGAAATCTTTGCCAAACACAAACTTTATTCTTCTTTCTATCTCACTCTTTAAATCATCTATTCCTTGATATAGATAGTATGGGAAACCTCGAAGATCAAAGTGCGGTTCTTGCTCGGAATTTTTTTCATGTATGAGAATTACATATTTTTGATGTGCTAAAGCATACCCGAGTTCAAAATAGCAATTGGGGCGATTTCCAGTGGTATCGCATACAACAAAAGAACATTCTTTAATGCTGTCTAAAATTATTTCTGGCACATACGGCATAGACCCTCCTGGAATGTAATTATATTTGACAGATTGATCTACTCTTATCCTTTCTACTTCATCATCAGTTAAGGATAAGGATTGCTTTATCGCTGGTTTGATAGCGTGATTGAAAATTTCATCAGATCTGTAGTTACTAAATTGCATTATTACGAAAGGTAAGCTTTTAGACATCGTACATCTCCTTGTGTATATTTAATAGCGCATATTGGTGTTCCTGAAAACGTCTAGATTCTTGTTGGTATTTTCTCCGAAGCATATTTACTCTCCAATCTGATAAGCGATTTGGTCAAGTCTAGTAATCAATGTGAGATTATTCCTGATTAAATAATATTTTGAAAAACAAATACTACTGGCGCGCCGACTTGAGTAGATTGGCTAAACATAGATTGAACGGTTTCGCTTTTATTGAGAGCTACATGCAATCCAGGTATAGTTAAATCTTTTTTCCATAAAAAGTTTATATTCCTATTTCCTTTAGCTAAATATATAGACGCAGAGCCACATTCTTTAACAAAAGATTCGTGATAGTCTAGAAAATCACTTGAGACACTGCTGAGTCTTAATTGGTCGGTGTTTAAAAAATATGTCAGTTTAGGGAATTTTCGAATTAAGTCTACAAGATCACTCTCGCACACATCATCTGCAAAAGGCTCATACTTTGACACTATAGTTACTTTATAACCTTCTTGCAACAAAACCAAGCACGCTAAAATATCGAAAATAATTTCCCCAGAATTATCGATAAAGTAGAGAATTTTACATCCTGCATTATTAAGTAGTATATTTTCAAATATATCAAAGTCATCGTGCCCAATAAAATTGGCGATTGTTATTTCTCCATCAACTACTTTCCTCAATAATACATGAACAGAATCTATGTGGGCCAGAGCGATAATACTGTTGAATTGACGAAGGAATTTCAACAAAGATTCTGGATAAAAAACATCTAATCCATTTAGCAATGCAGAAAACACCAAGATTATTTTTAGGTTGGAAGTCCAAAAACAATTCTGTCCAATAAAATATTCATCCCCTATCGATTCAATCAATTCCAATGTCATAAGATTGCTTTTTTGTTTAGCCTCCTTAAATGGGTCGGGTTGTCCAGTAACTTGACACACGACCCTATCTGCAATAGATTGCACTTCTTGTGGGGTTAGCTCTCCAACTAAACTTAGGTCTGAAATTAGTAACTGTATTGCATCTACAAGCCTTGCATTCAAATTTAAATCAATTGATGCATTATTTACAATTTGCTTAACAAAGCGCAGATTTAAGTCGATATATTTATTTCTACCGAGTTCGGAGTTTAATAGAATTAAACCTGGGCGGACTCGGTTGTAAGCAATACATGCAGGAATGTACTTTGATAAAGAGGCAACAACAGAAGATTTAATTAATTGCCTGGCCAAATCCAGCTTGCCATAAGTGTCTATCGCCATAAGTGCAGCACCTATACTTGCATCATGCGCTGGATCAAACGAAAATTGAATTAATGGCACATTATGTTTGTAAATATGCCCTAAACTTTCTTTTAGTGTTTCAATAAATTGGGTATTTGTATCAAAAGCCCAAAAACCACCTGTTAAGATCAATATTTTGGGGTCATAATAATCTATTAAGCTGCAAATTGAAGTAACAGCATAATCAAGCAACTTATCTTTAATCTCATCTGTAACAACATCAAGATCATTACTAGACAGTTGATTTAGTCCGTTAATAGAAAAATATTGCGAAATAACGCCTTTAGCTTTTCCGTCCAATCTTGCAACAGCATCGTCTGATAGGTCTATTGCAACTCGTCCCACTTGATTCAGAAAGTCAGGAATTTCTCCTTCTTGATTAATAAATGTGCCACCTGTGCTGGTTCCAAACCCCAAAACAAGAGAGTTTTTAACAGATTGATAGTATGCAATTGAATATCCTGAACAAAGCATGTCTTGATACAAAGTTGTTGTTATGCCAAATTCCTTCTCTATGCAATTTGCAATACTTTGAAATTGGATAAATTCGTTTTGCGACCAAGTAATAGATACGCCACTTTTTGTGGTTAAGGCCCCCCATCTGACAATTCCGCCTACACATATCCCAATGCAACTTACATTATATTGAGCGCGGTATCTAAAAATCAAATTGATTATAGATCGTTTTACCTCTTTGAAAGTATTTGGTGTGGCAATTATTATCTTTGAGTCGTCAAGAATATTATCGCCCTGTAGAACTATGGCCTTTATTGCAGATTGTCCGATGTTGATTCCAACAGAATGTATTTTACATAACGTTTTATTGATTTTATAGTTTTCTTTTGAAAAAAAGTTTGCGGAATCTAACACCAGAGGCTCAGTAGAAAATTCAATGTCAAATCTTGATTGATAAAAATCAGAAAGAACTTCCCATATTTGAGAATAACGAACTCGCAATTCCTCGACAACAGCGTAGCTGAACTCTAAATAAAGACAGTGTAGAGTGATTTTTGGGGATCCATACGACATTAGCCAATTATTTATTTGTGCAGCTGCGAATCGAATCGCAGTTTTGTCTTTTATGCATTCTTTAGGTATTGGGATGATTTTATAGAAGCTTGTGTCTTTGGCGTGAAATTCAACTCCAAAGTCTACTCTGTCTTTGATAATTACGAGACGTTTTCTAATTGTAGTATAAGCATTGAAAAGTTTGAACACTGTCCACCTGAAAAATCTACATGGACTTTGCTCGCGATGCGCTCAAATAAGCAACGTAATAATTCCGTTAATAATATTGATAAGGTTGATTGAACACAACGAGATAAAAAGTCTGCCGAATCCAATAATATTCTCTATTTGCCCCATTATACTTCAGAAATAAATGATCTATTTATTAATGTTCTTTAATCAGATCAGGTAGCAAATTCGATGAAGCGCCGAGATGAATATCTCCGCAATGGAATAATATTTTCATAATTTAATCCTCTTGCTTGGGATTTTAAGGATTTTCTATTGAAATAGCAATATATGGATGTGAATTGTTTGGGGAAATTCAGAAAAACAGGGACCATGGACTTCGCCCCGAGCTGGGTCTTTAACAGAAATCAGAAGGAGACCGTCGGCTCCGACTCCGGTATGACGCTCGCAGATACGGACAACCATATCGTCCGGCTCTTCCTGAATGACGACCACATTCAAATCGACGATTAACAATATTTAACATAGGATATGCTTTTTTCTTTCATACATGACTTTCGGTTATATCTCCGTCCGTCTCCTTCCTTTGTTCGGATAGACTTCGCCCGCTCGTTCTCGGCCGTTTCCATTCTTCTGATCGAGCGTCAACTCAGGTTGATGTTTTCGCAGTGTGATTTGTCGGTCCGAGCCGAGCCTTACCCGCCTCTTTCCAGGGAGATCCGGTCATCTCCATCATGTTGGCCCGTTTCTTGAGGATAATCTCCCGCTATGGCGGGAGTCTATCGTCCTCGACATCTGGAGCGGACCGTTCTCTACCGGGTGCTTTTCCCCCCTCATCTCCATTACTTGGCGACCGAGGGCGGGACGGACGAGGAAGGTGTCTTTCATCAGATCCCGCGGATCGACGACTCGCGTCTCACCGATATCTTTTCCGGCGAGGTTTTGGCGATGCTTGTTCGCCGCCTTCCTTCCAAAGGTTGGGAGGTCATGATCCGGAAGTTTTATGAGGTGGACCCGATGATCTGCCCGAAATGCGGGGGCCAAATGAAGGTCGTCGCTTTCATTACGGAGGTTGCCGTTGTGGATAGGATTATCGATCATCTGAAGCTTGGGTTTGTGGCGGCGAGGCCCCCGCCGTCCCATGTCTTCGAGCAGGTTGCGCTCATAGCGGCCGAGGAGAGCGGGGAATATTTCTAGGATTTGATGATCAGGAGGGAGCGGGAGTTTATCATCTTTCAGCCGGTGCGTGAGGGTTTTCCGTCCAAATATGCTTTTCGGGCTCGATTTTCGCATTTTTCGGTGTCATTGACATCGCCGAGCGGCCGGAAATATATTACCGAAGTGGTCAAGTTGGGAACTTCATCGGTCGGAGCGGGAATTTATGGCGTCGCGGGAAAAGCAAATTCCTATCCTTCTGAATTGTGATAAAATAAAATTATGAAAAAAGTTCCAGAAACAATCATTGCTTTGGAGACAGCAGCTCTCGATGCATGGCACAACGGTAATCCCTCTCCCTATCTCGAACTTTATTCGAAAGACTTTACTTATTTCGATCCTGCCCATGAAAGGCGGCTTGACGGTTGGGACAAGATAAAAGAGTTGTATGAAAGCATGCGTGGAAAGGTAAAAATGGATAAATTTGAAATGATAAATCCCATTGTGCAACAAACCGATACAATGGCAGTCTTGACCTACAATCTGCACTCATACTCAGGTGAAACGCTCTGGAAAGAGAATTGCACCGAAGTGTATAGGCTTGAAGAAGATAACGAGTGGAAAATAATCCACAGCCATTGGTCGTTTACTAAACCTTCTATTGTTTGATACACCATTCACCTGTTAGATTGCTTATGGATAAAATATTTACATTCACCGATAGACAAGCGTTCCGAGAATGGCTTGGCAAGTATGGGACAGAGAGCGATGGCATATGGTTGCTTTTTAGTAAAAAAGAGAAATTTGTCACACTCTCTGCCGCCGATGCATTGGAAGAGGCGCTTTGTCATGGATGGATAGACGGACAAATGAAATCCATTGACGATAATACTTACAAAAAGTATTTTGCGCAACGTATACCTAAAAGCAAATGGTCTGTTAAAAACAAAAAGCTGGCACAAACTCTTATGGAAAAGGGTTTAATGACCTGTCAGGGTTTAGAAGCCATAGAATGCGCCAGAAAAAACGGTTCATGGGATAAGGCTAAACGTATCCTTATTAACGATGAACAAATACAGATGTTTAAGAAAATCATTCAGCCGTATGAGCCTGCTTACTCCAATTTGTTGACTATGTCGCATTCGGTACAGCGTACATTTACCGGATTTTATCTTGATGCCAAATCTGACAAAACCCGTCAAGCCCGACTAGAAAAGATTATTGACAGGCTTAATAGGAATTTGAAGCCAATGTGAAATAGAAGCTTCTCAAACGCGATCGGGTCGGCGTCTCCACGGGGGTGGCCTGGACCGAAACCGGGGGAGAAGTTCTTAATGAACGGGTTTTCGGATCCAGCGATTTCCATATCCATATTCCCGAGGGGGCCATCCCGAAAGACGGCCATTCCGCGGGCATCACGATGGCTACGGCTTTGATTTCGTTATGCACGGATCGAAAAATCCGTTGGGATACGGCCATGACCGGGGAAATCACGCTTCAAGGCAACGTCCTGCCGGTCGGAGGGGTCAAAGAGAAGGTTCTGGCCGCTCAGCGGGCCGGGATTAAACGGATGATCCTGCCGGCCCCCAACAAAAAGGACCTCATCGATATTCCCAAGGTCGTGAAAACGGAAATGGAATTTATATTCGTCGAGGACTTCCGGGAAGTCCTTAATGCGGCCTTGGTCAAGCAGACGCGCCGGAAGACTTGAAAAGAAACGTCCCGTCGAAGACGAACTCTGCCGGACCCGTCTGATAAACTTTATCCGTTTCGCCCGCCCATTCGACGAGAAGCGAGCCCAGGCTGGTCTGGACGATCACCTTGCGGTCCGTTAGATTTTTGAGGATCGAAGCGACTGCGGCGGCGCATGCGCCGCTCCCGGAGGACAAGGTCTCGCCGACGCCTCGTTCCCAAAAAAGAACCTCGATCTCCTCACGGCTCCGAACGCGAATGAATTCGATATTCGTCCGATTCGGGAAAAAAGGGTGGGATTCGATTTCGCGGCCGAGTTGGCGCCAATCGAATTGGTCCGGGAAGCGGTCGACGAAGACGTCGCAATGAGGATTGCCCATGGAAACGACGGTGACCGGATAGGTTTTGGTCTTGATCATGAGCGGGTAATCGATGATCCGGTCGTGGGGGGCTCCGTCATTGAAAAAAACATCGAGCGGAGCCAGTTGCGGTCGGCCCATTTCGATTTTGATGAGAAATCCCTCCTCCGTCCGCCGGACGAGTTCAGTTGCGCGCCAACCCGCCGCCGTTTGAAAGCGGATGACGGGAATTTCGATTTTTTTTTGTGAATAGAGATAGGCCGCCGCACACCGAAGGCCGTTGCCGGAGATTTCCGCCTCAGAACCGTCGGCGTTGAAAATCCGGAAGCCGACTTCGCCCCGGGTTTGGTCTTTAACGGAGATCAGGAGGAGGCCGTCGGCTCCGACGCCGGTATGCCGCTCGCAGATACGGACAGCCATATTGCCCGGCTCTTCCGGAAGAACGGCCTCATCCAAATCGACGACTAAAAAATCGTTGCCCAGGGCGTGGAACTTCGCGAATTGCATACTCAGTCGGCGACTCTCAAGGTGACGAGAAAGTCCTGCGGCGGTCCGTCCTCGGCTTCCCGTCGGATGGCGAGCATGAGAGGGTCGCCGGATTTTAGTTTGCTGAGAATATCGTTCCATTGCGAGACGGTTTCCATTTTCCGCCGGTTGACTTCA
>Ga0105099_10002832_pt1 | contig 10178 bp, 8 predicted proteins | sample PPLLak3cmMay2015_2_FD_79138 | JGI IMG/M metagenome (GOLD analysis project Ga0105099, IMG submission 79138) | Freshwater sediment microbial communities from Prairie Pothole Lake near Jamestown, North Dakota, USA - PPLs Lake P8 Core (1) Depth... | ecosystem: Environmental > Aquatic > Freshwater >...
CGACAGGTCGTGGGCGATGAAGAGGTAGGTCAGGTTGAACTCCCGCTGGAGCTCCTCCAGCAGGTTGATGATCTGGGCCTGGATGGAGACGTCCAGGGCCGAGATCGGTTCGTCGCAGACAATGAACGTCGGCTCGACGGCCAGGGCGCGGGCGATGCCGATGCGCTGGCGCTGGCCGCCGCTGAACTCGTGCGGGTAGCGGTCGGCCGCGGACGGTGCCATGCCGACCAGTTCCAGCAGCTGTTCGATCCGCCCCCGCGTGCGGGAGCGATTCCGGATACCCGACTTGCGTACGCCCTCGCTCAGCGTCTGGCCGGCGGTCATGCGCGGGTTAAGTGACCCGTAGGGATCTTGAAAAACGATCTGGATCTCCTTGCGAAACGGCTTCATATCCTTGTCGGATAAGCCGCAGAGATCTTTGCCGTTGTAAAGGATCCGGCCGCCGTCGGCCGGGAGCAGGTTCAGGATCATCCGCGCCAAGGTGGTCTTGCCGCAGCCGCTTTCACCGACCAACCCGAGGGTTCTCCCGCGAGTGAGGGCCAGCGAGACATTTTCGACCGCGCGCACCCAGCCGACCGTGCGTTGAAGAAAACCGCGCCGGATCGGAAAGTACTTCCTCAGTTTCTCGATTCGCAGGATATCCATTTGTTGGGTTGACAGGTTCCAGGTTTCAGGTTTCAGGGTTCAGGGGTTCAACGGTTCAACGGTTTGAGGAATTGGGTCCTTTTCCAACCGTGAACCGGCCAACTGTGGACCGTTCATGCTGTTTTCAAGTAATGCACCAGTCAGTGAGCGTGCGGCCGGCCGCCACCGGGCAGCGGGCGAGCTGGCCGTCCTCAAACGTGCACATGCCCGGGTACTGCACACGGCAGGTGCCGATCGCCTGGGGGCAGCGCGGGTGAAACGGGCAGCCGGCCGGCTTGAAGGCCGGGTGCGGCACGGTGCCGGGGATGCTGTAAAGCCGGCGGCCCCGTTTCGTGCGGCTGGGCAGGGATGCCAGCAGGGCCTGAGTGTACGGATGCCGGGGGGTCCGAAAAACCGCGGGCGCGGCACCGGCCTCGACGATGACCCCGGCATACATGACGTACACCCGGTCGGCGATCTGCGACACCACGCCCAGGTCGTGGGTGATATAGAGCAGCGACATGCCGCGGGAGTGCTGCAGCCGGTTCATCAGGCGCAGAATCTGGGCTTGGACGGTTACATCCAGGGCGGTGGTCGGCTCGTCGGCAATGATCAGCTCGGGGCCGCATGCCAGGGCCATGGCGATCATCGCCCGCTGGCGCTGGCCACCGCTCAACTGGTGCGGGTAGTCCGCCAGCCGCTGCTCCGGCGCTTCGATGCCGACGTCGCCGAGCAGTTGCAGACAGCGCTGCCGGATCTGGGGCTCGGGCAGCGCCAAGTGGATCCGCAGCGGCTCGGCGATCTGCTCGCCGATAGTGAACACCGGGTTCAACGACGTCAGGGGCTCCTGGAAGACCATTCCGATGCGGCGCCCGCGGACGGCCTGCAGGGCCGCGTCGTTTCGATCGAGCAGGTCCTCGCCGCAGAAGCGCACCCGGCCTCCGGCGATCTCTCCCGGCGGACAGGGAACAAGGCCCAGCAGGGCCAGGGCCGACACGGTCTTACCGCAACCCGATTCTCCGACTAGACAGACCGTCTCGCGCCTCCGGACCTCGAAGTCGACGCCGTCCACCGCCCGCGCGATCTCCTCTTCGCTGCGGAAGTAAACTTTAAGGCCCTGGACCGATAGAACAGTTTCTGGCGGCATATTCATTGGGTTGGTCTTCATGGACGTTTAGGCCGAAGATGGAAGACTGAAGGCAAGAAGTCATCTCACAAACACAGATCAGGTCTTTCAATCCGCCTCGATCAACAACTTTCAGTCTTCGGTCTTCAGGCTCCAGCCACTATTTCCTCTCCCGCAATCTAGGGTTCAATAGGTCCCTCAGCCCCTCCCCGAAAAGATTGAACGACAGCACCACGATCAGAATGGCGGCGCCGGGGATGAAGGTCAGCCAGGGGGCGTCGAAGATGAAACGCTTGCCATCGGACAGAATGTTCCCCCAGGTGGCGTGCGGCGGCGGCACGCCGAAGCCCAGAAAGCTCAACCCCGCTTCGGTCAGAATGGCCGAGGCGACCCCTAACGTCGCTGAAACCAGCACCGGCGCGATGGCGTTGGGCACCATGTGGCGAAAGATGATCCGCAGGTTGCCCACGCCCAGGGCCTTGGCGGCTGCGACGAAGTCCTGCTCCCGCAGGGACAGGAATTCCGCGCGCACGAAGCGCGCCGTCCCCTCCCAGCTGGTCAGCCCGATCACGATCATGATGTTGTAGATGCTGGCCGGCAGCAGCGCCACCACCGTGAGGATCAAAAAGAAGCTCGGAAAGCACAGCATGATGTCCACGAAGCGCATGATGACGGTGTCCACCATCAGCGTGTTCCTGCGGAGGAAGCCCAGCCCGGCGGGCGGTTGCTTGCGGTGTTGAATTCCCCAGGGGGAAACCGACCAGAAGAGCCAGGCATGCCCCGTCAGCAGCAACCCGACGGCGGAGGCTTTCAGGCCGGCCGCCAGCAGGCCGGCGCCTGTAAGAAGCACGGCTGTCACCAGCAGCTGTTCGAGGCGAATGCGCCGATCCCCGTAAAATCCGGCCAATCCTCCCATGATCACGCCGATCGCCACCGAAATGCCGACCGCGACGAAGCCCACGGTCAGGGATACCCATGCGCCCTGAAGCATGCGGGCGAGGACGTCGCGGCCAAGATCATCGGTGCCGAAGAGATACACCCCTCCGAAGGGCCGCTGCTCGGGCTCAAGGGAGGTCTCGTGCGGCATCGAAAGCGGAGGACGCAGTTTTTCCTGGAGGCGCACCCGGGCGGGATCGAACAGCGGCCGGTTTCCGGACGTGAGCCCCAGACCGATCACGGCGCAGAAGAAAAAAAGGGCGAAGGTGACCAGGCCGGCCAAGGCCATCCGGTTGCGCCGGAACAAGCGCCAGAATTCCTCGAAACGCGTGCGCCTGGGTGCCGGCGGCTCCTCCAGGCCGAATGCTGGCGACGTTGCCTCGGGGTTCATAGGCGAATCCTCGGGTCGACGATCACGTAAAGAATGTCGGAAACAAACGTGCCGATCAACACCAGCACGGCCGCGATGAAATTGATGGTCAGGATGACCGGGTAGTCTCTCGCAAGAATCGCCTCATAGGCCATGCGGCCGAGCCCCGGCCATGAAAAGATCGACTCGATGATCACCGAGCCTCCGATCAGCCCCGGCAGAATGAGACCGAACATGGTGACGAACGGCAACAACGCGTTGCGCAGGGCGTGCTTGTAGTGCACCATCTCCCACGGCAGACCCTTGGCGCGCGCGGTACGCACGTAATCTTGATTTTCGACCTCGAGCATCTGGCTGCGCACATAGCGCGACAGCACAGCGATGCCGCCGGTGGCGCCGAGGATCGACGGCAGCAGCATGTGCCAGAGGCGGTCGTTCAGCCTGAACAACCACGGCGTGTCGGTCATCCCGAAGGTCTGCATGCCGATGACGGGCACCTGGAATTGGCCGACCACAAAAATGATGAGCAGGTAGGCAAAGAAAAATCCGGGGATGGAGATCAGCACGTAGGAAATAAACGTCGCGCTGCGGTCGTACACCCCCCCCCTGAAAATGGCCGAGCGGATTCCCACGGGAAAGGAAACGGTCCAGGTGATGAGGGTGCCGACGATGAAAAGCGGCAGACTGTTGAAAAAGCGCTCTCCAATTTTATGGAGCACCGGTTGGTTGTCTTTCCAGGAAACCGTATCCCCGGCGAAAAGATCGCGGTAGAAGAAGGCATACTGGACGTAGAGGGGCCGGTCCAGGTGAAACGCCTGCCGAAAGCGCTCCACCATCTCCGGGGTGAACTTGGGATTGAGGGGGTCCACCTGGCTGGGCTCGCCGGGGGCGAGGTGAATGATGAGGAAGGAGACCACCGAGACGAAAAAGAGGGTCACGCTTTTCTGGATAAGGCTGCGGCCGATGAAGGCGAGCATCTGGTCAATCCCTCCGACTTCCGGCTTCTTTATTGACTGAACTGCGGCCTTTCCGCCAGCTTGGTCCACTGGTTGAAATAGAACATATAGTTTCCGGCCCGGGTCGCCTGGATCGGTCGAAAGCGGTCGTTGCCCTGCGGGCCGGTCTCGCGGATGACGATGCGCCGGTCCAGCACGGCCGTCCACTTGCCGGCATAGAGGAAGGTATAGGGCTGATCGCCGGCGATGATCGCATGCAGTCGATGGCACAAGGCCGCTCGGCGGTCGAAGTCGTATTCCTGCCGGATGCGGATGATGAGATCGTCGGCCTCTGGGTTGCGGTAGCCCGCGAAGTTGAGCTGATGCGGACCCGTCTGGGTGGAATGCCATATCTGGTAGAGATCCGGATCGACGCCCATGGACCAACCCAGCACGACGGCGTCGAAATCCAGCTTGTTGATCCGTTCCTTGATGAACACCGACCACTCCACGAGATCGGTGCGCACTTCGATACCGATCTGCTTCCAGGCATCCTGGGCGATCGCCAGGATGGATTTGCGGATGTCGTTGCCGCTGTTGGTGATCAAGGTGAATTGCAGCTTTTGTCCGTTCCTTGCGAGGCGGCCCTCGGCATTGCGACGCCAGCCGGCCTCGGCCAGTAGTTTCAAGGCCCCCTCGGGGTCGTAGGGGACCGGCGCGAGGGCATGGTTGTAGTATTGGGTCTGCTTCAGAAAGGGTCCCGTCGTGCGCTCGCCCTGCTGGTAGAGGACAAAATCGATGATGCTGTCAACATTGATGGCCATGGACATGGCCTGCCGCACCCGTGGATCGTCAAAGGGCGGGCGTCTCAGGTTGTAGCCGATATAGGAGAAGGCGTAGGACGTGCCGGAGAAGTTTTGGAAACGCGGATCATCCTTGAGCCGCGCCACTTGGTAAGGTTGCACGCTGTAAGCGTCGATGGTGCCGGCATAGAATTCCATCTCCTGCGTGAGCAGGTCGGGTAGGATCCGGTAGATGTAGCGTTTGTAATTGGGGGCGCCTTCCCAGTATCCGGTAAAGCGATCCAGGCGGATGTATTGGTCGGCCTTCCATTCTCTGAAAACGAAAGGCCCGCTTCCGACCGGCCGCCGGTTGAAATCGCTCTGTCGCATGGAAAAGGCTGCGGGATCCTTGCCGGCGCTGATCGCCTCCTGCCGCAGCCGGTCGTCGTTCAGCAGGTGCTCGGGCAATAATCCCATGCTCCAGGTGCTCACTGCGGGCGAGTAAAGCCGCTTGTAGACGATGCGCACGGTGTGGGGGTCGACGACGTGGATGTCTTTGACCGGCTCGTAGTCGGCCACGCGCGGCGATAGATTTCTCGGGTCCATGATCGCTTCGTAGGTGAATCGGACGTCCTTCGCCGTGACCTCCCGGCCGTCGTGGAATCGGACCCCGGGCCGGAGTCGAAACTCGATGATGGGGTTGTGCTCGGTCGCCGGTAGAAGCTCTGCCGCCAAGCGCTCGAGTTCGGCTTCCTCGAAAGGGGTCACGGAAATGTGGCGATGGGGCTCAAAGGAGCTGAGATAGTCCGGCCCCAGGACGCTGGCCAGGTGCGTGAAGAGATCCTGATCGACTTCCCGAAGGAACAGTTTAACTCTGGGTGGAGCCGCCACCTGGATGTGCAGATCGACCTGATCCCGGCCGGCGGCAACCGGATGCTGGCGGCGGACGGTATAGGTGCGGGCCGGAACCAGCTCTATTTCAAGAATGTTGGCAAGTGCCGCCTGAACTTTTTCGGGCAAGGCTTCCGGCCGATTCCGCCGCGCTTGAAGATAAGCCACCAAGGTCTCGGCGTCCCTGGCCGCGGAGCCGGGGACCGGCCGCGCGGCGTTAACGAAGAAATAGGCCTCTTCAGAGACCGTCCAGGACTCCGCCACGCGGCCGCGGAAACGCAGGTTTTCATCGCGGTCGATGAGGCCCTCGAAGATGAGGTTGTCGATTTCGGAACTGGCCGAATCGGCCGAGAGGATCGGATTCAGAATGCTGGCATCGCCGATGGAGGCATTGATGAATTCCTCCAGGCGGCCGGGATTGCCCCGGGATTGTTCCTCATAGGAAGGCACCCAGAAATAGGACTGCAGGAGAACCAGGCTGAGCCCCATCGGGACCATTATCAGGAGCCGGCGAGTGCTCAATCAAAAAAATTCCTTTGCGCGCATTCGGGTTTAACCTATAATTGAGGATGACGGCGGCTTGCAAGCGGCCGTTGGGCGGCGTAAAACCCATCGCAAGCATGAACGCCTATTAAATTCATATAAAAGATCGCCGGCCCCGTGTAAACATCATTTTGACAAATCCACTTGGGAACCGATAACGGTTGAAGTGATTGACTTGATTGCGGGCAAAAAAAAGCGCCTCATGGAGATTCTGGAAGGCTATCCGGCCTTGGCCGTGGCTTTTTCCGGCGGAGTGGACAGCACGTTCCTGCTCGCGGCAGCCAAGGCCGCGTTGGGGGATCGGGTATCGGCGGTCACGGCGGATTCGCCCATTCATTCGCGCAGGGAGATGCGGGAGGCGCTGGCAACGGCGAAGGCTCTCGGTGTCCATCACATCATGGTCCCGTTTGAAGAAATAATGGCTCCGGGTTTTGTCGCCAACCCCCCCGAACGATGTTACACCTGCAAACAACTCATTTTCGCTGAAATTATGCGGGTGGCCGCATCCTTGGGGATCGAGCAGGTCGCACACGGTGTGAACATGGATGATCTGGGGGACTATCGGCCCGGGCTGAAGGCCGCGGAAGAAATGGGTGTCGCGGCACCGCTGGTGGAAGCGGGGTTGACCAAGTCGGACATACGTGCGCTGTCGCGTCGGATGCAGCTGCCGACCTGGAACAAGCCCTCCATGGCCTGTCTGGCCTCGCGCATCCCCTATGGCCGCCCGATTACGCGGGAAGCCCTAAGGATGGTGGAGACGGCCGAAGATGCTCTCCTGCAGTTGGGCTTCGACGGATGCCGGGTCAGACATCATGGCTCGGTGGCGCGGGTCGAGGTGGCGCCGGGCGATTTGAAAAGGACCCTGCACCCGGCCGTGCGGGCGGAAATCCTGAAGCGTTTGAAGACGATCGGATTTAAGCACATTGCCATAGACCTCGAGGGGTACGTTGCGGGCAGCTTGAACCGGTCGATTGAGCCGTAGAACTCCGCCGTTCCGGTCTTCATCGGATTCACGCGGGTGCAGCCTTGCGCCGTCGATGCGGTGGGGACCGAGCGTGGGTCGGAGGAGCGGAGATCAAGTCGGATAGGGTTTGAAACATGGCGCACTGGGCTCTTGTGGTTCTTCTGGCGTGGCTTTTTTCAGGGACCCCGGCAACTGCCGAATTCTACAAATATACGGACCGGAGCGGCAAGACCCATTACGTCGACGAGCTCTGGAAGGTGCCCGAAGCCTACCGCGGGCAAGTGGGCCGTTACCTCGAAAAATTCGACCATCTTCCCGACGGCCAGAAGGAAGCGGTTATCGAAACCGACCGCAGCCGGCAGCGGTTGTTGGAAATCGAGCAGCAGCGCCAGACGGAAATGCATCTTAAGGATTTGAATCAGCTGCAGGAGTCCGAACGGCTCCGGCAGGCCGAAGACGAGATTCAGCGGCAATCGAAGGCGGCGGAAACCCCCGTGACCATCGCCGACAACCAGATCCTCGTGCCGGTCGCCTTTCGCAACAACGGGTTGGCGGCCGCTGCCCACCTCGTCATGGACACCGGCGCCACGCACACGGTTCTGTACCGCTCCGTGGCGGACCAGCTGAACATCATCACCCTGTCCAAAGGCCAATCCAAGGTCGCCGGAGGCCACTTCATCCACTCCGAGGTCGGCAAGGTTGAATCCATGCAGGTCGGCCCCATCACGGCCGGAGATTTTGCGGTGGTCATCTTGGCGTTCGAGGGAAATTCTCCCGTGCATGGCGGATTGCTGGGGATGGATTTCCTCAGCCGCGTGGAATACCGCATCGACTATGAAAAATCAGTCATCCGCTGGAAACTGCGATCGCGATGAAATCGGAAGGGAGGTCAAACCCTGCCGAAGCTGATCTCTTTCCAGACCGTCACCGCGTAAAAGGGCTGGGACTCGAAGGCATCAGCTTGATTTGGTCGGAACCAAGCGGATCACCACACGGCGATTCTTGCTGCGGCCCTCGGGTGTGCTGTTGGTTTCGATCGGCCTTTCCGACCCGAATCCCGCGACAGACATCCGCGAAAGGGCAATCCCCTGTCCGACCAAGAAATTCTTGACCACCGCCGCCCGGTTTTCCGAAACCAGTTTGTTATAAGCGGGATCTCCCACTGAATCGGTGTGGCCTTCGATAACCGCCGCGGTGTTGGGGTGGCTTTTCATCAAAGCCGCGGCAGAGGCGAGTATTGCGTTGGCATAAACCGGGATTTCGATCGAGTTCTGGGTGAAAAACACAGTAAAACCTTTCAGGGTGAAAGGCTCCGCGGCAGCGGTGGCCGTGTCTTCGACCGGGGCCGATGCGGTCGGTGGGGGTGCCGTCGCCGCCGGCGGCAACGGTGCGGCGGGCGGAGGTTCGGATTGCGCCAAGGGGGTCGATGCGATTCGAGCTTCCGAGGCCGCTTGGGTCGGTGCGACCGGAGTCGGCCGAGGTGGCGGCTGTTGGGCCGGTGCGACCGGAGTCGGCTGAGGTGGCGGCTGTTGGGCCGGTGCGGGCGGAGGGATCGGGGGTGCGGCCGCGCGCGGGCCGGTTTCCGCCAACACCGTCGGCGGACGAGCCGTTTGATCCGCTGCTTGGCTGTCCTTGGCGCTGCGAATCTCGCGGGCTTCTCTGCCCCTGCCCAAACGGGCGAGTCCGTCGGAAATGGAGTCCCCCCAGACGTACCATCCGAGCCCCATGCCCAGCAGGCAGATCGCGAATATCAGGGCGCCGCGCGACGAGCGTTGGCGGTCCGCCGCCGCGGGGTCAGGTGCGGCAGCGGTTGCCGTGGCAGCTGCCGGGGGAAGCACTGGAATCTTTTCGTCGACTGGCTTGCGTCCGATCGTGATTTTCAGTTCATCGGCGCATTCCTGGATGATCTCGGCATCCACCTGATTCAGCCCGCGCGAATAGCCGGACATCAGAGCGTGATCGCAGATGATATTGATCAGCCGCGGGTAGCCTTGAGTGGTTCGGCTCACGGCCTGCAGGGCCTCCGCTGTGAAGATGGCGCGGGAGGTGCCGGCCACGGTCAGTCGATGGCCGATGTATTGGCGAACCTCCTCTTCCGTGAGCGGCGCCAGGTGATAGCTGACGGTAATCCGCTGGCGTACGGCGCGGTTTTCATGACGGGCAAGGATTTCCCGGAATTCCGTCTGTCCAACGAAAAAAATGTTAATCAATACTTTGCCGGACAGGTCGATGTTGGACAGCAGGCGGATCTCCTCCATCAAATCGTGGTTCAGGCGCTGGGATTCGTCGATGATCAGCAGAACCCTGCGATAGGAAGCAAAGGCGCTCAGGATCAGCCGTTTGAAATGGATCAGAAAATCGCCCTTGTTGGTAAAGCTGCGATCCATGTTGAGCTCGGCCGCCATATAGTTATAGAAATCCATCAAGGTCATACCGGGATCCGGGATGGTAACCACAATCGCCCGGGCCTGCAGTTCCTTTTCGATGGCGCGGATGAGAGCGGTCTTGCCGGTTCCGACGTCTCCGGTGATGAGCAGAAAACCCTTGTTTTCCAGGATGCCGTATTTAAGGATGGCAAGCCCTTCTCGGTGCTTTTCCCCCAGCCATAAGAATTCCGGGTCAGGGCTGATACTGAAAGGCTTCTTTTTTAGACCATAGTGAGATAGATACATCGGTCGCGCCCTTTCTGAAACCGAAATGAAAATCTTCCAATCTTTAGTATAGCAGATGCTGCGCGGGCTCGCCAGAAGATATTCAAGCCGAGGCGACCTCGGCCGCCATGCGCTTGACGTGGAACATGATCTCCTCGATGTCCAGTGTTTGAAGTCGCCGCTCCTTCATCAGCACCCGTCCCCCCACCATCACCGTGCGCACATCCGACCCCTTGGCGGCGTAGACCACGGCGGAGGCCGCGTGGACTTGGAATAGAAGATCGAAGTCGTTGCATAGCTGTTTGGCATGGACCAGCGTTTCCCGGCGGCACGTGGTGGGCGAGTGGCAGAAAACC
>Ga0105099_10002833_pt1 | contig 10171 bp, 6 predicted proteins | sample PPLLak3cmMay2015_2_FD_79138 | JGI IMG/M metagenome (GOLD analysis project Ga0105099, IMG submission 79138) | Freshwater sediment microbial communities from Prairie Pothole Lake near Jamestown, North Dakota, USA - PPLs Lake P8 Core (1) Depth... | ecosystem: Environmental > Aquatic > Freshwater >...
GCTGGTCCAGCAGAAGCCCATCCTTTTCACGAGGAGCGTGTTCAGCAACGTTGAGTTTCCCCTGAAGATACGTAATGTAAAAAAGAATGAGAGAGAGAAGATAGTCAATCAGCTCCTTGCCATCGTGGGCATGGAGAGATTCATCAGCGCGGCGGCGGACAAACTTTCAGGCGGGGAGACCCAGAGGGTGGCCATTGCACAGGCCCTTGCCTGCTCGCCTGATGTCATTCTGATGGATGAGCCTACGGCAAGTGTTGATGTAGAGAACCGGATAATCATAGAACGGATTATCCGTGACATCAACAGGCTCAGGGGAATCTCAGTCATATTCACCACACATGACATGATACAGGCATCGCGGATTGCGGATGATATCATTTGCCTGAATGAAGGAAAGGTCACGGAATCAGTTCATGAAAATATATTCGGCGGCAGCATAGAGACGGATGCGGAAGGCGTAAAATTCTGCGTTATACAGGAGGATTTAAAGATCCCCGTGAAGACCGTGAAATCCGGCCAGGTGAGAGTCTTCATAAACCCGGATGCCCTTGGAATATATAAGTGTCATGGTGATATTAAGGCCGGGTTCAGCGTCAGGGGCAGGGTCATTCAGCTTTCCGATGAAAAAGGCTCAATCAGGGCGCTTGTTGATATCGGCGTTCCATTGACGATTATTGTCCCCTTTAATGCAGCCAGGGATGTGCTTCCAGGCATAGGGGAAGATGCATGGATCACATTTAATCCTGAAAAAATAGATGTTCTTTAGGATCATTTCCTGAATGTACATAACCACCTCCCCATACATGCACGATTTTGAGTGCCCCATGCACATGTTATAGTGCAAAATTAAATTTCATTAAAAACAACATACCTCGGAATAACAGCCATCAGCTAAATAATCTCCGGCGTTCAAGGTGCTGTAAGCCACGTCCATGGCCCATCTCCGGATCTTTATGATTTGAATTATAAGTGAATCATGAAAAATTATATCATCATTAAATCATGGCATTAAATTTGTAATAAGCTCTGGGTCGATCGACTGTTATTTATTTCAGATCATGATTATTTCCTGAGAGGCCCCGTCTGAGGATAGTCTTAACCCTGTGGACGGATATTACAAACTGCTTTAAAAGGAGGTTAGTGATGAGAAGTTTAAGAGGTATATTTGGATTGGCGATTGTTGTTCTGGTTTTTGCTTTTTCAACGTCTATGGCCTTTGCTCAGGCCGCCTCAAAGGCTGATACCGGCAAGTCCGCTGAGCAGGTCTCGGGAAAGGTGAACATCAACAAGGCGACATCCGAGCAGTTGATGGAGATTAAGGGGATTGGTGAGTCCTATGCCAAAAGGATCGTGGAGTATCGAGAAAAGAACGGACCCTTTAAAAAGGTAGAAGACATCATGCAGGTCCAGGGCATCGGGACAAAGATATTCGAATCAATTAAAGACAAGATTGCCATCTAGCCTGCCGGAAAGATCAAGATTCATATCCTGTCGCCCCGGTAGCAGATTATTCGAAACAGCCTCCGGGGCGGACATCTGCTGTTCTCCCCTCCATATCCCTTGATTTAAAACAGCCTATCTGATAATTGTAAAAAATGGATTGAAACAAACAAATCCTGTTTTCAAATGCAACCAGGTAAGGCCCAATGAAAAACCTAGAATATGCCTTCAAAAGCTACGTCGGAAGCCAGAACAGGGAAACCAGCGAATCATTTATCCATTCGGATAATCTCTTCATGGTTGTGGATGGCTTCGGCATCGATTCCCTTGCAGATATCGTAAAGGAGGAGACATGCAGGATTGTACCCGGGGCCTTTTTCAGCCACCTGTCCGAAAACAAATCCCCTGCTGATGCCCTTATTTATGCAGTGGAAGAGGCAAATAAAAAAATAATAGAAGAAAGGCACAAGCTCGGTGAGAAGGTTGCCGCCTCTATCTGCCTGATCTACTTTCTTGATAAGATCATGTATTTTACTCACCTGGGAGATTCCAGGATATACTCCTTTCAGGCCGGGGAACTGAATCAGCTGACCAGGGACCATACGGTAAGAGAGGAGGACCCGCTGGCTGAGAAAAAATTTGCAGACCCTCGTGCACTGAACGCCCTTACCCATGGGCTGGGCATCCATGAAAAACCTGCCGTTCAGGTTAAGAAATACCCGGTCGACAAGAGATGTCTTATAATAATGACCACCACCGGGCTGACGGAAAGGGTCTCGAACAGGGACATAGCCTGGCTGACAAAAAAGCATAAGAGACCGGAAAAAATTCTCCGGGGCCTTATAGACCTGGACAAGAGAAAGGGAGGGAATGCAAATTTAACGGCAGGCATCATCAAATGCGGCGGACTCACTAAAATGATGCGGAAAACGCTGATGATATACTCTGTTTTTTTCATCATTATCGCGGCGGCAGGAGGTTATGCCCTTAAACACAGTTCAGGGGGTCTTGAAACACAGAAGCCGGCAATGGAGAAGCCTGGTATCCAGGAAAAGACACAGTCTTCCGTCAAAAGGCCTGCTGAAGATAAAATACCGCAGGAGACAAAGAAGGTTGTGGTGGTGCAGCCAATTATTCCGGAAAAAGAACAGGACAAAACCCGGCAGGATGCCGACCAGAGTGTATCTCAGGCTGAACCTGCCGTTAAGAAGGCAACAGCGGAAAAAGCCGCCGCGGACAGCGCTCCGGCGTCAGGAATAGGGCCGGAACTCCTGGAAACCGCCGATGACCTTGTTATGGAGTGGAAGACCGCCTGGGAAAAAACCGCAGGCACAAATGGAGATATCGACAGATATATGTCATTCTATTCCGATAAATTTGAGTCAGAGGGGTTCACCAAAAATACATGGCGGATAGATAAGGAGACTAAAAATAAACGGAAGGCATGGATCAGCATCAGGATATCAAACATGAAGATAACAGGCCCGACCATGGCTAACCATATAGAGGCCAGTTTCAACATGAATTACAGGTCTTCCACATTTACGGGCTCCAGCAGAAAGGTTCTTGTCCTGGTCAGGGAAGGCAATACCCTTAAGATCATTGGCGAGAGAACTTATTGATTTACCCTTATTAAGGCTTGACAAATATCTTGAAAATAGTCTAGGATTCACGAATTATTTTGTAGAAGCAATAGAATATTTGCCCTGGTTTTACAAGACGTTAAGATAAAACAGGGCCTGGGAGATAATGAGAAAATGAATGAGCAGGAAAGAGAAATTTTAACCCAGTTTTCAAAAAAAAGAAGCAACCTTATTCCTATTTTACAGAAGTTGCAGGAAACGGAAAAATACATATCGCCGGAGCTTATATCGGAGGTAGGTCAGTATCTGGATATCAGTGAAAATGACATATACAGCGTTGCAGGCTTTTATCCCGGGTTTCGGTTAACAGCGCCCGGAGAACACCGGATAGGCGTCTGTCTTTGTTTGTCATGCCGCCTCAAGGGGGGAAACGATATCCTGCTGGCCCTTGAAAAGGAGTTGGGGATTTCTGCCGGGCAGACAACCGGCGACTCAAAATTCAGTCTTGACAGGATCACCCTTTCCGGCTGCTCAGGTTCTTCGCCTGTTGTGATGGTTGATAAGGCGGCCGTTGACAACATGACAGCGGACAGGGTCAAGGAACTTATATCAAAATACAGATAGTGTCCGGCCTTAAAGGGTGTTTGCCCAACTCTCAGTCACACTCACAGCACTGCTCGCCCCGAAACATATCGATGGTAATATTTAGTGTGTCTCGACGGAGTGCAGGCCCTGCGGGCTGAAGGATTGATCGTGGGACTTTATTTTCGGGCGGGACCGGTTTTTCCGGGTGAGGCCGGAAAGTCTTATTAAATGGAGATTAAATGGAATTTGAAAAGATACAGAAAGATGCGATAGCCGAATGGGAGGCAGGCGGGAATAAAAAACCGGACATTGATCCTTCCGTTTTAAAGGGCCAGGTCAGGATATCTCTTAATAACTGCGGACTGATAGACCCTGAAAATATCAATCATTATGTAGCCCGGGGCGGATACAGCGGGCTTGCCAGGGCATTGAAGATGGAGCCCGAGGATGTCATCAAGGAGATAAGAAAGGCAGGTCTGAGGGGAAGGGGAGGCGCTGGATATCCTGCCGCGGACAAGTGGTCAGCATGCCTCAAACAGGAAGGGCGTGAGAAGTTTCTTATCTGCAATGCCGCTGAAGGCGATCCATCCGTATATATTGCCCGGACATTGTTTGAGTCCGACCCCCATTCCATCCTTGAGGGCATGCTCATCGCCGCCTATGCCTCCGGTGCAGCCCATGGTTTTATCTATATCAATAATGAGTACGTTCAGGCCGTGGCAAGGATCAGGACCGCCCTGGAAAAGATGAAGGGCATGGATCTGCTGGGCGAGAAGATACTGGGATCGAAATTCAGATTTGAGATAGAGATAAGGGAGTCTGCAGGTGCGTTAATCTCCGGAGAGGAGACAGCCCTTCTGAATTCAATGGACGGCAAGCGTGCCACGACATCTATCCGTCCGCCCTATCCGGAAGAGTCCGGTCTGAACGGGAAACCGACCGTTATAAATAATGTGGAGACGCTGGCCCATGCCTCGGCCATCCTGCAGAAGGGCGCTGACTGGTATGCAGGCATTGGGACTGAGAAGAGCAAGGGGACCAAGGTATTCGTGCTGGCCGGCCATGTGAAGAGCCCAGGGCTTGTTGAGGTGCCGCTGGGGACTACCGTGCGTAAACTGGTCTACGAGATAGGCGGAGGCATCCCTGATGGAAAGGCCCTGAAGGCTGTGCAGGTAGGCGGCCCCACAGGCGGTTTCCTTAACGAGGCTGATCTGGACCTGACCCTGGACTATGAGCATCTCAGGGAGGCCGGGCACATAATGGGAAGCGGCAGCATTTTTGCAGTGGACGAAAGCGTCTGCGCAGTGGATCTGGCAAAGAACTGCCTTTTATACCTGGAAAATGAATCGTGCGGCAAGTGCGTCTTCTGCCGCGAGGGGACACTGCAGTTTGCTCTGATCCTTACGGACATCTCCGAAGGGCTCGGCAGAAATGAGGACCTGGAGGTCCTGGTGGAATTCGGCGAGGGCATGAAGGAAGGGGCATTCTGCGCCTTTGGAAGGAATGCGGCCAACCCTGTGCTCACGACCATCAAGTATTTCCGGGACGAATATATTGAACATATCACCAACCATAAATGTCCGGCAGGGGTGTGTAAGATCAGTTGATTCATAATTAAGTCATATTGAATTTAAAAAAGGATTTTGGTTAATAGCAAACAGGCGCAGGGCTCAGGGCGCAAGGGAATGAATAAAAGCGCAGGGCGCAAGGAAAATGATTAAAAGGCACAAGGCATAGGGCTTATAGAGATTTTAAATCCGGGATCTCAAATTTCAAATTTGAAATATTAGGAACCCTGTGCCCTGCGCCCTGAAATAAGGGGGTATTTTTTGGATAAGTTTAAATTAACAATAGATGGAAAAGAGATAATAACGACGGAGGGCAAGTCAGTGCTGGAGGCGGCCCTTGAAGGGGGAATATATATCCCCCATATGTGTTTTCATGAGGACCTGAGGCCTGAGGGGGCCTGTCGTTTGTGTCTTGTTGAAATAGAGGGAGTGGAGGGCGTAAAGGCCTCCTGTTCGATTAAGGCTGAAGAGGGAATGGTCGTTACCACCAAGTCCGAACACCTTGATCACCTGCGGCATATTGCCATGGAGCTGATCATTGCGCGTCATCCCGCGGAATGCACCGGGTGTCCGAAGTATCTCAACTGCGAGCTTCAATCAAACAAGCAGTTCATAGGCGGGAGCGAAGAGGTAAGGGTAAGGAAAAGGATTAAACCTATCTCCTCTGATGACAGGAATCCTCTTTTTGTACATGACTTCACAAGGTGCATTTTATGCGGAAGATGTGTTAGGGCGTGCCATGAGATGAGAGGAGTGGGAGTTGTTTCATTTATTCAGAAGGGAAAAGATACCTTCATAGGAACAGCTTATGACCGCCTTTTGATAGATGCGGATTGCAGGTTCTGCGGCGCCTGCGCGGCAGTATGTCCGACCGGGTCCATCAGGGACAGCGAGAAGCTCATGGAAGGGAAGGACAAGCGCAAGGCACTTCTTCCATGCAAGAACTACTGCCCTGTCGGGATAGACGTGCCGCGCTATGTGCGCCTTATCGCCGACGGAAAGTATGATGAATCCTACGCAGTTGTCAGGGAGAGCCTCCCGCTGCCTTCAATATGCAGCTATGTCTGTCTCAGTTTCTGCGAAAACGACTGCCGAAGGGGGCAGGTGAATGACCCGATAGGGATAAGGGAACTCAAGCGTTTTGTCAGCGAAAGGCACACCGATTTCTGGAAAAGGGACTTCAATGCCCCCGAGCCCACCGGCAAGAAGGTGGCCGTGCTCGGTTCAGGTCCTTCCGGCCTCACCGCGGCCTATTACCTGGCAAGAAAAGGCCATAGCGTCCATATTTTCGAGCAGGACGCCCAGATAGGCGGCATGCTGAGGCATTCCATCTCCCGCAAACGACTGCCCAAAGAGGCTATTGAGGATGATATAAGGGAGATAATAAACGCGGGAGTAGAGATAAAACTCAACTCAGGCGACAAGAAGATAGATCAGCTCTTTGAAGAGGGATTTGACGCCGTGCTTCTGGCTGTGGGCAGCACATTCTCAGGCCCTCCTTCCCTCAGGTTCAAGGATGAGGACATCAATGTCACACCCATGGGAGGCGTTGAGGTCGATACCTACAATATGTCCACCAGCAGGAACGGGGTATTTGTCTGCGGCGATGCGGCCCTTAAGGGGATTACCGAGGATTTTATCCGCCATACAAAGAGCGAGGACTATTATGATGATTTCCATGAATCCCTGATTGAAGGCATGGTTGCCAACAGGGGCGATTCATACCGTTCGGCTACAATAGCCATCAACTCAGGTAAAATGGCTGCTGAGGGGGTCGATAATTTCCTGGGCGGCGATGGAGATCTGACAGAAAAATTCGCTCCGGCCGAGGAGGAGCAGAGCAGGGTGCTGGGTCGGCAGAAGGGGTTCTCGCGCCTTGATCGTCATGGCGGTTCATTCCAGCCGCCTGTGCCTCAATACGCAGGCATGAATCCCGCAGGAGAGGCCATTGATGAGGAAGACGCAAAGGACGAGGCGAAGCGTTGCCTCAAGTGCAACCTGAGGCTTAAGATCACACCTCCGAAGTTCTGGACAGAATATTAGGCCTTTCTTCCGGCATGGATGTTGAAAAATAAAGGCAAGAGAATGTTTTTGACAAATAAGAAGGCCAATCCTGTTGAGGGTTGGCCTTCTTATTTTTGCCAATTTCTTAAAACCCTGACGGCCTTCTCGCCCTGGCTCATAGAAAATTATTGATCTCCTTTCCTGTCTATGCAAGTCTGACCATAGATATTACTCCTACATATTTTCAACCTTTTTTTATGGGATTATCAAAGGCCATTTTCATATATCAATAAATAACAATCAAGAATAGAAGGAGGAGGGTATGAATCTAACTAAATCGCTTATGGGAAGACGGCAGTTTCTGGCTGCCGCCGGTGTGACTTCAGCCTCAGCTCTGGCCTATAACAGGCTGGCCGGGGTTGTTGACCCGGTATTTCAGGCAGGTACTGCAATGGCTGCTGAAAAGTCCGCGGCAGCTTCGGCAACCGGGGCAAACAACAAATACAGTCATATTTTATCGCCGATAAAGATCCGAAACATTATCGTAAAGAACAGGATGATCAACAGGGCAGGGTCGCCCCCGCATTGCCTGCAGGGGCCGGAGACCTATCCGGCTGAGGTCCTCAGGGAATATTATGCAACAATGGCCAGGGGCTGCGCTATTGTCTCCCCCCGCTTCGGAGGCGGGATGTTCGGAACCTCGCGCAAAACCCTCAGGGGGGATAGCGCGCACATGACCATATTTGACACCTCTGACCCGGCTGTTCAGAATTATATTGATCAGATTATTGAAGGCATCCACAGCATGGGCTCCCTGGTCATGGGCGGCGGCATGGGCGGCAGTCCCGGCGGAGGCAGCCAGGGCACCAGGTCCGCGATTCAGCAGGCGGTAGACCAGGCAAAGCAGCTTGAGGACCAGGGCTATGACGTAATGGGCTCCATGGGCGCCAGAAACATTAAAGACAAAAACGCCCTGGATCAGGCACTTGAGCAGAATTCGAGGATTCAGAGCGCAACCAATCTCCTGATAACCTCGTCGATGATGGTGAAGCACCCGGACCTCCCGCCTGAAACCAACGACGGCCAGTCTCAGATGCTGACCTCACTTGAGGATGCCGTTGCCACGGCAAAGGCCTTTGACGGGTATGTTGACATCCTGCTGGTTACGATAGGTGCAGGAATGGCCTCCCACCCGACCAACTGGAACATGGAAAAGGACAAGCCCATGACCCTCTCTATCTGCCAGGCACTGAGGGACGCCGGTGTTAAGAAAACTCTTATAGCCCCCAACGGCGGGTACCATGACCCTGGCCTCAATGATAAGTGGATCGCAAGCGGCCTGCTGGATATGGTTGTCATGTCCAGGGCATGGAACTCTGACGATGAATACGGGAAAAAGCTCTATGACGGCAGGGGTGAGGATATAAAACCCTGCATCATGTGCAACAAGTGCCATGGCCTCTCCATGAACGGGCCGTGGATCACCGTATGTTCCGTGAACCCGAGGCTGGGGCTTGACTCAACGGTAAAGACGCTTGGCGCGCCTACCTACTTAAAGAAGGTGGCTGTCATCGGCGGAGGGCCGGCGGGCATGGAGGCGGCCATCACTGCTGCTGAAAGGGGCCACAAGGTAACACTCTATGAGAAGACTGAATCCCTGGGCGGCCTCCTGAAGCATGCGAAATATTCAAAATATAAATGGACCCTCAACGACTTTAATGAGTACCTTATACGTCAGGTAAAGAAGGCAGGGGTGGATGTGCAGCTGAACACGGCGGCAACCCCTGATATGATCAAGGCAAAGGGCTATGATGCGGTTATAGCCGCCCTCGGCGCTGAGCCTGTAATCTCCAGGATGTCAGGTTCTGATGGCAAAAACGTATTCAAAGGCATGGATGTCTACGGCAGGGACCAGGAACTGGGCAAGAACGTGGTATTGATCGGCGGCGGGGAATGGGGAGTGGAGACCGCTATCTATATCGCTGAGAAAGGCCACAATGTAATGGTCCTGTCACCTGAAAAGGAACTGATGCGCCTCGACCGCGTCCATTATCCCGAGTATGTTATACATACATATGATAATTTGAAGAACTTTGATTATGAAACCGAGACCATAGGCAAGCGAATAGCAGACGGAAAGGTCTACTACACCGACGCCTCGGGCGCCGAGAAGTCCGTATCGGCTGACAGCGTTGTGATATGGGGCGGCCTCAAGGCAAGGACAGAGGAGGCAGTGAAGTTCAGCTCATCGGCAGGCAAGGCATTCTATGCCGTTGGCGACTGCACAACAAAGGGCGGCAACGTTCAAAAAGCCACACGCACCGCGTACTTCGCGGCGGCTCAGATATAAGGAGGGACGATTATGATGAAAAATATATTGATAGCATTGATGGTTTTTACGATCATGGGTTTTTCCGGGATGGCTGATGCGAAGCTGACCAGGATAGGCACGGTCACTATAGGTGCTAATTATCTTGGAGCCGGCGGCCGGGGAGGCGGGATGCCGGGAGTGCAGAGCGGAGCCCCCACCAGCAGCGAATACAGCCTTATCTATGAAGACGACCAGGGATTGGTCTGGGTCGACTACAGCAGCGGCAGCAAGGAGTGGCCGGATCTGGTCAGCTGGGCTAAGGCGCTTAATGAAGAGGGCGCGCTGACATATAAGTTCAATGACGGTGTTAGCGTTGCCTGGGATGGTGACTGGAGGCTGCCGAACACCGTGGACCGTGCGAGGAAGAACGGTTATGACGGTTCAACTACCGCGGGCTTTAACATAACAAGCAGCGAGATGGGCCACCTTTTTTACGTGTCCCTCGGCAATGTCGGTTACTACAATAAAAAAGGAGAGGTTGAGCCGAGCTTTGCCGGTCTTAAAAACAAGGGGCCGTTTCAGAACCTGAAGGAGAGCATATACTTTTCAGGCACTGTCTATTCAATCTATCCCAACCACCCTTGGCACTTTAATTTTTACTATGGAGGCCAGGACTTCAC
>Ga0105099_10002834_pt1 | contig 10166 bp, 3 predicted proteins | sample PPLLak3cmMay2015_2_FD_79138 | JGI IMG/M metagenome (GOLD analysis project Ga0105099, IMG submission 79138) | Freshwater sediment microbial communities from Prairie Pothole Lake near Jamestown, North Dakota, USA - PPLs Lake P8 Core (1) Depth... | ecosystem: Environmental > Aquatic > Freshwater >...
AGCCCCAACATAGGAAACAACAGCGGAAACAGTGCATCAAACGGAAGCAAAACATGCAGCGTATCAGGCATGCAACCAGGAACAACCTACACCTGGTATGTCAACGTAACAGATGGAAACTGCTCTGTAAACGAATGGTATGAATTTACCACAAACAACAACCCGACACAGAGCGGCCAATCACCTTATGATGAAAGCACAGAAATACCATTGACACCTGCACTATATGTAATATGCAGTGATGCAGACTCAGATACAATGACTGCAACCTGGAGAAGTAACAGTAGCGGAACTTGGACAACCTTTGCTACAAACTCCTCAATAAGTACTGGGACTAACATAACCCAGACAAATAACAACTTTTCAGCTTACTCAACCAAATACTACTGGAGTGTAAACCTCACAGATGGATGCAACTGGACTAACGAAACATATAGCTTTACAACCAAAGATAATACATGCCCCACCAGCAATAGTGAATCACCAGCAAACAAAACCATAGATGTAAACATAAACATAGGCTACTGGAATGTAACCATAACAGACACCGATGGACACACAACAAACGGGACAATAACATGCAGCAACGGCAACAACACCAGCTGGAACACTCAAGCAAACGGAACAAAAAGCCTAACACTTTCAACACTAAACTACAATACAAACTATACAATATGGCTAAACTTCACAGATAGCCATTGCAATGTAAACGAAACCTACTGGTTCATAACCCAAGATGAACCACAACAAACACCATATCAAACAGGAGAAACACCCGCAAACACAAGTACAAACATATGCCCAATACCAAGCCTACATGTAACCTGCATAGACCCAGATGCAGATACCATGAATGCAACCTGGTGGTCAAATTCTTCAGGATCTTGGGTGCAATTTGCAAGCAATACAAGCTTTGCAAACAACACCAACATAACACAAATCAACACTAACTTCTCAGCCCCTGGAACAACATACTACTGGTCAGTTAACTTAACAGATGGAAATGGAGGATGGAACAACGAAACATATCATTTTACAACAAACTACGCACCAACACAAAGCGGAGAAACACCCAGCGATACCACCACAGGAATATGTCCCATACCAAGCCTACACATAATATGCAACGATGCAGACAGCGACACAATGACTGCAACTTGGAGAAGCAACAGCAGCGGAAGTTGGGTTACTTTTGCAACTAACAATAGTATAAGCACAGGTACAAATATCACACAAATCAACTCTAACTTTTCAAATGCTGGAACAACATACTACTGGAGCATCAACCTAACAGACGGATGCAACTGGACAAATACAACATATAGTTTCACAACCAATTATGCACCAACACAAAGCGGAGAAGCACCAGCCAACGGTTCAACAGAAGTATCTTTAACACCAGATCTACATGTTATAGTTAGCGATACCGATGGTGACACATTAACTGCTACATGGAAAAGCAACTCATCCGGTAGCTGGGCAACATTTGCAACCAACACAAGTATCAGCAGTGGTACAAATATTACTCAAAATAACAGTAATTTTTCAAGCTATACAACAACATATTACTGGAGTGTAAACGTAACCGACGGATGCACCTGGACAAATCAAACATATCATTTCACAACCATTATTCAAGAGGACCCACCAATAGTTACAACTAATGCATCTACTGGCGTGGAAGAAACCAATGCAACACTTTGGGGTTATCTTGTAACAGATGGAAATGTTACAACAAAAGTTGGTTTCTGGTACTCTACAACCAGTGGTGGAAAAACAAATAATGTAACAGTTGATGAATCACTCGCAGGCGGAAACACCTTCAGTTATAATGCATCAGGACTTACACCGGGTCAACTTTATTATTTTACAGCATGGGCAAATAATAGTCAAGGATTTGTAAACGGTACCGAATTTAAACTTTTAACAAAACCAAATATGCCAACGAGTTTCACGGCCCAGACAAACAGTTCGACTAAAATTTATTTAACCTGGACTAGAGGAACAGGGGCAAACTACACAAGGATACAAAGAAAAACAGGTTCTTATCCAACAAGCATAACTGATGGAACAAATGTCTACAACGGAACTGGAACGCACAACGAGAGCACAGGACTAGAGCCAGGGACAACCTATTACTATAGAGCATGGAGCTATGCAACATGGAATCCAAGCCAATGGTCAGATGGTTATAATAGTACCAGTAACACAACATATAATGCACCAATTCTAAGTGCCGAATCACCAACAAACGAAAGCAGTGGTATTCCTCTCAACCCAACACTTCAGATAACTGTCAATCATAACGATTCATACAGTATGAATATAACATGGTACTGGGGAACAGATAGTAGTTGTCCAAACTTAATTGGTACCAATAGTTCAGTAGGTAACGGAACTTATACCATGAATAACGATGCAAACTTTTCATTAAACAGTCAAACATACTATTGGAAATTAGTAGTAAACGATGGACATGGTACATGGACAAATGAAACATATCATTTTACAACAATTGGTGCAAATAAAGGAATACTTTCCAAAGGACAAACCGCATATTCATTAGAAGTGAGCCCCGATGGAAACACACTTTATGGTTATATCAATGGAAACATGGTAAATGAATCAATTGATACAAACTGGCATTATGTAAGCCTTACTTATGATGGAACTACAATTAAACTGTATAAAGATGGAGCACTAGTAGATAGCAAAAGTTATTCAGGAGACATAAACACAAATAATAACAACCTGATAATCGGCGAATATATGACTGGTACACTTGACGAACTACGTGTCTCAAGTACCAGTAGAAGTGCTGCATGGATAAATACAACATATTATAATACAAATGAACCAACAACTTTTACAACGTTTGGAAGTCAAGTTGGTATATTATCAACATTTTCTTATAGAAAACAAATATGGATTAACTCATCTCTCGTGGATACAGATTTACCATACTTCCCTGTATTAATAAGTCGCACTGATACAAACCTAAGAGATAATGCAAACTCAACTGGAAACGATATAATATTTTTAGATACATCAACAGATTGGGCAAGCAGTGCAATTACAGGTAGATACCCCCATGAGATTGAATATTGGGATGACTCAACAGGAGAACTTGTTGCATGGGTAAATGTTTCAAGTATCTCATCATCTAGCAATACATCACTTTATATGTACTATGGCAACAACATATGCACAACCAACAGAGAAAATCCAACATCTGTATGGGATTCTAACTATGTTGGAGTATGGCATCTTCAAGAAAGCTCTGGCAACTATCTTGATTCAACAACAAATGATAACGATGGCACGACAGTGAGTGTTACTTCAAGAACTGCAACAGCAAAAGTTGGAACAAATTGTCCTAATTTTGATGGATCAGATGATTACATACAAATTCCACATGCTGCAAATATGAATTGTAATGGCCAAAGTATGACTATTGAAACATGGGTAAACAGTAATGACTACACATCAGAACAAAATATAATTGGTAAAAATGGGGTTGGTGACGATCAGGGTTGGAACTCAGAAATTTATGATGCAAATGATTTCATGTTGCAAAGTGGAGAAGGATCTCAATATATAGATATGTCTACAGGAAATTCACTTTCAACAAATAATGTGTGGTATCATATCGCAATTGTTTGGGATACCTCTTCAGATAACACCATCTTTTATACAAATGGAACTGCTCAATCCAACAATGGCGGAAACGATGATTTACAGGATTGGAGCGCAGTTACAAATGATACTTATGTAGGAATTTCCAAAGCAGCAGGAACAGACAAATATCCATTCAATGGTGAAATGGACGAAATACGTATTTCTAATATTGTAAGAAATTCATCGTGGATAAATACAACATATAACACAATGAACAATCCAACTAGTTTTATAGAATTTGGACCTCAAGAAACACCAAACGTTGCACCAATTCTAAGCAGTCCAAGCCCAAGTGATGGTGCAACAGCTCAAAATATCAACCCGCCACTAAGAATAACTGTAAATGATACAGATGCAGATTCTATGAATGTAACATTTTGGACAAATGCATCTGGCGTATGGACACTAATAGATTACAATAGCTCAGTTTATAATGGAACATACCAACAGACACCCTCTAATATGAATAGTTGGGCTACAATATATTACTGGAGCGTAAACTGCACAGATGGAACAATTTGGACTAACACAACATATCACTTTAGAACCAAGATTTACACCTATACTACATACTACTTTGATGCTTATGATGCTGGAGAAGCATGGGCAACTACACCACAAAACATGATAGATAACAACACAGGTACTCTTGCAACCTGCGGCGTTGGAACACACGTACAAAACCTGACAAGCAACACGTGTCCTGGTACAAATCTTGGAACAATTGAGAAAGTAGAAATCCGATGCTACGGAGACGCAAGTGACGATGTAGGAGCACTATATCTGCGTCCGATATTTAATGGAAATACCGATGGAGACAATTACAATACATCTTTAAACACAGGGGTAGCATGGTCGGATTATGATGATATAACAAATGATCCAAATGCACCAAACCCCTGGACATGGACAGATATTCAAAACCTTTGCATGGATGTAGAAGCAAACACAATAGGCAGTTCAGGTACTTGTGATGTTGGTGTCGTACAGATAAGAGTAAATTACTCTTCATCACCATATCTATATCTATTTACTAAGAAAGGTTTTGAAAAATATAGTGATTTCATACCAGGCGCAACATCACATGAAAAAGAATATATTCAAACAATAGACTTAACAAATAAATTACAAATAATAAACAACAACATACAGATAAAAATAACTGAAGAGCTTGATGAAATAACATATCTAGATCAAATATATCTAAAAATTAATGACAAACACATAATCTATGCAACAATTACAAAATCAAACAACAAACTATTATCAAACTATCTCCTCTACAATCTTTTAATTAAAGATTCAGATGATGTTTATCTAACGCTTACAAAAGGAGACGAATACTACTTAACATTTTTACCACCCAATAGTCTAAAAACAATAGAAAAAATTGAGTTTATCTCAGAGGGATATTATGTTGAATTTTTTAATAAATAATTATAAAAAAAGGAGGAAATTATGGTTTTAACTAGAAAAACCCGAGCATCAGGTACAAGCTTAGTTGTAACAATACCAAGTCAAATTGTAGAACTATATAATATAAATCAAGGGGATCTCATTGAGATTATACCGTTGAATAATGGCGAGATAAGAATAAAAAAATATGAACAAGAAACCATGTAAGTTTTTAAACTAACAATCACAAAAATAATATATACAAAAATATATTCATATTATTGTAATTGGGATGGGATGAGAAATACGATTAAAGATTAAATCACTTATTGGAAACCTATTGTTTATTTCTGCGATGTTTCTAATTATTGCTCGTTTTCTATCTGTATGGTCAGCCACACCTTTTCCAATTGATCTTGTAACATCAGATTCAATGTATCCTACACTTATGGAAGGCGATGTTGTTGCCTGGACGCCTATAAAAATAGAGGATATAAAAACTGGAGATGTAATTGTTTTTAAAAGTTTTATCAGCTGGCCTGATGAAAAAATAGTTGTTCACCGCGTATCAAATATTACAACTACTACCAAAGGTAACATTCTACTTGAAACAAAAGGTGATAAAAACGAATTTACTGATCAGGCAGGTCCTCATATTCCTGAACCGTATATTCGAAAGAGTAACTTAATGGGCAAGGTTGTCTCAGTTGGCCAAACCCCTCTTAGAATTCCTTTGATAGGAGTTATAGGTATCTGGCTTAACCAAGGAATAGAACTTTTATCTCAACCAACGGCATCTAAAGAAGACTCAGTAAGTTATATTGGTGTTTTTGCACCTCTTACAATTTCTGCTGTGATTCTTGTTGTACTTATCTTTATTCTTCCTGAAAAAGCAAAAACAGTAAAAGAAAAACTCAGGTTTTTTATTTTTGGTCCTCATCCATTAAATCTTAAAAAAACAATTGCTGCTTTTCTTGTTGCATATATTATTTTTTTAACAGTTATTCATGTTTTTGCTTTTGACTCACTTGATTCTTCTGTTGGTATTAACACAAATAGTGACGATGCATCTGTTCAATTTGGAAGGCTTAAACCAGGCTATGAATCTACACTTAGAGAAATTCCTGTTATAAATCCCTCGGCTATGCCTGTTAAAGGTTTTGTTTTTGGCAGTGGCGACCTTAGTAGTTTTATTACTAAAAAAACTTTTAGTCTTGATAGAGGTGACGGCGCCAGTATACCAATTAGAGCTGTTGCATCAGAGGATTGTCCTGATGGTGTTTATTCTGGAAAAATTATGGTTTTTAGCTCTCCTTTTTGGATGATGTTTCCTGACGATATAATTATGTTTTTGTATAACTGGGATGCAGGTGCCGCAGTTTTTATTCTTGATTTGTTAACTGCATTTATTCTTACAGGTCTTACTTTGCTTATGCTTGTCTCAATTACCTTTATTGGTGATAGATCAGCTATATTACTTGTGGACCGCTCATGGGTTCATCCTTCAAGGATTATTCTTAAAAGTAATGTTATTCGCCGTTTTAGAGTTGCTAAGAAAAAAGCAAGAAGAGCACTTGGTAAAAGTATAGGCTGGATAATAAACACTGAATATAAAAATGTTGAAACAAAGGAAAAATTCTTTGCAGAATATGGTAAATCTATAATTGCATCATTTGTGATAATTCCTATTCTCTTACTTGTGGGTGATCCTATGACAGCCATGTTTCTTTCAGTTTTAATCGGAGGAATCCTTGCTTATTCCATTAGCTGTAAACTTAGACGTAAAATTGTTTTAACAGTTTTACTTACGATGATAATTGCAACTATTCATATGATGATTCAATCAAATATAATTATCCTTGGAAAAGAAGCAGAGACTCTTGAGATGATGGCGCTCTCTGTGGGTGTTACTGGTGTTTACATGTTACTTTTTACATTACTTTTAATTCCATTATCTGCAATTGTCTGGTATATAACTCATATTATCCGAAATGTTAAAGAACAGAAAGACCCATTACTTTCATTGGAGGGAAGCTGTGATCTGTAAAGATTAACAGTTGGGAGTTGAATAAGGATGCCTCTATTTAAGAAAAAAGAGAAGAGTTCAAAAAAACTAGGTAAAAAGACTATGGGCTCTAAAGAGGTTTCTAGTGATCAAAAACATCTTGTTGTCAAAAAGAAAACAAAGATAGGTTTTAAAAAGAAAAACATAGAACAGGTAAAACCAGTGCAAACAGTTGACGACTCTTCACCTAATGCTTTAAATGAAATTGATATAGATTGTTTTGACCAAGAAACAATTACTCCAAAAGAAACAATAAAAAATAAAGACTTTTCAAAAGAAAAAAAGAAAACATTTGTAAAAAAAGATCTAAAAGACAAACCAGTTTATCTTGAAGACACAGGTGAAAAACTTGGAATTGTTTTTGATACAATTTATGATAAAGATCAAAACATAGTAGGTTTTAAAATAAAAGATGGTAAATCGGATGCCGTTTTAAGCTTCCCACTAGAGCAATTTGATTACACAAACGATGGTCTTATTTTCATACCTGGTTGGTATACAAATGCACTTAAAATCATAGAGAAGCTAGAGTTTAAAGATAAAATCTCACCAGAACTTACAGCACTTATATCTGATGATGCGGTTTCAAATGAAGAACTATATGATATTTTTGTAAAACATGACGATGAAATGGTAAACTATATCGATGATGCAAAAGCACTAAAAGGTATGCTTACAAATAGACTTAATGTTCTTGAGCGTCAAAGACTTGCACTTAAAGATGATTTAATGGATTTAACAGAAAAAAGACTTATCAAAGATATCGATCGCAGAGAGTTTTCAGAAGATGTAATGAAACATAGAAGAAAAGTAAATGTTCTTGATATAAATATTAACAAATGTAAAGAGCTAATTAAACGCTTGGATAATACTTCATTTGGTTTACTTAGTAAAGAAAAAGCCACTCAAAAAATAGAAACACATAAGGATAAAGTTGGTTTAAAACTTGAAAACACACTTTATGAAAAAATACTAGAAACACACCCTATGCAAAAAGAAGTAAAACTAGAAAAAAACATGGTAAAAGAAGCAGATGGCCACTACAAAGATAAATATTTTTCACTTAAAGACCAATTTGAGCAATTAGAAATAGATTATCAAGAATTAAAAATAGCAGTAGACAAACTACTTGATAAATAAAAAAGATTAATATTACTTTAAAGTATTATCAATAATTAAAGTAAAGCATTATTTATTTAAAAATTAGGTAAGTTTGTTCCCAACATATGCTGGGGTGAGGTTGAATAGTATGAGTTATAATTCTAACAAAAAAAAGAATGATACTGCATTTGAAACAGATACACAGACATTGTCTGCATATCTTGATAGCAACTATCCTGTTTTTGTTGTAAATAGAAATGGTGAGCTTACTGATGTAAACGATGCTTTTTGTAAAAAAACTGGACTTAAAACAAAAGAGCTTATTGGAAGAAACATATCTGATTTAGGTTTTATCACAGATGACTCTAAAAAAGAACTAAGGTACAGACATGTATCACGCCTTATTGGTAAACAAAATTCTTTTTACACACTTGATCTGATAAACAAAAAAGGAGATTTGGAAACTTTTGAAATTGATACCAAGCCTCTGATTAAAGATAGTAGATTTGCAGGAGAAATAAACCTTGTTAAAAATACAACAATGCACCGAGAAGACGCATCTTTTGACAAAAAATCAAGAAAAGAATTTAAAAAAGAAAGAAGAGAAAAAGAAGAACTATCAGATACTTTTGAAAAACAAAAGAAAGATTTTGAATTTTTAAACGAACAACTTCGTGAAAATGAAAAAGAAATAAACAGCCGAGTAAAAGAAATAAATACTCTTGAAAACGAAATTGAAAATATAAAAGACCGGCTTTATCAAAGAGAACAAGAAATTGAAGATCTTAAAGAAGATTTAAGAAAAAATCGTTCTGAGTTAAATGATAAAAACTTTGAAATTGAAAAAATACAAAAAAATATTCAAAGAGAAAAACAAGATTTCTCTGAAAATGAAAGAGAAATTAAATCAAAAGAAAAAGAACTTGAAAAATTAAGATTAGAAGTTGTAAAAAAAGATGAAGAAATAAAAAACCTTCGTGATGATTTTGATAGTAAAAACAAGATAATTGATGAACTTAAAAAAGAATTTGTTGAAACCCAGATCGCGTCATCTGATAAAAACAAAAAAAATCTTGAATTAGAATCAGAAATGGAACAAAAACAAGGCGAACTTGAAGATGCGAAAACAGAAATAGAACTAAAAACACTGGAAACGCAAAGCCTTAAAAAAACACTTGAAGAAATAAAAGAAGAAATATCTGAAAGAAATAGCGAAGTTAAACAATTTGAAAAAGAGCTAACCAAAAAAACAAAGGATTTAAACGATTTGAAAAAACAACTTTCCGACAATGTTAATAATTTGGATTTAAAAGAAGAAATAGTTAAACAACAAGAAGAAAAATTAAATGAATTAGCAAAAAAACTAGATGAAAAAACAGAAGAACTTACAAAAAGAAACAGTGAATTAGAAAGCATTAAATCAACAATAGATGAAAAAAATAAAACAATAGAAAGCCTAAAAATGGATTTTGAAACAAGTATCTTTGAGCTTGAAAAAAGTAAAAACTTTCTTTTAGAAAAAGACCAAATTGTTGAGACTTTAAGAAGTGAACTATCTGATAAAAAGCAGAAACTTGAGAAAAAAAATAGTGACTATGAAAACCTTAAAGAAAAAGTATTTCTTATAGATGAAAACGTAGGAAGTATTAGAAAAGAACTTGATGAAAAAACCCAAGAAATAGAAGAAAAACAAATTTTTATTCAAAGTCTAAAAGATGAACTGAAAGAAAAAGAACTAGAAAACGAAAGCTTAAAAGATATTCTAAATCAAAATAGCGAAGAAATAAAACTAAATGTTTTAGAACTTGAAGAAAAAAATAAAGAACTAGAAAAAATCAGACAAGATTTAAAAGAAAAACAACAAAACTTAGAAGAAATAAAAACAGAGAACACTAGTTTAGAAGAAGAACTAAAAGAACAAAAAAAT
>Ga0105099_10002837_pt1 | contig 10160 bp, 11 predicted proteins | sample PPLLak3cmMay2015_2_FD_79138 | JGI IMG/M metagenome (GOLD analysis project Ga0105099, IMG submission 79138) | Freshwater sediment microbial communities from Prairie Pothole Lake near Jamestown, North Dakota, USA - PPLs Lake P8 Core (1) Depth... | ecosystem: Environmental > Aquatic > Freshwater >...
CGCTTATATCACCAGAATTATATTCAATTGCTAGTTCCGCATCAGGGTCTATGATCTCATATGCGATATATTGTTTGTCCTGTTGTACTCTATTCGCTAGAGCCGAATTAAACGCATCATCATAATTGGTCGAAACAACAACAACGCTTTCACCGTCATCCCGTAAGTCTTTATCGTTATCAGGTTTATTATACCTAAAATTTACAGTAAAGGCATGGGGTTTGGTAAATTCGGTATGGTTTGTTATTCTCATAAAAGGTTTAGTTGGGTCTGATGGCTGACCCGAACCACGTTTAAACTGATGGATAGGGTAAGTTTTACCAGATACTTTGCGTTGGTGCTGGTGTACGATATGGGAAACTGGACTTTTTCTAGTCAATTACTAATCTAGTAAATATACATTACACTAATTATTAAAGATTACTATGTTTGATTGGGAAAATTTAATTTTCCTGTATTTTTATTAGATTTTCTTTTTTCTTTACCTAAAGCTGACAAAAAGGCTGGTATTTTCATTACAAATTCGGTATCTAAATCGATCTCGTTTTTAGCTTTTTTTACTTGTACGTCTGGTACATTATCCCCATAAAATTGACGTATAATAACAATAGCTGATGCTAGATCGATCCTATTAGCTTGTGTGCGTTTTAATAGATCAGGATGTTCTCTTATAACTTTTACCAAATCTGGTAAATTAATCCTTTTTTTACGTTCCCGATTGTCGATTGACTCTTCAGCCATACTTTCCAAAAATGATTTCTTTTTCCTCTCGTAAATAGCTCTATTAGTTAAACATAAAGGAAAATTCTTCTCAGCCCACTTTGCTCTAACACGCCAAACAGACTTATTTAGCCCTGAGTACGGACACCTAAGACATGACGGAAAACTACAGTATTCCGCAGACGGTAAAAGCATTTTTACGTCACGACTAATAATTTTTGGATACGGAACTTTTGAGAAGGGCGATAAATTATATATATATGCACGAGCATGTCCACGACTCATCATATGAATTTTGTGTGTTGAGATATAGTTTCTCGCTATTACGTCTAATACGTTCTCATTTAAACAGACTATAAAGATAATATAACCTTTACTTCTGATTGCCTCTAACTGTTGCATCAACTCTTTCTGTATTGACGAAGCCCAATTTCGGCTAGAAATTGCAAATTGACTTTCATCTAAAACAATAACTTGACCCATTTTTAAAGGTGAATCGGGGGATATGAGCTTCATAAGCTCATCAACAGAAAACGGTACTTGTACCTCAACGTCAAAATTCTTGTCTAAAATTTCACTTAAACGCAGAACAAAATAGGTTTTACCTTTACCAGCCGAACCAGTAACCATACAAATTACAGCTTCTATATTATTTCTACGTTTTTGAAGGTCATCTAATAGGTGTGGTGCGTAACCAGAACCTAGCTCTACTTTATAATTATGCCAATTTACCCACCTATTTACACCCTTATAACCTTCTGGCGGTTCAACAAAATTAGACAAATTAAATTATTTCCTTCTTATCGTCAATAAAGTCTTTTATTATGTCTTTATCAGAATAATCTAGTTGTTCCTCTGGTGTTTCAAACTCTGCGGTTTCCTCATTTTCCTCAACTTCTGGTGTCTCGGTTGCTATAACTTTAACACTATCTCTAACAGCATCAACGCCCTTTTCAACTAGAAGTCGTATCATTTTTCCGTCATTTAGTTTTATTAACGGTGTTGGGCTGGTCTTAACCTTTAAATCAATCGACTCTCTAGGCTCAATTTTCCACGTTACACCAACGTTTTGTAATTCTGATAAAATTAACCTAAATAGCACCTGATAATTAACTCGTTCAACCTCAACGACAACAGGTGAAACTAATTCCTTTTCGCCACCCTTATAATTCCAATCTGTAGGGTTGTTTCTGTAAACAGGATTGGCTTTAGTACCCATTTTACGACCACCTGAGTATTGATAAACCAACTCTTCTACTCTAGTAATATACTGTTCTTTATATTTTTCTGATTCAATTACGGCTCTATTTTCTTTAGGTAACATACTAAGAAGTGACTCAACGCTATTATTAAAAGACATGCTATCGCCAGCATTAGCAGAAATGTTACACCTATCGACCTGTTTTAAAGCTAGGTACTCGATATTAATTTTTTGCTTATAATCTACATCAATTGGTATGTTCTCTTCAGGCATAATTGGAAAACTTGCGTTTGACATTAATTTTCCCTCAGAATATTTAGGTTTTCTGGTATTTTTGGAGTTTTGTGATCATAATACCACTTTAATGCGATTTCTTTTCGTAAAATCCTGAGTCGTTCTTTATTTTTCTCTTCATAAAGTCTGACTTTTTCTTTAAACTCAGGTGTATCTTTACGTTTATAATAAGACTTTAACGCCCTAGCAGAAGCCTTAGCTCTGTTATCACCTTTATCTTTATTTAAATGATAACGTTCTAGGTTCTTTTTATTTCGTTCCTCTTTAGTTTGCACGAAATACTTATATGTTATGTATATTTAAAGTTTACTGTGAAAGTGGTACGTGCTGGTTGACCCAAAATGAGTTATAGATAGCACCTAACCCTGACCAGCACGCAGATCATGATTGGGTACATGATCAAAAATAAGTGTGTATGATCTACTATTTAACCTTTTCGGCTCTCATAGCCCAATTATCTTTACATTTTATGCAGTTTAAAGGTTTATCTTTATTTTCTTCTTTAAATGCATCAATTATGCACTTTCGACAGATTGCTCGTTGTTCAACAGATATTTTTCTCTCACACTCCTATAATTTCTCGTTTAAAATGTCTAGGTCACGCTGTAATTTTTTTCTGTCACGATATTCTTTAAAATAAGCATTTTTCTTTTTTCTAAAAATTTCATTTGTTTGATATTTTAGTTTGGCTCTGGCTTGGGATTTAGCTGTAATTTCTGGGTGAGCTTTATTATAAGCTATCTGTTTTTCTTGAACTAATTTGCGATATTCTGGGTCGCTATCGTACCTTATTTTATTCCAATTAGTGGTTTTACTAAGTATTTTTTTTCTATAATCTGGATCATTCTTATAGCGTTCTCGTCTTAAACTATTTACTACAGCTAAAACTTCTGGCGTATTTTTTGCTTTCGCCCTAGCTTTGATTGCATCGTGGTTTTTAATTCTATATTCTCGTTGCTTTAAAATACGTTGTACTCTTTTATTCTTAATGTTCTCAGCTATTTGTTCGGGTGTCGGTGGGGGTGGGTGAGGCTTTAAAGAGTATGCTATTTCTCGTTTAATGTAGGCTAAATATTTAACTCTAGCTCTGTATTCTGGGTCGTTTTTATATCGGTTATTTCGATATAGGTTGAAAGCGTCTTTTTCTTCTCTAGTTCTAAGTTTATTTACATGTTTAGGTTTAACATAGTTCGGATCGAGCATCCTTCTAGCTACATAATCTCGTTGCTTCTGATGGTACTCTTCGGTTCTGCGTTTGGCGTTGATCTCTTCTCTATGAGTTTTTCTATAATTTCTAGCATTTTCTAAAACTTTATCCTTATTAGCTAACCGCCATAAACGCTGTTGTTCTTTCCTATATTCTAACGTTCCCTTTTCACTTGACACAACATAATATCGTTGTCCGAGTATATAAAGATTGCGGTTATCTAAGATATGCGGTTGCTAAAACATTGTTTTCAAACACACATTTTCGTTTGTATTTTTTATCATATGAAATACCATCATATGTATATAAAATACGTGATTGTTTCTCATATATAGACCTAATAAATATTTTTTCATCAGTATCTAAGTAATATAATTCATTTTGATTTTTTAAAACGCCCAACTCGGTTTCTTTAATATTTCGTTCCTCATCATAACAATTAAAATTTTTTGCAGATAACACCCACAAAACCTTATAACCTAAACATCTTAAATTAATCGTTCTTACATACATGTCATTAATTGAAATATTTGAAGCCTGACACTCAATAGCATATCTAACTCTATCTGAGATATATTCTAAATCTATTCTATTTTTATTTGTTTCATCACCAGCAACGTTTTCTTTAGGAACTTCATAATTATATTCACCTAAATTATTTAAGGATAGCAACTCACGACATATTTTTTTCATTTTTAAATGTTCCACGCTTTCACCACCCACACCACATGTTGAATTTAGGTGTCTAAAGTGATTAATTATGTTTGCGTCTGGTAAAACCAAACTCATTTCACAATTACATTCTCTACACAAGAATTTTAATTTTCTATCCTCTTCATTAAAATTTTCGATAGAAACGACTTTTCCATTCAATTTTGCTGTAAAAGGCAATTATCTTACTCATCCTCACTATTCAAAAACTCGATTAACGTCACCTTCTTACCACCCGTCCTGAGATTTTTCTGTTTTTTTAGTTGTTTTTTGTATTGATTGTTAATTTGTTTTATATGTTCCTTTGGGTCGTAGCGGTTGCTCATTTATGTTTTCCTCTTCTAATCTCGTTACGTAATCTACCTGTTTGTGGATTTATCACGTCATATGCTATCCTTATTCTATCAGTTAAAAGCATTTCATCTAAAGTTGGTTGTAAATCTTTTCTCATCCAACCTAATTTACCGCATATTTGTGCTATAGTTGTGCAACCGCCCCCATTATCTATCATTTGCAAAACAATAGCCTCTACTCCTGTATAACTTTTAAGTGGGGTTTCTGACGCTAATTTAAGTTCGGTTGCTATTCTGTTAAAAGCGTCTAGGTGTTTCGTGGCTTTTTCTCTAGCCCACAAATAATCTTCACGTTTAGTTTCCATATAAACTACATGTTCAGACTCAGGTAGAAGTGCGTATCGACCAATTGTTCTTAACATAATTAGTTTCAAATAATTCTCAATCATACGAGAATAATATGAGCCAATAATATTAAGTTGATCTTCGGCTATAGCTTTTGTTGAGGCAACTTTTAGTTGGGCTATGAAATCATAAATATCAATCATTAGTTGTGTATCATCAGTCATAATAATGCCTTTGTTGTGTAGATTTCTGATATTTAACAAACCTTCTACACATTCCTCTGTATCTAATTTACCTCTAAAAGCACTATCTAAAAAGAATACACCAGCCTGTTGTCGTTCCTCTTCAACCGTTTTTATATCAACTTTGGTATCATATATAAAAAGTATTCTATTAGAGTAACCTTGCTTGAACGGTGTTGTGTCAGCACATAGCGTAAAGAAAATCGGAGTAGTACAGGATACGAAACTAACGTGTAGATTCTTAGGATTTTCTACCCCTCTCTTGATTGTGGTGGTTTTGTTGATTTGATTATCATAAAGTGAAGATAAAAACTCCAAGATAGTTTTCATATACTCTTTATTGGTAGCATCGGTTAATATCGAAGTAAACTCGTCATGTGCGATTAACCCGTTTGGGTGTTTTATTAGCCATGAGGTTAGTGCTTCTCTTGTAAACTTAGTAGGAGTTAAATAATCAACTAACTCATCTCTAACATCCTCTAATTTCTCATTTTCTTTTTCCCACGCCTCTACACGTGCAGGTATAACAGGCTTTCGACCCATTTTTTTTACTGCACCCATAAAATCATTCTCATCCTCAAAACCATACCTTTTATAAACTTCTGCATTTATTCGGTTTTGGACTTGCTCTAAGATAGGTCTAGCACGTTGATTGAGTGGTGCTGATTTTTTGGACTGAGAGCTAGAACCAATAAATACGAAAAAAACATTTGATTGAATTTTTCCAATTGAATCGGAAAATAAAATAGTATTACCTGCAACAGTTGCAACCAGACTTGTTGCTAAACTCTCAACCCAATCAGGATTTGAGTCTATACCATCATTAATGGTTTTTGAGAGCATATCAATTAGGTTGGGTGTTTTAGGTTCATTTTCTGAGATTGGAGTAATATATAAATCAGGATATTTGGTTTCCTGAGCTTTTTCTATTGGTTGTTCTATTGTTGGTTCTACTTTTTTCATGTTTTGAAAAAAGGTATTAAGGTCTGGTTTTTCCGTTACAGGTATTTCCATTTTTATTCCTCAGTAAAACTAGCCTGACCCTCAATCATCGTGAGATAACCTATCATGTTCATGCTAGTTTCTGGCGGTTCGTCCTTAACCAGTTTATTAGAGATAGTACCAAAACAGGCGTATATTCCATCTTTACCCATAAGCATAGCCTGATCTGTTGAGGTATAAACGGTTAAACCCGGCTTAGTAGGATAGTTGTTTTTACCCATTTTGGATTCAAACAACTCTGAGGCATCTACTAGGTTAAAGACAGCACCATTTACGGTTCCCGTTTTCTCTACTTTAGTTTTAAACTGGTGTAAACCATCGTGGCACGACCCAACTACATAAAACAGTTCGACCTTTAGAGGTCTACCTTTACTGTCTGTTTCTGGTTTATATAACCGAGCTTCGGCAACCGTCATTTTACGGATTCCCACAGCCTCTAACTCTGGGTAAGACATAGTTTTATAGTCTGGATTGAAACCAAAAACTTGCTGAGTAACAAAAACAGATTCATCATCTATAAAATAGATAATGTCCTTTGCTCTACATTTTCCAGTATACCTTGTTAATTGAGCTAGTCCTGTTAATTTGTCTGCGTTTTTAGCCCACGCAGTAACCTCTCTAATGGTTTGTGTTGGCTGTCCGTTTTTGAACGGTATTAGAAATGTCGAACATCTGGCTGTACCTTTAGCCTGAGTGTAGCTTTTAGGTGTTCGACCTATGTTGAAAAACTCAACATCTCGGATAGGTGCAACCCCTTGTAGTTTGTTGTTAAATTTAGATAGGGTCATTTGCTCTAATATTTCTGGTGTGACCTTATCTGTTTTGAGAGTTGAAGTTTTAAATGTTTCATATTCTGCTAAAACCTCATCCCTAGTATATCCTTTCTCTATTAGAATAGAGATAATTTTATCTAATGATAGACTCATTTTTACTCATTCCTCTCTTTTTTCTCGTCCTCTAGACGCTGTTGTTCGTTGGCTTCATTTTGTTCAAAAACATGTTTCTCAGTTTCAATAGCGTCTAAGTAATCCCTGTTCTCGATCCAAGCTACTAAAGTATCATAAAAACCTAATGCTTTACTAGCCTCTTCGAGATCACATAAATCATTCAAAACCTCTTCGCCTGTTTCTAAACGCCTAAGACTGGGATAATAAACACGTCTGTTTAAAATCCGTTCATTTGTGGCACTTGTAACCCGAATTGGTTTTGCGTCAAAATTGCTTGTACCTTTAAGAGCTTTTGACGAACTCTTTTTGACTAATATTCTCTCGGACATTTTAAGTCGAGAGAATATACATAGTAGGAGTATATAAAGTTATTGGTGTTGTTTACATTTATTAATATTTAAAATATAAAAATGAATAATATTTAAGAGAGTCTAAGAGTAAGAGTTAAATAAGGACTAAGATTAGAACCCAGTTTTCTGATATATAATTTTTGTATTCTTAAAACGTACTCTTGCCCCTATATACAGATATATGTATCATTCCCTAATGGAACATAAGTTTATATATTTATATATATATAAATGTATATATATAATGAATGATACATATATCTCTATATAGGGGTAAGAATGCACTTTAAGACTACGAGAATTATATATCAGGAAATGGGGTTTAACTCTTGAGTCTTATTTCCCCCACTCGCATTTAGTAGTATCTGAATATATACATAAACCGAGTGACCTTAATTTCTGGCATGAATAGCATTTTAAGTGAGTAGTAGTAAGTATTTTTTCAACCGTCATTTTTCGATCCCAATCTATCCATCCGAGTACACTATAAAAATCGGCTACCTGTTCATAATTAAAGAATTGTAATAACTCAATAGTAGTAGCTACTCTACCAACATTAGAGGGATTGGGTTTAGTTATGTCGTTGAAAAGACAGGGTTTTAGTATTTGTTTTAATAAAGAGTTATCCTGACCGTTGTTTGTAGCTATAGCAATTTGACCAACTTTTGGTGCTAAGTTATTTTCGTAAAACTCAGGTATAATCTCTCTCCTAGCATTAAATACTTCGTCCATTTCAACACTCGGTAAGTCTAATATTGTTTTATCTACACCTGATACTCCTTTATACTCATGTGGTTTATTAGTCCAGTTCAAAACATCTATCCATTTAAATTTAGAAAAGTCAACGTCATATCTTTCTATATCAGTATTGTATATACTAATAGGAGAGTTTAGTTTACTTTCATTATTATTTAAATATGTATGAGGTAACACGCTACAGAACTTATTGGTTTCCAATCTCCTAGTATTGGGTATCCTACACATACGAGCCAGATCACCTATACAGGCTGGATCGGCTGTAGTTTTAACATAATCTAAACCAAAAACAGCTTTTAATATACCCCATGTAGCATTAGTTAGTTGTTGTTTGGTTGTTTCTATTTCTTTTAATAAAATATAAAGGTGTATGCCCTTTTTACCAGAAGCAACAGGTATAATAGTAAAACCCCTCTCAATCAACCAGTTATAAACTTTTTGTGAATCTTCTAGGGCTTTTGAGCCACCATCAAAATCCATAAAAATTTTATTAACTGACCAGACCCGTTTATCTGCTATTTTCTTAAACCCATAAACAGATACATAACAATCTTCTATTCCATCTGATCTCATAAGGTAATCGTTGAACTTTTCAACCTCATATATATCATATCTTAATCTCCTAACCTGTATAGGAAAATTAAAAAACAATTGTTGAGTTAGTTGATCAACTATCATACTTACCGCCTGTTCATACCAGACAAAAAGGCGGTGAAAGAAAAGAGGGGATTATCTTCAACAAAATATGCAACTAAATTAAACAGGAAAACATCTATTTCACCAACAAAGCCAGTAAAGAAATCAGATAAGTATTCGTGTATGTAAATGAACTCCTGATCGGGTTCAACCTCATATGTTATAATTTTAGTGGGTTGAAGAGGTATTTCCTTTCTTAGAATACCGTCTATTTCCCATTCAAACACTAAAGAGGTTGGTGTCGGCTTAATAGAAACATGTGCTGTTTTGGTTTTTGGTAAATCAATAACACCTGTTTTAAAGTGCATGTTAATCTTTTTAGGAGTTTTAGGTACTGGTAAATATCCAGTACCCTTCACATACTCTACTTTTACAAAACTTTCAGGCAATCCAATAGTACCAAACTCGGTTTCTACTGTGGGTGGGTTCCAACTTAGTTTGTTAGTGTAAATTTTGACTTTATTATTATCATAATCACTTTCAATAGTAACTAGGTCATCCATAACAAAACCAACGTCCTTATAGGTGTCGATAAACCCTTTATTAAAACGGAATTCCGAGTTATTTTTTGCTGTATAATCAGTAAAATATTTTGGTTTATAAACACCATAACAACCATAAACAGACTCAGAAACGGTTAATACTACACTATCCTCATTAAATACAAAAACAGCACCGCCACATAAACCGTTGAGGGTTGCCTTTCTCATAAGGTTGTAGAAAGTTTTACCACTTAGGACAATTTTAAAATATTTATTCGACTCAGGTTTAATAGGTGCAGGTGGTTGGGGGCTTGTTTGTGTAAGAGTTAGTCCAAAAAGAGTTTCTTTTTGGTTGTCTGTTGGTTTCTCGACAGGGTTTGAATCCTGTTTTTGGAAAATTTCACCGATAGTTGACATAATATATCAACATTAGAAACTATGTTCAAGTATTTAAACCTTTTGGTGGTTGTCGGTTAATGCCAACAGACCTTTAGGTGAAACTACAAAAATTTGACCTCTTTTGCATCTACAGGTTGTCCTTCGGATTAAGCCCTCTGTTTTAAGGCTTTTTATCATACCGAATGTTAGATTTTCTCGTTGAACTCGACCACAAAAATCGAAGTTATTTTTTAGGAGATAAACTGTATTTTTAAAGTTTAAATCATCTAGTTCTGTCAAAATGGTTTACCTTCATTAAAATGTTTGAAAATAACGTAAGCGATTAGGAAAACTATACAAAATATAATTACTAGTTTATGGTTCCACAAACTCTTTTCAAAATTAATAGCGGTAGTCTAGTATTTAAAGATTTTGGGTGGGAAACCCACCCATTTGTCGTGCTTTAATCGACACAGCACGAACAGAACGCACCGAGAGAACATCGGTTGCAATATATTTTAGATCGGATTAACTTA
>Ga0105099_10002838_pt1 | contig 10159 bp, 8 predicted proteins | sample PPLLak3cmMay2015_2_FD_79138 | JGI IMG/M metagenome (GOLD analysis project Ga0105099, IMG submission 79138) | Freshwater sediment microbial communities from Prairie Pothole Lake near Jamestown, North Dakota, USA - PPLs Lake P8 Core (1) Depth... | ecosystem: Environmental > Aquatic > Freshwater >...
CAGCCTTGAGTTCCTCGAGCAGTTCGCGGTCGGTGGTATCGCCACGGTGGAAATCCACTTTCTGGTTCTTCAGATGGCGCAGTTCCCGGCGCAGGGTGTCTTCGGCTTCAGCTGCTTCGTCTGAGACGGTGGTATCGGCCACCACCAGCACCCGTGATCCGTTTGTTACATAGTTATCCAGTTCACGGATGATGATTGCGGCACAGCGGTTCCAGCCCAGGATCAGGCACTTCTCCGGGGCAGGTGCGCGCGGTTGGGAGGCTCTGCCAATGGCACTTTCATCCACAGGGATGGATGACAGACCGGAGACACAGATGGTATCATCGTCAGCAGAGAGGGCGATGACTTGGTCTCCAGCAGCAAGACGAGTCTCCATGGCAGGGTTCAGGTTCACGGTCCCTTTGGCAGAGCGGATCCCCAGGATGGCGGAATCTTCGAATTGCAGCAATGCATCCCCGAAGTTCTTTCCAGTCAACGCGGGATCTTCCTTGAAGTAAATCTCATCGCCACCGTAGTTCATCAGTTCTGTATAGATCACCGAGAGACCCGATTGGCGCGATGTCTGTGCCACCACGCGGGCGATCAGGTCGCCGGTGAGAACGGCCAGCACCTTATCCTTTACACCCACCATCTTGACCACATCCATGTTCTTGGGGTCACGGATCTGGGTCACGATGTGATAGGCTTCGGGCCGGCGTTGGGGATTGTTGGTGAGTGCCAGGACAGTCTTGATCACATAGGAATCCGGGTCATCATCTTCGGGCGGCAGGATGATGATGGATTTTGCAGCATGCGGGCTGGCAATTTCAAGGTCGGTCAGATCGATCGGCGAACCGGAGCGGCAGATGATCTTCGTGCGGCCTCTGGTCTCGACACGGGCGCGGATCTCTTCCTCCATCTCCACCTTATCCTTGTCGGCAAGGACAACGAGGCGGGCATTGGGCTGGTTCTCATTGGCGATCATCAATTCCGACAGGATGGTGAATACCTGCGGTGACCAGCCGAGGATGAGGGTGTGTCCGTTCTCCAGCACCTGCGAGCGGCCTTTGCGCAGTTCTTCGAGTTTGCCTTCCACGCCGGCGGTCAGAACACCGATGAGGGTGCTGACGATGAACACGCCGCCCAGGGTGACGCCCAGCATGACCATGCGGAAGCCCCAGCCGGTGTCACCGCCCATCGTCCCGGCATCCAGGGTGCGCATCAGGCTGAGCCAGGCGGCTTCAATGAATCCGGGCGGATTGCTGCCTTCGGGCGCAAGCAACCGCCCTCCGACTGCGATGACCAAGCCTGCTGCCGCGATCAGCAGGAGAGAGATGAATGCCAGCCCGCCAATCAGTGCGGCGGTGCCTTTGGACATAAAATTATCAAAGAAATACTGCAAACGTTGGCGAAAAGTGGGTTTCATCGACATGATTCTCCTCCAAGGGAAAAGATGGGCTGATTATAGAGTGTTTTTATTGCATTGCCAATGGAAGTTGACGGATGATGCCTTTTTGCCTATACTGAGAAGAAGAGAGAGGAGGCCCTATGACAAACAAACTCACCTGGTACGGACATGCCGCCCTGAGCCTTGAGACCGGCGGCTACAAGCTCCTGATCGACCCCTTCCTGAAGGATAACCCTTCGGCCAATGTTTCCCCTGACACCATCGAAGCGGATTTCATCCTGATCACCCACGGCCACGGCGACCACGTTGGCGATACCGTGGCGATCGCAAAACGCACCAGTGCGACCGCCATCAGCAACCATGAGATCGCCGTCTGGTTGGATGGGCAGGGAGTGAAGGTGCACGGCCAGCACCTGGGCGGCGGGTACAAGCACCCCTTCGGCTACCTGAAGCTGACCCTGGCCCTGCACGGTTCGGCCCTGCCGGATGGCTCTTATGGCGGTAACCCGGCCGGCTTCCTGCTGACAACCAACGATGGGAAGAAGATCTACCTTGCCGGGGATACCGGCCTGTTCGGGGATATGAAATTGATCGGCGAGGAAGGGATCGATCTGGCAGTCATCCCCATCGGTGACAACTACACCATGGGTCCAGAGGATGCACTGCGGGCGGTCAGAATGCTCACCCCCAAGACGGTCATCCCGATCCATTTCGGCACCTGGGAGTTGATCGCCCAAAACCCCGAGGCATGGAAAACCCACGTTGAACAGGAAACGAAAACGAAGGTTGTTGTGCTGAAACCGGGAGAAACATTCCAGTTCTAAAGTTCGCAGGTTGGAAAGTTTGAAGCAAACATCCCTACCTGTGAACCTTCAAACGCTTGAACCTGGCAGCACCAGCGGCGCATCTGCAAAAGGATGGGGAACAACCTGTACCGGGAGGTGGTAGGCTGCCGAGATCAATTCCTGGGTCAGCACTTGTCTGGGATTTCCAAAGGCCCTGATCTCGCCCTCCACCAACAAGGCCACCTGGTCCGCATATCGGGCAGCCAGGTTCAGGTCATGCACGGCCAGCAGAACGGCCAGGTTATCCCGCCGGGCCAGGCCTTGCACAAGTTCCAGCAGGTGGACCTGGTATTGCAGATCGAGGTGAGCAGTCGGTTCATCAAGCAGCAGGATGGGGGTGGATTGCGCCAGGGCGCGCGCCAATAACACCCGCTGCTGCTCTCCGCCGGAGAGTTCCCCAATCCGCCGTTCGGACAACGCAAGCGCATCCACGCGCTGGAGGGCCTGTTTTACTCTTTCTTCATCAGCTTCAGAAGTCTGGCCGAGGAAATTCAGGTAAGGTGTACGGCCCATCAAAACCGTTTCCCAAACGGAAAAAGCGGGAGGGAGGGAGGCCGCCTGGGGAACAACAGAGAGCAGACGAGCGCGTTGCATCGGAGCAAGCGTAGATAACTCCTGTCCATCGGCCCATATCCTGCCGCCCTTCACTGGCACCACGCCGCTGGCCGCCCGGATGAGCGTGGATTTGCCTGCCCCGTTCGGACCGATCAACGCCACCACTTCCCCGCTGTTGACCTGCAAGGAAACATTCTTCAATACCGGGCGGCTGCCATAAGAGACAGACAGGTTTTCAATATTCAGCATCGCTCACACTCCCATTACTTCGATCACCAATCCACAATCACCAATCAAAAATCCTAAATCCAAGTTCACCAGTATCCCTGGTTCTTTGCCTTTCGCAAAACCCACAGGAAGAAAGGCGCACCGGCCAGGGCGGTGATAATCCCCACCGGCAGTTCCTGCGGGGCCAGGATGACGCGTGCCAGTACATCCGCCAGCAGGAGAGCCGACGCTCCCCCGAGGATGCTGAGCGGCAACAGGCGGCGGTAGTCCGATCCCTGCCACAGGCGCATGATGTGGGGGACGATCAACCCAATGAAGCCGATGATCCCGGAGAAGGCCACGGCGGCGGCAGTCGTCAGGGAAGCGGTGAGCAGGATCAAGGTCCGGGTGCGGGTGACGTTCAAGCCCATTTGCTGGGCCTGTTCATCCCCGAATTGCAGCAGGTTGAGGGCATGACCGAACAGCACCAGAGTCCCCAATCCAAGCAGGACATACGGCAGGATAGCCAGCACCGGCTCCCAGCCCGCCTGGGATGAACCCCCCAGCAGCCAGGCAATGGCCCGTCGCAGTTCGCCGGTCGAACGCAGCATCAGGAAGGAGGTCAACGCTGAGGCAAAGGCGCTGATGGCCACACCGGCCAGGATCAGGTTGGTTGTGGGCAGGGTCTTCCCCACCCGCGCCAGTGCATAAACGATGAATACTGTCAGCAATGCGCCGAGGAATGCCGCAATCGGCACGGCCATCAATCCCCAAAAAGTGTAAGGCCACTGGATGCTCATGGCTGCCACCGCACCCAGCCCCGCTCCGGATGCCACGCCAATCAAGTAGGGATCCGCCAGCGGGTTGCGGAAGAGTCCCTGGTAGGCCGTCCCGCTCCCACCCAAGGCCGCGCCGGTCAGCGCCACCAGGGCTGTGCGCGGCAGGCGAAGGGCAGCGATGATGAAGGCTGCCTGTGCCACGACCTGGGGAGATTTGCCGGTCAGCACCCGCCACAGGTCGGCGGGCGGGATGAAGACCGAGCCGATGGCGATGCTCAGTATGACAGCCAGCAGCAAGAGCAGGAGCAGGTAGAAGTAGGGACGGATTTTCATTGTCGGGTGGATCGTGCAAACATCCCGAAGGTTTTAGAGCGAAACACTGTTGAATTCCATAAACCTTCGGGATGGTGAGTGATTATTCGAATACTTCCGGATGCAGGATCCTGGCAAGTCCTTCCAGGCCATCCACCATGCGCGGGCCAGGCAGGGAAACCAGGTCATCATCGAAGGGGAAGACGGTGCCATCCCGGACCGCGGTGAGCACCTCCCAGCCGGACGCGCCGCCACCTTTTCGGGCGTTTCGCCATAGATGGAATCGCCCAGGATGATGATGGCCGGATCGCTGACGATCAATTGCTCCAGGCTGATCTCGGCCCACTGGCCTTGCAATTCTGAACCGATGTTGATCCCGCCAGCGCGGGCGATCAACAGGTCAACAAACGTGCCGGGGCCGGCTGTATAGGGCTTGGTCGGGTCGGTGGCATCCAGTTCGTAATAGACGGTTGGGGCATAGCTCAAAGGCGCCACTTTTTCATCCACTGCTGCGACGCGGGCTTTGAGGGTTTCGATCAAATCGGCGGCTTCCTCCTCGCGGCCGGTCAATTGGGCGATGATCTCCAGGTTGATGTACATCTCTTCCAGGGTGAGCGGGTTGGCCAGGAAATAGACCGTCAGGCCAAGCCCTTCCAGCGAGCTGACCAGTTCGGGCGGGTTGATGCCGCCGGCGATCACCAGGTCGGGTTCGAGGGCTACAATGGCTTCCAGGTTGTATTCCCCCCACGAGCCGCCGATATCCATCGCAGACAGGGCTTCAGGTGGATAATCAGAGAACAGGTCTCGGCCAACCACCTGGCTGCCTGCGCCGATGGCGAACAGGATCTCGGTTGTGGCCGGCGTGAGCGAGACGACGCGCTGGGCCGGGCTTTCGAGCGTCACCTGGCGTTCCAGGCCGTCGGCCATCGAGATAACTGCAGAATCCGTACCTTGCGCAGCCTTTGGCCCACAGGCAGCCAGCAGGAATAGAAGTGCCAAAAACAAAAAGAACTTTCGGTTCATGTGGAAATTCTCCTAGGTTGATATGCATGGACATGGATGTTCCATAATCCGAATCAAAATCCCCTGCCGTTGAGACAGGGGAGGGGGGAGTGGCAATCCAACTGGGCCGTCCCACCTCCTTTCCACGAGAGTGTGGTAAACTGACCGGGGCGGGCGACCTGACTTCTTAGTTGGATAGTTGAGTGGTTCAGTAGTTCGGAAACTACAAAAATAGATAACTACAAAACTATATAACTAATTTCACAGTTGCGGGACAGTGCCGGACTTACACCGGCTTCGCCTTTGAGCCTTCCCATCCGGGGGCTAAGGCACCCTGGTTGTTATTCTGTTGTGGGAGTATTGTATGCCGGGATGGGTTGGGCGTCAAGATAGCATTGACAGGCTCCCCCATCCGCATTATAAGGGTCGCCATGCCTCGAAATCAGATCGTTCTGGTAATCATTTTGGCAGTGCTCCTGCCTGCCTGCAACGGTGGCGTCCAGGCTGCCGCGACCGAACAGCCATCGATTCCAACGCCAACCCAAACTGCAACGGAAATCGTCACACCTGTGAATCCTTCCGTCCCCACCGGTACGCCCACTCCCTGGCCTGCCTGGTACACCCATCTCGATCCATCTTACAATACCCTGAAATATCAATATGCACAGGTGACGAACGAGCAGGCGAAAGTTTACCCAAGCTTGAAGGCTGCATCCAGTAACTCGATCAATTACGCCCTGCTCCCCAAGAACCCGGCCTATGTTGCCATCCTTGGTGGTCAGGCGCTCGATGAGAACAGTTTCGTAGAACTGGAATCCGGCCAGTGGATTGCCGTCAATGACTTACGGTTCGTGAAACCATCCTCCTTTGCTGGCATCCTGCTCAACTGGCAGGTGGATTTCCGCTTTGGATGGGTGCTGCAAGATACGGAAAGTGTCGATGCGCAGGGAGTGCCAGTTCACAGGTATTCCCGCTATGAAATCATCCGCGAGATACCCAGCCGGGTAGTAAAAGCGGGATATATCTCGGTCGGAGATGGCGAGTGGCTGCCGGAGGATGCGCTGGCGTTGACGGATGCCCAGGCTCCTGAAGCTGCCGGGCGATACCAGTGCCGATTCATCCATGTTGATTTGACCGAGCAAATCCTGCGTCTGTACAATGACTGCCATTTGGTTTTCGCCACCCTGGTTTCAACCGGCGAAAACCCAGCCTGGACACCTCCCGGTTGGTTTTTCATCAACCATAAGGATGAAGAAACATACCTGAATTCACCCCAGGAAACCATCAGCAGCTACTACCTGGAAAGCGTGCCTAATTTTATGTCTTATTATGGCGACCTGGGACTCCACGGCGTTTACTGGCACGATGATTTTGGCACACCAGTCTCGCACGGCTGCATCAACCTGTCACCGGCAGATGCCCGCTGGCTGTATGAATGGGCCGACATTGGCGAACTGGTTATCATCAGTGCAGGTGACTGATGCGGCATTGACACCCCTCCCCTTACGCATTATAAGATTTCACATATGAACAGAAAACATTCATTGACAGGTTTGATCCTGGCTTTCCTCCTGGCAGCCTGTACTGGCACCCCCGCCCTACCCGGGATCACGCCAGTAGCAGGGGATACACCTTCCCCTACCCCGGTTCCCACAGGGGTCACACCACCTACGGTCACACCTGTACCTACACCCATCCCGCCGGTAAGAGTTTCAGCTGGCGACCTGGCACTCTTCAACGGGGATTATGAGCGCGCCAGGGCTGAATACCAATCCGCTTATTATTCGACAGGAGATCCCGCAGTCCGTGCTGCGGCGCTGTATGGGTTGGGACGCACCGAATTCGAAGATGGGAATTACAACCTGTTCACCCTGAACCCTTTGCGCGAACTGGTTACCGCCTATCCCGATTCATCCTATACCCCGCCTGCCTATATCTTGTTGGGTAAAACCTATGATGAGCTGATGCGCTACGGCGAGGCGGCTGAAGCCTACGCCGCCTACCTTAACCTTGAATCCGGTTTGTTGGATGCATACGCGCAGGAATGGCGGGGAGATAGCCTCTGGAATGCTGGCGATCCATTCAACGCGATCGATGCTTACCTGGCCGCCCTGGCTGCGCCACGAACCGGTGACCGCACATCCCTGGAGATCAAGATCGCCCGCGCCTATGCCGATGCCGGGGATGCCACAATCGCCTTGAACAGGTATGCGGATATCGCTGCGCGTTCATCCAATGATTACATCAAAGCCCAGATGGATTTCCTGAGTGGGCAACTGTATCTCAACCTGGGCCAACCAGATCAGGCTTACCCATTTTTCCAGCACACCGTCTTGAACTATCCCCTCGCATACGATTCCTTCTCAGCATTGGTTGCACTGGAAGAGGCCGGCATCTACGTGGATGATTTGAGCAGTGGACTGGTTTACTATTTTGCCGGGCGCTACGGAACAGCTCTGCTGGCGCTCAACCGCTATGAGATCGCCAATCCACAGAACGATGGCACGGTCTACTACTATCGTGCACTGGCCTTAAGGGAACTCGGTTACTATGGCGATTCCATTTTGGATTGGGATTACCTGATCGATAACTACCCCGAAAACCGCTACTGGCTGACAGCCTGGGACGAGAAGGCCTATACGCAATGGGCATATCTCAATGACTACACCGGTGCAGCCCAAACCCTGATGGAATTTGTTTCTTATGCACCATCCAGCCTGGACGCGCCGCGTTTCATGCTCAGCGCCGGCCGGATATACGAACGCGGGCAGGATCTGGAAAATGCCGCGCTCACCTGGGAGCGCCTGGCAGACCAGTATCCCGCCAGCAACCTGGTACCCCTGAGCCTGTTCTGGGGCGGCATCGCACGCTACCGGTCCGGCAACCTGGACCTGGCATTGGTGGATTTCCAGCGCAGCCTATTGCTCTCCACCGCATCCGAAGACCAGGCGCGGGCCTACTTCTGGATCGGAAAGATCCAGCAATCCCTGGGCAATACCCCGGAAGCCCAGACCGCCTGGCAGCAGGCGGCCACCATCGACCCGACCGGATACTACAGCGAACGCGCCCAGGACCTCCTGCTGGGAAGAGATTATTTCGAACCTCCGGCATCCTACCACCTGACATACGATGCTGCAACTGAGCGTGCCGAAGCCGAAACCTGGATGCGGGTAGTATTCGGGCTACCTCCTGATACCAACCTGGGTTCACCCGGTGTGCTGCTCGATGATCCCCGCCTGCAACGCGGCACCGCTCTCTGGGAACTGGGTTTCTACGACGATGCCCGTCTGGAATTCGAGGATCTTCGCCAGGCGGTCAGCGAGAACTCTGCCGATTGTTACCGCTTGGGGAATTACCTGCTCGACCTGGGCCTGTACCGCTCAGCCGTCTTCGCCCACCGCCAGGTGCTCACCCTGGCTGGCATGGATACGCAGGCTGAAACCTTGTCCGCGCCGCGCTATTTCAACCATGTCCGCTATGGGCCTTATTATGCGGATTTAATCATCCCCATCGCACAATATCACGATCTGCATCCACTCTTGCTGATCAGTATCATCCGTCAGGAAAGTCTTTTCGAGGGGTTCGTGCGATCAGGCGCCGGGGCACGTGGTTTGATGCAGATCATCCCCAGTACGGGTGAGAACCTTGCAGCAAGTATCGGTTGGCCCCTAGATTACACCGCAGATGATTTGTACCGCCCCTATGTCAGCATTACGTATGGCGCGCACTATCTGGATTTGAACCGGGATCGTTTCAATCGCAATTACTATGCCGCCCTGGCAGCCTATAATGGCGGACCAGGAAACGCAGCCATCTGGCTGGAACTGGCAGGCAACGATCCTGACTTACTTGTGGAAATCATCCGCTTCGAGGAGACCCGTACATACATCCGCAGCATCTACGAAATATTTGCCATGTATCGCAACCTGTACAGCACAGTACCATAATAACTTTGCCAGATGGAATCATGCGCGCCCAACCGTTCGTTGGGCGCGTATTTGTTTTTCGGCCGAGAACGGGTCAACTGATATTCTCGATAACCCTTTGATGAAGATCGCCGGCGCTGATATCCAGCACAGAAACCAGTTTATCCCGCCCGGTCATGCCGGCAACAATCTCGATCTTGGAAGGGGCTACATCCAGGATGCCAGCCAGAAATTTGATCAGAGCTTCATTTGCCTGGCCTTCCGTGGGTGCCGCTGTCAGGTGGATTTTGACCGTCCCATCGCTCAACACTTCCGTGATCCGGTTCCGGCTGGCCCGAGGTGTCACCCGCACAGCCAGAGCTGCACCCTTCCTTCCATCATGTAAATGGTATTTTCGATGTGGCATAATTTACCTCAAGATATACAGGAGATTCCTCAAACCGAAGGATACGATCTGGATCAGGATGATCAAAACCAGGGGGCTTAGGTCGATCATCCCAAGCAATGGAACAACCCGCCGGATGGGTGCCAGCAGTGGTTCGACAATTGTGTCGAGCGCCCTCCGGACGGGGTGATAAGGTTGCATAAAGTATGAAAGGATAACCGAAACGATCACCACCAGGATTAAAGCCTGACTCAAGAAATTGATCAGGTTAATCAAAAAAGTTATCATCAATGATTCCCGTTATATGCTTCGCTCACCCAGGATGGCCTGCCCGACCCGGACATAGGTGGCGCCTTCCTGGACGGCTGCAACAAAATCCACACTGGTGCCCATCGAGAGTTCCTGCCAGTTTGCCTGGGGAAGTTCCTTTCGGAGGAATTCCCGCAGATTCCACAGATGTCGGAAAAAGGGCCGCGTCCGTTCCGGGTCTTCGAAATAGGGCGGCATGGTCATCAAGCCACGCACTTTCAAGCTGGGCAGGGCAAGGATTTTTTCGAACTCAGGCAACAGATCCGGCCAGCGATCTTCATCCCAGGCAGGCCAGCCATATTTACTCTGCTCGCCACTGACATTGGCTTCCAGCAGAACAGGCATGGATTTACCTTGTTCCTCCAGGAAACGGTTCAAGCGGTAAGCCAGTTTGAAACTATCCAGGGAATGGAGCATGTCAAAGTTCCGAGCCACGAGAGCAGCCTTGCGGC
>Ga0105099_10002839_pt1 | contig 10157 bp, 10 predicted proteins | sample PPLLak3cmMay2015_2_FD_79138 | JGI IMG/M metagenome (GOLD analysis project Ga0105099, IMG submission 79138) | Freshwater sediment microbial communities from Prairie Pothole Lake near Jamestown, North Dakota, USA - PPLs Lake P8 Core (1) Depth... | ecosystem: Environmental > Aquatic > Freshwater >...
CAACTGGAGTTCGTTGAAAATGACCCGCGGAACCCCGGGATGCCTGACGACGAATCCGACATGCGCCATGAAGACCGCCTGCAATGCCGCCATCGGGTCAGCGGCCTCTTGTGCCGCGGTCTCGAGCGAATGCAGCAGATTGCGCTCCACCCACTCCATGACCGCGAGCCAGATCGCATCCTTGCTCGGGAAATGGCGGAAGACGGCGCCCTGCGTGAGGGATACCGCTCCGGCGATGTCGCCGGTCGTGATCAGGGCCGGGCTGCGTCCAGCCGCCAGCTGCAGAACTGCTTCGATGATTTCGGCTTGACGGGTCTCGGTCGGGAGACGAATCCGGGTCAGCGTATGCATGGCGCCTCAGTTTGTAAGTAATTAATTGCTTACAAGCGTAGCCCATAAATTCGCCGCTGTCGATATGAAAATCTGATGACATGCTGCCAAGTGTCGGATTTTCTCACCGGATCGATCATGAAGTCAGTTCGGTGACTTCCCAGATCGCCTTCGTGGCTTGCGGCCAAGGGCGTCGCGACGCAGCCAATGCCCGCTGCTGGACCCTTGCCGAAAAGCAGCCATAATCCCGCATCATGTCTTCGTCGCCATCCCCGATTCCCAACCGTGTCGAAACGCTCCGGGTGCTTCGATTGATGGGCGATTACGAACCCATTCTGATGCTTGCCGGCAGCGACGACGGATATGGCACCCGGTGGACGCTGGGCGGGCAGCAGGTGCAGCCGGCGATTGCCCGCTATCTGATGGAGACCGGGTTCGTCGCCGAAAGCGGCAGGACGCAGTTCGGCGCCCGGACGCTGGCCTTGACTGCCGACGGCATGCGTTTTCGCGAGCGCGGGCTTCGCTGGTGGGACGGGTTAAGCCTGTTCGAGAAGCTGAAAGTTACGTTTCTCGGTTGAAGTGTTCCCGGTGAATTAGTTGAGTTCGAGCACGCGCAGCAGCGAAGCCGTGTCGTCGCGGCCCCAGCCCTGCGCCATCAGCGCGTTGAGCTGCTGGGCGACGGTTGCGGTCAACGGCACGGGAACGCCCGATTTGCGTGCCGCCTCCAGCACCAGCCCGAAATCCTTGTGATGCAGGCGCGCCTCGATGCCGGCCCCGAAATCGCGGTTGACCATGCGTTCGCCCATCACGTCGAGCACGCGCGAAGCCGCCGAACCGCCGGCCAGTGCCTGTTTGACCTTGGCGCAATCGACGCCTGAGGCGGTGGCCAGCCGCATCGCCTCGGCCGCGGCCTCGATGGCGGCGACCATGATCATCTGGTTGCAGGCTTTGGCGACCTGCCCGGCGCCGTTGGGGCCAATGTGCACGATGCGTTTGCCCAGGCAGTCTAGCAGCGGGCGCACGCGTTCGAGCACCGCGGCATCGCCGCCGGCCATGATCGCCAGCGTCGCGTCGATGGCGCCCTGGGTGCCGCCGGAAACCGGGGCATCGAGCATGTGGATGCCTCGTTCGCCGAGGCGGGTGGCGATGCGGCGGGCGGCGTCGGGGGCGATGGTCGAGCAGTCGATCAGTACCGAGTCCGGCGCCATGCCCTCAATCAGCCCGTCCGCGCCGAGGGCAACGGCTTCGACATCGGCGCTGGAGGTGATGATGGTGAACACCACCGCGCAGCGGCGACCCAGTTCGGCGGGCGTCGCGCACACCGTCGCCGGCAGGCCGGCAGCGCTTTCCGGCCGGCGCGCCCAGACATGCAGGTCGTGCCCGGCCTGTTGCAGGTGCAGCGCCATCGGGCGACCCATGGCGCCCAGGCCGATGAAGCCGACCTTCATTGCTGACCCGATAGGCGTTCGAGCAGTTTCAGTACGGCGATCGAATCTTCCTCGCCCATGCCGGAGCCGACCATGGCGTTGAACATCTGCGCCGTCGCCGCCGAGCCGGGCAGGCAGAGGCCGAGTTCGTGCGCGGTCTGCATGACGATGTTGAGGTCCTTCTCGTGCATCCAGCTCTTGAAGCCCGGCTTGAAGTTGCGGTCGAGCATGCGTTGGCCGTGGTTTTCGAGGATTTTCGAGTAAGCGAAGCCGCCGAGCAGCGCCTCGCGCACCTTGCCGCGGTCGACGCCGTTTTTGGCGGCAAAAGCGAAGGCCTCGGCCACCGCCAGCACGCCCATGCCGGTAACGATCTGGTTCGCCGCCTTGGCGACCTGGCCGGCGCCGGAAGTGCCGACATGGACGATGTTCTTGCCCATGCACTCGAAGGCCGGCCGGGCGCGAGCGAAAGCAGCCTCGGAACCGCCAGCCATGATCGACAACGTGCCGGCGATGGCGCCGACCTCGCCGCCGGAGACCGGTGCATCCATGAAGTCGACGCCGGCGGCGGCGAGATCGACGCCGATCCGGCGCGCCGCGGCGGGGGCGATGGTGCTCATGTCGACGGCGACCAGGCCGGGCGCCGCGCCCTGCGCGACGCCGCGCATGACCTCGGCGACGTCCGGCGCATCGGCGACCATCGAGATCACCAGTTCATTGCCCTGCGCGACTTCGGCCGGATTGCCCGCTCCTCTTGCGCCGGCGTCGAGCAGCGGCTGCATCGATTCAGCGCGGCGCGCCCAGACGGTGAGCTGATGGCCGCCCTTCAACAGATTGAATACCATCGGGCGTCCCATGATCCCGAGGCCGATAAAGCCGATTTTCATGCTGCGCTCCTTGTGCGTTGAGCGGAGATATTAGCCCATCTGGAATGTGGCGCAATGTCTGACGGAATGGGCGAGTAAGAAGGGCGGAACACGGCGCAACAAGGAAGCCTGCCTACAAAGCCTCGATCCCGGCGCGAATTTTGTCCGCCCGGCCCTGCGCGGCATCCAAAACCGCCGGACTCATTTTGGCGAGCTGGCGATAGACCATCCCCAGCCTTGGATTGGCCGCCAAGTGTTCGCCGTTGCGCGCGAAAAAATCCCAGTACAGCGCATTGAACGGGCAGGCCCGCTCGCCAAGGCGCGCTTTTTTGTCGTAATGGCAGCCCTTGCAGTAATCGCTCATGCGGTCGATGTAGGCGGCGCTCGACACGTAGGGCTTGGTCGCCAGCTTGCCGCCATCGGCGAACTGGCTCATGCCGACGGTGTTGGGCAGCTCGACCCATTCGAAGGCGTCGATATACACACCGAGATACCAGCCATGCACCGCCGCCGGATTCAGCCCGGCGAGCAGCGCAAAGTTGCCGATGACCATCAGGCGCTGAATGTGGTGGGCGTAGGCGTGTTCGAGCGACTGGCCGATGGCGTGGGCCAGGCAGCGCATTTTGGTCTCGCCGGTCCAGAACCATGACGGCAAGGGCTGCTGGTGATCGAAGTAGTTCTGCGCTTCGTAGCCGGGCATGTTGGCCCAGTAGACGCCGCGCACGTACTCGCGCCAGCCGAGAATCTGCCGGATATAACCTTCTGCCGCGGCCAACGGCACGCGGCCCGATTCATGCGCCGCGAGTGCCCTGGCGACGACCTCACGCGGATTGAGCATTTTGGTATTCAGCGCGAAGGAGAGCTGCGAGTGGAAGAGCCGCCAGGCGCGATGGGACATCGCATCCTCAAAATCGCCGAAATTGGGCAAGGCTTGGTCGACGAAATTGTCGAGTTCCTTCAAGGCTTCGGCCCGGTTCAGCGGCCACAAAAAGCGCTGCGCGGCCGGTTCGCCAAAACTGGCAACGCCCGCCTGCTGGATGCTTTGCCAGAGCGCCGAATGATCATGCTCGCTGCGCCAGTCAGCCGGTTCACGCGGCAGGCCGGGCCAGGGTTTGCGGTTGTCGTGGTCGAAATTCCACTGGCCGCCCAGCGGTTTATTGGGGCCGGCCATCAGCACGCCATGACGAATCCGCATCTGGCGGTAAAAATGCTCCATCAGCCATTGCTTGCGCTCGGCGAACAGCTGAGCGGCCTCGTCGCGGCGGCTATAGAAATGCTCGCTATCGACCATCTCGCCGGGGATCGAAAGCTGGCTGACATACTCGGCGAGTTGCCGGTCGAGCCGCCATTCGTCGGGCGCCTGGTACTCGAAGGCGCTGGCCGAATATTCGGCGATCAGCGCATCCAGATTGGCCGGCAGCGATTGGCGGTTGGCCGAGTCGTCGATCGCCAGGTAATGCACGCGATGGCCCGAGAGCCGCAGTTGCCGGGCGAAGTCGCGCATGGCCGCAAAGATGGCGATGATTTTCTGGGCGTGGTGCAAGACGTAATCGGATTCCTGACGAACCTCCATCAGCACGTGAACCGCGTTGTCATCGGGCGCTGTAAACCAGCTATGTTCGGAATTGAGCTGGTCGCCAAGGACGAGGCGGAGCGTGGTCATGACTTTTCCTTCCGGTTTCGTCGGCAGCGCTCGGAGCAATATTTGACCTCCGCCCAAACCACAGCCCATTTTTTGCGCCAGAAATACGGTCGACCGCAACAGATGCAGACTTTGCTCGGTAATTGTGATTTTAGGTGGGGCATAGCAGCATGGTTTAATTGGTTAGACAATATTACCAAAAAGCCAACTCTGTCCTAGACAAAGTAACATTAGCGTCGCACAATGCAGGTTATGGAAAACGCCGTCCGCGTCACTGCACCAGTGAGGACATCATGACAACAGCACCCGCTACTTTGCCCCGCCTCTCCGTGACAGTTGCCTGGCTTGGCTATGGTGGTCTGCTTCCATTCCTGTTTCTGACGCCGCTCAGCCTGACCGGCCAACAACACGGGATGTTCTGGACCAGTGTCGCCTGCATCTGTCTGATTATCGGTATGACCCCTTCCACCATCGGACATTTGGCGACAATTTAAGGCAGCTACCATGAAGCCCCTGACTTTCCTTTCCGAGCAATTCGGGCCGATCCTCGGGAGGGCATGCCCGTGATCGTCGCCAAAGCTGACGCCTTGGTCTTCCATGAAATAGAGGCAGTCTTTCGTTTTGTGGCGCTCGAATTTCCGAAAAATTATCCACGCTGGTCACCGGAAGTCAGCAAGCTTGAGCCGCTGACGCCCGGGCCCGTGCAAACCGGCTTCCAGGCTCGTCAGGTTCGTGTCGATCAGGGCCAAAAGACAGACTCCATTTTTGAGGTCAGTGAAATGGTTGCCCCGCGCCGCATCATTTTCAGCGGCATCTCGGCACCCTATGTGTCGACGTATGAATTCGACGACCTCGACGCTTCGACTCGGCTCATCTTCACCTTCGAGCTGCGCGAGCTTGAGCCGCGTTTGCGCCCCTTTGAAAAACTCATTCGCATTGCCCTGGTGGACGGCGCAAAACGCACCGTCAAACGCTTGAAATTGTTGATTGAGCGGGAAATGCTTGATGAAGATTAAGCGCTTGCAAGCCTGACCCGCCCGCTAACCACAACCTAGGAGCATCCATCATGTTTATAACCACCAAAGACGAAGGCGTTATTCCTTACGTGCTGACGCAAATTCTCGACGCCTGCGTCAACGGGGTGACGCTTTCCGACCCTGATCTTCCGGACAGCCCGCTGGTTTATGTCAACCGCGTCTTTGAAGAAATGTCAGGCTATTCTCAAGATGAAATGATCGGGCGCAACTGCCGTTTCCTTCAGGGCGAGGATCATGATCAGCCAGCCCTGGATACGCTGCGCGAGGCCATCAAGCAACATCAGGCCTGTACCGTCACGCTGCGCAACTACCGCAAAAATGGCGAACTCTTTCTCAACAAATTATCGATCCGTCCGCTCGTTGATAGTGAGAATCGAGTGATTTACTACCTCGGCATCCAGTACGATCTGAGCCGGCAGCCTGAATCAGGCGGTGCACCTGAACTTGCCCTGCATCTTTAACGACTCGCCTGATTTGCCACATCATTTGCCCATTGCGCAGTTGGTGCTCACTGCGCACCGGCTTCTACCCCGTGGCCTGGCGGCTGCAGTTTGGCGAACGCGAGTTGGAGCTGAACCCGCTGCTCGACGATCATGAATACGGATCGGTTGAATGAACGCACGGATACCTTGCGCGATTTACTTGTCGAAGCGATACCATTGGGAGCGCATGACATGCTGAAAATGACCTTGAAAACCTTTTACATCAGTTGTTTACTGGTCAGTACCGGGGTTGCAGTCGCCGCCTTGGCCACCCGCAAGCCCCCGGCAGAGCCGCCAACGCCTGCCTATTGCAAGGAGGGTGGGAGCTGGCTCTCGCTCAGCACGATGCCGCCCAAGCCAACCGGCGTCCAGGACATTGTCGCCAATGCCGCCAAACAGGATGTGGTTCTGCTTGGCGAGCAGCACGACATTGAAGACCATCACCGCTGGCAATTGCAGATGTTGTCGGCCCTGCATGCACAGCGCCCGGAGATGGTCATCGGCTTCGAAATGTTCCCGCGCCGCATCCAGCCGGTGCTCGACCAGTGGGTGGCCGGTTCGCTGAGCGCCGAGGAGTTTTTGAAGCGGGCCGAATGGGACAAGGTGTGGACTTACCCGCCGCAAATCTACATGCCCCTGTTTGAATTTGCGCGGATCAACAAAATCCCCATGCGGGCGCTCAATGTCGATAAAAACCTGACGCGCCTGGTGGCGGAGAAAGGTTGGGAAAATGTCCCGGAAGAAGCCCGTGAAGGCATCGGCAGCCCCGCGCCGGCGCTCCCCGATTACCTGAAATTTTTGCGTGACATGTATCAAATGCACGAAAAGAACTCGAGCGCACATGCCGGAAAGAAGGGAGCTGCCGCAGATGCTGGCTTCAAGGGCTTCGTTGACAGCCAACTGACCTGGGACCGCGCCATGGCGGAGGCCCTGAGTCTGGAAGTCAGCCAGGATGGCCGCAAAAAACCGACGCTGGTGGTCGGTATCATGGGCAGTGGTCACATTCGTTATGGCCATGGCGTGCCGCATCAACTCAGTCATCTGGGCGTACCCAAAGTCGCCAGCCTGCTGCCGGTCGCGCTGGAGGGTGAATGCCGCTATCTTGACGCTGGCCTGGCCACTGCCGTATTCACTTTGCCTAACCGGCCGATGCCGCCGAGCGAACCACCACGCCTCGGCGTTACGCTCGAGGATGCGACGCAAGGTTTGAAAATCAGCGCCGTGGCCGCCGGCAGTCTGGCCGAAAAAACCGGGCTGCGCACCGGCGACCGGATCATCGAAATTGCCGGACGCCCGGCCAGCGGCAGTGGCGATGCGGTGGCAACCATCCGCCGCCAGCCGCCCGGTACCTGGCTCCCGCTGCGCATTGCGCGGGGTGACAGCCAGCTTGACCTGAGTGTCCAGTTTCCCCCACGGCCATGAGTTTCGCGCGTTTTGGTTACGCCGCCGGGGCCTTGCTCGGCTTGCTGTTCAATGCTGCCAGCGCCTTCAGCGCACCGGACCTGATTCTCGATATTTCGCTCGATCCTCAATCCCGGCAATTCAAGGCCCAGGCGGAGTTGCAGCCAACAACGCGGACATTCCGTTTTCTGCTCCATGAATCCCTGCGCGTTACCGGCGCCCGGGCCGGAGCGGAAACCGCCAAGGTCGAGCAGAGCAGCGGTCCAAGCGGTTACCGGCAATGGAACATTCGCCTCGCCCAGGCCGGGCAAAAACTGGCCATCCGCTATGAAGGTCAGTTGCCGCCGTTGGAGCGTAACCGCGACCACCGCAGCGTACTTGGCGGCATGCCGCCGATGGCCGCGCCCGAGGGCAGTTTTTTGTCGTCAGGCAGCGGCTGGTACCCGCGCCCGGCTGAACTCTTCTCCTACCGGGTCAAACTGGCTGTCCCTTACGGTCAACGCGCTTTGGTGGCCGGAAAGCGGATCGCCGAAACTTTGCCGGCAGGGGCTGGAGAAAACTATCAGGCGAGCTTTGAATTCAACCAGCCAAGCGATGGCATCGACCTGATGGCCGGGCCGTGGGTTGTACGTGAAAAAACGGTGGCACGTTCCGCGCAGTCGCCCCTCTACCTGCGCACCTTCTTCCCGGCTGATCTCGATGCCATGCCCGGCGTGGCGCAAGCCTATCTTGATGACACAGCGGCCTACATCGAACGTTACAGCCGTGACATCGGCACCTATCCGTACAGCGAGTTTTCCATCGTCGCCAGCCCACTGCCCACCGGCTTCGGCATGCCGACATTGACCTATCTCGGGGCTGATGTTTTGCGCCTGCCTTTCATCCGCAAAACCTCGCTCGGCCATGAAATTTTGCACAATTGGTGGGGTAACGGCGTCTACGTCGATTACGAGCGCGGCAACTGGTCGGAAGGTCTGACCACCTTCATGGCCGACTACGCTTACAAGGAGGACGAATCGGCCAGCGCCGCCAGCGAGGTGCGCCTCGCCTGGTTGCGCGATGCCGCCGTTTTTGCCGGCGAAAAACCCGGCGCGCTGCGCGACTTTCGCTCACGTGCCAACGCCGCCGGCGCTACCGTCGGCTATGGCAAATCGGCGATGGTCTTCGTCATGTTGCGCGATCGGCTGGGCAAAAAGGTGTTCGATCAAGGCATTCGCAATTTCTGGGCCGCGCAGCGTTTCAAAGTTGCCGGCTGGGACGACTTGCAGACCGCCTTTGAAAGCGCCTCAGGCGAAAAACTCGGGAGCTTCTTCGCCCCCTGGCTCGATCAGCAAGCCTTGCCCGATGTCGCCATTGCCCGCGCCGAGAGCATACCCAGCGGCACGCTACATCAACTGAAGATCACCTTCATCAAAAAAGATGCCCGCCTGCCATTGCGCCTGCCCCTTGAAATCAGCGCCGCCGGCCAGCGCGAAACACACTGGGTAGACCTCAGCGCCCAGCGCGACACCGCCACGCTCAATCTCGCCTTTGCGCCACAAAGCCTGCGCCTCGACCCCGAGATGCGCGTCTGGCGCCGTCTTGACGCCAGCCAGCTTCCACCCATCCTGCGCCAGTGGATGGCCGCCAGTGCGCCACAACTGGTCAATGTCGCCCGTGCGTCCGACGCAAATCTTGCGGTCAACCAGCTTTCCGGGCGTTTTTTCGAGGTCAAACCTAGGTTGCTTACGCCCGCCCAACTGAACAACGCCCTGAACGGCAACTCCCCCGTTCTGCTCGCCGGCACGCATGCCGAGATTGATCAGACCCTGGCCAGCGCCGGCCTGCCCGCGCGCCCGGCCAGCCTGATCGGGAAAGGCAGCGCCCAGGTCTGGACGGTGCCGGACAAACCTTTCCCGCTGGCCATCATCTCCGGCCAGGATGCAGCGTCGCTCAATGCCCTGCAACGCGGCCTGCCCCACTACGGCGGGCAAAGCTGGCTGATTTTTGAACAGGGACGCGTCATCGACAAAGGCACCTGGCCGGCCAGCATCCCTGAAATAACTGTGGCCAGCGCCGCGCGCAAGGACAATAAATGAAATGTCACTCGACACTCACCACCCTGCTTTTTGGCCTGCTTTGGACGGGGACCCTGATGGCTACTGAAGAACCAAAATTTGAATCGCTGCGCAAGGAAGACAAGGTCGAAATCCGCCGCTATGGTCCAGTTATCGTCGCTGAAACCATCGTCGATGGCGATATGGACAGCGCTTCCAACCGTGGCTTCCAGCTCATTGCCGGCTACATTTTTGGCAACAATGAACGAATCGCGATGACCGCACCGGTGGTTGCCGAAGCGCAAAGCAGCGCCGAGAAAATTGCCATGACCGTCCCGGTCAGCATCGAACCGCAAATCGCCGACGACAGCAAAATGGCCGGCGCCCAACGCTGGCGCATCCACTTCGTCATGCCCAGCCAATACACCCTTGCCACCCTGCCCAAACCGCTCAACCCGCAAGTCAAACTGCGCGAGATACCCGCCAAAACCTATGCCGCACTGACTTACTCCGGTTTCAACACTGAAAGCAAGGTGCAGGAAAAAACTGACCAGCTTCTCGACTGGCTCAAGACGCAAAAGATCGAAACCATCGGCAACCCCCAACTCGCTCGCTACAACCCGCCCTGGACGCTACCATTTTTGCGCCGCAACGAGATATTGCAGGAAATCAGAGCGGATTCGCCGCGCTGATACGCGATAGCGAAGCAATCCGGCGTTAAGAGGTGAAGCGGGATATTTACTCGCTCCACACGGTCTTTGGCCTTATCTATAGCGTAATGACCGATCGCGAGAAGTGACGCTTTCCCGAAAAGTGCAAGCCTATTTGATTTAGCGGGTGACCCTCGCCTCATCGCATTCGGCCCACATCGCAAAGTCCTGCCTCAGACAGGAGGCAATCACGAAAGCCGTTGACGCGACCCGGGGGCCAAGTTTGCCC
>Ga0105099_10002840_pt1 | contig 10153 bp, 8 predicted proteins | sample PPLLak3cmMay2015_2_FD_79138 | JGI IMG/M metagenome (GOLD analysis project Ga0105099, IMG submission 79138) | Freshwater sediment microbial communities from Prairie Pothole Lake near Jamestown, North Dakota, USA - PPLs Lake P8 Core (1) Depth... | ecosystem: Environmental > Aquatic > Freshwater >...
GCAACGATTTCGTTCAGACCTTCCTGGATCATCTGGCGAACTGGGAATTTGCAGCGTCACAACAGAAGTGATGTACATCGAGTCAGCAAAAATATCCATCGGTCACGAAGGAGACGCGCGAGACCATGAAACAGCAGAAGTGGTGAGGTGATAGTATAGAAATCAGACCGTATTGCTGATGCCTTTTTCGGATATTTTATATTACATCATCTTTAAAAGTTTTTGAAAATTTCCAAATTTATTTTGCTTTCTATTCTGCACAAAACGCTTCTTTCAGTTGTTTTCTTTTTGTGAGTTTGAATTTATATTAATATACATGTATAAATATAGATTTTTTTATTAGTGATTTAAGCGGCTGGGAATCCCGTTATGCGGGATTATGATCTGCCCGCTCCTATACTGTATACCTGATTAAACACTCAAAGAAATTATTATGGAAATCAGCATAATCATCCCGACCTTGAACGAGGAACTATATCTTCCCCTGCTTTTTAAAAGCATTCAGAAGCAATCGTTTAAAGAATATGAGGTAATTGTTGCTGACGGGCATTCCCGGGACAAGACAGCGGCATATAACAGAAAATGATTTCAGCACCCGGGAAATATCATTTTAAATGTAATTTATATTAGTACTGATATTTTGCCGCGTACTCTATCAAAAAAGTATAAAAAGAAGTACCTGTTTGAAATGCCGCTTTTTCAAAGGAAATACAATGACTTTCTCAAAACCTGTTTTTGAGATTATCAGGCATCGTTTTTCATGCAGGACCTATGACGGGCAGCTGGTACCGCAAAAAACGAGACAGTGGTTGACGGATTTTCTGGCGATTCTCAGGCAGGGACCTCTGGGCAGCAGGGTGCGTTTTAGCTTTATTGCGGCAACGGAACAGGAGAGTCGCTCTCTGAAGGGACTGGGCACGTATGGGTTGATACAAGGCGCGAAAGCGTATATTGCCGGTGCGGTGAATGGCTCAGCCAAGGATCTTGAGGATTTTGGCTACATCATGGAACTGATTGTCCTGTTTGCCACGGATCTTGGATTGGGCACCTGCTGGCTGGGCGGCAGTTTTACACGGAGCGGTTTTTCAAAACAGGTTCGTCCGGACGATACGGAGCAGATGCCCGCGGTGATTTCCATCGGCTGCATGAAGGATCAGGAAAAAGCGAGAAAGGGGTGGGTTCGGCGCCGCGCCAAATCTGACATGCGGCTGGAATGGGGCCAACTGTTCTTTGATTCTGCGTTCGGCGTTCCGCTGACACAGGAGTCTGCAGGAGCGTATGCAACACCGCTGGAAATGGTCAGGCTCGGGCCCTCCGCATCAAACAAGCAGCCCTGGAGAATCGTGAAAAATGATGCCGGGTACCATTTTTACCTGCACCGTACAAAGGGGTACCCGCCCGCCGTTGCACGAAAACTGCTTAACATTGCCGATATACAGCGTCTTGACATGGGCATAGCCATGTGTCACTTTGAGCTGTGTGCACAGGAATCCGGTCTTGCCGGACGCTGGAAGACTCAGGTGCCCGACATCGTGAAGCCCGACAACCTGACGGAGGAATATACGGTTTCCTGGGTGTGTTGATTTCGGGGCTCGTTCATCGTGAAGCGTGATTCGTGTCGACTCGTTGCCGTGTCGTAACTAATTGAATTATCTATGTGTTGTGCATGATCCTATGCACTTCGTCCAGTAATCTTTATCCGTTCATCGTTTAGCGTTCATCGTTTCAGAGTTTCTTTTAGTTTTTTTTCCCAACCTTAACCCTGAACCGTTCATCGTTTAGCGTTTAGCGTTAATCGTTTTAGAATTTATTATACTTTTTTCTTCCAACCCTTAACCCTTAACCCTGAACCCTTAACCCTGAACCCTTAACCCTGAACCCTTAACCCTGATCTATCCTCTCCAGTTTTCTGTACAGCGACGAAAGGGATATACCAAGCTCTTTGCAGGTTTTATACTTATCATTATTAAAGTAACTGAGAGCTTTCAGGATATGTGATTTTTCCAGATGCTCAAGGCTCCAGGTCGTCAATGGGTCTTGCTGAACCGATGGAATGCACTCAAGTCCGGGGAAGTGAATAATTTCGAGCGACTTGCCTTGCGCCAGCAAAAGCGCTCTTTCGAGCATATTCCGCAGCTCCCGTATATTTCCCGGCCAGGAATAGGTTTCGAGCATTGCTAAAATGGTATCGGTCAAAGGCGGGAATTGGTAATTGAAAGAGGTAAGAATATGTTCGGATAAGCCCTTTAAATCCTCTTTTCTTTCTTTTAATGGAGGGAGCGGGATGGGAAAGGTACAGATCCGGTAATACAGATCGGTGCGGAACGTGTTGTTTTTTGTCGCTTTTTCCAGGTCGTGGTTGGTGGCGCAGATAAGGCGGAATTCACTTGTACGAAGCTTGTTTTCGCCGATTCTGCGGTATTTTTTCTCTTCGATTGTTTTAAGAAGCTGTGATTGAACGGCAAGGTCCATGTCGCCAATCTCATCAAGAAAGAGCGTGCCTCCGTCCGCGACCTCGATAAGCCCCTGCTTGTCGCTGAAAGCTGATGTAAATGAGCCTTTTGCATGGCCGAACAGCTCGCTGCGCAACAGGTCGCCGCGAAGAGTGGAGCAGTTCAACTCGACAAATGCTTCGGATTTTCGTGCGCTGCGATCGTGTATCCAGCGTGCCAGAACGCCTTTGCCGGTGCCGGTGTCGCCGGTCACCAGGGTAACAGCATCACTCGCTGCAGCAACGGTTGCAAGTTCTACCGCTTTTTGAATTGGTTTGCTTGAACCGAAACAGGGCTCTTTTTTTTCATAGGAGAGGCGCCTGTAGATGGAGTTTCTTTTCCTTATCTCCTCAATTTCGAGGCTTTTACGCAGATAAATATCAAGATCGTTCATCTGTACCGGTTTAATCAAAAAGTTATCCGCACCGAATTGCATGGCTTTTACGGCGGTGGTAATATCGCCATTGCCGGTAATCACGATTATTGCGATATTTTCAAAGCTGGTTCGCAATTCCATGATCCAGTCGATGCCATTGCCGTCAGGAAGGTTGAGATCAAGCAGAATCGCGTCAAAAAGCTCTGATTCGATGCTTTTTTTCGCTTCTTTTAAACAATTGGCGGAAGCGATGGTATACCCGGATTTTGTAAGATACCGGGTATAACCGAAAAGAGCAGCTTCGTCGTCTTCAACCAGGAGAAGTCTGGGGGATTTCATGGCCTTTTTACCTTTAAAATAAATAGTATAGTAAAATATTTAAATCGAAATAGCCGATTTTAAATTATTAATAAATAGCCCGGATGAAAAATCCAATCCATCTTTGGCTAGTAGAGTATTTGTAATCTAATACCGTGATATGCTTTAAAATAGTTTTCAACCGATATAAACCGGAAGATAAAATATTGAAAAGATGCAGATTGAGGTTTAAAGACAAAATTCTTCAATTGAACAGGTTTTGGTTATTTATAATTATTCGGTTGATGCTATGGCATGATTTTTGATATATTAATTGAAGGAAATGAAAATTGATGTGTACATTCCATAAAACCAAATAAAAACAATTAACATTTTAACAAAAGGGTGTCTGTATGAATATGTTTGAATTGGCAAAAAATATTGAAAAAGAGGGCGTTGAGTATTATCAGGAGCTTGCACGAAATACAAAGTCAAAGCAGTTAGCCGGAGTTTTCAATCTGCTGGCGGAAGAAGAGAACAAGCACTACAATCTGTTTGATGCATATCAGAGCTCACAAACAGGGCCTGACACGTTCGAGAAAAGAGATATAATTGCATCGGCAAAATCGATATTCAAATCTTTATCAAAAGAGTCCTATTCTCCTAAAAAGGACTATGATGCTGCTTATCAGAAAGCATTAATGCTCGAGAAAAACAGCATCACGTTTTACAAAAATGCATTGAAAGACACTAATGACCAGGCAGTGAAGAATATTATCAATGTTATTATTGAGGAAGAGGGCAAGCATTACAAGATCATCTCCTCGATCATTGACTATGTCAAACGCCCTGTTGAGTGGGTTGAGAACGCGGAGTTTAATCATATGGAGGAATATTAAGGAAATTAAGGCAATTTAAGATTTAAGATGTTAGATTTATGATTTGTTATGTGGAAGGGGAATGTTTGTATACGCCCCTGATTTACCTTTTGTGCAGTATTGAAGTCTTGCAGGTGGGGCGTGAACGGTTACCTGTATTTTAAGACAAACTTATGTTTCTCTATGAGCTTTGAATTTTCTGCGGTAAGAATTTTATTTAAAAGGAATTAAAGGTGAATTTAAAAAAAGAAGTTTCTATTGTTATCTGCGGCGAGGCGGGTCAGGGGATTCAAAGCATCGAGCAGATAGTGAGCCGGACTGCTAAATCTGCAGGGTACCGGGTTTTTTCGACAAGTGAATTTATGTCCCGGATTCGCGGCGGCAGCAATTCAACGGAAATACGGATTTCTTCGCATGAAATAGGCGCGTATGTCGACAGAATCGATATCCTGATCCCCCTTAATCAGGATGCATTATTTCATTTGCAGAACCGGATATCGGATGAAACGTTGATACTGGGGGAGAGGGAGATTTTGAAATCCGGGCGTGAAATTATTGACATCCCATTTTCAAAAATTGCATCAGAGGCCGGATCAAAGATTTATGCCAATAGCGTGGCGGTCGGTGCGATTTGCGGACTGCTGAAAATCGAATTCAGCCTGTTTGAGGAGCAGGTAAAAAAAGTGTATGCCAGAAAAGGCGATGAAATCGTTGAAAAGAATATCGAAGCGGGAAAAAAAGGCTATACAAAAGGAGCAGACCTGCTTGCTTCAAAGGATATCAGAATCGATATCGGCGCCATGGATCGTGCTGCCGACCTTCTCCTGATGAGTGGCGCTGATGCAGTTGCTTTCGGCGCAATCGCCGGCGGATGCAATTTTATCGCCTCGTATCCCATGTCGCCGTCTACTGCGGTATTAACCCTGCTTGCCGGGTATTCTCACGCGTTTGATAGCATCGTCGAGCAGGCCGAAGACGAGATTGCCGCAATAAATATGGCGCTCGGAGCGTCGTATGCCGGAGCCCGCGCCATGGTAACCACATCTGGCGGCGGATTCGCGCTTATGGCAGAGGGCATAAGCCTTGCCGGCATGCTGGAAACACCGGTGGTAATTCACCTCGGCCAGAGACCGGGACCTGCAACCGGCCTGCCAACCAGGACCGAGCAGGCGGATCTGGAACTAGCTTTGTATGCAGGTCATGGCGAGTTTCCAAGGGCCATTTTTGCTCCGGGAACGGTTGAACAGGCATTCAGCCTGACGCACAGGGCGTTCGGTCTTGCGGATACCTGCCAGGTTCCGGTAGTAATTCTCACGGATCAGTATTTCATCGATTCAAACTATGCGGCACCTCCCCTTGATCTGAAAAACATTTCGAATGATTCATCTGTTGTAAACACGAGCGGGGATTATAAGCGGTATGTCGTAACCGCATCAGGCGTATCTCCCCGCGGCATTCCGGGCAATGGCGAAGGCCTGGTGCGCGTGGACAGCGACGAGCATACGGAAGAGGGACTTATCACCGAAAGCGGGGAGGTTCGGAAAAGCATGGTCGAAAAAAGGATGCGTAAGCTCGATCTGCTGAAAAACGATTGTGTCGCACCCACGTTAATCGGCCCGGACACCTATTCAACCCTCGTCGTGTGCTGGGGAAGCAATTTTCATGCAGTAAAAGAGGCTCTTTTCATAATCGGCAGAAACGATATGGCAGCGCTCCATTTTTCGCAGGTATATCCTTTGCACACGCAAACAGCCGACTATCTGAACAAGGCAAAAAGGACCATTTTGGTCGAGAACAACGCTACCGGTCAATTCGGGAAACTGATAAAACTCGCTACAGGATTGGAGTTTGATAAAAAAATTCTCAAATATACCGGCGCGCCGTTTTCAGTTGAAGAACTGGTCAGGCAGATCGTTGAATAATATTAACCGGAAGGATTTATCATGAGCACTACGATATTCGACAAACAGGATATTGACATTGCCTGGTGCCCGGGGTGCGGGAATTTCAAGATTCTTGATATGCTGAAAGCAGCTTTGTCGGAGCTTGGTATCAGTCCGCAGAATCTTGTAGTCGTTTCCGGCATAGGCCAGGCGCCAAAAACCCCGCACTATTTCAACACCAACATGTTTAACGGCCTGCACGGCCGCGCTCTGCCCGCGGCAACAGCAATCAAAGCCGTTAACCCCGGACTTACGGTTATAGCCGAAGGCGGCGACGGGGATATGTACGGCGAAGGCGGCAACCACTTTCTGCACACCATACGGCGCAATCCCGACATCACCCATATCGTGCACAACAACATGGTATACGGCCTCACAAAAGGCCAGGCGTCCCCCACAAGTCCGCTCGGGTTTAAAACCCCGGTTCAGGTCGACGGCGTCGTATCCGAGCCGGTAAACCCCATGGCTGTGGCCATTGCCCAGAATGCCTCATTCGTTGCACGCGCATTCTCCGGCGACGTAGAAAAAACAAAGGAGATCGTAAAAAAAGCGATACAACATAAGGGCTACGCGCTGGTCGATATCCTCCAACCCTGCGTCACTTTCAATAAAATCAACACCTTCAAATGGTTCAAAGACAACTCCTATTACCTCGACGAATCGTATAATCCTCGTGACCGGGTAAAAGCATTCGAAAAAGCAATTGACCCGGCAGGGTTAGCGCTGGGCATCCTCTATATTAACGAAAAGCCTTCGTTTGAGGAGAATTTGAGCGTGTATGCGACGAACAGGGAGCCGGTGTATCGCAGGAAAAGGTCTATCGAAACACTTCGGCAGGTAATTTCTTCAAAGATGTAATATTTTTAAAATATACATACTTATATCATATTATATGTTATATTATGTATAAGATGATATAAGTGTATATAATTATGTATAATCAGGAAAGTCGAAGAAATGGATAAAATTAAAAATCCTTTTTCACCAGGAGCTGGCACGCCCCCTCCGGAACTTGCAGGCCGAGACAGCGTTCTTGAGCAGGCCGAGGTTCTTTTTGGTCGAATACACGCTCGCAGACCTGAAAAAAGCCTTTTGTTGACTGGTTTACGTGGTGTTGGTAAAACGGTACTTATCAATGAGATGGATCGAATCGCGGAGCGAATTGGTTTTAAAACAATTCTCATTGAAGCGCATGAAAACAAAAAACTCGCAGAGCTTTTAGTTCCCCATCTTCGGCGTCTGCTCTTCGAAATCGACCGGATGTCAGGTGTGGGGGATAAAGTGAAACGGGGTCTTGCAGTGCTGAAAAGTTTCATCAGCGGTATTAAAGTAACTGTCGGTGACGTTGAGTTCGGACTTGATATTGATCCTCAAACCGGTGCAGCAGATAGCGGAGACCTGGAGGTCGATCTACCGGATCTGTTTTCCGCTGTTGCTGAGGCAGCCGCCGAACGACATACATGCGTAGCAATTCTTATAGATGAAATACAGTATTTTAATTCTTATGAGTTAAGCGCTCTGATAATGGCAATGCATAGAATGCAACAGAAGCAGTTGCCGCTTGTTTTAATCGGAGCCGGCCTCCCCATCTTACCGGGGCTTGCAGGGGAATCCAAATCGTATGCGGAACGACTTTTCAATTTTCCGGAGATTGGCCCGTTGCCTGAATCAGATGCATTTAAAGCTCTTCAAGATCCTGTGAAAGCTGCAGGAGAGTCTTTTGACACGGACGCCTTAAAAGAAATTTTCTCTCTCACCAAAGGGTATCCCTACTTTCTACAGGAATGGGGATATCAGGCCTGGAACCACGCTGTCTCTTCACCAATCACTTTGCGCGTTGTGCAGGAATCTTCCGATATTGTTATCGGTAACCTTGATAAAAACTTCTTCAGGGTTCGTTTTGACCGCCTGGCGCCGGGAGAAAAGCAGTATCTCAGGGCTATGGCTGAATTTGATGGCGGGACATGCCGTTCACAGGATATTGCCGATGTTATACGATGTAAAGTAACAAGCCTGGGTCCATTGCGGGAGAAGGTGATTAAAAAAGGTATGGCGTATAGTCCATCTCATGGCTACATGGCTTTTACGGTTCCATTGTTTGATAAATACATGCGACGTACTATACCCGAATTTCCAATGGGAAATACTGAAAAAATCATGTAGGCTCTCCAGAGTGATTTAAGACAGGAAAATTCGACGTATAGGCTAATAGTGAAGTTGTGGTATACGAATAATCAGCTTTCAGTCCCGCGTCAAATGCGGGATTATAGTCCATGGTAATAGGAATCGATTTTTTTAAACACAACAGGTAAAAAAATATCGATTACGATTAAGAGCACGAGCACGAAAAAACCTTGATTTCATCAAGAAAAGTCTGCATATAATAAAGGCCACACCCTATTTTTATTACAAGCATAAATATATAATTCTATTATAATCAAAAAGCCCACGCGTATTAACGCAACCCGGTGTTTCGGTTTTTCTGAATTGAGAGCACGAATAACGGTAATGGCTTGTTCTGATATTGTCTGAAATTCGGCGATAGAAAATTGATATAAGAACAGTCGGTTTAATCACCGATATCGTTGTTGTACTGCAACGGTAATATCCATTACAGGAGAGACGCGGTAATGACCTTCTCGGCACTTGCCCAGGGCGCAGTAGTCAATCTGTTCATGCTTCTTGGTTTTGTCGCGCTGTTCTCGATGGCCAGACGCTGGCCGATGACGCGGCTGCGGCATGTTCCGTCATGGGTTAATGGTTTTCTGTTCGGCGTTATGGCGCTGCTGGCCATGATGGTTCCTTATGTGGCAGGACCAGGCGTGATGTTCGATTGCCGCTCCGGCATTATCGGGACCGGTGCACTGCTGGGCGGGCCGGTGTCAGCCTTGACCAGTGTTATTCTTCCCTGCATGTATCGTTTGCGAATAGGAGGGCTTGGCCTTGTCCCCGGCCTCCTGGAGATCATCCTGCCTGCTGTCCTGGGTTCAGCGTGCCACCGGTTGTGTATCCGGCGCCACCAGGGACTCACGCTGCCTCGCGCGGTACTTTCCAGCCTGATCGTGGGGTTCTGCGCGAACGGGTTGGTGGCGACATTTCTCATGACGTTCATGCCGCGCCAGGGGCTGCTGCTCGAAACAGGCAGCACGTTGCTCGTGATCCTGAATGGTCCGGTGTCCATGGCGCTGTTCAGCGCGCTCCTTGTTCTGGAAAAGCAACACTCGGAAAGCATAGAACTGCACTCATCCATACTGCGGACAACCATGGAAGGATTCTGGCTGGTGGATATGCAGGGCCGTCTGCTTGAAGTGAATGAAGCCTACTGCCGGATGAGCGGTTACAGCGCAGGGGAACTTCTGAACAGGAGCATTGCGGAACTGGAAGCGTCGATGACCGGCCGGGAAATTGCCGCACGCATCACCCAAACCGCGGCAAAGGGCGGCGAACGTTTTGAAACCAGGCACTGCCGCAAAGACGGTACCGTCTTTGATGTTGACGTGAGCACTCAATATCTTATCGGCGAAAAGGGCCGGATTGTCTCTTTCATGCGGGACATTACCGACCGTAAAAAAGCGGAGCTGGCGCTTCAGGAGAGCGAAAAGAAATACAAGATGCTGATCGAGACAACGAATACCGGATTCGTGATACTTGACGATAAAGGCAGGGTGCTGGACGCAAACCAGGAATATGTGCGCCTGACGGCGGGAGACAGTCTTGACGATATCCGCGGCAGGCCCGTGACTGAGTGGACCGCGCCGCATGACCTTGAACGGAATGCCGCGGCGGTGCGGAAATGCTTCGAAACCGGGTCGGTCCGGAATCTGGAAATCGACTACATTGACGCAAAGGGCGGTATTATTCCGATAGAGATACACGCGACAGTCCTGCCCGTCGGAGAATTGTCGATAATCATGACGATCTGCCGTGACATTTCCGAGCGAAGAGAGGCTGCGCGGGAGCGGGAGAAGTTGCAGGAGCAGTTGACACAGGCGCAGAAAATGGAATCCGTGGGCCGTCTGGCCGGCGGCGTGGCGCATGATTTCAACAACATGCTGGGCGTGATACTGGGCTATACCGAACTGACGCTGTCGCACCTGCCTGAAAACTCCAACCTGCACGATAATCTTCTGGGTGTCCGGGAAGCTGCCCGGCGATCAGCCGAACTGA
>Ga0105099_10002841_pt1 | contig 10145 bp, 11 predicted proteins | sample PPLLak3cmMay2015_2_FD_79138 | JGI IMG/M metagenome (GOLD analysis project Ga0105099, IMG submission 79138) | Freshwater sediment microbial communities from Prairie Pothole Lake near Jamestown, North Dakota, USA - PPLs Lake P8 Core (1) Depth... | ecosystem: Environmental > Aquatic > Freshwater >...
GTTGTCGCTTCCGAGACCTGCGCTTTTGACTTGGTTCAGGCCGAATATATCCGCGATATTGAACCGGGCGAAATTTTAATCATCGACAAACAAGGTTTGCGCAGCATCCATTTTAAAGCGGAAACCCGCCGGGCCCAATGCATTTTTGAATTGATCTATTTTGCCAGGCCGGACAGCCGGATATTCGGAAAGAATGTCTATCTTTTCCGGAAAAGGCAAGGAGAACTGCTGGCCAAGCAGTACCCGCACAAGGCCGATCTGGTCATGCCTTTCCCGGACTCCGGCACTTATGCGGCCATCGGTTATGCCCAAGCCTCGGGGTTGCCTTTTGAGATGGGGGTGATCCGCAACCATTATGTGGGGCGGACTTTTATCCAACCTTCACAGAGCATGCGCGATTTCGGGGTTAAAGTAAAACTCAACCCGGTGCGGGAATTGCTTAAAGATAAAAGCGTTGTGATCATCGAAGATTCGATTATCAGGGGCACCACCGCGCGCAGCCGCGTGCAAACGTTTAAAGAACTGGGCGTGAAATCGATTCATATGCTGGTGAGTTGCCCGCCGCACTGTTTCCCGTGTTATTACGGCATTGATTTTTCCACTAAAGGCGAACTGATCGCGGCCCGGAAATCGGTGGATGAAATCCGCGCTTTTATCGGGTTGGACAGTTTGGGCTATCTCTCTCTGGAAAATACCATTCAAGCCGCCGCCATTCCCAAAGAACATCTCTGCACGGCCTGTTTTGACGGCCAATATCCGGTTCCGATTCAGGAAACATTCGACAAGTTCGGTCTGGAATAACCAAAAACGTAAAATTCAAAAAAGAAATTCCTTGCCATAAAAGTTACAATTTTGTAGATTGGTTGTCAGTCAGCAGTCACCGGTCATCAGTCACCAGGAACACTATTTTTTGATAACTGATGACTGATAACTGAAAACCGGCAACTTTTTATTTCTTTTAGGTTATGCAGACATGAACCCAGGCGTTAAAAAAACCAAACCGGATGAAATCGATTGTCTGTATGAAATCACGACCGCCCTGAACACCTTTGATTTGCGCAAAGCTCTTTATAAAGTCCTGGATTTAATGTCGGAACATCTCGGCATGAACCGCGGTTCCATTACGCTGCTCGATCCGACCTCTTCGGAAATCCGTATTGAAGTGGCCCATGGCATGTCTCCGGTTCAAAAGAGCCGGGGCCGATATAAATTGGGCGAGGGCGTGACCGGACGGGTGATCGAAAGCGGAAAACCCATGGCCGTGCCCAATATCGATGCCGAACCTCTTTTCCTGCACCGAACCGGGCCACGCAAAAAATTGGAAAAAGACAAGATTTCGTTTATTTGCGTGCCGATCAAGGAGGGCCGGCGGACTATGGGCGCCTTGAGTGTGGACTGCATCTTTGACGAAGATTCGTCTTTGGATGAAGATGTGCGTTTTTTAACCATTATCAGCGGCATCATTGCCCAGAAAGTGGCTTTACTGGAAAAAATCAACCGCGAAAAAGAACAATTAAACAAAGAAAATATCCGCTTACAAGGAGAATTGAGCAAGAAATACAGTTTCAGCACTATTATCGGCAACAGCCGTAAAATGCAGGAAGTCTTCCGCCTGATCAATCAGGTGGCCAAGAGCAATGCCAATGTGCTTTTGCTGGGTGAAAGCGGCACGGGCAAAGAACTGGCGGCCAATGCGATCCATTACAACAGCTTGCGGCCCAACAAACCCCTCATCAAAATCAACTGCGCCGCTTTGCCGGCCACCTTGGTGGAAGCGGAGCTTTTCGGCTATGAAAAAGGCGCGTTTACCGGCGCGGTGAGCGCCAAAGAAGGCAAATTCGAATTGGCCAATAACGGCACCATCTTTCTGGATGAGATCGGCGCTCTGGCTTTCGAAGGCCAGGGCAAATTGTTGCGGGTATTGCAGGAGCGCGAACTGGAGCGCCTGGGCGGGACACGCACCATCAAGGTCAATGTGCGTCTGATCGCCGCTACCAACAAGAATTTGGCTGAAGCCGTGGAGCAGGGGAGTTTTCGGGAAGATTTGTTTTACCGATTGAACGTTTATCCGATTTACTTGCCGGCATTGCGGGAACGGGATGCCGATGTGCTTTCGCTTGCCGATTATTTTTTGGAAAAATATTCCCAGGAGTATCAAAAAGACATCAAGCGCATTTCGACGCCGGCTATCGACGCCTTGGTGCAGTATCATTGGCCCGGGAACGTGCGCGAATTGGAGAATTGCATGGAACGGGCGGTCCTGATCTGCGACGATCATGTGATCCACAGTTTTCACTTGCCGCCCACGCTGCAAACGGCGGAGGAGACCGGGACTCAGCAATCCAAGTCTTTGCAGGAGGCCATGGAGATTTTCGAGCGGGAACTGATTATTGACGCCTTAAAGAGTCAACGCGGCAATAGGCGCAAGGCGGCCCTGGCCTTGGACACCACCGAGCGGATTATGGGTTATAAAGTAAAGAAATACGGCATCCGGCCCAAGCAGTACGGCTGATTTTTACCCTTGATACTCTTGAGCCAGCTTTAATCCCAAATCCAAAGCCCGGCGGTTCAGCTCGATAAAATCCGGGGTGATTTTGGTTTCCAGAACTTTCATGATCGAATCTGTATGCACAACTTGGGTCAAACCGACGAGCGCGCCCAGCATGCAGATGTTGAAAACAATCGGTTTGCCGATCTGTTCCATTACGGCTTTGTACATACCCAAGGAGACCTGGCGGGCGTCCACTTTGCGGGCGGGTTGGACGTAATGACTGTCGATCAGCAAAAGACCGCCGGGACGGATGGAGCCTGAAAATTTGTTATATGCCTCCTGGGTCAAGCTGATGAGCACGTTGGGTTGGTTAACTTTCGGAAAATGAATGTTTTTATCCGAAATGATCACATCGGAACGGGTGGCGCCGCCGCGGGCTTCGGGCCCATAAGACTGAGCCTGAACCGCGTTCAGGCCTTCATGCATGGCGGCCGCTTCGGCCAAAATAATGGAAGCCGTAATAACCCCCTGGCCCCCGGAACCTGAAAATACAATTTGCATTCTTTCCATAATGTCTCTACCTGGCTTTTTGGGCTTTTTGAACGGTTTTATCGTATTCCGCGCAATACTCGGGACGGTTTTCATTGACAAACACTCCGGTTTCGATCAAGCCCGGATTTTCAGCCTTTTTGGGCGAACCGATCGGCACGGTATTGTCTTTATAGAAGTTTAACATATCCACGGCGCCGCCGATTTTGTTTTTGCGGCCGAAATAGGTCGGGCATTGCGACATGACTTCCACCACTGAAAAGCCTTTATGCGTGATCGCCTCTTTAAGGATTTTTTTCAGCGCGGCCACATGATACGTAGTGGTGCGGGCCACGAAGGAAGCGCCGGCCGCTTTGGCCAGGGCGGCGATATCGAACGATTCATCAATATTGCCGAAGGGCGCGGTGGTGGCTTTTTTACCGTACCCGGAGAGCGGCGAATACTGGCCGCCGGTCATGCCGTAGATGCTGTTGTTCATGATAATGGCCGTGATGTCGATGTTGCGGCGGGCGGCGTGGATAAAATGATTGCCGCCGATGGCCAGGGCATCGCCGTCGCCCATGGGCACGATCAGGGTCAATTCCGGCCGGGAGAGTTTCACGCCGGTGGCAAAAGCCAGGGCGCGGCCGTGAATGGTATGCAGGGTGTGAAAATCCATATACCCGGAAATACGCGCCGAACAGCCGATGCCGGTGACCATGACCAGATCGTTCTTGTTGAGCCCGAGTTCCGCAATGGCCCGGATCATGTTATTCATCACGATCCCATGCCCGCAACCCGGACACCAAATATGGGGCAGAAATCTTTCGCGAACATAATTTTTTAAGGAAACAGACATGCATTAAACTCCTTTACTCTGGATGATCCGATAAACATTACGGATATCTTCAGGGCTGATAAACGTGCCGTCAATGCGGTTGACCAGGAAGACTTTGTCCGGATCATGCACGGCTTTTTTGACTTCTTGCAGAATTTGACCCATGTTCATTTCCACAACCAGTATGTTTTTCGCTTTTTCGCAGCGTTCACGCACTGCTTTGACCGGAAAAGGCCAAAGGGTCTGCAATTCCAGAAGTCCCAGGCGATCGCCGTGGGCCCGGCGGTTTTCCACTTCCTGAAGAGCGGAGCGGGCCGAAGAGCCGTAGGAAATCAAAACGCATTCGGCATCGTCCAGATAATATTCTTTCATGCGGTTGATGGCATTGACGTTGTTTTCGATTTTGTCATAGAGGTGATGAATGAGGCCATGTGCGATGTTGGGCTGGTCGGAAGGGAAGCCCCACATATTATGCACCAGGCCGGTGACATTGTAGCGATGCACGCCGCCGAAATCGGACATGGGCAAACGGCCGTCTTCGCGGGGCAGATAGGGATGATAATCCGTGCCTTCTTTTACGGAGGTGCGTAAACGCTCCAGTAAGGGAATTTCACCCGGTTCCGGCATGACCAGGCGTTCGCGCATATGGCCCACGATTTCGTCAAACAGGAGGATAACCGGTGTACGATAGGTTTCCGCCAGATTAAATGCTTCAACCGTGATGCTGAACAAATCCTGATGATTGGAAGCAGTCAAAGCGATTATGGAATGATCGCCGTGTGTGCCCCAACGCGCCTGCATGACATCCCCTTGGCTGACCTTGGTCGGCAAGCCGGTCGAGGGACCGCCTCTTTGCACATTGACTACCACACAAGGCACTTCCGCCATGATCGCATAACCGATGGCTTCCTGTTTCAGGGAAAAACCGGGTCCGCTTGTCGCGGTCATGGATTTATGTCCGGTCAGGGAGGCGCCGATAATGGCGCACATGGAGGCGATTTCGTCCTCCATTTGGATGAATTTCCCGCCTTTTTGGGGCAGACGCAGAGCTAGAAGTTCGGCGATTTCCGTTGAGGGGGTAATGGGATAACCGGCATAAAAATCCAGTCCCGCATACAAAGCAGCTTCGACGCAGACTTCATTACCCTGTAAGAAGAGAATTTTTTTATCTTTTTTCATAATAATACCTTATAAACGGTTTGTTCATCCCTTCCAAGAAGGCCTATTTAATGATTTCAATGGCAAGATCGGGGCAGCGCTGTTCACAAAGTCCGCAATAAATGCATTGATCCGGATTTTTAACAACGGATTTTTCATATTCATTCAGTTCCAAAACTTTTTTAGGGCAAAAAGCAACGCAGATCCCGCATCCTTTACATAAGTCCCGGTTGATTTCGATTCGTTTTAAATCTTTCTTCAGGGCATTTTCAGAATCATTATTCATATTTTTACCTATTTAATTATACTTTAATTAATCTGATAACAAAATTCATTCTTAAGTGGTTGAACCATTATAATACTTTGAAACGGAATAGGTTTGTACTGAATCATTCCAAATCTGTCAAGAGGGTTGTTATAAATTATTATCTAATCACTCTGATTAGACAATTATATACAACTTATTCGTAAAAACCAAGTTAATCATTTGATTTTGGATGCGCGGTTTTTTAATTTGAAGCAAATATCTGTCTGGGTAGGTTATCAATGAGTATGGGAAGATAATCATCTGAAATGGCTAAAAATTTTAAGCTTTGCTTCAATATACCCGGATTGATTCGTTCCAATTCCTGCCCCGTGACATACCGGGACATGATCGTATCAGCCAGATTGACAATGTGAACCAATTCCGGATGAATTTGAGCTTGATCGGGGCGATGATGCCATTGAATGGTTTCAATCAGGTTAGAGGGTAAAGACCACCGTTCCCCCAAACGAACTCCGATGTCGGCATGGGTAAAGCCGAATTCCTCCTTTTCAACCTCTATAAAATCCTCACCTTCCAGTTGAGTCCGTCGGTAAAAGAGGGGATAAGCCGGAGCCATATATTGATCCAAAACGACCTTGCCGATATCATGCAGCAACCCCGCGGTATAAGCAAGGTCCGGCGTCCCTTTTTTTATTAATTGCGCCAAGCGTTCGGCGACCAAGGCGGTTCCCAGTGCATGCCTGAAAAGACCGCCTTTGCAAAGAGAATAACCATGGCTCTGGACCGGGAAAAATCTTTCCAAAGAAGCGGAGATGACCAGTTGTAAAAATTGCTTTTCACCCAGCAGCAGCAATGCCCGATCAATGGAGTCTATATTCATTTTTCGGCCGTAAAAGGCCGAACCGCAGAGACTGATGATTTTTGCACTGATGATCTGATCCTGACGCACTTCTTTGGCAATATCCTGAAAACGATAATTTTGATCGGCAACCATGCGAAGTATTTTAAGCGCCATTTGCGGAATGGGCTGTACTTGGTCCATGGCGATTTCGATTTGCCGGCGGTCGGGCTTGGCAAAAGCGAGCACGGTTTGGGCCGGAGGCAGCCCAATGGGCTCAATCCGGCCTTGCCCGTTGGATAGATCCAAAGTGAGCGAGCAAGCAAAAAAACCGCCGGTCTCTACTTGGATTATTTTGATTTTTTCCCTGGAAAGAATTTGTTCCGCGATTTCAACAGTCCGGCCGCCGATATCCAGAGTCAAATCATCGGCTGAAACAGGTCCGACTAAGGCGCCGCCGGCCATCCGGGCCTCAAGCCGGTCCGGGGATGCTCCTTTTTGGGCCAGTTCTTTAATCATCAAGGGCAAACCGGTAGCGGCATAGGTTTCCGGCTGAAAAGAAGTGTTTGAGCCGGCGGGTTCCGGAAGCAGCAGGTGAATCAGGCCGCCGAGTTGAGCCACGGGGTCCCAAAGAGTCACCCCAACGCAAGAACCTAAGTAGGCAGTCAGGCGTTCCGGTTTGCGGTTGCTGACCACAAAACTGCCGGAGGGGACGGCATGGGTGATTTTATACGGAGTTCCCGTAAGAGATGGTTTATCGATTTTTTTGTGATCATTTATCCGATTCATATAAGTAATTCAATAAGTTAGGATATGTAATGGATTTTTCTTAGGTTTATGGAACGGACGTTGGTTCATCTCTCTTTATAAGCAAACAGGAGAAAAATGATTACGAAAAGAAGGAAAGAGTAGCCTGATCGAGGACTCTGATCCAATTTTCAAGCAATAGATCGATGGTCTCTTTATTCTTTTCCGTATGGAGGATAAGCACGGGGCTTTGATCCCTGATGAGGCAAGGGTAGAGATAGTGGATATGAATTCCGGCCGCTTTGATCGGTTTGAGAACGGCATTCAGCGCGCCCGGATGGTTGGGAAGCACACAAGCAATCGCGTCTTTGCATTTAAGTTCGTATCCGGCCGTGCTGAGGATATTCCGGGTTTTTTCGAAGTCATTGGCGATCAGGTGCAATGAGCCACCCGGGTTTTCGGAGGAGAAATAAAAACCAAGAAGTTTAATGCTTGCAGCATCCAATAATCCCAATAGGGCACATAAGGCATCGGGATCGTTTTTAGCCGCAAGTAAAATTTCTTGAATCGTTTGCATAAGCTATACTCCTTTTAGAACAAATTCGGCGCCCCGGCTAAGACCTTTTTGATTCAATTTCATGATATCGGCTTTTTTGGTCCCGGTTATTTCGGTCAACCCGGTCGTCAAAGCCTGTAGACTCATCAAGTCGGTTTTAGCGATAAAAGCACCGAGCATAATCATATTGATGGTACGATCGCTGCCCAGTTCCCGGGCGATATCGTTGGCCGGTATACCGATTACTTCCACTTCGGGACGGGAGGGCGGGATATCAATTAAACTGGAATTCATAAACAGAATACCGTTGCGTTTGATCATGCCTTGATATTTGCTTAAAGACGGTTTGTTCATAATCACGGCATAATCGGGAGCCGAGGCCACCGGCGAAAAAATTTCTTCATCGGACACAACCACCGTGCAGTTGGCGGTTCCGCCGCGTACTTCCGCTCCGTAAGCCGGCAGGTACGTTACATTTTTTCCGTCGCGCATGGCGGAAAGAGCCGTGACGTAACCCATCATCAGCACGCCCTGTCCGCCGAATCCCGCAAAAATAGTTTCCCTGGTCATGTGGTTCTTATCCCTGAGTCTTTGCGGATGAAGACCGATCGATTCTGCGCCGATCGATTTCATCCTTCAATATTTTAATCGGGAAAATTTTAGTCATCTCTTCTTCAACCCATTTACATGCTTCGGTCGGCTGCAGTTTCCAGTTGGTGGGACAAGGAGACAGGATTTCCACCATGGAAAAGCCCAAGTTCTCCAACTGGACCTGAAAAGCCTTTTTAATCGCTTTTTTGGTCTGCTGGATGTTTTTAACCGAGTTCACGGCCGTACGTTCAATATAGGTGCTGCCTTGGGTGATGGTGAGCATTTGGCTCAAATCCAAAGGCGCGCCGTCCCGAGACGATTTGCGGCCGCCGGGAGTAGTTGTGGAGTCCTGGCCCAGTAGGGTTGTGGGCGCCATTTGTCCGCCGGTCATGCCGTAAACTCCGTTGTTGACGAAGATGACCGTAACGTTTTCACCCCGGTTGGCGGCATGGATGGTCTCGGCGGTGCCAATGGCGGCTATATCGCCGTCGCCTTGATAGGTGAATACGACGCGGTCCGGCAAAGCTCTTTTAATGCCCGTGGCCACGGCGGCTGCCCGGCCGTGGGCTGCTTCGCCCATATCCACATCCAGGTAGTTGTAAGCCAATACGGCGCACCCGGCCGGCGGTACGCCGATGACGCGTTCGCCGATATCCAGTTCTTCAATCACTTCCGCCACCAGGCGGTGAATAATGCTGTGGCCGCAACCCGGGCAATAATGAAATACGGCTTGTTTTAGATATTTGGGACGTTTAAAAACGATCTTCGCCATGGATTATCCTCTATCCAGTTGCTGTCGATAGTAAAGAGCGACGGCCTCCTTGAAAATCTCATCCGGGGTGGAAACGATCCCTCCGGGGCGGCCGTAAAAGTGAATTCGGTCTCTTTTGCAGAGAGCGAGTTGCACATCTTCAAGCATTTGACCGGTGCTCATCTCGAAAACCAGAAATTCTTTACCGGCTTGTTCCAGAGCGCTTAAAATTTGTTTTGGAAACGGCCAGAGGGTGAGGGGCCGGCATAATCCGATTTTAAGCCCTTGTTCGCGGGCTTTTTTGATCGCGCCCTTGGCAATACGGGCAGCGGTCCCATAGGCGATCAACACCAAACGGGCGTCTTCGACCAAGTAGGTTTCGGCTGCGGGGATTTTTTCGGAAATGACCTGATATTTGCGGACCAGTTTCCAGTTCAGTTCTTCTTCAATGACCGGGTCGAGCAGCAAAGATTTGATGATCCGGCTCGGCCGGTTCCGGGCGCCGTCGAGGACCCAGTTTTTGGCGGGTAAATCACTTAATTTTATCGGTTCGGACAGTTCCACCGGTTCCATCATTTGACCGAGCATACCGTCGGCCAGCAGCATAACCGGTGTGCGATATAAATCAGCATAACTGAAGGCCTTTTGCGTCAGGTCCACCATTTCCTGACTGGTGGCCGGCGCCAGGACGATCGTTCGGTAATCGCCGTGACCGCCGCCCCGCGTGGCTTGGAAATAATCGCTTTGCGAAGGGGCGATATTGCCCAATCCGGGACCGCCCCGCATGGTGTTGACAATAACCGCCGGTAATTCCTGCGCAGCCAAAAAGGAAATTCCTTCCTGTTTTAGACTGACACCCGGGCTGGAGGAACTGGTCATGGCTCGAGTACCTGTCATGGCTGCGCCGATCACCATATTCACGGCCGCCAGCTCGCTTTCAGCTTGAATGAAAGTGCCGTGTTCGGTTTTGTCCATTACGGAAGCCATATATTCGGTGAGTTCATTCTGGGGCGTAATCGGATAGCCGGCATAAAAACGGCATCCCGCCCGTACCGCTGTTTCCGCAATAATATGGCTGCCGCGCATCAATGTTTTATTATTCTTCACGAAAAACCTCGATAGCCAAGTCCGGGCAAATAATTCCGCACCGGGAGCAAGCGTGACACGTTTTGCCTTCCGGGCTTTGACCCAAAAATTCGGCCGGATAATAACCTTTTTGGTTCAATGTCCCGGATGTCCCGATCACTTGATTCAGGCAAGCCGAAATGCAAAGATAGCAGCCCTTGCATAATTCAGGATTAATTACAATTTTACCTTTGGATGTTTTTTCAGTCATTTGCGATTACAGCTCAATCTTTTTTAAAAAATCAATCAATTCA
>Ga0105099_10002842_pt1 | contig 10144 bp, 7 predicted proteins | sample PPLLak3cmMay2015_2_FD_79138 | JGI IMG/M metagenome (GOLD analysis project Ga0105099, IMG submission 79138) | Freshwater sediment microbial communities from Prairie Pothole Lake near Jamestown, North Dakota, USA - PPLs Lake P8 Core (1) Depth... | ecosystem: Environmental > Aquatic > Freshwater >...
GAGGAGTGCCGTTGCCCGAGGCCCAACTCGATCTTCTGTTGCGCATTATTCACCTGGAGGATGAACCCGAGGCGGTGTACGCCCAACTGGTCGCCGAGCGTCTGCATCCTGGCATGGAGATCCGGCTGATCGAACGCACACCCCAGCGCATCCGTTTCTGGGGTGGCGGGGATGAGCACGTTCTGGCGCCGATCGTGGCCGCCAATATCGCCGTGCAGCCTGTGCCGGTGCGCCATGAGGAAGCCGTGCCCCGGCACACCCTGGCTGAGCTGCGCCCCGGCGAGTCGGCACGCGTGGCCCGCATCTCGCCCGCCTGCCGCGGCGCGGAGCGCCGTCGGCTGCTGGACCTGGGCCTGTTGCCCGGCACCGAAGTATCGGCGGAGTTCTCCAGTCCCAACGGCGATCCCACCGCCTACCTGGTCCGCGGGGCGACGCTTGCCCTGCGCGGCACGCAAGCCCGATTCATCGAGATCGAAAGCTGATTCGGAGAGCCATGGACACGCAACCTCATCTCCCTTCCGATGTCTGTGCGTCCTGTCCGGTCCACAACGCGGCCGCGCTCCTGAAGCTGGGCGTCGACATGCAGGACTGGGACTACGTGGTCGCCCTGGCCGGCAATCCCAACACCGGCAAGAGCACCGTGTTCAACGCCCTGACCGGCCTGCGCCAGCACACCGGCAATTGGCCTGGCAAGACGGTCGCCCGCGCCGAAGGCGGGTTCGAGTACAGCGGAAGGCGCTTCAAGCTGGTTGACCTTCCTGGGACCTACTCCCTGCTGGCGACTTCGCTCGACGAGGAGATCGCTCGCGATTTCATCTTGTTCGGCCAACCGGACGTGACCGTGGTGGTGGTCGACGCCACCCGGCTCGAACGCAACCTGAATCTGGTGCTGCAGGTGATGGAGATCACCCATCGGGCCGTGGTCTGCCTGAATCTGATGGACGAGGCGCGGCGCCACGGCCTGCAGGTGGACGAGCGACGCCTGGCGCGCGATCTGGGCGTGCCGGTGGTGCCGACCGCTGCCCGCTCGCGCCAAGGGTTGAGCGAGCTCCTGGCGGCAATCCATCAGGTGGCAAGCGGGGAAATTGTCTGTCGACCGCACCGCAGCCGACCACTGACGGGCGAGCTGGAGGCCGCGGCAAACGAACTCTCGGCTCAGGTGGAGCTCGCCTTTCCAGGGCTCCCCAATGCCCGTTGGGTGGCGCTGCGCCTGCTGGACGGCGACGAGCGCATCGTGCAGGCGGTCAGCCGTGGCGAACTGGGCGAGCTTCAGCGGGGCACGGACGAGCAGCGGGAGAACGAGGCATCCCAACCCGGCTCGCCCCAGGATGCATTTGCATGAGCGCCGCCTCCGCTGAGATACGGGAACAGCTGTTGACCTCCGCCCAGGCGCTGCGCTGGCAGGTTGGCGGCAACGTCCACGAGAGTGTGGTGGAGGCCGTCTACGCCGACGCGGCCCGCCTCGCCGATCGTGCCGTAACCCGCCCGGGAGAGCAGGAGCACTTCGATTTCGACCGCCGGCTGGACCGCATCCTCACCAGCCGCACCTGGGGCTTCCCGATCATGCTGCTCCTGTTCGCGCTGATCTTCTGGCTGACCATCACGGGCGCCAATATACCCTCGCAGATGCTCTCCTCCTTCCTGATCGGGACCATGGTTCCCGTCCTGCATCAGCTGGCGCAGGCCATCGGCTTGCCGTGGTGGCTGAGCGGCCTGCTGATCGACGGTATCTACCTGGCCACCGCCTGGGTGGTCAGCGTGATGCTTCCGCCGATGGCCATCTTCTTCCCGCTCTTCACGCTGTTGGAGGACTTCGGCTATCTGCCGCGGGTGGCGTTCAATCTGGACAGCGTCTTCCGGAAGAGCGGCGCCCACGGCAAGCAGTCGCTCTCGATGATGATGGGCTACGGCTGCAATGCTGCCGGGGTGATCTCAACCCGCATCATCGACAGCCCGCGGGAACGGCTGATCGCCATCCTCACCAACAACTTTGCGCTGTGCAACGGCCGCTGGCCGACGCAGATCCTGCTGGCGACGATCTTTATCGGGGCGCTGTTCCCCTTCTACCTGGCCGGCATCGTCTCGTCCGCTGCGGTGGTCGGGGTCACCCTGCTGGGGGTCGGCATGAGCCTCGCCGTCAGCCTGTTCCTGAGTCGCAGCTGGTTGAAGGGGGAGGTCTCCACCTTCAGCCTCGAGCTCCCGCCCTATCGTCCGCCGCGCGTGCTGCAGACCATCTACACCTCGGTGATCGATCGCACGTTGAAGGTCCTGTGGCGGGCGGTGGTCTTTGCCGCTCCAGCCGGGGCCGTAATCTGGCTGATCTCCAACATCACCCTCCAGGACGTCAGCCTGGCAGAGTACGTCATTGACTTCCTGAATCCCATTGGCCTGCTGTTCGGCCTGAATGGTGTGATCCTGCTTGCCTACGTGGTCGCCATCCCCGCCAACGAGATCGTCATCCCCACGGTGCTGATGCTGACCGCGCTGGTGCTCGGCGCGGATCACGTCGGGGCCGGCGCGGGGGTGATGTTCGAGGCCGGTTCGGATCTGGCGACCAAGACGATCCTGACCGCCGGTGGGTGGACGCTGCTCACCGCGGTCAATGTGATGCTCTTCAGCCTGCTGCACAACCCGTGCAGCACGACGCTGTACACCATCTACAAGGAGACCGGCAGCCGCAAGTGGACGGCGCTGTCGGCATTGCTGCCGCTGGCGCTGGGCTTCACCATCACCTTCGTGGTGGCACAGCTCTGGCGGCTGGCGGCGACCTTCATCGGTTGACGTCCGATGGAGCGGTGTCGGCCGGTTGCGGCCGGCCCGCTCGGCGGGATTGCCTTCGGCGGGGCAGTGGCCGCACCTGATTACAATTGCGCGAGATGTCTGTCGAAGAGGCACTCCGCGACCTGCGGCACGAGCCCGGCTTCATGCGCAACGTTACGGCGTGGGAGCCGCTGCCGGCGCGTCCCGCGCGCTACGGGACACTACCTGGCGGCATCGAACCGCGGCTGATCGCCGCTCTGCGCGAGCTTGGCCTCTCGCCCCTGTACAGCCATCAGGCCGCCGCAGTGGAGGCGAGCCTTTCCGGCGAAGACGTGGTCGTTGTCACCGGCACGGCCTCCGGCAAGACGCTGTGCTACAACCTGCCCGTGCTGCAGACGCTGCTCTCGGAGCCGGAGGCCCGCGCCCTGTATCTGTTCCCGACCAAGGCGCTGGCCCAGGACCAGGCGGCTGCCTTGAATGAGCTGCTCACGGCGCTCTCTGCCCAGGACCAAGTCGCAGTGTGCACCTACGACGGCGATACGCCGCGGGCGCAGCGGCGCGAAGTCCGCGAAGACGTGCGGCTGCTGATCAGCAATCCCGATATGCTCCACACCGGCATTCTCCCCCATCACACCCGCTGGGCGCACTTCCTGGAGAACTTGCGCTGGATCGTCCTGGATGAATTACACGTGTATCGCGGGGTTTTTGGCTCCAACGTGGCCAACCTGCTGCGCCGGCTGCGCCGGGTGTGTCGCTTCTATGGCAGCGCACCGCAGTTCGTGCTGACTTCGGCCACCATCGCCAACCCCAAGGAGCTGGCGGAGCGCTTGATCGAGGCGCCGGTGCGGCTGATCCCCGCTGATTTGGATGGATCTCCTCGGGCGGCGCGCGAGATCATCCTGTACAACCCTCCCGTGGTCGATGCCCGGCTCGGGGTGCGCCGGGCCTACACGCTCGAGGCGATGCGCATCGGCTCGACCTTCCTGCGCCACGCAGTCCAGACCGCGGTCTTTGCCCGCTCGCGCCAGACGACCGAGCTGCTGTTGGGGTACCTGCGCGACAGCCATGTTCAGCAGGGAGGCAAGGCGGACGACATCCGCGGCTATCGCGGCGGCTACCTGCCGCTAGAACGGCGGGAGATCGAGCGGGGGTTGCGGGAGGGCGGCGTGCGCGGCGTGGTGGCGACCAATGCCCTCGAACTGGGTGTGGACATCGGCCTGCTGGGGGCGTCGATCGTCGCCGGCTACCCCGGCACGATCGCCAGCCTGTGGCAGCAGATGGGCCGCGCCGGCCGGCGCAGCGAGCTCTCGGCGGCGGTGCTGGTCGCCTCGGCCGCGCCGCTCGACCAGTTCGTCGTCGCCCACCCGCAGTTTCTGTTCGAGCAGCCGCCCGAGATGGGGTTGATCCAGCCGGATAACCTGTCGATCCTCGTGCGCCACCTGCGCTGCGCCGCCTTCGAGCTGCCCTTCGCCAGCGGAGAAGGGTTTGGCGATTCCGCCGAGGCGCGCGCAGTGCTGGATCTGCTCGCCGAATCGGGTGACCTGCACCTGACGCCGGCCGGTTATCACTGGGTGGGGGCTTCGTATCCGGCGGAGGGCGTGTCGCTGCGCGAGAGCAGCGATCAGACGGTCGTCATCCAGGCTATCGGCCAGGGGAAGCCGCAGGTGATCGGCTCCGTCGACCGGGCCGCGGCGCCGGTCCAGGTACACGCGGGGGCGGTGTACGTGCACGAGGGTCGCACCTACCTAGTCGAGCAACTGGATTGGGAGAACGCGGTAGCCCAGGTGTCACCGGTGGAGGTCGACTACTACACCGACGCCTCGGAGGCAGTTGAAATCGACGTGCTCGATGTGTTCGATGCCGACGAGGCGGCCGAGACGCGCCGCGCCCATGGCCGGGTGCTGGTCACCGCGCAGGCCACCTCTTTCCGCAAAGTCAAACGCTACACACACGAAACGTTGGGCTACGGCACGATCGAACTGCCCAAGCGCGAGTACGAGACAACCGGCTACTGGCTGTGGCTGGCGCCCGGCCTGGTGGAGCGGCTCGAGCGACAGGGTGTGCTGACGCCGCCCAACGACTACGGCCCCGACTGGCCGGCGGCGCGCCAGGCTGCCCGCAGCCGAGATGGGCATCAATGTCGTCAGTGCCGAGCGCCGGAGCGCCCGGGCCGCGCGCATGATGTTCACCACCTGCGCCCATTCCGCGAATTCGGCTACCTGCCCGGTGAGAATCGCAATGACCGGCTGGCGAATTCTCTGGACAACCTGATCACGCTTTGCGCCGGCTGCCATCACCGGGCAGAGTTCGCCCGGGGCACGCGCAGCGCGCTCGGCGGATTGGCCTATGCGCTGGGCAACATCGCCCCGCTCTATCTGATGTGCGACCCGCGCGACTTGGCGGTCGAGGCCGAGGTGCGCGGGCGGCAGACCCGCAGCCCGACGCTCACCTTCTACGATCGGCTTCCAGAAGGCCTGGGGCTCTCGGAGCGGCTGTATGATCACCAGGCAGAGTTGCTGGCGGCGGCGCTGGACCTGGTGCGGGATTGCGGCTGCAGTGAAGGCTGCCCGGCCTGCGTTGGGCCGATCGCCGCCGGCGGCGCCGAGGTCAAACAACTCACCGCGCGGCTGCTGCAGGCCATGCTTCAGCCTGTGGCTGGGGCGCAGGCTGGATCGGAGTTGGACGCATGACGGACGTTTCGCTCGAGCGCCTGGAGACTCTCTACCGGGTGTCGCAGGCACTGGCCTCGACGCTCGATCTGGAGGCCGTCTTGAACGCCGTGATGGACCAGGTGATCGCGGTGACCAAGGCGGAGCGCGGCTTCCTGATGTTGGGAGATCGCCCGCACGAATTGCGCTTCCAGGTGGCGCGCGGCATCGACCAGCAGTTGATCGATGACGCCGAGTTCCAGGTCAGCCGGGGGATCCTGACGCGCGTGGCCGAGACCGGCCAGCCGGTAGTCACCAGCGATGCCCAGCACGAGGAGTGGCTGTCGGGCCGGCAGAGCGTGATGGCGCTCAAGCTGCGCTCAATCATGTGCGCCCCGTTGTTGCTCAAAGGGCGCATGACCGGCCTGGTGTATGTCGACAACCGCATGCAAGCGGGGATCTTCCAGTCGGCCGATTTGGAACTGCTGCAGGCTGTGGCCAACACCGCTGCCGTGGCGATCGAGAATGCCCGCCTGCACGAGCAAGCGCTGGTGCAGGCGCGTCTGGAGCGCGAGCTGGAAGTCGCCAAGCAGGTCCAGGAAAGCCTGATCCCACGCTCGGCGCCCGCAGTGCCGGGCTTCGAGTTGGGCGCACTCTGGCGCTCAGCGTATGAGGTGGCTGGAGACTTCTACGATTTTGTCCCGCGCCCGAACGGCGAACTGGGCGTGGTTATCGGGGATGTGACTGACAAAGGTGTTCCGGCGGCGGTCTTCATGGCCCTGGCGCGAACGACCCTGCGCGCAAGCCTGACCTCCAATGCCGAGGCTGGCGCCTGTCTACAGCAAGCCAACCGCTTGCTGTGTGCCGATGCCGCCAGCGGGATGTTCGTCACGGTGTTCTATGTTGGCTTGCAGCCAGGTTCCTGCCGCCTGGCGTGCGTCAATGCCGGGCACAATCCTCCGCTGCTGCTGCGCCGGGGCGAGGCGAATGTGATTGGCGTCTCTCAGCGCTCGCTTCCGCTGGGGATCGACGAACAGGCACAGTATCTCTCGGCGGCGGTCGACGTGGAGCCCGGAGATGTGCTGTTGTTGTACACCGACGGTGTGGTCGACGCAGAGAATCGGCGGAGCGAGCCGTTCGGGCTCGCCCGCCTGCGGTCGGCGCTATGCCAGCAGGCGTACCTCCCGGCGCAGGCTCTGTGCGCCGCGGTCGAGCAGGCTGTGCTTGCGCACACCGCTGGCAAGCCGGCGCTGGATGACCTGACGATGGTCGCGCTGCGCTGCGTCCCCTGATCCACTCAAGCCGGAATTCTCCTCCGCGACGCGTGCGCGCCCCTTCGGGCGCGCACGCATGGGCCCGATTGACGGAGGGAGATTCTGGCTCAGGCCTTCTCCTTGGTGGTGTGCCGCAGGAAGATGAACCAGTAGATGATCGCAACCAACACCGCGCCGCCGATGATGTTGCCGATCGTGACTGGAAGCAGGTTGTTGACCAGGAAGTTGGGCCAGGTCAACATGTCCAGGGTGAGTCCGGTCGAGGCGGCGAAGGCAGGATCGAATTCCTTGATCAGCAGGCCCATCGGGATGAAGTACATGTTGGCGACGCTGTGTTCGAAGCTGGCCGCCACGAAGGCCGAGATGGGGAAGACGATGGCGAAGATCTTGTCGATGGTGCTGCGGGCACTGTAGGTCATCCACACCGCCAGACAGACCAGCACATTGCACATGATCCCCAGGAACACCGCCTGTACCCAGCCCAACTGTACCTTGCTGTTGGCGATACTCATCGCCGCCAAGCCGACGGCGCCGCCGCCAAAGGTGTATTGCTGGGTGAAGAACATCATCAGCGCCGTCCCGAGCGATCCGATCAGGTTGCCCAGGTAGACGATGCTCCAGTTGCGGGCAAGGGCAAGGGTGGAAACCTTGCCGCCAGCCCAGGCCATCACGATCAGATTGTTGCCGGTGAAGAGCTCGGCGCCGCCGACAACCACCAGGATCAGGCCGAGGCAGAATGCCAGGCCGATGAGCAGCCGGGCAATCCCGAATGGCACGGCACCGGACAACCCTCCGGCGACCGTGGTGGAGAAGATCGCGCCCAGGGCGATGAAGGCCCCTGCCAGAATGGCGAGCGTGAGCACGGTCCAAAACGGCATGGCTGCTTTGCGCACGCCGATGCCCTCCGCCCGCACCGCCATCTCAGCCGGCAGCAATGCGTCGATGTGGATCTCATGGCTTTCGGTGGCCATTGGAGTATTCTCCTGCCCCCTGCCGAGCAGTGTGGGCAAACCCCAGCCTCGCGCAGGCGGTGGGCAGCCTCAAGAGACGAAGGTCATTGCCGGTGGGCACCCTGCTTCCATGTTGTCCGGTGGGGGGTTCGATCAGGCGCAGCTGGCTAGGGGATATGGGCTGGGTGTAGGCGACGCTGCGGCAGGCTGATCCACACCACGCCCGCCAACACGAGTAGGCCGCCTAGAAGCTGCATCGGCGCCAGGCGTTCCTGTAGCAGCAGGCTGGCCAGCAGGATGGTGAAAACCGGTTCCAGCGTGCTCAGCAGTGAGGCCGTGGTCGGGCCGACGCGGGCCATGCCGGCAAAGAAGGTGCTAATCGGCAGGATTGTGCTGAACAAGATCAGGCCGAGGATGATCGCCGCACTGCTAGGGGTGGGGACAAAGGCCCAGGTGCGTGTGGCCATGCCGATCACCAGGAAGCTGATCGCGGCACCGAGTGCCACCCAGGTGGTGCTGACCAGCGCCCCCGCCCGGTGCACATGCCGGTCGCTGATCAGGATGTAACAGGCATACCAGCCGGCCGAACACAGCGTGAAAACCACCCCTAGCCGATCGACCGGCTCGCCCCCGCCCGGGCCGTTGCCGCCAGTAACCGTGAGCGCCACGCCCAGAGTCGCCAGACCCATGGCCAACCATTCCCGCCGCTGCGGCGGCCGATGGTTGACCGCCCAGTTCAACAGGGCGACGAAGAATGGATACGCATACAGCAGCAGGGCACTCAGCGAGGCCGGGATGCGCTGCAAACCCAGGAAGAACAGACTGGCCTGCACCGCGTACCCGAACAGGCCGAGGCACAGCAAGATCGCCGTCAGCCGCAATCCCGGGAACACCGCTGCCCTTCGGGTGAGCAACAGCCCAATCGCCAGCAGCAAGGCCGCCCCGCCAAAGCGCAGGCTGAGGAAGCCGGTCAGGCTCAGTCCGGCAGCAAAGGCGTACTTGCCGAAGATGGAGAGGGTGGCGAATCCCGCCGCCGAGATGGCAATCAGGCCGGCGCCGAGCCAGCGCTCGCTGGGCGGTGTCGCTGAGAGAGGGGTGTCGGGTGGGGGCGAGTTCATGGACAGGCGAGGAGTATACGGCAGGCATGGGAATGCTGCCCGCCCGCGCGGTAGAATGAAGCCCTCAAAGATAACATGGCCACCCGAGACCGCACCACGTCCCCGATCGATCCGCAGCTCACCCCCGCCGCTCGCCCGGTGCGGCGGCCGGAGTGGATTCGTGTCCGGGCGCCCTCCGGTGAGACCTACGAGTGGCTGCGCGGCATGATGCGCTCCAAATCGCTGCATACCGTCTGTGAAGAGGCGATGTGTCCCAACCTGGGTGAGTGCTGGGGCGCAGGCACGGCCACTTTCCTGATGATGGGCGACGTGTGCACCCGCTCGTGCGGCTTCTGCGATATCAAGACGGGTCGGCCCGCCCCGCTCGACTGGCTCGAGCCCGAACGCGTCGCCCGCGCCGTACAGGCGATGAACCTACGCCATGCTGTGATCACCAGTGTCAATCGCGATGAGCGGCCGGACGGCGGGGCGCCCATCTTCGCCATGGTCATCCACCGCATCCGCCAGTTGCAGCCCGGCTGCTCGGTGGAAGTGCTGATCCCGGACTTCAAGGGATCCCGCGAAGCGCTCCAGATCGTGGTCGAAGCCCGGCCGGACATCCTCAACCACAACGTGGAGACCGTGCCGCGCCTGTTCCGCGCCGTGCAGCCGCAGGACCGTTACGAGTGGGCCCTGGCCACGCTGCGCAACGGCAAGCAGCTCGATCCGGAGCTCCTCACCAAGTCCGGCATCATGCTCGGTTTGGGCGAGACGCTGGATGAAGTCAGAGCCGTGCTCAACGACCTGCGAGCGTGCGGCGTCGACATCATCACCATGGGTCAGTACCTGCAGCCGTCCAAGCAGCACCTTTCGATTGCGCGTTACTACACGCCGGAGGAGTTCGAAGACCTGAAGCGCTATGGATTGGAGATCGGGTTCCGCTGGGTGGAGAGCGGCCCACTCGTCCGCTCCTCCTACCATGCCGAGCAGCAGGTGCGCGAGCTGAGCAGGGTTCACCCCAAGCTGCCCAGCGCCGACGCCTCCGCCGAACCCCCATCCATCTCCCGCTAAGTGAGACTGCGGTCACCTCGCCCTTGATGGAGGCGACGCCCCAGGCATGCTCGGACTCCATGGCCTATAATCCGTTGCGAGCCCTGGCTTTCGGGCGGACGGAAGTGAGGAGTTGCGATGTACCCAATAGTGCTCACGATCCATAACTGGCTGCGCTGGCTGGTGGTGCTGCTTGGCGTGGTTGCTCTGGTGCGCGCCTACCTTGGGCTGTTCGGCCGGCGCGCCTGGATGCCCGCCGATAAAACGGCGGGCACGCTGTTCTCGATCTCGATCGATGTACAGTTCCTCTTTGGCCTGCTGCTCATCTTCGTCAGCCCCCTGGTAGCGGCTGCGGCGGCCAGCCC
>Ga0105099_10002844_pt1 | contig 10131 bp, 5 predicted proteins | sample PPLLak3cmMay2015_2_FD_79138 | JGI IMG/M metagenome (GOLD analysis project Ga0105099, IMG submission 79138) | Freshwater sediment microbial communities from Prairie Pothole Lake near Jamestown, North Dakota, USA - PPLs Lake P8 Core (1) Depth... | ecosystem: Environmental > Aquatic > Freshwater >...
AATCTTTGATGAGGTTGACACCGGCATCGGAGGTGCTGTTTCGGCGATGGTCGGGAAAAAACTGAAACGGGTTTCGTGCAACCAGCAGGTTCTCTGCATCACCCACCATCCGCAGGTGGCAGCCTTTGCCGACCATCACTTCAAGGTCAACAAGACCACGGAATCGGGACGTACCAGGACAACGGTTGACCTGCTCTCCGTTGAGGAGCGGGTTTTGGAGGTCGCACGAATGCTCAGCGGGGCAAAGATCACGGAAAAGACCCTTGAGCATGCCCGGGAAATGATGGATGATGCTTGTTGTGATTGAGAAGTTCAGGTAGTTTACATCCGGAAACTCCGGATGGAAACTAGGTAGTTTACACAGGTCTGACCGGCCAGGTGCCGGGTGTTTATTACAGGCGGGGAAAGGAATGGATATGCTCCGGAAGGCACAGATCAAGGATGTAAAGGAAATACAGAAGTTGTTGATGTTCTACGCGAACCGCGGAGAGATGCTTTCCCGTTCGCTTTCTGAACTCTACGAATCGGTGCGTGATTTCTATGTCTGCGAGGAGGGGGGCAAACTGCTCGGCGCATGCGCATTGCATATCATGTGGGAGGATCTGGCCGAAATCCGATCGGTTGCGGTCAGTGAAGATGTTTGGAAACACGGTCTCGGGACGCGCCTGGTGACTGCCTGCCTTGATGAGGCGCGGCAGCTCGGTCTGAAAAAGATTTTCTGCCTTACCTATCGCCCCGATTTCTTTGCCCGGTTCGGTTTCGTGATTGTTGACAAGTCCGAACTTCCCCACAAGGTCTGGAGGGACTGCATCAACTGCGTTAAATTTCCCGACTGCGACGAAATTGCCATGATATTGGAATTCTGAAAACCTAGGACAGAATACGAAGAGAGAATACAGGGATAACGAATGAATCAGTCTGAAATTGCAGATACTATAGAGAAAATGCTGACTTCACGATCTGTCGATGGCTACGAGATATCTGTCGGTGCCTCACACAATTTATCCATTGAAGTCAAAGATCAGAAGATTGATACCTTCAAGTGTTCTGCACCGGTCGGCGTAAGCATACGGGTGCTGAAATCGGCCGGTTTGGGATTCTCCTATTCAACCAGTCTGGCGGATTGCGATCTTGAACGGATGGTTTCCGATGCTGTAACCTCTGCGGAAAACCAGACGCCAGACCCCTGCAACGGTTTTCCAGCGCCGCTGCCTTATCCTCAGATCGAGGGTTTGTTCGACCAGGAGCTTGCCCGCGTTGATGAGGATTGTAAAATTCAGTGCGCCATGGATCTCGAGCGTTTGACCTGCGCGGCGGATCCCCGCATCAGCAAGGTCCGCAAGGCGTCCTACGGGGAATCGGAGTACGAGGTCTATGTCAGGAACTCTCTCGGGGTTGAAGGCAGTCTCCGCGGCACCTCCGTGTCCGCCAGTGTCTCTGCCATTGCCGAAGAAGGGGGCGATTCCCAGATGGGCTGGGATTTCGGCTTCGGGACCTCGTTTTCCGATCTGCATGTGGAGCAGATTGCCGCCACTGCCTCTTCCCGGGCGCTCGGCCTGCTTGGTGCCCGAAAGATTGCAAGCATGCGCTGCCCGGTGGTACTTGACAACCAGGTAGCCTCAGACATCCTTGAAGTGCTCTCTGCGTCCTTCCTGGCGGAAAGTGTCCTGAAGGGGAAGTCGATGCTCGCGGATAAATTGGGCACAAAGGTTTTTTCCCCGGTCTTGAAAATCAGAGACAACGGCATCCTTCCCGGCGGTATGGCAACGGCCCCCTTTGACGCGGAGGGCGTTCCCCAACAGGATACCCTGCTGGTGGAGGACGGGAAGGTTCTCTCTTATCTCTATGACGGTTACTGGGCTCGCAGGGATGGTGTTCAGTCCACCGGCAATTCAACGCGTGGAGGCATCAAAAGTCCCGCCCACCTCGGACTTACGAACTTTTACATCGAAAACGGTACGTTCTCCGCGCAGGAGCTCCTCGCGGGAATAGCCAAGGGTGTGCTGATCACCGACGTGATGGGTATCCACACGGCAAATCCCATTTCCGGTGACTTTTCCGTCGGTGCGTCCGGCTTTTTCATTGAAAACGGCGCCATAGCCTATCCAATCAAGGAAATCGCCCTCTCGGGGAATCTCATCGAACTCTTTGCCGCTGTGGAGATGGTCGGAAATGACCTCCGCTTCTTCGGCAGTGTCGGCTCCCCCTCGCTGAGGATTGCCGAACTTGATATCAGCGGGCACTGAAACTTGATGGTTTGTCAAAATGCCGCCGGAATGACGAAATAACGCTTTTCTGAACTTTTTGCGAGTACATCAGATATGAATGACACGAATAAATCGTAGGGGCGGCCCCCCGTGGCCGCCCGTTAAGGGCAGGCACTGGGGGCCTGCCCCTACAGATATATGTCATTTTGATTGTTACTGTAGAATTGACGATTTGAAAACACTATATGGAGCACTACGTTATGATAGAAGCATATCTTCAGCACGAAGCAGAACGACGCAAAAAGGGGATTCCTCCGCTTCCTCTTGACCCGGATCAGACGAAGTCACTCTGTGAGCTTCTGCAGAATCCTCCTTCCGGAAAGGAAGCGTTTCTGCTCTTTCTCCTCAAGGAGCGGGTTTCGCCCGGTGTTGATCCTGCAGCGTTGGTCAAGGCCGAATTCCTGGCATCGATCATAGCCGGACGCCTGCGGTCCCCCCTTGTTGCACCGCTTGAAGCAGTGCGTATTCTCGGCACGATGCTGGGTGGCTACAATGTTCAGCCGCTTATCGAAGCCCTCTCCATTCCTGAGCTTGCGGAAGAGGCTGTGGCAGCGCTTTCCCGGACGATTTTAGTCTATGATGCCTTTGATGAAGTTGCGGCACTCTCCCGGACTCTTCCTGCTGCCAGGAAGGTCATTCTTTCTTGGGCAAATGCCGAATGGTTTAGCGAGCGGCCTGCGCTGCCGGAAATTATCACCGTGCGGATTTTCAAAGTTGACGGTGAGATCAATACCGACGATTTTTCGCCAGCCAGTGATGCCTGGAGCCGTCCGGATATCCCCCTTCACGCCCTTTCCATGGGCAAGGTCAGTTTTTCCTGCGGTATACAGACCATTGCTTCCTACCGTGCAGCAGGCGAAACGGTTGCCTTTGTGGGCGATGTGGTCGGTACCGGTTCCTCGCGAAAGTCCGCTTGCAACAGTGTCCTGTGGCATATCGGCGAGGATATCCCGAATGTTCCCAACAAGCGTCGGGGAGGAGTAATCCTCGGCGGGGCAATCGCACCGATTTTTTTCACTACTGCCCAGGATTCCGGTGCCCTGCCGATTCGCTGCGACGTGACGAAGCTGCAGAACGGCGAGCTGGTAACCATCGACACCAAACGCGGTCAGGTACTCTCAGCGGATGGTGAGGTTCTCACAACCTTCTCCCTTGCTCCCGAAACCCTTACGGATGAGTACCGCGCCGGTGGACGGATACCACTGATCATTGGACGCTCACTCACGGCGAAAGCCCGGCAAGCGTTGGGAATGGACCAGGGGCACATCTTCGTGACCGTCAAGAACCCGGAACCGCCTCCGGGTCAGAAGTATACCCTTGCCCAGAAAATGGTCGGCAAGGCCTGCGGACTGCCCGGAGTGCTTCCTGGTGCCGCCAGTGAGCCGCGGATGACAACCGTTGCCTCCCAAGATACCACGGGCCCCATGACAGCTGATGAACTGAAGGAACTGGCCTGTCTCCGCTTCCAGGCACCGCTCTTCATGCAGTCCTTCTGTCATACGGCTGCCTATCCGAAACCCTCTGATGTTCGAATGCACAAGACGCTGCCCGATTTTATTTCCGAACGGGGTGGGGTGGCTCTCCGTCCTGGCGACGGGGTCATCCACAATTGGCTGAACCGGCTGATTCTACCCGACACGGTCGGAACGGGCGGCGATTCCCACACCCGCTTTCCCATCGGCATCTCTTTCCCTGCCGGGTCTGGCCTGGTTGCTTTTGCCGGTGCCCTGGGTTTTATGCCCCTTGACATGCCGGAGAGCGTCCTGGTCCGTTTCAAGGGAAAGATGAACCCGGGCATTACCCTTCGTGACCTGGTGAATGCCATCCCCTTAGAGGCGATCCGCCAGGGACTGTTGACGGTTCCGAAAAAAAACAAGGTAAATGTCTTCAATGGCAGGATTATGGAAATCGAAGGGCTTCCCGACCTGCCGGTGGAAGAGGCATTCGAGCTGACGAACTCGGCGGCAGAAAGAAGTGCCGCCGCTGCCTGTATCCACCTTTCCACGGAGAGCGTAGCCGAGCACCTTCGTTCCAACGCTGCCCTCATGGAACGCATGATCGAGGAGGGCTACCGTGATGCTGATGCTTTGCGAAAGCGCATCAGAGCGGTTGAGGAATGGCTGGAAAATCCGACACTCCTTTCTCCTGATGAAGGAGCCGACTATGCGGCTGTCCTGGAGATAGACCTGGCATCCATCACCGAGCCGATACTTGCCTGCCCCAATGACCCTGATGACGTGAAGATCCTTTCCGAAGTGGCGGGAGCAAAAGTGGATGATGTTTTCATCGGCTCCTGTATGACCAGTATCGGCCACTTTCGGGCCGTTGCGGAAATCTGGAGAGGGGGCTCCTTCAATCCTCAAGTGCGAACCTGGATCTGCCCGCCGACACGGATGGATAACAAGCAGCTCCGGGAGGAGGGCGTATTCGCCATTTTTGGCGCCGTGGGAGGTCATATCGAGATTCCCGGCTGCTCGCTCTGCATGGGTAACCAGGCCAGGGTTCCGGATGGCGTAACGGTTTTTTCCACCTCCACCCGCAATTTTGATAATCGCATGGGAAACGATGCCCGTGTTTTTCTCGGCTCAGCGGAACTGGCCGCTGTCGTCACGGTCCTGGGCAGTATTCCCTCTCCCGAGGTCTATCTGTCCCTCTACCGTGAAAAGATCGAACCCAAAAAAGACGCAATCTATCGAACGCTTCATTTTGATGAAATGGATCGCTGATTCATACCGAGAACCAGACGCCCTGCAGGCGTTGCATCTTCATTGCTAAAGGGTACCAATGTCCGACGTCACTCCCATGATGCGCCAATATCTTGAGATCAAGGCGGAACACCCTGATGCAATTCTCTTTTTTCGTCTCGGAGATTTTTACGAGATGTTTCTGGAAGATGCGGTCACGGCTTCGAAGATACTCGATATCACCCTGACTTCACGGAACAAGAATTCCGATGGGACTGATGTTCCCATGTGCGGGATTCCCTATCATTCCTCGGCACCCTATCTTGCGAAGCTGGTTGAAGCCGGCCAGAAAGTTGCTATCTGCGAGCAGGTGGAAGACCCCAAGACGGTTAAGGGCATCGTCAAGAGGAAGGTCGTCAGGGTTGTGACACCGGGCCTTGTCCTGGACGGCGATACCCTGACGCCAAAGGAAAACAACTACCTCTTGTCGCTCTTTTCCCTCTCAGGTGATGTCTGGGGTCTTTCAACGCTGGATATCACCACCGGGGAGTTTCGCGTTACCGAATTGCAGGGGAGGGAGCCTCTTCTTGCTGAAATCGTCTGCATAAGCCCCCGTGAAATACTTCTTTCCGAGGAACTGCGCGAGAGCCCACTGCTGCGAAGCCTTGCATCTGTCCTGGACGGTGCAGTCCTCTCCTATCTGGCGGAGTGGGTGTATGACTCTGATTATGCGAAACGCCTTTTTACCAGTCAGTTCGGGGTCCAGTCTCCCGACTCACTAGGATGCGGCGGGCTCAAAGAGGGGCTCCTTGCTGCTTGTGCCGTTCTTCATTATCTGCAGGATACCCAAAAGAGCGCCGTCGGTCATATTACCGGAATAACCCCCTACACGACAGCCGAATTCCTGGTCCTTGACGAATCCACGAGGAGGAACCTGGAGTTGACCGCTACCCTTTCGGACAACCGGAAAAAAGGTTCCCTTCTCGGTCTTCTTGATCGGACCGTAACGGCGATGGGTGGTAGGAAGTTAAAGCACTGGATTAACTATCCACTGGTATCTATTGACAAAATAAATGACCGACTTGATGGGGTTGCCGAGCTCCTGAAGGGGGCGGGCCGACGAAGCGAGATCCTCTCCCTGCTGAGCGGTGTTCATGATCTGGAACGACTGAACGGCAGAATCAGCCTTGCCAGTGCCGGAGCAAAGGATCTCGTGGCGTTGAAAGAATCACTGTTACGCCTTCCTGCTCTCCTTGCCGCCCTGGACGGGAGCGAGTCTGCGCTGTTGCAGCAGATCCACCGTGACACAGACCCCCTTGAAGATCTGGTTGCCCTGATAGCAGGCGGTATTGTCGAAAATCCGCCATTCCTGCTCCGTGACGGCGGCATCATTGCTGATGGGTACAACCAGGAGCTTGATGAGCTTCGTGCGGTCAGCCGCGAGGGAAAAGGTTTCATCGCCCGGCTGGAAGCCCAGGAAAAGTCACGGACAGGCATCAGTTCCTTGAAGATTCGCTACAACAAGGTCTTTGGCTATTACATCGAGGTTACCAAGTCCAATCTTTCCGGGATACCCGGGCATTATGTAAGAAAGCAGACCCTTGCCAATGCCGAGCGGTATATTACCGAAGAACTGAAGGAGTACGAGGACAAGGTTCTCAATGCCGAGGACAGGATTTCCGGCCTCGAATATTCGCTGTTTCAGGAGATTCGTGAAAGCGTAGCAGCTCAAGGAGAGAGGATTGCCCGGACCGCGGACAAGCTGGCACTACTTGACGTGCTGGCCGGGCTTGCCGATCTGGCCCATGAGCAGGGCTACTGTCGGCCTTCTGTGAACGAGGGCGATACCATCGATATCCGCGAGGGTCGTCATCCGGTGGTCGAGGCCTCAAGTCTTTCCGAACGCTTTGTTCCCAATGACGTTCTTCTGGATACAACGGAAAACCAGCTGATCATTATTACCGGGCCCAATATGGCCGGGAAGTCCACCTTCATGCGCCAGGTGGCTCTCATTACACACATGGCCCAGATAGGAAGTTTTGTGCCGGCCACAGAGGCAACGGTGGGCATTGTCGATCGGATATTTACCCGGGTCGGCGCTTCCGATAATCTGGCACGAGGTCAATCCACGTTTATGGTGGAGATGATGGAAGCCGCACACATTCTGCGCAATGCAACCTCACGCAGCCTGATCATCCTTGATGAGATAGGGCGGGGGACCTCCACCTTCGACGGGGTTTCCATTGCCTGGGCGGTAGCAGAGTATCTCCATGATACTGAGTCCTGCGCGGCAAAAACACTGTTCGCAACCCACTACCATGAACTTACCGAGCTTGCAGTAACACGAAAACGGATCAAGAATTACAATATTGCCGTACGAGAGTGGAACGACCAGATCATTTTTCTTCGCAAGATTGTGGAAGGCAGTACCTCCCATTCTTACGGTATTCAGGTCGCCCGGCTTGCCGGACTTCCCGCGGAGGTCATCGAACGCGCTAAAGAGATCCTGGTCAATCTGGAAAAGGGCGAGTATGTTGAGGGAGGTGTTCCCCGTATTTCCCGGGGGAAACGTCAGGCAAAGCAGGTGGTCTCTCCGCAGTTGCCGCTTTTTGCTGAAGCGGAGGATGCGCTGCGCAAGAGGCTCGAGGGGCTCTCCATTTCTTCTCTTACTCCCCTCGAAGCGTTGAACATACTGGATCAATTGAAAAGGATGGTGTGAAGTGACAATCAGAAACGGATTCATCAGTATGATTTTTCCGCTGCTCTGTTTTCTTTTACCCCTGGCTGCAGGGGCGAAAGGGACATCTGACACGGAACTCACGACGACGAATAACCTTTCGAATGGCCACATCCAGACCTGTAAGGTCAACGTCAAGGATCCGGCGGAAAAGGGAACTGTTTCACAACGGATAGGAAGCAGCAAGTCTGACGCCGGAATGAACCTCGGTGATGCCATCGGCTCCTCCGGTCATCCCAAGGCCCTGGTGACGGACATCCGCTACTGGTCGAATCCGGACTATACCCGGATCGTCGTTACCCTTGATCGCGAGGTTGTCTTTACCCCTCACAAACTTCGGCGTGATACTCAGGGATCCCTTCCTGAGCGCATCTATATTGATTTTGACGGTGCCAGGATTGCTCCGGGAGTGAAGGATATTTCCATCGGAGACGGACTGCTGAAAACGGCTCGGGTGGGCCAGTATCGGTCGGATATTGTACGGGTAGTGCTTGATGTAGAAAATATTCGTGATTACAAAATATTCCCCCTGTCAGAACCTTTCCGGATCATTATTGATGTAAAAGGTGAACGCAGGATGGAGATTTCCCGTCTCGAAGATTCTATCCGCGCGCCCAACCCTGAACCTGCCGCTGCGAAAGAACCCGTCAAAATCGAGAAAATTAATACCGGCGGCAAGTTCAAGCCGGCAAAGATCAGACGAATCGTTGTTGATCCTGGCCATGGCGGGCACGATCCCGGTGCAATGGGAGCTGATGGCCTCAAGGAGAAGGATATTGTCTTGTCAATCGGGCTGAAGCTTGCCAGGCAATTAAAGGAACAACTGGGGCTCGATGTGGTGATGACCCGCTCGACAGATGTTTTTATCCCCCTGGAGGAACGTACGGCCATTGCCAACAAGGTGAACGCGGATCTCTTTCTTTCCATTCACGCTAATGCCTCGCTGAACAAGTCTGCATCGGGTATCGAGACCTATTACCTGAATTTGGCCAAGACGGACAAGGCAGCCCGCGTTGCCGCCAGGGAAAATAATACCTCATTGGAAAAGGTCGGTCTTCTGCAGACCATTCTTTTCGACCTGATGGCGAATTACAAAATCAACGATTCGGCCCGGTTGGCTGATGACGTGCAAAAGTCTCTCCACGGGAAACTCGAGAAAAAATACTCCGGGGTAAAAAACCTCGGGGTAAAGCAGGGGCCATTTTACGTTCTGGTTGGGGCAACCATGCCGAGCATTCTGGTCGAGACTGCGTTTATCAGCAATGAGCACGATGCAGAACTTCTCAAGGATAGCGACTTTCATGAATCAACGGCTGTCGGCATCCTTGAAGGTGTCCGGAGCTATATCAAAGAATTGCATTAATAACCTGACAGGCAGTGGCAAGCTCTTGAAAGATTTCCGGCCATCCGGATCTGATTGTTCCTGACAGCGCTGGAAAATAAATTTTGGAACAGGACTATGGACTTCGAAATCAATCGATATTTCCCTGACGAGAACCAGGCGTATGGTGACTCTGGACGGGCTTCCTTCGAGGAAAAAAGACCCCTCTATCTTTCCGGTGCCCGCCATTTCATGAGTCACTTCGGTGAGATAATCCGCGCCCGTCACGCTGAAAGTGCCGATGGTGTCTGGGTGGTACGCACCATTGCCGAGATGGTTGATATCCTCATGAAGAAGTTGTTTCAGTGCATTATCAGCGACGTGCGCTATCAGAGCGGCGGCAGAGAGCAGGTTACGCTCGTGGCTACCGGAGGATACGGTCGTGGGGAACTGAATCCGTACTCGGACATTGATATCATGTTCCTCCATAACGGCAAGGACAGCCGCCGCGTTGAGGATATCGCCCAGAAAATCCTCTATTTTCTATGGGATCTGCGTCTTGACGTAGGGTATGCGGTTCGGACCAGCCAGGATTGCCTCGAAATGTCGAACTCCGATATGACGGTGAAGACGGCGCTTCTTGATACCCGCTATATCTGTGGCAATAAAACACTGCTCAAGGATCTTCAGAAGACTGTCCTGGCACAGACCATGACCAAGGGCAGTGATTCCTTCATCCGTCAGAAGGTTGCCGAGTTGGAGCTGCGGCGGGAGAAGTATGGTTCTTCTGTCTATCTACTCGAACCGAACATCAAGGAGGGGGAAGGAGGGCTTCGTGATCTTCAGACGGCACTCTGGATAGCGAAGGTCAGGTTCAAGGTTGCGGAACCCCGTGAGCTGGTGATGAAGGGCATCCTCACGGAGCAAGATCTGGAAACGTATGCAGGATTGCTCTCCTATCTCTGGAGGATCCGGAACGAGCTCCATTACCTGTCCGGTCGCAGAAACGACCAGTTGACCTTCAGCGACCAGAGCAAGGTTGCATCTTTTCTCGGTTATAAAGACCGGGGAGACCAGCTTGGAGTGGAAGATTTTCTGCGCGACTACTACCTGCATGCTACC
>Ga0105099_10002845_pt1 | contig 10128 bp, 8 predicted proteins | sample PPLLak3cmMay2015_2_FD_79138 | JGI IMG/M metagenome (GOLD analysis project Ga0105099, IMG submission 79138) | Freshwater sediment microbial communities from Prairie Pothole Lake near Jamestown, North Dakota, USA - PPLs Lake P8 Core (1) Depth... | ecosystem: Environmental > Aquatic > Freshwater >...
GCCCTGTATGCCAACTCCTCCAGCGCCCGCCCCCAGGGCGAGATCGTCACCGGCACCGGCGCCGGCACCGACCGGGTGGCCGGGATCGGCCCCGCCCTCACCGCCGGAACCTGGACCCACCTCGCCGTCACCTACGACAACGCCGTCGCCCGGATCTACCGCAACGGAATTTTGGCAAACAGCTATAACTCATCCTCCAATTTCCTTCCCGTGGAAAAACTCCGGGTCGGCGGGACCAGTGGGGAGTACTATCTGGGGTATCTGGACGACCTGCGGATCTACAATTACACGATGAGCGATGCGGAGATTCAAACCCTTGCCGGGATGTGATAAAGCCGCCCCCTTTCGCACCCGCATATTCCTCTATCCCGTTTCCGTCGTGGCTGCATCCAGAGGAACACCGCTCCTTTGAGCGGCAGGGACACCTTGAACTTCCTCTCGACCAGTCGAACACCTGATCGTTTTCGTGCCTGAATCCCTGCGCCTTTACCGCCCTGGTTCTTTTTTTCAGTCTTTATTGAGAGTTTAAACGAGTTTCCCGAAAGGGGGAGCTCCGGGGGCGCGGCGCGGCGCCCCTGCGTGCATGGACGTCCCTGGCCATGCCGGAGTTCGAAAAGAGATTACTTACCTGATCAAACCGTCAACATCTGCCGGCATCGGTAACTTGACAAGGATTGGAGCAGTCACAGGTTCCATTGCAGGAATAATCACAGGTGCCAAGGCCAACGCAGGTGTGGTTGCAGGTGCCCACACAGGTGGCTTCGCAGGTATACGCCTGGGTTGGCTGCTCACAGGGAGAGCCGAAGTTTGTGCACAACCGAACGGTTGGCTCCATCCAGCACCCTCCCCGACCGGCAACTACCAAACTGTTGTTAACTGGTGGCTCTCCTCCAAGAATGATCCGCATGCCCGACTGGTTCAGGTTCGACACGGCCTGTTTGTTGAGCGTCAGCCGCTTCTTGAGTTGCTTCATGATAAACTTCTCCTTTTTTGATTTCCAACCCCTGCCGGGTGTTGGATGATATAGTCTGCCCATCAAAAAAAATATTTCATCACTCCTGTCCAAAATAAAAAACAGGTTGCCCCGCAATAAAAAATGGAAGCGCGGAACGGCTGCCCGGAACAAATAAACCAGGTCCAACTCGGTTCTTTTCCTCTCCCCCCTGCCCCCTCTCCAAGTGTGGCGAGGGGGTGAAGTGCACTTCCTCCCCCTTCCCTACGCTTGGGGAAGGGGGTAGGGGGGATGGGGAGGTGTTGCTTTTCCTTATCAAAACCAACTGGAAAAAAATATTTTGGAAACCAGTGATATTTCATAAAAAAAAGGCTCGGCGCAAAAAAGGAACCCGTTCCCGGGAGGGGATCAGCGCAATGCCTTCAGGATTGCCCTCGATACCTCGGCGTGATTTCCGCCGGACTCGGCCAGCAGGGAAAACTGTTTTCGCGCAGCTGCGGTTTTCCCCGCCCTCAGGTACGCATGGCCCAAGTACCAGCGAGACTCCTCCTGGTAAACGTTCGCCGGGAGCTCGATGACACGGGAAAAGGAGACCACCGCCGCCTCGGGGAGCCCGGCGAAAAGCTGCGAAGCTCCCAGGAAGAAGAGGACCTGGGGATTGCCGGGCTGCACATTTGCGGCCAGTTGCAACTGCCCGGCAGCGGCGCGGTACTCCCCTTTTTGATACCGGATCATCCCGGCCTGGAATGGTCCGGCCGGGCCCCGGAACGAGGCGGACTGGTAAGCCGGCGGCAGGCAGCGGACCTGTTCGCGGGTGCGGGCCAGTTCTCTCCAGTGCGGGAGCAGTAATCCCAAGAACAGGGCAGCCATGACCACGGACAGGGCGGCCATACCCCAGGCGAGGCGACCGATACCCCATCCCGCGCGCACAGGGCGAGGTATTGTCCGTAACTGCTCATGCAGATGCCCCTCACGCAAATAGGCGACGATCTTGGCCTCGCTGACCAGCTCCCGGTGACAGGAGCGACAATGCAGGCAATGAACCTCCAGGGTTTCGACCTGATCCGGGTTCAATGCCCCTTCAAGGAAGCGGCTAATCATCCTTTCCCTGCGAACCGTCCGGCAATTCATTTTTTTTTGGCTCCGTCCATTATATCGTTCTGGGCTCATTTTTCTTTCAGCCATTTTTTTATTTTATTGATGGCCCTGAACTTGCGCAGGGCAACGAATCCGGGCCGCAGATCCAGCCACAGCCCTATCTCCTCCAGAGACCGGCTCTCGAAATAGTACTGATCCAGTATGCTCCGATCCAGTGGGTCGAGTTTCTGTAGGAGTCCGGCGATTTTCAGGCGCTCCGTTTCCTGGAGCAGCAGTTCCAATGGATCCCGGTAATCCCCTGGAAACTCCTCGTCAAGGGACACCTGGCCCTTGATCCGCCTCGCCTCGGCCTTGAAGTGGTCGGCGATCTTGTTTTTCAATATGCGGTAGGCAAGGGCAGCGATGTGCTCGGTTTTTCTGACCCGCTCAGAGTTGACCAGTTCGATCAGGGCGGTGATCGTCACCTGGGTGAGATCCCGGGCCACATCGCTGTTCCTGACCTTGCTCCGGGCGAAAAAAAAGAGACGCTCCCCGATTCCCACGATGACCGCATCACTGATCCGCCTGTTTTTCGTCATGTTCGGTTCGATTGAAATCACCTGATTATACCAATTCTCGCTTCAATGGCAAACCGGGGAGCCAGACAACACCATCTCCCTCGGGGAAGAGTTCGTCGCGGGAATTTGATCTTTTAAATAATAGGATTCAGCCGGAGAAGGTTAATATTTCAAAAAAAGATTTTTTTCTTGCGCGGCCCGGAGAAAATCGTGTATGCTTTGGCGCAGGAGTATGCGATGGAGAGACGACATTGGGAAAAAAGAAAGTCAGGGGCGGCCGGATTCATCATCGCCACCTTTCTGATCGCGCCCATGGACGCCTCCATCCAATCCAAGGTTCCGGCGAAGCAGCAGTTCGCCGCTGTATTGAAGCTGAACCAGGAAAGCCACCGCGCCGAGGCGCTGGCCTCATGCAAACAATTGCTGCAACAGCACCCCGATTTTCACCCGGCCTATGCCATGGCCGCAGTCCTGGCCGAAGCCTGCGGAAAATGCGACGAGATGATCGGATTCCTCGGCCTGCAAAAAAACGAGGGGCGGAACCGGGCGGAATGCTGGTACGGGCTGGGCCTGGTCCACAAGCTCAGGGGCGATTCGGTACAGGCGCTGGAGGCTTTCCGGCAATCGGTCCAGGCGCACGCCCCATTCATTGGCGCCTATGTCGAATGGATCGAAATGGCAAAAAAAACCCACTCATTGGCCGGGACCAATAGCCAGCTTCCCCAATCCAGAGACGATCCGTTCGCCCTATACGGATCGGCCTACAGCGCCTTCCAGGGAGGGGAATGGGACCGATCATTCGCCCTACTGGAGCAGTGCAGTTCGCTGGCCGAGAAAAGCGGAAAAAAAGCGCTAAAAGCCCACTGTCTCAGCGATATGGGGGTGATCCATGCCCGGCGGGAGCAGTGGTCCAAGGCCCGGGAGCTCTACCTGAAGGGGCTGCAACTGATCCAGGAGATGGACGACCCGCTCGTGTACACCCGGCTCCGATCCAGACTGGCCCAGGCCGAAAGCTACCTCGGAAATCCCCGAAAAGCCCTGGCCATCACCCGGGATCTGCTCCGGCTCTTGGAAAGCTTGGCAGAGCGGGGGGCAATCAGCAAGGCTACGGGCGCAATCAGCAAGCTTTACTCTGACCTGGGCGAATTACAGAAAAGCCGCGTTTTCGCCCTGCGGGCGCTGGAACTCGCGCAGAAAAACAAAGACATCGAGGATCAGTGCATCCTGCTCATGAGGCTCGGCAACATTCACAAGCGGCAGATGAATCACGGCAAAGCATTCGAGTACTTCCAACAGGCCCTGGCCACGGATACCGGTTCCTTGAGTTCCGGTATGAAGCTGAGGTTGATGATCAATATTGGATCATTGTTCGCCGACTGCGGTGACCGCATCCGGGGGATATCCTTTTTTTTGCGGGCCCTGCAAATTGCCGAAGGGATGAAAAAGAAGGATGCCCAGGCGAACATCTGGCAGAACCTCGGCCTGTCCCATTTCAACGAGGGGAATCTGGAAGAGGCGGCGACGGCAGCAAAAAAAGCTTTGGACCTGTTCCGGTCCATCGAAGATGCGCTGGGCCAACAGGATACCCTGCTGCTACTCATGAGCATCGACTTCGCCATAGGCAAGCCGGAGGAGATGCTGGACCTGGACCGAAAACTGATGGGGCTCTACCAGAAGACCGGCTCCCGGGGAAACTTGCCGCAGCGCCACAGGCTCTTGGGCGAATACCAGCTTCGCAAAAACAACTTGCAGGAAGCCTGGAACCATTCGCTCCAAGCCATAGAATTGGCCAAGAAACAGGGCAATCCCCAGCTGATCATGGAATTGCTGCAACTCCAGGGAGCCATCCGTGAGAAACAGGGGCGGAGCGATCTGGCCTGGGAACACTACACTAAGGCGTCCCTGATATTCGATGATCTGCTGCGTCGACTGAGAAGCGAGGAGTTCCGCAGTCTCTTCGTCTCCGAGTCCAATACTCCCTACCGCCCCTTAGTCAAGCTCCTCTTTCAGCGACACATCAAAAGAAACAAGGCCGGCTTCGACCGCCAGGCTTTCGACTACTGCGAAAGGGCCAAGGCGCGTTCCTTCCTCGACATGCTCTGGCAGAAGCGCCACGATATACGCGGGCATATCGATCCCAACCTGATCAACCTCCGCGAGAATCTCGAAATCCAGATCGCCGGGGTGAATGCCCAGTTACAGGCGGCGACAAGCAGCTCCAAGCCGAACGCGAAACAGATCCAAGCCAGCGAACGCCGGCGGGAGGTGCTTCAAAAAAACTATCAGGGACTCCTTTTGAGAATCGCGTTGGACTCCCCCCGCTATGCAGGCTTACTGAGCTTTGCCCAGCCCCTGACCAGCCGGGAGGTACAGAGGCTCCTTGGAGCCGACGAAGCCCTGATCGAATTTTTTTTTGGAGCGGATGAGTGCTACGTTTTCATCATCAGCCGCAGCCGCTTCTCATTCCTCAGACTGGACGTCTCTCCAGCTGCACTTCGCACCCGGATCGAAAGGCTGCGCCGGCCTCTGACTCAGCTGCGCGAGGGAACGATCGATCTGTCGCGCCTGGAATGGGATTTGCAATTGAGTCACGAGCTCTATCGCGATCTCTTCTTGCCGATCGCGGAGGAATTGCGGAAATTCGAGCTGGGAAAAACAGCAAGAGAGCCTCGCCTGATTATCGTCCCGGACGATGCACTCCATTACCTTGCCTTCGAGGCCCTCGTCTGTAAATACTCGGCCAACAACCGCTACCGCGACACTACATTCCTGCTGCAACGCTATGCGATCGGATACGCGGTTTCGGCCAGCAGCCTCGACCCCCGACTGCACCAGCCGGGTATCTTGAAACCATCGACCCTGCTGGGCCTCGCCAATCCCTCCCCCGCTTCCTGGGCCGATCCGACCGGGGCTAGTCCGATTTTCAGGATCCCAGGAGACTCCAATAAAACTACCTTTCTCCCCCTGCCGGAGACGGAGCAGGAGGTGAGAGATCTCGCCGGCATACTGGGATCGGGCAGGTCAAAACTGCTCTTCGGACGGGAGGCGAGCGAGAAGAATTTCAAGCTCCTGGCGGGAGATCATTCCCAGATCCATCTCGCCACCCACGGCCTGTTGAACGAAAAGCAGCCCCTGCTCTCGGGACTGCTGCTGGCAGGAGAAAAGGGGGACGGGGAGGACGGATTCCTCCAGGCTCACGAGATCTACAACCTTGAACTCAGGGCGCGATTGGTGGTGTTGAGCGCCTGTGAAACGGGTCTGGGTCAACTACGCGGCGGAGAGGGCTTGATCGGCCTCAGCCGCGCTTTCCTCTATGCCGGCGCCCGGGCAGTCACCGTCAGCCTCTGGAGCGTCGAGGAGAGCTCGACCGCGTTGATGACGCTTTTCTACCGCGAGTTGCAAAAGAACTTCGACCCGGTCCGGGCTCTGCGTAGCGCCAAGCTGGCGCTCATGAAAAGCGAGGGGAGATTCTCCCGGAGCGGCGGCATTGATCTGGCACACCCGTTTTTCTGGGCTCCCTTCGTCGTTTATAGCCGGTAGCCGGGAGTGGAAAAGTCGGTCACCCCCACCCAACTGCTCCAGCTGTCCAGGTGAAGCCAATTCGACAACACCCTATCTGAAAAACCATTTTATTTGCTCCGCTTGCGCTTGAACACTTGCTTCAATCAAAAAGCAAAATGGGAAAGGGTTGCATTTCTCCGTCGGTTGTGGTAGATAAGAAAAGCACTCATTTCAACAGAAGGAGCAACCCATGAAAAAAGCAATCATTTTTATATTCGCCGCCGCACTGACCGTCGGCATGTTTGCGGCCGAAGTGAAGATCGGCGTCGTCAACGGCAACATGATCCTGCAGAACATCGAGAAGGGAAAGCAGGCCAGCAAGAAACTGAGCGATTTCGTCCAGCAGAGCCAGGCCCGCGACAAGGCCCTCCAGGACGAGATCGACCGCCTGACCAAGGAGCTCGCCAATCCCGCTCTCAGCGCCGATACCCAGCAGAAGAAGAACGCCGACCTGCAGCTCAAACGAACCGAAATGCAGCGCTTCCGGGAAGACACTCAGAACGATTTCATGCAGAAGCAGCGATTGGAACTGGAACCGATCCAGAAGGAACTGCTCGGCATCATCCAGGAAATCGCCAAGGCCGAGAAATACACCCTGGTCATCGATATCAGCCAAAACGAGCAGGTGCCCACCAATATCATCTACATCGACGAAACCGTCGATATTTCCCTGCAGGTGGCGAAAATCTACAATGAACGGTATCCGATCGGCGGTGCGGCCGCTCCGGCCAAGTAACCGGTCCGATAACCGGGGCAAAGCCGGTCCCGTTCGCCGCCGTTCGGCGGCATTCATTCTGGGAAACAAATCATGATCAGGTCCATTATCCAAACCTATCGGTCCGCATTTTCGGGATTGACCAAAAACGCCTGGATCCTTGGTCTCTGTCAATTCGTCAACAGTTCCGGCATGATGGTCATGTTTTACCTAACCCTTTACATGACCCAGAAACTGCACTTCTCCATCGACGGGGCCGGCCGGGTGATGGGGCTTTACGGGGCCGGATCCCTGGTGGGCGCCTACATCGGCGGTTGGCTGTCCGACCGGATCGATTCCCTGCACGTCCAGAAGGCCGGACTGATCGTCACCGGCCTCTCCTTTATCGCCATGGGGCAGGTCGACCGGCATCTGCCGTTCGCCATTCTGACCATGATGGCAGCGATCGGAAACGGTTCGGTATTCCCGGCCGTAAACACCTCCATTGCCCGCATCCTGCCCCCGGAAAACCGGGCCAAGGGATATGCCCTGAACCGGCTGGCGGTCAACCTGGGCGTTTCCATCGGACCGGTGGTGGGCGGGTATCTGGCCCTCCACAACTACCGGTCCCTGTTCTGGGCCGATGGTCTGACCTGCCTGGCCGCGGCCGGCTTCTATTTGATCATGTTCCGTCATTTTTCCAACAAACCCGTTGCCCATGAAAACACAGAAACTCCGGCCCGTTCCCCCTGGCGCGACTTCCAGTATTTGGCCTTCCTCGGATTGATCTTCATAACCGGGATCATCTTCATCCAGTTGTTTTCCACCTTCCCCCTCTACATGAAGAGCGTTTACGGTTTCCTTGAGAACCGCATCGGCCAGTTGATGGCCATCAACACCCTGCTCATCGTTATCGTCGAGATGGTCCTGCTGGAAAAGGTGAAGCACCTCCGGCGCGAAAAGGTGATCGCCTTCGCCTTCCTGTTGCTCGGCCTGGGATTCGCCCTGATGCCGCTGGGTCGGGGGTTCCTGTTCGCCAGTTTCACCGTGGGGGTCTGGACGTTCGGAGAAATGTTGTCGATGCCCCTCGCCGCCGCCCTGATCGCCGACCGCGCCGGCGAACAGAGCCAGGGACGCTACATGGGATTGTTCAGTCTGGCGTTCTCTTCCGCCCTGGTCGTCGGCCCACTGGTCGGCACCGGTGTCTACCGGAACTGGGGGCCAAACATCCTCTGGCTGGGGTGCGGGATCCTCGGCCTGCTGATGTACCTCACCGGTTTACGCATCGGTAAAAAAATGACCGCCGGAGGTGCCTCGGCCACAGCCTTTGACAAGAGCCTTTGATGAAGGTATAATCGAACATCCCATGACCAAAACCACCCGTTTTTCCTCTGCTACCTATGAAACATCCGCCGACCGGAAACGCCGCCTGGGCGACCGCCTGTTCGGAAACAGCCGTTTTTATTTCTTTTCCCGCTACTTCGGCATGGTACTGGCGGCATCGAAACTGGCCCGCGAGGGAATTTATGACGATACCGCCTGGGAAAAAAGCTCATCCGATATTTTTCAACTCATCGAAGACTGCGGCGGGCGCTTCTCGATCAGCGGGTTCGACCACCTGCGTCAACTGAAAGGGCCAGCGGTGATCGTCTCCAACCATATGAGTTCCCTGGAAACCCAGATATTGCCATGCCTGATCAACCCCATCCGTCCGGTAACCTTCGTGGTCAAGGAAAAGCTCGTGCGGATGAAGATTTTCGGGCCGATCATGCGCTCCCGGGATCCGGTCACGGTCACCCGGGCGAACCCCCGGCAGGACCTGGTGACGGTCCTGGAAGAGGGGGTCAAACGGCTAGCGGCGGGGCGGTCCCTGGTCATCTTCCCCGAGAGCACCCGCCACCTGGAGTTCGATCCCGCGAATTTCAATTCACTGGGTGTGAAACTGGCCCGTCGTGCCGGCGTTCCCATCGTACCCGTGGCACTGAAGACCGATTTCTGGGGCAACGGTAAATGGGTCAGGGATTTCGGCGCCATCAACCGCGAAAAAAGGATTCATTTTGTTTTCGGTCCGCCTCTGGAAATCAACGGCAATGAAAAGGAGGTCCACGCCGAATGCACCCGCTTCATCTCCAACCACTGGGGACGGTTCTTGAATTCTTGAATTTTTTATCGTTCTATTCTCTCCCATCTGTCGCTTGCATCCGATCCCCATTCATGGTATGGTGGGTTCGGCCTATTCGTTTAGCGAATATCGCTCCGGGGGGGACGAACGCACGAGTTGTATAGGGGAATAAATGGTAGCGGTCAGAGCCAACAATCGATCCAAGAAGCCAAGCGGTCGCCGCCGCCATACCCCGAATCTCCGCAAATCCTTACTGATCCTGTTCGCCCTGCCCGTTCCCCTGCTGGCGGTGATCTGGATTTGCGAAATCCGGATCAACCACGCTACCCGGGATAAAACCTACAGCGACATCGCCGCCATTCCCGAAACACCGGTGGGATTGGTCCTGGGCACCTCGCACCGGGTGCACAGCGGCAGCCCGAACCTCTTTTTCTACCACCGCATGGCCGCCGCCTCCTGGTTGTTCCGGGCCGGAAAGATCAAAGCCATCGTGGTCAGCGGCGACAACCGCGACCCGCGGTACAATGAACCCCGGGTGATGCGCCGGGAACTGGTCCGCCTGGGAATCCCCGAAGAGTCCATATATTTTGATTTTGCCGGCTTCCGCACCCTGGATTCGGTGGTCCGCATCCACCGTGTGTTCGGCCAGCGCCGTTTTACGGTTATTTCACAGAAATTCCAGAACCAACGGGCGATTTTCATCGCCGCCCACCACCGATTGGATGCCATCGGATTCAATGCCGCCGATGTCCCCGGCCCCATCGGCATGAAGACCTGGATCCGGGAGCGTTTCGCCCGCGTCCAGGTTTTCCTGGACCTCTTCCTGGGCCGGAAACCACGGTTTCTGGGAGAACCGGTGCCGATCGTCTTCCCGCCCCCTGAAGAAGAAGCGGCTCCAGATCAATCGCTATAACAGCCCGACCTCAGCCCCCTGGGCGATCTCCTCGTCAGCCATCTGGAAAAAGGCAATGATACGACAATTTTCCGGACGCCAGTCGGCACCGAGGGTGAACGTCCAGTTTTTTGTGGCGGTTTCCCCCGTGCCGATGGTCAGGTTTCTCACGGAAACCCGGAAGGTGGCAACCGAGGAACCAGGAGGAATTCCGGCTCAGGCCAGGCGCATGTCGATGCCCCGGTCGGCGTA
>Ga0105099_10002846_pt1 | contig 10128 bp, 8 predicted proteins | sample PPLLak3cmMay2015_2_FD_79138 | JGI IMG/M metagenome (GOLD analysis project Ga0105099, IMG submission 79138) | Freshwater sediment microbial communities from Prairie Pothole Lake near Jamestown, North Dakota, USA - PPLs Lake P8 Core (1) Depth... | ecosystem: Environmental > Aquatic > Freshwater >...
CGGATAACAGACCGCATTTTTCGGATTGGCCAGAAACGGCTGGCCGTTCCCGTGGGCGTCCGTCCAAAGGGCGAAGTTTCCCTCGCGGAGCAAATCGGCGGCCAAGGCGCGCGTCGGGACTTCCAAGACCGTCCCGTCCCGCTCGAAGAACACGCCGCCCTGGAAGAAAAAACCGCGAAACAGGAAAAGGAACGCGGCCAGGAACAGGAGGATGAAGATCAGATCGGCCGGGTCGAAGAGCCGGCGAAGCGGGCGGGAAAGGTCCAGGTCCAGCCGATCCGCCGCTATCTCGTTGTCCATCGGCCGAAGCATAATGCATCGCCGAAGAGGAAGTCAAAAAAGAAGAGGGGTCAGGTCTTAAAATTGGAGTTTTTTTCCAATTTTAAGACCTGACCCCCTTGCTTTCAAATACCCGCGATCTTCATCTGGATGACGCGTTGGGCGGTCAGCTCCTTCTTGCCGTCGAGGAGCTTGCGGCAGTAGTCGATGTAGGCTTTGTCGATCCCATGGATCTTGAATTCCAGGATCTTGTCCAGGGAAAGCTCGCCGAGGCCGGCCGAGCGGATTTCCTTGATGTATTCGGGGGTGATGCCGTGAATCTTGAATTCGAGGGCTTTTCTCAAGCCGAGGTCGGGAAACCCGGCGGCTCTGAGGGAATCGATATAGGCCTTGGTCAGGCCGTGGATCTTCAACTCCAGTGCGTCGGACGGCGAAAGCTCGCCGAAGCCCTGGCTTTTCATGTCCTGGACATAAGCCTTGGTGATCCCGTGGATCTTGAATTCCAGGATCTTGGAAAGCGACAGGTTCCGCCAGCCGAGAGCCTGGAGCTCCCGGACGTAATCGACCGTCACCCGGTGGATGGCCAGCTCGACCAGCCGGGAGGACGAGAAGTCGCCGAAACCCAGCTTCTCCATGTCCTGGATGAAGGTCCTGTCGATATTTCCCAAAAAGAGGAAGATCAGCTTTTCGTCGTCCACCCGGCCGATGCGTCGGCCGGCCAGGAACTGGACGAAGTCCGGGTTGGGGACAAAGGAAAAGCTTCCGGATCCGCGGTCGCCGGTGAATTTTCCCATAAAAGTGATTGATCCGGAATCCTCGTCCCATTTGCGGGAGAATTCCTTGCCCGTCTCGATGACCGGCCAGTCTTTCCGCGGGATCGAATATGAGGTCGTCCATTCGTCATCGTCCCGGTCGTTAAACGCGGTCAGCCGGAAGCGGATGACATCTTGGCCTACGGAGGCGACCCACAGGCCGTCGATGGCGCCGGCGGGCGCGGCCGGCCGGGCGGGGAGGGCGGCTAATGCCAGCAGGAAGATTCCCAGTCCGATCGAGGCGATTTTTTTCATTGCCATATCCTTTCTCCTGAACAATCGTTGTCCTTCATCCGGATAAACAGCCCTTGGAAAAAAATGGTTATGGCCGCCCGGCCTTGGATTTGCGGATATAGATGTTGCCCTCGTAGCTTTGCAGGCGAACGTCGTTCCCGCCTTTCCCGATCCGGCCGGATGTCCAGTCCTCGAGTGTGACCCGCCGGCCGCCGGCTTTCTCAGCCGGCTCGGAGAGGCTTTTACGCGGACCCACGGCGATGTCGAAATCGCTGAAAATCGAGCCCTGGTCGGTTTTCATTCGGATAGTCAGGTCGGCATCGGAGGGGAACGTCACGTCGATTTTCCCATAGACCGAAGTGAAGGCGAGGGGCAGGCCGGGAGGAATCCGGTCGAAGCGGCAGACGATGTCCCCGTCGACGGTGTTGACCAGGGCCGCGCCGGTCACCCGGTCGAGGCGGACGCTCCCGTTGAGGTTGTTGATTTCCATTTCGCCCGTCACCCCGTCGACCTCGATCCGGCCGTTGTCCTTGACGGAGAGCTTCAGGTTGAATCGCCGCGGGACGAGGATCCGCAGGTCGATGGTTTTCGAGGCCGAGTTGGTGATCACCGTGACGGTATTGCCGTCTTCCATCGCGCTCAATCGCGTTTCGCCGGTCGCGACCCAGGCCAATCCCCGGGCGCCTTGATCAGCGTCGCCGCCGGCGGGCCCGGCCGGCGAGGCCTTGACGATCACGGCGGCGCCGTCATACCCGGTGACGATGACGCTCCCGCGGCCATGAGGGACGATCAACGTTCCGGGCTGTCCGGGAAGGGACAAGGGGATGGTGATCTGTTCGGAGGGCGGATTTTGGCCGGGGACGGCGGGCGCCAGAAAAGCGACCGCCGCGGCGATCAGGACCACGGTGCGAATCGACATGGCCATTCCTCTTTTTGAAAACATATTAAATATTAGAATCATAAGAATTTTAATGAATAGTGCAGGTTAAGTCAGTTTCCGGATTGTTTCTTCGAGTCGCTGCCGGACGGAAAAGTACAGGGCGGGATCGGCGATCATTTTACGGAAGGGCTCGGCCGCTCGTTTTTCGTCCAGGGCGAGCATGACATCGGCCAGGGCCAGGACCAGGAGAGGGGATTCCTGGCGCTCGATAGATTGAACGAGCGCCTCGCGAACCCGGGGATCGTTGGAGCGGCGGGTGAGCGTCTCCAGGGCCGTCAACCGGACATTGGCGTTGGCGTCGGAATTCAGGGCCCGGACGAGGGCCTCCCGGACCGTATCGTCCCAGGCGGCGGCATCTTCGGCGTAATGAACCGCGCTCATTCGTTCGGAGGCGGAGGCGCTTTCCATCTTGGTCAGGAAGATGGCTGTTTTCATGTCCCGCATCTCCGCGTTCAAGGCCTCCAACCGGCTCCGTTCCGGCCGGGGCGTGAGCTGGTAGCCGACGAACCAGCCGATGACGACCAGGCTGAATCCGAAAGCCCAGCGAGGGGCCGGCCCCAAGCCGGGCCGGCGGAACGGATTCCGGGCCGCCGCTCCTTCGGTTTCGGACCGCCAGCCGGTTTTTTTCGCTTCATCCAGCGCTTGGCGGAATCGGACGGACATGGCTTCCGAAGGCTCGGGGACGCGTTCCTCGGCCAGGGCGTCCCAGAGCTTTTCGTATTCGGCCAGGCGGCCGGGATTCATCCCTTTTTTCTTCAGGGAAGCCTTGATCCGGGCTTCCTTCCCGGAGGGAAGCCTGCCTTTCAGAAGCTCCGAGACGAGGCGTTCCGTTTTTTTGTCGCTCATGCGGATTTCTCCAAGGCGCGGAAGCTTTCGCGCAGCGTTTCCATGGCCCGGAAGACCCGGGCCTTGATCGTCCCCACCCGGCAATTCATGATCGCGGCGATTTCCTCGTAGCTCAAGCCGTTGAAGCGGCTCAGGATCAAGGTCTCGCGCTGAACCTCGGTCAAGCCGTTCAGGGCCTCCCGCATCCGGAGGGCCTTTTCCCTCCGCTCGTAGTCGCCGGCCGTGTCGGAATCGCTTTTAATCTCCAGCTCGTCCACGTCGGAAGCGTTTTTGAGGAACTTTTCTTTGTGATAGTGGTCGATCCGGGCGTTGCGGGCGATTTGAAAGAGCCAGACGGCGAAGGTCCCGTCCTTGTCCCGGTAGCGGTCGCGATAGGCGAGGATTTTGCAGAACACGACCTGGACCAGGTCCTCGCTGGCCTGGGGATCGGAGGTCATTTTATAAAAGAAGGCAAAAAGCGGCCGATTGTACTTTTCGTAGAGATCGGCCAGCTTTTCCAGGTCGCCGTTTTTGACCGCGGCCATCAATTCGTTGTCGGAGGGCAATTCCGTTCTCGCTTGCCGGAGTGGGGCGGGCTTCGCCCCTTAATCATAACATTCCGGCGGAGGAAAAGGTTATGCTGCGGGCCGGCGCCCGGCTTGACCGGCCGGCCATTTGGGCTACAATGAACCCAGGCCGACGAAAGAGGAGAGACGAACATGAAAAATCCGTGTTCGCGTTCCGCCGCCCGGGTCGCTCTGATCCTCGGGATCTTGACTGGAATGTTTGCCTGCGGCGGCGGAAAAAGCTCGCCCGTCACCAAAGCCTACCCCGAGGGATTCAGACTCGATCATCCCCCCGCCTGGTCCGCCCGCGTCCTGGACAAGGGCGTGATCCTCGTCTCGGCCGGCGATCCGGGAGTCGATCCGGCCTTCATCGCCGTTTTCCCGTTCCTTCTCCCGTCGGCCGCGACCAGCCGGGCCTGGCTGGAGGAGAATCTGGGAAAACTGGGGGATTTCGTTTCGAATCCGGTCATCGGCAAAACCGTCCAAATCCGCCCGCTTCCCGACGAAACAGCGGCCCGCTTCACTTTCAATCGCGGCGGCGTCGCCTGCGAAGGGACCGCGCTATGCTCGATCGAGGGAAAAAGCGGCGTTCTCTATCTGATGGCGGCCAAAGCCGGGGATTTCGAGGCCCGCAAGCCCGATCTGGTGGCCTCGCTTCGATCGTTCCGTTTCGGCCTGCCGGAAAAAACCGCTTCGACGCGTCCGGCTAAGCCGGCGGTTTCCTACGTTTCCTGGCAGGATCCGGTCGAGAAGGCGTTCAGCGTTGACGTGCCGGCCGGCTGGCTCATTCAAGGCGGGACCGTCCGGCGGGCCTCGGTGGATATCGTCCACGTCATCCAGGCCGTGTCACCGGACCAGAAGGCGCTCATTCAATTGAACGACGGCAATCTCCCGGCGTTCGCCATCCCCAACCAGATGCTCGAGTGGACGGGTTTCCGCGAAGGCTCGTGGTATTCGCCCGGCTACGGCGTTCGGAACATGGTGATGCGCTACCAACCCGGGTTGACCTTCCTTCTCGGCTATCTCCAGCAGAATTACGCTCCCCGGCTATCGTCGTTCCAGCTGGCGGAGCAGAAGGATCGGCCCGATATCGTGACCGATTTCAACCGGATCTACAGCCAGTCCCTTGCTTATGGGATCGCCACCCAGCTCCACGCCGGCGACGCGACCTTCCGGTTCGAGCAGGACGGGGAGAAGGGGGTCGGCTACGGCCTTGCCGTCACCCAGGTCGTCCAATCCACGGCCAACGGCGTCGGGAATTGGTTTGTCCCGCTTCTCCTGGTCATAGCCGGGCCGGAAGCCCGGGCCGAGACCGTCCGGGAGATCGGAACTCATATGTTCCAAACAATGAAGATGAATCCGCAGTGGGTGGCGAGCCAGCAGCAACTCACGGGAGACGTTTCCCGGATCGTGGCCGAAACAGGTCAGGCCATTTCGGGGATCATCAGCAACGGGTACTGGTCGCGCCAAGGCGCCCTGGATGACGTCTTCCGCACGTTTTCCAACGCGACGCTGGGCGTCACCGATGTCGTCGACCCGGCCACGGGCGAGGCCTACAAGGTCGAAGCGGGACACAACTATTATTGGTCGCGCGGCGGGACAAACCAGATCGCGGGGACCGCTACGTATTCCCGGCCGGACATCGATTTCAGGCCGCTGATCGAGTTTTAGCGCTCTATGGCCGGAAAAGCTGGGACGAAGAAGATCCCCTCCCGGGGCAGGGCTCTTCGTCACGCCGCGGCCGTTTACTTGACCTCCTCGATGTCGCTGCTGGGAGCGACGAACCTGTTGAGCGCCCACTACGGCTTTTCCCACAAGCTATTCGATTCCCTCCTGGCGATCCTCCTCTGCGGCCTCCCGGCTTCGTTCCTTTTCACCTGGTTTCATGTCCTTCCCGGCAAGCAGAAATTTCTTAAGAAAGAAATCGCCGCTTATGCCGGGCTGGCCGTCATCCTCGGATTCGCCGTGTTCACGATCGTCGGCCGTCCCGGCCCGTTCCGCTTTTCTCCGGAGACGAGATCGATTGCCGTCCTTCCATTTCAAAACCTCGGGGATGATGCCGCCGACGATTCCTTCAGCGACGGAATCACCGAGGACATCATCACCCAGCTGGCCCGGATCTCGGACCTGAAAGTCATCTCCCGGACCTCGGTCATGGCCTATCGAAACACGGACAAGAGCCTGCCCCTGATCGGGAAGGAGCTGGGAGTCAGCTTCATCCTGGAAGGGAGCGTCCGGCGGCAGGGCGACAAAGTCCGGATTGTCGGCCAGTTGATCGATGCCTCCCGGGACGCGCATCTCTGGGCGGAAAACTATGACCGTCCCTTGACCGACATCCTCGCCGTCCAGGGCGAGGTCGCCCAGCGGATCGCCCAGGAACTTCGCGCCCGCTTGACGCCCGGCGAAAAGGCCCGCTTGGAAAAAAAGAAAGAGGCGAAGGTGAATCCGGAAGCGTATGCCTTTTATACCCGGGGCCGGGAGTACTACTACCGCTATACGCCCGAGGACAACGAGCAGGCGATTGTCCTGTTCCGGAAAGCGGTCGAGATCGATCCGGCCTTCGCCCCGGCTTGGGCCGGCCTTGGAGATGCCTTCGCTATGGGGTGGCGCTTCGGGTCGGAAACGTCTTCGTTGGAAACGGCTGTCGAAATGAGCCGGAAAGCCCTTGACCTCGATCCCGATCTGGCCGAGGCGCATAAAGCCCTGGGCCTGGCCCTGGAGTCCATGGGCCGGGTCACGGAGGGTCTGCAGTCTTATTATGACGCCGTCGCCCTCAATCCCAATTATGCTCCGGTCGTGGCCAACATCGGCTCCATCCTTTCCTCGATGGGGAAGTTCGATGAAGCCCTCCGCTGGCTCCGCAAAAGCGTCGACCTCCAGCCCGGATTCGCCCGGTATTACGCTCAAGTCGGTCTTCAGTATTTCAACCTGGGCCTGGACGAAAACGCGCGGACCTGGTTGAAGCGTTCGATCGAATTCCAGCCCGGCTTTATCTTCCCGGAAATGCTCCTGGCGTCCTTGCCTTTATACGAAGGCAAAGCGGACGAAGTCCGGGAGAGCATCGGAAAAATCCTGGCCGCCCGTCCCGGGGAGCCCAACGCCTTGAATATCGCCGGCGACGCGGAGCTTCTGGCGGGGCGATACGCGGCCGCCCTCCCGTTCTTCAAGGAGCTCGTCGATCTCACCTCGCCGACCGGCGCTCCGGGCAATAAGCTTGGTTTTGTCCTGTTGAAAACCGGCGAGCGGGCGGCCGGGGAGAACATGCTGGAAGCCAGCCTGGCCGGATGCCGGCGAAATCCGGGATACAACGATCCGTGGTCGCCCCTCCGGTTCTATGAGGCGGAGGCGCTGGCCGTCCAGGGCAAAACGAAGGAGGCCTTGGATGCATTGGAAAAATCGGTTGACGGCGGCTTCGCGGAGCGCTGGCTGCTGATCGATCCTCTGCTCGAACATCTCCGTTCCGAGCCCCGCTATGTCGAAATCAAGGCCAGCTTGGAAAGGCGCCTGGCGGACATGCGCCGCAAAGTTCAGGAGATGGAGCGGCTTCCGGAGTATCGAAATCTCTTCTTGCGCCGCCCCTGATGGCCGCCTTCCGGCTCGTCCCGGGAATTGCGGGCCAACCCGTCGTACCGATCCCGGAGGCCTTTGACGACGGAGAGCCCTTCGTCCAGGAGCGCAGGAGAACGCGATTGACATCGCTTCGATAAGAACGATATAGTTCCGGCGCTTATCGAAGGGAGAGACAGATGAGAAAAATACCTGATCTTCTCGCTGGCGTTCTTTTAGCGGGAGTCGTTCTGGCCGTTTCGGCCGAGGCCGCCGCGCTGGGTAATGTGACCGGAATCGCGGAAAAAAACCGTCAGATCGAGCTGACCACGGACGACGGGTCCGTGACGCGGATTATCTTCTACCGGCCGGATATCTTCCGGATTTGGGTCGGCCCGGGCGGCGCGTTCAGCGACCCGGCCGGAGACGAGCCGACTCCCATCGTCATCCACAAGGGCCCGGCGATCGCGGTTGAGCTTAAAGAGGAGAAGGACTATTACCGGGTGGAAAGCGCCGAATGCGTCTTGCGGATCTTCAAGGCGCCCTGCCGGTTCGCCCTGTACCGCAAGGATAATACGACCCTGGTCTTCGAGGAGACGGAGCCGATTTCTTGCGGCGAAAAAGCGACCATCCAGAGAATCGGACGAAACCGGGACGACTTTTTCTATGGCGGCGGGATGCAGAACGGCCATTTCCTCCACAACAACCGGGTCGTCCGGATCGCCTCGACGCCCGATTGGGAAGAAGGAGGAGCGCCCAACGCCGTCCCGTTCTACATGACATTGAAAGGGTATGGAGCGTTCCGAAACACCTACGCCCGGGGAACCTACACGTTCGGCGAGCCGACGGCGACTTCGCACGCCGAGAACCGGTTCGACTGTTACTACTTTTACGGGCCGTCTCTCAAGAAGATCCTCGACGGATACACCTTGATCACCGGCCGGCCGTTCATGCCCCCGATGTGGTCCCTGGAATTCGGCGACGCCGATCGCTACAACGACGGCACCTACGAGTGCGTTTCCTACGCCGACAAGTACATCGACAGCGACATTCCCGTCGGCTGGTTCCTTCCCAATGACGGGTACAAGCTGAACTTTGACCGATTCCCCGAGGTCCAGAAAGAGCTGGCGAAGCGGAACATCTTCACCGGGATGTGGACGGACGAGAAGCGCGAGTTCGAGAAGATGGTCAAGGAATGGGGCGTGCGGCTGTTCAAGCTGGATATCGCCTGGGTCGGGCGGGGATACAAGTTCTCCCTCGACGCCTGCCGGCAATGCTATGGCTACATCGAGAACAACTCCGATGCCCGGGGCATTCTCTGGGTAACCCTGGGATGGGCCGGCTCGCAGCGATACACCATCATGTGGACGGGCGACAACACGGGCACCCTGGATTGGATCCGCTGGCACATTCCGACGGTCACGGGCGCGGGCCTCTCGGCCCAGAACGGGGCGACCGGCGACGTCGAGGGGATCTACGGCGGCGACCCGATCACGTATGTCCGCGACCTGCAGTGGAAGTGCTTCACTCCGTTCATGATGATCATCGACAACTGGTCTCGGGACAAGCACGAAAAGAAGCCGATGAGCTACGGCGATCCCTTCACGATTCATACCCGCAAGGCCTTGAAGCTGAAATCGCGGCTGATGCCCTACCTTTATTCGTATTGCTACGAAGCCAACCTGACCGGGCTCCCGGTCCAGCGGGCGATGGTCCTGGAATTTCCAGAGGATGAGAACACCCGGACGGAAGAGGGCGGCCGGGCCAAGACGAAGTACCAATTCATGTCGGGCGAATGGCTGCTGGTCGCCCCGGTTTACCAGGACACGTCCCGCTGGAGCTTCTATCTGCCGAAGGGGACCTGGACCGATTTTGAGAGCGGCGCGACCTACGCCGGCGGAAAAACAATCGATAACTACGACGTCTCGAATTTCAAGTTGCCGGTCCTGGTCCGGGAGGGGGCGATCCTCCCGCTGTACCCGGAGTCGTTTTACGAAAACCGCAAGCAGCAGCGGCCGCGCGATCCGCTCCAGGTCGAGGTCTTTCCCCATGCGACCCAGGCAACGCAATTTGTCCTGTTCGAAGACGACGGCCTGACCTACAAATTCCGGGACGGGAGGTACAACAAGACGTCGTTTGCCTCCGACGCCGTCGGCGCGCCCGGCTCGATCAAAGTGTCCGTGGCCGGGTGCTTTGAAGGAAACGGATACGACGGCATGCCCGCCGCCCGGAACTACCGCCTGGCCGTGCACACGGCGAATAAGCCGGCCGCGGTTTCCTGGGCCAAGGAAGGCGGAGCCGCCGCGACGCTGAAAGAAGCGGCCGAAGCGAATGCTCTGGATTCAATGGATGAGGGTTGGTATTTCGAATCCGGCCGGGGCGGCATCGTTCATGTGAAGATGAGGCCGCAGGATGCCCGCGGCCGGTTTTCGGTCGAGATTAAAAAATAACGCTCTCTTCCAAGTTATTTCGCCTGGCGCTTCCGGACCAAGCCGTAAATGAAGAGGATCACCAGCGCTCCGACCACGGAGCCGATGAAGCCGGCATTTTCCCCGGGCCCGTAAATCTTGAGTGCCTGGCCCCCGTAGGAGGCGACGAACGAGCCGGCAATCCCCAGGAGGATCGTGACGAGGAAGTTCATGTTTTCCTTGCCGGGATAGATCAGCTTGGCCACAAATCCGGCGGCCAAACCCAAGAGAGCCGTCCAGAGGATGTTCATGCGCCCCTCCTTATAGTGAATTCCCACCGAAAATATTACAAAGGAATCAGGGTGTCAAGCCGGGAGACGCCAGTTGCGGACGAAAAAATCCCGGTTTTCGAGCAAGAGGCCGATGAAGACCGTTTCGAGTTCGATCATTTCCGTGTCGGAGCGCCGGAGCCAGTCCGAGAGCCAGGCGAAGCGAAGGGCCAGGACGAAGTCGAAAAA
>Ga0105099_10002848_pt1 | contig 10124 bp, 6 predicted proteins | sample PPLLak3cmMay2015_2_FD_79138 | JGI IMG/M metagenome (GOLD analysis project Ga0105099, IMG submission 79138) | Freshwater sediment microbial communities from Prairie Pothole Lake near Jamestown, North Dakota, USA - PPLs Lake P8 Core (1) Depth... | ecosystem: Environmental > Aquatic > Freshwater >...
ATCTGGCCAAAATGGCGGCAGGCGCCGCGGTGTGGGTGCCCACGGCGGTGACCATGCAAGCCTATGCTCGCACTCTGGATCCGGCCTCGCGCGAAGCCCGGGGGGCGCTGCAAAACCTGGAGCATCAACTCGCGCAGCTGCAGACCGCCCGCGCTCTGGGGGTGAAGGTGGCGCTGGGTACGGATGCGGGCAGTCTGGGGGTCCACCACGGCCGTGCGCTGCACGAGGAAATGGCGCTTCTGATGACGGCCGGTTTCAGCGTCGAGGAGGCGGTGCGCTGCGCCACGGTCAACGGCGCCCGGCTGCTGGGCTTGCCACACGCCGGGCGCATCGAGCCGGGCGCACCGGCGACCTTTATCGCGGTAACGGGCAGTCCGCGGGAGCTTCCCGCGAGCCTGGGGCAGGTGGCGGCGCGCTTCAGCGACGGCGCCCGGCTCGATCCGCCAGAGGTCAAAAGCGCGGTCTGCACCCGGGGCCTCGGCCAAAAATAAACCCCCGTCTTGCCCCTCCTGTGGGCCGTCCGCCGCGTCACCGAACCCCAAACTGGCGCAGTCCAGGGTCTTTTTTGTCCGCGAGCCGCGCCCTTCAGACCCGCGGCCCCGCTTGCGGTTTGGATTCGGTCTTTTTTCGGGCGACCCAGAAGCGCTGTTTGCGGATGATGCGCATCAGGGGGTCGATCAGGGGCCTGGGCCGGTGGCTCTTTTCGCGCAGGATTTCCTCCAGTGAAAGGTGGGGATCTTTCTCGGGGTTGCGCAGGTAGCGCCGGATGGCCTCCAGCCGGTGGACGAGCTCCTGCTCCAACTGACTGCGAAGCGCTGTCTTGAGGTCCAGTATCCGCTGCTTGACGCTTTCATCGGGCTTTTTGCCCTGGTACTTGTTGATTTTGTAGTGAATGCGGATATCGATCAGTTCCAGCAGGTTTTCTTCATAGGTCGGCCCCAGCCAGACCACTTCCGGGATCAGGTCTCCGAAATTGTTGACCCCCAGGATGTCCTTGTCCTGCGACCAGTAGCTCATCAGAAAATCGGGTTCCAGGTCCTTGTAGTTCTGCAGCGGCATGTACATGCGGCGCAGGTGCAGCAGCACCTTTTCCGCTTTTTTCTTGTGTCCGCCGATGATCACGCTGCCGCCGACCTCGCCCTTCTTGATTCCCTTGGTCCAGGGGGCGCCGGTTATTCCAAAGTCGTTGTAAACCGGAATGTGCAGGAGGGCCGAGAGCGTATTGATCGCCAGGGCGTAGCCCGCCGACGGGCCGCCGACGTTGTAGGAGGCCGAAAGGAGCTGATGGTGAATGGTGTATTTGTCCAGGAACTCACCCAGCAGTTTGGGCAAGCTGATGGCCGGGGTAAGTTCCTGGAGGTAGTTTTTGACCATGGTCAGCGCTTCCTTGGCCGACTGCTGGGTCATCTGAACGGCCATGTCCAGTTCGGCCGCCGCGGCGGCCGAACTGGAGACCGCACCGGTGACCAGCACCTTTTCAGAGTCGATGCTGTAGGTCAGGCTGGTGGCGATGGGCAGCAGCATCCCGCTGACGTCGTTGGCCCCCACCCCGATGATGAAACCGATCTGGGGTTCCTGGCTGAGTTCCGCCTCGAGAAACTCATCCAGCTGGACCTTGCCTTTTCTGACCGGGCTTTGGGAGATTTCATGGCGTGCGGACTGGAGGTGCGAGGGCATCAACGGGTACCTCTCGGCCGCCTGGATCGACGCCAGCAGATCCAGGATCTCGGGGTAGTGCTGGAGAAACTTGAGAGGGTCGCCCTGAACTTTGGCGCGCAGCCGTTGCGGGGCATCCACCGCCTCCAGGATGCCCACCAGGGTCTTGAAATTGAACTTTGTAAAATTCTCCTTGTTTTCCTCGGTGGCGTCGTTCAAAAGCCGCATCCGTTGGAGGACCTCGAACTCCGTGCTGCGCAGGGAGCGCGCCTTTTCCACGAAAGCGGTGTAATCCGCCGGGGTGTTGCAGATACCCTTGGCCGACTCGACGATGGCGGCCACGTCCAGTCCGGGGGCCAGGGGCGCCGGGCCCAGCGTCTGGCGAACAATTTCGTAGATGTCCTCGCGGGTCAGATGGCCTGAAACCTCGATTACTTTGAGCCGTTTGGATCGGATCAGGGCCGGGTCGAGGATGTCCAGGCGGTTGGTCGTCAGGACCGTAAAGACGCGGTGAATGGGGATTTCGCCGTCAATCAGGTTGAGGAAGCGGTTGGTGAGTTTGTCCGTGGGGGAGCCGCCGGCGGCACTGCGGCGGGGGGCCAGGGCGTCGCCCTCGTCAAAAAAGACCAATGTCGGGGCGATCATTTTGGCGATGTCATACACTTTTTCGAGGTTTTCGACGGCCCCGTCGATGGGGTTGGCCGGGTTCTGAAGGGCGCCGGGGTTGGTGGCGATGTCGTGGACATCGCCGTTTTCACTCAGCCACGACCGCACCAGGAAGGTTTTGCCGCTGCCGGGCGGACCGTTGAGGACCACCCCTTTCTCCTCGCTGACGCCGTAGTAAAGGCAGTTGTTGGTCATCTCCGAAAAGAGGTTTTTGATGTTGCCGACATACGCCTCCCACTTGACGTGGCGGTCCATGCGATCCACCACTTTCTTGTACAGGTCGCCGTAGGAGTTTTTGGCCACCAATTCAAATGCCCGGCGCACCAGCAGGGGGTCCTCGAGGTACTCGGGGAAGAAATTGCCCTTGATCTCGATCACCGAATGGACCAGTTTGCGCACGTAGGAGGGGATCACCTTGAGGGTGCGCTCGTCGAAAATGGCGTAGAGGTTGTCGACCGCCTTCTCTATCCCCTCGGCAGGGATGCAGGTGATGCTGTGGTGGCAGGGCGGTTCCAGCGCGTTGCCGATGCGGATGTTGCTGCGCATCAGTTCCAGCCGGACGATTTCGCGGAGGTTTGCGGGGTTTTTCCAGTACTCCGAGATGTCGATGATCTTGCCCTTTTCCACAAAGCGGCGGTAGATCGCGGCGTCGATGCGCTCGGGCTGGTCGGTGGTGGCGACCAGCAGGCAGTCCCGCCGACCGCTGATGATCTCGTCGATGACGATGTTGGCCGTGTCGATCAGGGTCCGCTGCTGGCGCTCGACGCCCCCCGACTCCCGGCCGTCGACCCTGCCGAAGGCGCTGTGGGCCTCCTCGATGTGGCGGATGGTGGTTTTGCGAGGATCCCCAAGGGCTTTTTTGAAGTAATTGCCCGGTTCTCCGGCCAGGGCGGTCTGAAAGTCGTTGGGGGTGACCATGGTAAAGTCCACCGGCAGGCCCTGCTCCTCCAGATCGGACAGGTTCTGGGTGATGCGCTTTTTCAGCAGCCGGCGCAGCAGTGGGACGCGCGATAGCGTTTTGTAATATCGGAGCTTCCTGCGGCGGGCAATCTCCAGCGCCAGGGTGGGGTCGATCTCCTCGATCGATTTCCAGAAGTGCTCGCTGGCCAGGAGCGATTCTTTCTTCTGTTTCAGGTCCACCTCGGGCATGACCTCGCTGCGGAAGATCACCTGCTCGATGGCCTGGGAGGTGGTGGCGGTTTTGCCGCTGCCGCTGGGCCCGACGATCAGGAGCAGCGGCGCCGTCGGGATGGCCGGGTCCGAGATGTATTCCTTGCGGATATGGGCCCGGTAGACCTTCTCGAACAGGGAGGCCAGCTCCAAGGGGACGTGGACGTCGGAGAGTTCCCGGTCCAGCAGGGACAGCAGGTAGAGGTAATCCTTGGCCGATACTTCCTTTTCGAGGATCTTGTTCCAGGCTTCCTGAGGGTTTGTCTGACCCGAAATCTCAAAGCGGCGCTGCCAGTCGGTGAGGATGTCGGGCTCTTTGAGGATCTCAAAATGCTTTTCGGGCGCCGCGATGAAAAGCGACAGAAGGGTGTCCAACAGGCTGTTGACGAAATCCGACGGCGGCTGATACTGGTGCAGCCGCGAGCGCATGAAGGCCTTGGTCTCGTAGGGCCACACGGCCACGAGGTCCTCGATCTCACGGATCCGCTGTTCGGGAAGTTTAACGTACTTGACTTCCTTGGTGACGCGTCTGGCCATTATTTCGTTTCTCCCGCAGGGGGCTCGACCGCCGCCTGCGCGGGTGCCTGCTCGAGGGCGGGCAGGGTCAGGTTCGGGGCGCTGCCGGTGTTCTGAATCACCACGGTGTGCTGCCCCGTCTGGTTTTTCTCATAGGCCGAAGCCCACTTCTGCTGGACCAGAAAATCCAGCAGGGCATTGTCGGTGGTGCCGTCCGGCGATCCCAGCGCTTTCTGCAGCGCCTGGATGCTGTCCAGGTAGGCGGCGTAGAGTTTGCGGATCCGGCTGGCCTCCTGGTCGGCGGCATAGTTTTCGGCCTCGGCGATCAGTTCGCGGCGTTTCTTCTCCTCGGTGGCTTCCACCAGTTTGTCGCCGAAGCGGGTTTCCTTGAGAACGAAGCTCACCACTTCGATGCCGTATTTTTGGGCAAGCGTCGGCCCTCCTTCGTTGATCGGGCGGGTGGCCAGGGCCTGGAAAATCCTTTCCTTGATCTCTTCGCGGTCGCTGATCAGCTTGTTGACTTCCTGGGCTTGGAGGATGTCCTTGGCGATGCCGTCAAAATCGTCCTGCAACAGGGTCTGGGGGTCGAGGTTTTCAATCGCCCAGGTTTCAAGGTCGCGGATCCGGTAAGTCATGGCCCCGGATGTCCAGAGGGCCACGTTGCCCTTGGAGATGATCCGCATCGGTTCGAGCTGGCCGCCCAACAGCAGAGTCTGGTTCATCAGGGAGACCTCCTGCTCGATGCGGGTGAAAAAGGGCAGCCGGATGTGCCAGCCCACCTCGGTGATCGCCTGGCGCTTGCCCCCGAAACGCTCCAGCACCACCGCGCCGTTCATCTTGACCTTGTAGATCGTGCGGGTGGCGTAAATCAAGGCGGCGAACCCGTAGATCAGACCTGCGATCGTCGCCAGGGCCAGGATGCGGCGCAGAACCGTTTTGACAAACGCTCTCTGGACTATCTTGCGGGGGGGCACTTCAGCCATAGCGGCTCCTTTTGGCGAGCTCAGAAACAGGTTTTACACACGGCCAATGGGATGTAAAAAAAAGTGAGGGGGCGGCCTGCGCCTCGGGGCAATCGGCTGCTGCCGAGGGGCCGATCCCGTGACTTTCGGCCGGCAGCGGGCAGCTCAGGTTCAGCCCAGCAGATAACGCGCAAACCAATCGGCAGCTTCCTGCTGAAATGCCGCCTGATCCCCGGCGGCGCTCATCTGGTGGTCCCCCCGCGGATGAATCCGTATGGCCTTGGGTTCTCGGGCGCGGTTGAAAATTTCATGCGCGCTGGCAACCGGGACAACCGCGTCGGCATCGCCGTGGAAGAGCAGAAGGGTGTGGACGCCGTCAATTTTGTCGGAAATGTCGAAGTGCAGGTTTGCGGGGTTGAGCAACGCTGATACCCGTTCGCGGTCAGCGGAGCGCGAAAGGGCCGCAAGGACCGGCTGGCTTCGGATGGGCGCGGCGAGCGTCACCACCGCTTGGGCTTTCAGGCACGCGGCCATCGCCAGACAGACCGTGCCACCCATGCTGCTGCCGAAGAGACCGACGCGGGGGGCGAGTTCGGCGCGCGCCTGAAGCATCGCCACGGCGCCGGCAAGATCCAGCGCGCGCCCCTGCAGCGAAGTGACCGCCTTGAAATCGCCGTCGCTCCGGCCGCACCCGCGGTGGTCGAAGCGCAAAAAAGCAAGTCCGCGCTGGTTGCAGCTTCGGGCCAGGGCCTGCTGCTTGAGGGAGTCGCTGGAGCTGAACAGGCCGTGGCAGCCGATCACCACGGGCGGGCGGCGGGTTGCCGGCAGGTGCAGGCAGCCTTTGAGGTTCAAACCGTCGGGGGTGGCGAAAAAAACCACCTGGCCGCCTTGAGTGCGTGCGGATTCAACCACAACCATGCCTTGATTTAAAAGTTAGCAATGAGTATAAACATGAATTTTTTATTTGTCATCCACTAGTTCTGGGCCAGCACGAAGGGGCCGAAGCGGCGCTTCGGCGCGGGCGGGACCGGAACGAACTGCGGGGAAAGAACCATGGCCGTGAAAAAAGGGCAGGAACTCGAACTCCAGGTGACGGGACTCGCCTTTGGCGGCCGGGGCTTGGCGCGCGTCGACGGGCTGACCGTGTTCGTCGACCAGACCGCGCCGGGCGACCGGGTCCTGGCGCGCGTGGTGCGCAGCAAGAAGAGCTACGCCGAGGCCCGCCTGATCCGCGTGCTGGCGCCGTCAGCGCTTCGCGTTCAGCCGCCGTGTGCCTACAGCGGCACCTGTGGCGGCTGCAAATGGCAGTTTCTCGACTATCCGGAGCAGCTGCGCTACAAACGTGAGCATGTACGCGAGGCCCTGGAGCACATCGGCCTGTTGCAGGGGGTGACCGTGCACCCGACCCTGCCGTCGCCGCTGTCCTTCGGCTACCGCAACAAGATGGAGTTTACCTGCGCCGACCGGCGCTGGCTGATGCCCTCGGAAATCGACCAGCCCGGCATCGATCCGGATTTTGCCCTCGGCCTGCACGTGCCGGGGACCTTCCACAAGGTGCTGGATACCGCCGCCTGCCTGCTGCAGCCGGATATGGGCAACCGTTTGCTGGCGGAGGTTCGGCGCTATCTTCGCAACTCCCCCGAGCCGGTCTACGGCCTGCGCACCCACGAGGGGTTCTGGCGCTTCGTGGTGCTGCGGCATTCGGTCGACCGCGACGAGTGGATGGTCAATATCGTCACTGCCGCTGAAAAACGGCCGGCGGTCGAGCCCCTGGCCCGGCAACTGATGGCCGCCTGTCCCCGCGTGGTTTCGGTCATCAACAACATCACCGCCCGCAAGGCCGGCGTGGCCGTGGGTGAGCATGAAATCCTGCTGGGCGGCGCGCCGGTGATCCGTGACCGCATCGCAGCCTTCGAATACGAGATTTCGGCCAACTCTTTTTTCCAGACCAACACCCGCGGGGCCGCCCAGCTCTACGCCGTCGTCAAGCGCTATGCCCGGCTGACCGGCGCCGAGACGGTCATCGATCTCTACTGCGGCACCGGCACCATCGCCATCAGCCTGTCCGATGCCGCCCGGCAGGTCGTCGGCCTCGAAATCGTTGCCGGCGCCGTGGCGGATGCCGAACGCAACTGCCGGCTGAACGGGGTCGACAATTGCCGCTTTGTTGTCGGGGACATTCGGGAAGCGCTGGCAACGGTGGCCGAGCGGCCCGCGGTGATGGTCATCGATCCGCCCCGCGTCGGGATGCACGCGGACGTCCTGCAGCAGGTGCTGGCCCGCGCGCCGCAGCGCATCGTGTACGTTTCCTGCAACCCGACCACCCTGGCGCGTGACATCGGGGTGCTCAAGGACGCCTACGCGGTCCGCGAAATCCAGCCGGTGGATATGTTCCCCCACACCTTTCACATCGAGGCCGTGGCGCGGCTGGAAAAGATCTGAGCCTACTCGAGCCGGTTGCGCCGCCTCTCCAGGCGGATATCCAGGTTTTTGAGCTTTTCGATGACCGTTTTCATGTTGCGGTTGTCGCGCTCGAGTTCCTGGATTTTCAGGTCCAGCGCATGGCCCTCGGCCGCCAGGCGATGATTTTCTTCGGCGAGCCGGGCCAACCGGTCCGTTTTTTCGGTGACGGCCGCAAGCAGGGCGGTCAAACGGCGGATGTCCCCGCTGGCGCCGGCCTGCGGGTCGTGCCGGGCGTATTGGCGCAGGCATTCCAGCGCGCGGGCATAGTCCGGGGTCGGGTTGTCGGGGTGGGTGTAAAGCAGCGTGAGGGTGAGCAGCAGGTCGGCCCGGAGGGCCGGTTCAGTGGTTTGCGAGAGCCCCCGGGTGGTCGACGCAATTTTCTCGGCGACGGTTTCGGCGGTCAGATCGGGGACAGTCAGCGGTGCGGGGGCAGGGTCCTTCAACCCCGGGGTGCACCCCAAAAATCCCAGCAGCAGTCCGAAAAGGCAGGCCCGCAGCCGTCTGCTCCTTCCCACGACGGTGAACCAGGGTGAGGTCAGCATGACGTTGCGGCCCTTCGGTTTTCGACCAGTTGGCTTCCCGGCAGCGATTTGGCGTGGGTTTTCAGTTCGGCTGCGATTTCGCCGAGTCGGATGGGGTTGATTCCCGCCCGGTTCTCGTTGGTCACCGCTGCGATGGAAACCGTCATGATCGGAAAGTGTTGGGGAGCCCCCTGGCGCGTTTTGCCGCGGATCAGGCCCCGGCGGCGATCCGCGGGGCCGTAGAAATCGACGATTTTGCCATCGAAGGCCGCAATGATCGCCCGGCAGATCGCAGAATGGCGTTCAGGGGTGGAGATGACCGCAAAATCGTCGCCACCGATGTGTCCGACAAAATCGTCACGGGTGCCATGCTGCGCCAGGGCCGCCTGGATGGTGTCGGCGGTGAAGCGGATCACCTCGTTGCCCTTGGCATACCCGTAGCGGTCATTGAACGCTTTGAAGTTGTCCAGGTCGATCAGGCAGAAGGCCACCGGCAGTCCGGCTTCCAGGCGTTTTTTGAGAACGTTTTCAATGGCGACCCCGCCCGGCAGGCGGGTAAGGGGGCTGGCGTCGCGGTATGTTTCCTCCAATCGTGCCAGTCGTCGGGCCATGCGGGCGAAGGCCTCTGCCAGGTCGGCCAGCTCATCTCCGCTTTTAAGGCGCGGCACACGGTCGAAGTGGCCTTGGGCAATCTCCCGGGTGGCCTCTTTCAATTGCTCGATCGAGCGGGCGATGTTGCGGGTGATCAGGATGGCGGTCCCGATCCCCAGCAGCAGCCCCAGGCTGGAGAGCAGCACCGTGATCCGGAAAGCGCGGATGCCCAACTCGCCGGTCTTCAGCATCTGCATGTTCTGGTTTTCTCTGACAGCCGTCACCATGCTTTCAACGGCCGCCATGAGCTGGTCCAGGGTGCGGTTGATCTTCTCGTCCAGGGCATGAACCGCCTGCGCCGATGGCATTTGGGCCTGCTGCAGCCACTGGCCGTAATCCGCGTTGAAGCGCTGGTGGAGGGCCTGCAGCGTATTGATCCGCTCTGCCTCCGGCGCCCTGGGCAGCTCTCGAATGCGGGTGATCAGAGCGCCGATTTCCCGGCTGCGCTCCCAGAAAAGGGTGCGCATTTCGGGGCTTCCCAGGATGATGAAGCGCCGTCCGTAAGATTCCTGAGCAAGGAGGGTGTCGATCAATTGGTCCGCCGTTTCAACCAGGACCATGTCGCTTTCGACCAAATTGCGGTTGATGTCGTGGGCGGCGTTCAGGGTGACGATGGCAAACAGGGTGATCAGCAGCATCATCAGAACGACTGGCAGGTAACCCAAAATCATTTTGGTTTTAAGATTAAATCGCAGCCGCCGCGGCATGGCACACCCCCGGAGCCATTAGGAAAAAAACCGAAGTGTGACCAAATGTAAACAAGCGCGGTCCGTGCGCGCCTGCGCAGGAACCCCCGACAAAAGGCCGCAGCCTGCGCCCGGACCCGTTAACCGCAAAAAAAGAAATTGAAATGCTATTCATTCTCAGATAGTTGAACATAAATGGGTCAAGATTCGCAAGTGGTGGATCGCCCGTTCAACCGGCGGGCAAAATCGTTGGCTGACCTCAGCGGCGTTTTTAACTGCAAGAAGAATGCCCTGTTTGCAAAAGCCCGCCCGTTGGCGCCGGTCGGTTTTGCCCGATTCCCCCGCGCGCCGCGACGGCCGACCGGCATTCCTCGCCCCGGTCTTACGAAGAGGAGGTAGCATGCTCACAGTCAGAGATATCATGACGCCCAATCCCCTGACAGTCACCGCAGAGGCGGAAATCGCCGAAGCCATCGCGCTGCTGCTCAAAAATGATTTTAACGGTCTGCCGGTGGTCGACGCCGGCGGCAAGCTGGTGGGCATCCTGTGCCAGAGTGATTTGATCGCCCAGCAGAAGAAACTACCCATGCCCTCGCTGTTTACGCTGCTGGACGGGTATTTTTCGTTGAGTTCTACGAAGCATTTCGAAAAGGAGATGAAGAAAATCGCCGCCCTGACCGTCCGGGACGCCATGACCGCCGATCCGGTTGCGGTAGCTCCCGAAACGACGGTCGAGGAGGCCGCCACATTGATGGTGGACAAGAGTTTCCATTCCCTGCCGGTCCTGGACGATGGAAAACTGGTGGGCATCGTGGGGAAGAAGGACATCCTCA
>Ga0105099_10002850_pt1 | contig 10116 bp, 7 predicted proteins | sample PPLLak3cmMay2015_2_FD_79138 | JGI IMG/M metagenome (GOLD analysis project Ga0105099, IMG submission 79138) | Freshwater sediment microbial communities from Prairie Pothole Lake near Jamestown, North Dakota, USA - PPLs Lake P8 Core (1) Depth... | ecosystem: Environmental > Aquatic > Freshwater >...
ATTGATTTATGCAATGCCGTGTTGCGGCGGTTGATATACTCGCAAAACGCTATAATTCCGCCCTTGTATAAGAATTCCTCTTTTTTGTCCGAACGTTCGTCCTCGAAGACAATACGCACGCCCTTATTCAAAAAGGCGAGTTCTCTTAAGCGACGGATCAGAATTTCATCGGAAAACTCGGTAGCAGAAATGAAAATTTCCGGATCCGGCAGAAAGTGAATCTTTGTTCCGCGCTCTCGTGTTTTCCCGATAATCGTCAACTCGCTGGTCTTTACGCCTCTCGAATAACTTTGATGATAGATCTGGCCATCAAAATAAACTTCGACATTCAGTTTGACGGACAAAGCGTTGACGACCGAAACGCCGACCCCGTGCAGCCCGCCGGACACCTTGTATGAATTTTCATCGAATTTACCGCCGGCATGCAGCTTGGTCATGACAACTTCAAGTGCCGGCATATTTTCCTTTTTATGCATCCCGATCGGAATACCGCGGCCGTTGTCGATGACCGTCACACTGTTGTCCGTATGCACACTGACTTTAATCAGATCGCAGAAGCCTGCCATCGCTTCGTCGATACTGTTATCCACCACTTCGTAGACAAGATGATGCAGTCCGCCGACATCGATGTTTCCAATGTACATGGCCGGTCTTTTACGGACCGCTTCCAGGCCTTCAAGGACTTTAATACTGTCTTCTGTGTAGGTCGTATTTCCGTTTGTATTCATATTTATTATTCTGCTGATAATTTTCTATAGCCTCATCGGCATGATAACGCTCAGATAGGAATTGTCTTTTTCCCCCTCGATGAGACAAGGTTTTTCTTCGTTCACGATGTTCAGCGATACTTTATCATCATCAATCACGTTCAGGGTATCGATGAAAAATTTTGGATTGAACATGACCGTTATTTTCTTCCCTTTAAACTCGATCGGCATATCCTCCTTAGATTCACCAATTTCCGGGTTGGTGGATGAGATGGTGAGTTGGTTTTCATCAAAATTGAAAATAACACCCTTATACTCTTCCGAAGAAAGGATGGACATCCGTTTGAGCATCATCAAAAACATCTGGCGGTCCATGATTAATTTGTGGCCGGACGGTTTGATGATGATGTCCGAATATTTTGGAAACTCTCCATCGAGCAGACGAATGATGAGGGTTTCACTGTCTTTCTTAATAATAAAGTTGTTATCTTTGAAAGCAAAACGAATATTTCCTTCTATTTCCAAAAACTTACCAACTTCAACCAGACTTTTTTTAGGTATCAGAAATCCTGGTGTAGCAGAAAAATCGACGGAAGGGTCAAAAACAAAATCGGCCTTAGAAAGGCGGCTGCCGTCGGTTGACACCAACCGAAATATTTTTTTATCGTTTTCTACGATCCTCTCTGCATAGACCCCGATGATATGGGTTCTGCGGTCATCTGCGGCAGCTCCGATAATAACCGACTTAGCAATCATTTCAGATAATAAGGACGAGTCTATTTCAAAATAGTCAGCACTTTCAATCTTTGGTATTTCGGGAAAATCCTCAGGATTCAAACCAACCATATTATATTCAACATTATTATTTCCAATTTTGATCCAATGGTTTTCTTTTTCTTGCAATAGAATGTCATCGCTTGGAAAATCTCTAAATATTTCAAATAGTTTTCTTGAATTTATAGCCACTGTTCCATGAGCTTCGACTTTTGCCGGATAGTTGCCCTCAAACCCGGTTTCCAGATCGGTAGCGGACAGGCAAATGCCTGCATCCGTTGTTCGCAACAGCACATTGGTTGTAATGGCCAGGTTAGTTTTTCGACCGGTAATACCTTGAATTCTAGACAAAACGGGCAGTATGTCCGCCTTCTGAACGGTTACTCTCATTTTAATCACCTTTAGATGTTTTTAAGGTTTAATTAAAAAGAAAGATAAATGATTAATAAGGGGTGTCAATATGTTGATAACTTTTTAACTTATTATAATGATTGTAATTTTTTTTATATAAAGATCAAATATTATGAATTAAAAGTGCCGCTGGCAGAGGCTTATGGTTAGGCACCGTCCGTATGTTTAAATCATTAGCAGTTATGAACATTTTATGTTTCAGTTATGAACTTAAAGAAATCAAACTTCGATAGAATTGATCCATTTTTTTATATTAGGGACAATTTTATTGGGCCATTTACTGGTGACTCTAATACGAACGAACATTTTAAATGCTATTTCGACAAAATTTGTAATTTTATTAATACGTTCTGCTTTATCTAAAAAAAATAGCTCCATTTCTTCAGGGCTTGGTGGAAGCGATGGGCCGGGGGTTTTAAGACTGCTCAGATTGAGGCTTTCGCCCTTCAGGCTGAATGCCCATTGATATTCACCGGTTTTAAAGACCAGGCTTAACTCGGTCAAAAGGGCTCCTTTTTTCAAAGCCAGACGCCCTTCTTCAAGCCCGGCATCATCGCCCCTAATCGAGATGCGTTCAAGCGATTTTCTTTTCCGATTCTCAAGAACGATTCGGCTGCCTATTTCTACTGCAGTGCAGTCCGAGTCAATCGTCCTGAAAGCGTGTTGGTCGTTTTCGATGAGAAACCACAACCAGGTAAGGAACTCATCCCCTAAAAACCGGTAGCGGTTATATGCGATTGCAAGATCCAGCATGGCATGAATAATATTTTTTTATTGTCAATCAATCTGAAAAATGTGTAGGAGAAAGGCCTATCAACGTGTCGCGTTCTGGGTCGGATAAATCCGATAGCAGGTCAGCGGCCGTGTATGGAAAAAACCGAATCAAAGAAAGGTTGAAAGAACGTTTAAACAGAGATTCCAATTCTTCATTGGCGGAGCGAAGATTTGAAAACAAGTAAACGTCCGACTTTTCATAATTCCAAATTAAGTCATATATGTTCGGCGTTGAAGGAACCCGTATCGCCAGATCTGTTAAGACTTTGTCTTTTATTGCTTTTTTCTCATCCTTGGATAAAAATCGCTGCCTGGTTTTATTCAGGCGCTTGGACGTTTCGATGGTCACATATTTCTTCAATAATTTTGATGGGATTGATTTGCGGTCGATACGCAATGAAAAAACAAAGAGATTTCCGAATAAAAAAGAAGATCCTTCAAAGTTTGGCGAAAATGGTTTATCGAAGGATGTCCAGCCAACTGATTTTTCAGCAGGATCATCATCGATATTGGCAATCGTGTTTTTCTCTAAGCCCTTGGTGACAGCCTCTGTCACCGGGTTTTCGATTTTTCCATCGACTCGGTAACGGGTGATCGAAATGGCAGAAGATAGAAGTCCCATGGGATATAATCCAAATAAAAACACCACATATAGTGCAAAATAAAAATTACATAAATATATAGCGTATTTACTTGTTTGTGACAAGATAAATTTTAAAAATGAAAATAATTGCCGACCTGCATGTCCATTCCAAATTTTCAAGGGCCACGGCACGGGACCTTGATCTGGAAAATCTTTATGTGGCCGCCCAGATCAAGGGCATTCACCTGGTCGGAACAGGCGACTTCAGCCATCCCGCCTGGTTCAGCGAAATAGAATCCAAGCTTGAGCCGGCAGAGCCCGGGCTGTTGCGAATGAAAGCCGATGCGGCAAAGGCTTTGAATGAGCGCGTACCTGCCAATTGTCGAGGCGAGGTTCGTTTTATTTTAGAAACTGAAATCAGCAATATCTACAAGAAAGCCGGTCGGACGCGCAAGAATCACAACCTCGTATTTGTTCCCGATCTGGAAGCAGCCAGAAAGCTCAATCACAGGCTTGAGCGTATCGGCAACATTCACTCCGACGGCCGCCCGATTTTGGGGCTTGATGCACGTGACCTGCTGGAGGTGGTGCTGGAGACCTCCAGCGAAGCGTTCCTGGTTCCAGCTCACATCTGGACGCCCTGGTTCTCTTTATTGGGATCGAAATCGGGCTTTGATTCGATCGGCGAGTGTTTTGGAGACCTGACCTCGCATGTGTTTGCTGCAGAAACGGGTCTGTCGTCCGACCCATCCATGAATTGGCGGGTATCCGGGTTGGATGAAATCACACTGATATCAAATTCGGATGCGCACTCCCCCGCCAACCTGGGGCGTGAAGCCAACGTTTTCGATACCGAACTGTCCTTTTCTGCGATACGCGATGCCATCCGCACTTCCGATCGGGATCATTTCTTGGGAACGATTGAATTTTATCCGGAAGAGGGAAAATACCACTTGGACGGCCACCGTAGCTGCGGTATACGCTTCGAGCCGCAGCAAACCATAGATCATCAGGGTCTATGTCCTCAATGCGGCAAACCGCTAACCATCGGTGTTCTTAATCGAGTGGAGCAGTTGGCAGATCGACCGGAAGGCCGAAGGCCTGAAAAAGCGCGTCCCTACCGAAACCTCGTTCCACTGAGCAGCATCCTCGCTGAAATTTTTCAGGTCGGTTCCAAAACCCAAAAGGTTTTGCATGCCTATCGCGAGGCGATTGAAACGTTAGGGCCGGAGTTCACCATTCTGGATCAATTGGAGCTTCATGAAATCGAGAATGCGGGCATCTCGCTGCTGGCTGAAGCGATCCAGCGCATGCGTACTGGAAAAATAGAGATCCGCCCGGGGTTTGACGGTGAATATGGCACGATTCAGATTTTCAGTCCCCTTGAAAGATTGAAGATCAGCGGGCAGAGAAGCCTGTTCGCTATGCCAGCCGATCCCGAAAAAGATACGTTAACATCCAGGAACCATCCGGCGCCCCTTCGTAAGCCGCAAATGTCTTCCATTTCTGCGATGGTGCCCTCAAAAAACGAAACCGCGAAGAGCGGACCGCTCCTCAATACAGACCAGCAGAAAGCGGTCCTTCATGATGCTGCGGAAATTTTGATTGTGGCCGGTCCTGGGACAGGCAAAACCCACACCATCACCTGCCGCATCGCACATTTAATTACCGCAAGGAGGGTCGAGCCGCGCCGGATTCTTGCCGTGACGTTCACCAACCACGCGGCGGAGGAAATGCGCCTACGCTTAATGGCGATGTTGGGAGACCTGCCGACATTCCCATTTATTTCCACGTTCCATGCCCTGTGCCTTAGATTGTTGCAGGAATTAAGACCAAATGAAGCCATTACGATCATCGACGAATCCGAGCAGGCCGAGATGATCTCTGAAGCGGCGGATCAGGTCATGGAAAGCGGCGTCTCGGTTTTGCTGAAGCCGGCTGAGCTCCAGGAATGCATCGTGCGTGCCAAGCAAAACATGATGCTGGTCGAGCAACTGGCATCGGTCGAATCCAACACTCCGGAGAATTCAGGTTTTGTTGCAGTCTATCGCGCTTACCAACACTTGCTCGCCAGCCAAAAGCAGTTGGATTTCGAGGATCTCATATTCAACGTGGTAAATCGGCTGGAAAACGATCCCGGGTTTCTAAAATCCTGCCGGGAACGATTTCAGCACGTGTTTGTGGATGAATACCAGGACCTGAACCATGGGCAATACCGTATGATCCGGGCGCTAGCGCCCTCTCAGGCCGAGGCGGGCGGCAGTCTTTGTGTCATCGGCGATCCGGATCAATCCATTTACGGCTTCCGCGGCTCTGATTCCGTGTATTTTCGCAAATTCATAGAAGACTATCCCGACACCGGTGTTGTCACCCTCGCGCGCAACTACCGTTCGACCGAAGCAATTCTTTCGGCATCGCAGCAGATCATCGCGCGGGGCAGCGCCGACCGGGCTCGGGTCTATTCGAATATTGACGGCATCCCAACCATCGGCGTTCTCGAATTATCGAATGAACACGCCGAAGCCGAATCTATTGCGCGGATCATCGAATCCCTGGTCGGCGGAACCGGTTTTCATTCGATCGACACCGGCCGGATCCGGAACCCCCATGAGTCCGCCGGGTTTGGCTACGGTGATTTTGCCATTCTCATGCGAACCAACGACCAACTGCGCATCCTGGCCGATGGCTTCAAGAAATTCGGCATCCCGTTCCAGTCGGCGAACCGGCGGCATTGGTTCAAGCGACGGGGCATCATTGAGATCGTTTCCCTCTTGAAGCTGATTTCAGGTACCGGCGGTTATATCGATTTGGTCAAGGCAGCGACGGTGAATACTCCCGCACTCGGCAAGAAAGTCATTCGGGCATTCAAGCAGTGGGGTCTGAAAAACCACCTGACGGTTAAAGATGGCTTATCTTCCGCCACGCGCTTTCCGATCCCCGGCCTTAACCGTAGCCAGCAAATCGAGTTGGGTGATTTCGCGGCGCGACTGTCGGCCATCGCTCAGCAAACCGCCCATCTTACAACCGCTGATACCATCGCCCATTTAAAATCGATTCCGGCCGTCTCACGGCTGTTGCAGGATGATGAATCCCAGGATGCATTGAACCGGCTGGAGGCTCAAGCGGAAAGTTCAGGGTGCAACAACAAGAGATTCCTTGATCGATTGACCCTCCAGAGCGATACCGACATCTATCACCCGCGTGCGGAAAAAACGGCCCTGATGACGATGCATGCAGCCAAGGGTCTTGAATTTCCGGTGGTCTTCATTGCCGGCTGTGAAACGGGCTTCATTCCGCTTCAGCGCCCGGATCAAAAAGCGGTCGATCTGGACGAGGAACGCCGGCTGCTCTATGTGGCCATGACCCGAGCCCGTCAGAGACTATATTTAACCAGGGCCAAGCGGCGCCATGTGCACGGAAAAAACCAGGATCGCGAATGGTCGTTTTTTATAAGCAATGTCAAGGAAAGCCTGCTCAGGGACGAGTCGCCCCGCAGCAAAGGAAAAAAACCGAAAGCCGACCAACTTCAGCTTTTTTAAACATAGCGTTGGCTCAAGTTTTTCAGCCAGCGGCCGATATATAGGGTATCTGATTAGAAACACACACAATCTAAGATTTTTTCTTGAAACAAGAGCCTGTTATCGTGTAAAATAATTATTGTGTTCAAATCTGATTATACCGCACGGATGCCATTGGTTCTCGTGAATCTGAGACACTATCAAACAGCCGGGTTTGCGCTTCTTATCGCATCCCTGATTTTGATGATGGGCCCCTGCTCGGCTTCAGCCGACATCTACCGATATATCGATGAAAACGGGGTCATGCACTTCACCAACGCTCCGACTTCTTCCAAATTCAAGTTGTTCATGCGCGAACGCAAAATCTTCATATCCAAACTCGATTCCAACCAGTTCGATCCAATCATCGCGGATGCATCCAAAAAATACAGCCTTGAAGCCCCTCTCATCAAGGCGGTGATCAAGGCCGAGTCCGATTTCGACCCTAACGCCATATCCCACAAGGGCGCCCGCGGCCTGATGCAGATCATGCCGATGAACTACCGGATCTTGAACGTGGAAAACCCTTTCGATCCTCATCAAAGCATCGATGCCGGCGCCCGCTACTTGCGCGACATGATGGACCGCTACAACGGCAAACTCAACCTTTCGCTGGCTGCTTACAATGCGGGCCCCGGCGCCGTGGATCGCCACGGCGGCGTGCCTCCCTATCAAGAGACCGAAGAGTATATTGAGCGCGTCATGCGCTATTATCAGCGCTACAAGAACTCCTGATCTTGGCGCCCATGCAATTTTCTTTATGAAGCGGTACCGATGGACCCCTTGCCGGTTTGCTTCACGCGGAACAGCGCCTGGTCGGCCCGGCCTAGCAGGCTGATGATGTCCTGGGCGTCCTTCGGATAGCTTGCCAGCCCGAAGCTTGCGCTCAACCGAACGGATAAGCCGCTATCACATAGATAAATTGTGCGGGCCATTTTAGTCCGGATAGCTTCCACCTTGGCCTTGGCGCGGATCTTATTAAACCCGGGCAGCACTACGACAAACTCGTCGCCGCCGTAGGCGACGCCGAAGCAGGGTTTCTTAATGAGCGATCGTATGGTTCGGGCCACCTCACGCAGGGCCTGGCTGCCGTTCAGGTGGCCATGAGTGTCGACCACACGCTTGAAATTGTCCATATCCATGAAGATCAGGGAAAAGGGGGTTTGCGCGATCCGGCTGTTGCTGATGATCTGGTCCAGGGCTAGGTAAAGATAGCGGGTATTATGAAGGCCGGTCAGGTTGTCGAGCAGCGAGAGTTTCTGCATTTTGCGGTGATCACGGCGAAGCGCTTCCTCCAAGCGCTTCTGGCGAGTGTTGTCCACCATGATACCCTCGATGATCGGTTCCGCTGCTTCATCCCGGCTCAAACGGTAATTCGCCAGACCCCACACGGGCTTTCCGTCCTTGTGCCGCAGCTTCACCTCGTAGTTGGCCAGGAAACCCCTGCGTTTGAGCGCCTTGATGATCTGTTGCCGTTCATTGGGATCGTAATAAAGATCCGCCGCTCCCGCATTTTGGCGAAGCATTTCTTCGGTGGAAGCATACCCCAGGAACCGGGAATAGGCCGGATTGACGCGAATGAGTTCACCGGATAGGCTGCTTTGGAACATGCCCTGGACCGCGTTGCGGTACATGTTGTGGTAGCGCTGCTCCGCACGACGCAATTCCTCTTGTACACCCTTCAGCTCGGTCAGGTCGGTGAGGAAAATCATGTAGCCTTCAATTTCTCCGGATTCATTGCGCAGGGTGCTGCGGTTGAAGAGCGCCGGCAGGTTCTGGCCGCTTTTGGTAATCAATTGGGCTTCAAAGCTCATGTGATCGCGGCTGGCTGAATAGACCTGCACCCGGTCATGCTCATAGATCCCGTCCATGCGTCTTCCGGTCAAGTCCTCAGGACGGTAGCCGGTCATGGAGAGCAGGGTGGGGTTCACCTCCTGGATACACATTCCACGGTCCAGCATCGTAAATCCCTCGGAGGTGGAGTTTATGAGCCGCTGGAATTTTTCTTCGATGCGACGATGATCGGTCACATCCTTAAGAAAGCAAAGTGTGGCCGACCGTTCGCACCAGTTGAACGCCTCGGACTTCATCTCCACCCAACGGTCGATCCCGTTTTTAGCAACGATCTTGAAAGTGCAGCAACTTTGTAGGGTTTCGCCGCAAAGGCATTCCGCGGACCGCCGCAGTACGAGATCCAAATCCTCCGGATGCACGATGTGCTGCAGGGAGCTGGAGGTCAACTCCGTCCGGGAATAACCCAGCATCTCCTCGGCTTTCGGATTGGCGTACTGAAAGCGATCGTCCTGAATGACCAGCACGGCTTCGTTGATGCGTTCGATGATATGGCAATAAGCCGATGGGCAATCCATTCTATTTCTCCGGTCGAAGAACAACCGCCGTGCGCGTGGGAAGGTACAGGCTGAGCAGGCTCCGGTTGCCGTGCGTCGCTTCCTTGGAAAGGGTAAAATGTTCCTGCTCCGCTGCCAGCCGGCCGTGGCCGCCGTATTCCGTTGAATCGCTGTCCAGAATGACCCGGTATTTTCCAGGTGGAGCGCCGATCCGATAGCCGAAATGGGAGACGGTTGGATGGTAATTGAACACGAACAGCATGCCCGCCCGTGCGAAGGCGATAACTTTGTTCACCCCGTTTTCGTGCAACAGCTGCGGCTGGCTGTCTTTGAACAACCGGAAACTCTTGGCCAGACGGATCATGTCGCGGTCGAAGCGGGCCAGGTATTGGTATCTCAGGCTCGGGTCGTCCAGCAGGTGCCATTGGCGCCGTGCATACCGGTAGGACCAGTTGTTGCCGGCGCGCGGAAAGTCGACCCATTCCGGGTGGCCGAACTCGTTACCAATGAAATTGAGGTAGCCGCTGCCGGCGCTGGCGAGCGTGATCAGGCGGATCATTTTGTGCAGGGCCATGCCCCGGTCGACGCGCAGATGGTCGTCGCCGACCTGCATATGCCAGTACATATCCTCCCCAATCAGGCGAAAGATGATCGACTGGTCTCCCACCAGAGCCTGATCGTGCGATTCTGCATAGCTGATGGTCTTTTCATCGTGACGGCGGTTGTTCAGCTCATACCACAAATGCCCCATGGGCCAGTGTTCGTCGGGCACCTCCTTGATGAGTTTGATCCAGTAGTCCGGAATTCCCATGGCAAAGCGGTAGTCAAACCCAAAACCGCCGTGCGATTCAGGCATCGCCAGGCCCGGCATGCCGCTGACGTCCTCGGCGATGGTGATGGCATCCGGCCGCAGCAGGTGGATCATACGGTTGGCGAGCGACAAATAGGTAAGGGCCTGTTCA